>Ga0116181_1000014_pt1 | contig 147565 bp, 130 predicted proteins | sample AD_UKC075_MetaG_FD_89752 | JGI IMG/M metagenome (GOLD analysis project Ga0116181, IMG submission 89752) | Active sludge microbial communities of municipal wastewater-treating anaerobic digesters from USA - AD_UKC075_MetaG | ecosystem: Engineered > Bioreactor > Anaerobic > Digestate | place... | reverse complement strand
CTTTGCCTGCCACTTCCAGGGCGACCCGGTGATGCCCGGCTGCCTGGGGCTGGACGCCATGTGGCAGCTGATCGGCTTTTACCTGACCTGGCTGCGCCTGCCCGGGCGCGGGCGCGCGCTGGGCGCGGGCGAGGTGAAGTTCACCGGCGAGGTCGGCCCCGACGTGAAGCGGGTGCGCTACGAAATCGACATCAAGCGCGTCATCAAGCGCAAGCTGAACATGGCCATTGGCGACGCGCGCCTGCTGGCCGACGGCAAGGAGATCTACGTGGCCAACGACCTGCGCGTGGGCCTGTTCCTGCGCGAAGGCGACGGCCAGGGAAGCGCAGCATGACCCGGCAACGTGTGGTGATCACCGGCGCGGGCATCGTCTCGTGCATCGGCAACGACCTGCAGACGGTGGAGCAGTCGCTGCGCGAAGGGCGCAGCGGCATTCGCGCCATCCCCGAATTCACGCAGCTGGGCCTGCGCAGCCAGGTCGGCGGCCAGCCCGACATCGACATCGAATCGCGCATCGACCGCAAGCAGCTGCGCTTCATGGGCGATGCGGCGGCCTACGCGCAGATCGCGCTGGAAGACGCGATCAAGCAATCGGGCCTGACGCCCGAACAAGTCAGCCACCCGCGCACCGGCCTCATCATGGGATCGGGCGGCGGCTCGCCGGCCAACCAGATCGAGGCCGCCGACACGCTGCGCGAAAAAGGCATCCGCCGCGTCGGCCCGTACCAGGTCACGCGCTGCATGAGCAGCACGGTGTCGGCCTGCCTGGCGACCAACTTCAAGGTGCGCGGCATCAACTATTCGATCACCTCGGCGTGCAGCACGTCGGCGCACTGCATCGGCGCGGCGGCGCAGCAGATCGCCTGGGGCATCCAGGACGTGATGTTTGCCGGCGGCGGCGAGGAATTGAGCTGGGGCATGGCGCTGCTGTTCGACGGCATGGGCGCCATGTCGGCCAAGTACAACGAGACGCCCGAAAAAGCCTCGCGCGCCTACGACGCCCACCGCGACGGCTTCGTCATCGCCGGCGGTGGCGGCGCGGTGGTGCTCGAATCGCTGGCCCACGCCCAGGCGCGCGGTGCCACCATCCTGGCCGAGGTGGTGGGCTTTGGCGCCACCAGCGACGGCGAGGACATGGTCGCGCCCTCGGGCGACGGCGCCATCGCGTGCATGAAGCAGGCGCTGGAGGGCATCGAGGGCGGCGTCGACTACATCAACACGCACGGCACGTCGACCCCCGTGGGCGACATGCAGGAAGTGCGCGCCATGCAGGCGCTGTTTGGCGATAAGGTGCCGCCGTTCTCGTCCACCAAGTCGCTCACCGGCCATTCGCTGGGCGCCACCGGCGTGCAGGAGGCGATCTACTGCCTCATCATGCTGCAAAAGGGCTTCATCGCCGGCTCGGTCAACGTCGACACGCCCGACCCGGCGCTGGGCGGCATGCCGCTGGTGACGCAGACGCGCGATGCCAAGCTGCGCACCGTGTTGTCCAACAGCTTCGGCTTTGGCGGCACCAACGCCAGCCTGGTGTTGCGCCGCTTCGACTCCTGAATTCATAGCTGCTTGCGCTTGTCAGACAAGCGCTGGCGGCGTTTTTGACGCTTAAAATGCCGGATTGCCCCTGATTCCGGCGCGCCGACATGCTCACCTTCCAGCAAATCATCCTCAAGCTCCAGCAGTACTGGGACGCGCAGGGCTGCGCGCTTCTGCAGCCATACGACATGGAAGTGGGCGCCGGCACCTCGCACACCGCCACCTTTCTGCGCGCGATCGGCCCCGAGCCGTGGAAGGCCGCCTACGTGCAGCCCAGCCGCCGCCCCAAGGACGGCCGGTATGGCGAGAACCCCAACCGCCTGCAGCACTATTACCAGTACCAAGTGGTGCTGAAACCCGCGCCGGCCAACATCCTGGAGCTGTACCTGGGCAGCCTGGAAGCACTCGGCTTCGACCTGAAAAAGAACGACATCCGCTTCGTCGAGGACGACTGGGAGAACCCCACGCTCGGCGCTTGGGGCCTGGGCTGGGAGGTGTGGCTCAACGGCATGGAAGTCACGCAGTTCACCTACTTCCAGCAGGTCGGTGGCATCGACTGCCGACCCGCCACCGGCGAAATCACCTATGGCCTGGAGCGCCTGGCCATGTACCTGCAGGGCGTGGACAACGTCTACAACCTGACCTGGACCGAAGGGCTGACCTATGGCGACGTGTACCTGCAGAACGAGCAGGAACAGAGCGCCTATAACTTCGAGCATTCCGACGCCGACTTCCTGTTCACCGCCTTCAACGCGCACGAAAAGCAGGCCAAGCACCTGATCGAGCAGCAACTGGCCCTGCCCGCCTACGAGCAGGTGCTGAAGGCCGCGCACACCTTCAACCTGCTGGACGCGCGCGGGTCCATCAGCGTGACCGAACGCGCCGCCTACATCGGCCGCATCCGCAACCTGGCGCGCGCCGTGGCGCAGAGCTATTACGAATCGCGCGAGCGCCTGGGCTTTCCGATGGCGCCGGCCGAATGGGTGGCGCAGATGGAGAAAAAAGCGGCCTGAGCGCATAATGTAGATACGCGTATCTACATCAAGGATCACACTATGGGCGCGAACGACCTGACCAGGCTGGAGCTGAGCGTCGGCCGCTGGGGCAACAGCCTGGCGGTGCGGTTGCCGGCGGAATTGGCGCGCCGACTGGGCGTGGAAGAAGGCAGCGCCTTGCAAGCGCGCGTGTCCGAGGCCGGGCGACTGGAACTGTCGCCCGCCGATGCCGGGCCGCCCGCGCCTACGCGCGAGCAGATGGTGGCCGAGCTGGAAGCGCTGCACCGCAACCTGCCGATGGGCCGTTCGGTGGTGCGCTTCATGCGCGATCAAGGCTATTGAAGAAGCCGTAGCGACCGTGGCCCACATTTACCTCGATACCAGCGTTTTGATGGCGCTGATTTGTCCAGAGCCGGAAACAGAATGCCTCCTGGGCTGGTATCGCACCGGTGCGCACCAACGACTCATCGTCACACCCTGGGTTCGTACCGAGTTGGCCAACGCCATTTCAATCAAGCAGCGCAGCCGCCAGTTGAACGCGCAGGAAGCCTCGGTGGCGCTGCACACCGGGCGCCGCCTGTTGTTGACTGCCTACGCCGAACCGCTGCTGACCGAAGACTTCGACCTGGCCGCCGATCTGTGCGCGCAGGCCGACAGCAAATTGCGCGGTCCCGATGCCTTGCATCTGGCCGCCGCGCGTCGCCTGGGTTGCACCGAAATCGCCACACTGGATGGGGTGATGCAGGATGCCGCACGCGGCCTGGGCGTTTATCCCGTGGATTTCGGATTCAAGATCGCATGACCACCCCCAACCTCCTTGTCGAACTCTTCGTCGAAGAACTCCCCCCCAAGGCGCTGAAAAAGCTGGGCGAGGCCTTTGCCGGCACGCTGTTCGAGCAGCTCAAGGCCCAGGGCCTGACGGCCGCCGATTCGGTCGTCGCGCCCTACGCCAGCCCGCGCCGGCTGGCCGCGCACATCACGCGGGTGGCGGCCAAGGCGGCCGACAAGTCGGTACAGCAAAAGCTGATGCCCGTGAGCGTGGCGCTGGACGCCGCCGGCCAGCCCACGCCCGCGCTGCTGAAGAAGCTGCAGGCCGTGGGGGCCGACCCGTCGGTGGTGCCGCAGCTTCAACGCGCCATGGACGGCAAGGCCGAGGCGCTGTTTCTCGACACGCTGATCACCGGCGCGACGCTGGACACCGGCCTGCAAAAGGCTTTGAACGAGGCAATCGGCAAGCTGCCCATCCCCAAGGTCATGACCTACCAGCTGCAGGAAGGCACGCCGCTGCCCGGCTGGGACAGCGTGCAGTTCGTGCGCCCGGCGCACGGGCTGGTGGCGCTGCACGGCAGCAACGTGGTGCCGGTGACGGCGCTGGGCCTGCAGGCCGGCCGCGCCACGCACGGCCACCGCTTCGAGGCCGTGGCCGATCCCATCGCCATCGTCGACGCCGACCGCTACGCCGACACGCTGCGCGACAAAGGCGCCGTCATCGCCAGCTTCGACGAGCGGCGCGCCGCCATCGTTTCGCAGCTTGAATCAGCGGCTGCGCAGGCTGGACAAGGGCTGTGCGCTATCGAAGATGAAGCGCTGCTGGATGAAGTGACGGCCCTGGTCGAACGGCCCAACGTGATGGTGTGCCAGTTCGAGCCCGAGTTTCTGGCCGTGCCGCAAGAGTGCCTGATCCTCACCATGAAGGCCAACCAGAAGTACTTTCCGCTGCTCGACGCTGCCGGCAAGCTGACCCACCAGTTCCTCATCGTCAGCAACATCAGCCCCAAGGACGCCAGCGCGGTTATCGAAGGCAACGAGCGCGTGGTGCGCCCGCGCCTGGCCGACGCCAAGTTCTTCTTCGACCAGGACCGCAAGAAGACGCTCGAATCGCGCGTGCCGCAACTGGCCAAGGTGGTCTATCACAACAAGCTGGGCACGCAAGGCGAGCGCACCGAGCGCGTGCGCGCCATCGCGCGCGCCATTGGCGATCAGCTGAAAGACGCCCTGCTGGCCGACAAGGCCGACCAGGCGGCGGCACTGGCCAAGGCCGACCTGCTGACCGACATGGTGGGCGAATTTCCTGAACTGCAAGGCGTAATGGGCGGGTACTACGCGCGCCACGACGGCCTGACCGAAGACATCGCCTTCCCCATCGAAGACCACTACAAGCCGCGCTTTGCCGGCGACGAGTTGCCGCGTGGGCAAGTCGGCACCGTGGTGGCGCTGGCCGACAAGCTGGAAACGCTGGTCGGCATGTTCGGCATCGGCAACCTGCCGACGGGCGACAAGGACCCGTTTGCGCTGCGTCGCCACGCGCTGGGCGTGATCCGCATGCTGGTCGAAAAGAAGCTGCCGCTGAACCTGACCGAACTGCTGGGCTCGGCGGCGCAGCGTTTTGGCGCGCTGCTGCCCGATGCGGCCAAGAGCAACGAACAGTTGCTGACCTTCATCCACGAGCGCGTGGCCACGTACCTGCGCGACCAGGGCTACAGCGCGCAGGAAGCCGACGCCGTGATCGCCGCGCGCCCGATGTGGGGCGAAATGCCCAAGGCGCTCGACGCCGTGCGCGCCTTTGCCCAGCTGCCCGAAGCGCCCGCGCTGGCGGCGGCCAACAAGCGCATCGGCAACATCCTGAAAAAGGCCGAGGCCGAAGGCGCGGTGGACGCCCACGTCAACCCCGCCCTGCTGACCGACGGCGCCGAGCGCGCGCTGTACGACGCCATGCAGCAGACCGTGCCCGGCGCCAACGCGCAGTTCGACGCCGGTGACTACACCGCGTCGCTGCAGACGCTGAGCGCCCTGCGCGCGCCGGTCGACGCCTTCTTCGACGACGTCATGGTCAACGCCGAGCAGACCGACGTGCGGCTCAACTGCCTGGGCCTGCTGAAGACGCTGCACCAGGCGATGAACCGCGTGGCCGACCTGTCGCGGCTCGCTGCATGACGCCCCCCCTGAGCCGCTGCGCGGCTCCCCCCCCGGGGGACGCCGCCCGTGGCCGGGCCAAGCCCGTTCCACGGCGGCCGCGGGAATGGCCTGCGGCGCGGCCGTGGGTGGCGCGCGGCGGCGCCATGGCCCCAAGAACATGAGCGCCAACGCCACCACCCGCAGCGCCTGGCTGCTGTTCGCGCCGCCGTTCATCGTGACGGCGCTGCACGTCATGCTGACCGCGCTGGCCGAGCGCTGGCCGTCCGCGCAGCCGCTGGTGGCGGCGCGCGTGGGCGGCGCAGGCGCGGCCGATGCCGATGCGGCCGTCCAGGCGCTGATCTGGCAGGCCAGCTGGCCGGTGCTGGCCGCGCTGGGGGTGGTCGTTGGCGGCGCCTTGCTGGCGCGGTGGCTGGTCCGGCGCCTGGGCTGGGCGCGCGTCAGGCCGTGGGCGCGCGCGCTGTGGATCGGCCTGTGGGCCGGGCTGGCCGTGGGCCTGCTGCTGCGCCATGCCAACGGCGCGCTGCGCACGCCGCTGCCGCCGGTCAGCGCGCGCGTGCTGGAGGCGCGCCCCCAGCCCAGCAGCGAGCGCGGCCCGGGCGGCGCGCTGGCGCTGCTGCAACTGCAGGGCGACGACACGCCACGCCGCGTGCTGCTCGAAGGCGCCGACGCGCGGGCGCTGCCGCGCGGCCACGTGCTGACGCTGCAACGCGCGCGCGGGCGCCTGTGGGGCGAGGTGGTGACCGGCTCTGACGCGCCGGCCGCGCCGCGCGCCGACGCCGCGCCCGGCCCGGCGCCAGGCCGATAATGTCCGCATGAAACTCGTCATCGTCGACCGCGACGGCACACTCTGCGTCGAGCGCGAAGGCTACATCCAGTCGCCCGACGAGTGGGAGGCGCTGCCCGGCGCGCTGGACGCCATTGCCCGGCTCAACCACGCGGGCTACCACGTGGTGATCGCGGCCAACCTGCCGGGGCTGGGGCGCGGGCTGTTCGACACGGCCACGCTCAACGCCATCCACGCGCGCATGAACAAGCAACTGGCGGCGGTCGGCGGGCGGGTCGAGGCGATCTTCTACTGCCCCCACACACCCGACGACGGCTGCACCTGCCGCAAGCCGCTGCCCGGCCTGTTCCAGCAGATTGGCGAGCGCTACAAGGTCGATCTGCGCCAGGTGCATGCCGTGGGCGACAGCGTGCGCGACGCGCAGGCCGCGGCCGCCGCCGGCTGCATCCCGCACCTGGTGCGCACCGGCAAGGGCGCGCCACCGCTCGGCGCGCTGCCGCCCGACTACCCGCCCGGCACGCGCGTGCACGACGATCTGGCCGCCTTTGCCACCGCCTTCATCGCCGACGCCGAGGCCGCCGCGCAGCCGGCCGGCGGCCGCGCCGAACCCGACGCGGCGCTGCCAGCCGCGCCTTGACCACCCGCCTGAAGCTATAGAATATGTAGCTGTTGACGCTTGCCCCGCAGGCGCTCGAAGCCGAAACCACCATGAACCTGATTCGCTCGGTGCTGCACTTGCTGTGGATGGCCGTCACCGTCGTGCCGTGGGCGCTGGCGGTGCTGATCGCCTCGCCGTTCGTCAGCAGCACGCGGCTGTACTGGATGTGCGCCGGCTGGCTGCGCTGCGCGGTGTGGGCGGGCGGCTGGATCCTGGGCATCCGCAACCGGGTCACCGGCATGGAAAACCTGCCCGTCGGCGAGAAGGCGCCGGCCGTGCTGCTGGTCAAGCACCAGTCCACGTGGGAAACGTTCAGCATGCCCGCGCTCATGCCGCACCCGCTGGCCTACGTCTTCAAGCGCGAGCTGCTCTACATCCCGTTCTTCGGCTGGGCCATGGCGCGGCTCGACATGATCCACATCGACCGCAGCAAGCGCAGCGAGGCCTTCGCCAAGGTCGTCAGCCAGGGCCGGCGCCTGCTGGCCGAGGGCGTGTGGATCATCATGTTCCCCGAAGGCACGCGCATCCCGCGCGGCGAAAAGGGCAAGTACCGCTCGGGCGGCACGCGGCTGGCCATCGAATGCGGCGCGCCGGTGATCCCCATCGCCGTCACCAGCGCCAAATGCTGGCCGCGCAAGGCGTTCGTCAAGCAGCCGGGCATCGTCGACATCTCCATCGGCCCCGCCATCCCCAGCGTGGGCCGCAAGCCGGATGAACTGATGCGCGAAGTCGAAGCCTGGATCGAGGCCGAGATGCTGCGCCTGGACCCCGAGGCCTACCCCACCGGCCAGGCGCGGCTGTCGCGCCTGAAGCCCGGCGAGGACTGAGGCCGCGCATGGCCATGCGGCAGCTGGTGCTGGACCTGTTCGGCGTCGCGCCGGCAGCCCGTCCCTCTGAAGAAAAAACGCCTCCAGCGCTTGCGGGATCAGCGCAAACAGCTCTGAAAATTGTAGCGAACGAGTCCGCCATCACGCTCGACGATGCGCTCGCGCCAGCCCATTTTGCCCACCCGCGCGCCAACCGCGCCATCCACTTCGCGCATGCGCGGGTGCACTACGAGTTTCGGCGCGGCCAGCGGCGCACCATCGGTTTTACGGTCGGTGCCGAGGGCTTGAGCGTGCGTGCGCCACGCTGGACGCCGGTGCACGAAGTCGAAGCCGCGCTGCGCGAGAAAGAGCGGTGGATCGTGGCCAAGCTGGGCGAGGCCCGTGACCGGCATGCGCGCATCGAGTCCAACCGCATCGAGTGGAAGGCCGGCGCCACGCTGCCCTTTCTGGGGCAGTCGGTGACCCTGGTGCTGGACCCGCGCCAGCGCCACGGCCGCGGCGGCGCGGTGCTGGTCGAATCCGATGCCGACGCGCCCGACGCGCCGCGGCTGGCACTGCACGTCGGCCTGCCGCACACCGCCACGCCCGAGCAGTGGCGCGACACCACGCAGGCCTGGCTGATGCGCCAGGCGCGCCGCGTGTTCACCGCGCGGCTGGACAACTTTGCGCCGCAGCTGGGGGTGAGCTGGCAGCGCATGAGCCTGTCATCCGCCGGCACGCGCTGGGGCAGCGCCAGCGCCGATGGCTCGATCCGCCTGAATTGGCGGCTGATCCACTTTCGTGAATCGGTGATCGATTATGTGGTCGTGCACGAGCTGGCCCACCTGCGCGAGATGAACCACAGCCCGCGCTTCTGGCAGCACGTGGAAAGCGTGCTGCCCGACTACGCCGAGCGGCGCGGCCAGTTGCGCGACGAGGCGGTGCCGCGCTGGTGAGACGGCGCGACGGCGGCGCTGCGTGCGTGCCATTTGGGTCGTCATTCCCGCGAAGGCGGGCGTCCATGCGTCCGTGGTCAGCCGCCCTTCTCGTGAGCGCCCTTGGCTTCCCGCCCCCGCCTTCGCGAGGGCAGGCTCTTTGCGGGAATGACGATGCGTGGCGGTGCGACGGCCCTCTTGGCTGGTTCCAAGGTGACAGGCTCGTGCGCGACCTTCGATCAGAATCCCCCGCAGTCCTGCCTCGCGCGCATCCAACCTGCCTGCCATGCCCACCACCGAACTGCTCGTCCATAAAAACCAGCTGGCCACCACGCGCGTGCGCGAACTGCCCGACGCGCCGCTGGCACCCGGCCAGGTGCGTGTGCGGGTCGACCGCTTTGCGCTCACGGCCAACAACATCACCTACGCCGCCTTTGGCGACGCCATGCACTACTGGGACTTCTACCCCGTGCAGGGCGACGGTGCGGACTGGGGCACGGTGCCGGTGTGGGGCTTCGGCACGGTTGTGGAATCGGGCTGTGCCGACGTGCCGGTGGGCGAGCGCCTGTACGGCTACTGGCCCATGGCCAGCCATGCGGTGCTCACGCCCACGCGCGTCACGCCCGCCGGCTGGACCGATGGCGCCCCGCACCGCGCGCCGCTGCCCGCCGTCTACAACCAGTACGAGCGCACCGGCGCCGACCCGTTTTACCGCGCCGACACCGAAGACCTGCAGGCGCTGCTGCGCCCGCTGTTCGCCACGTCGTGGCTGATCGACGACTTCATGGCCGACAACGACTTTTTTGGCGCACGCACGCTGCTGCTGTCCAGCGCGTCCAGCAAGACGGCGTTTGCCACGGCATGGTGCCTGTCGCAGCGCGCGGGCATCGAGGTGATCGGTCTCACCTCGCCGGCCAACGCGCCGTTCTGCCAGTCGCTCGGCAGCTACCACCGCGTGCTGACGTATGACGCGCTGGCATCGCTGGACCCGGCGACGCCCTGCGTCTACATCGACTTTGCCGGCAACGCCGCGCTGCGCCGGCGCGTGCACGAACACTTCCAGGCGCTGCGCTACAGCTGCTCGGTGGGCGGCGCGCACGTCACCGAACTGGGCGGCGCCAAGGACTTGCCCGGCCCGCGCGCCACGCTGTTCTTTGCCCCGGCGCAGAGCAAGAAGCGGTCGACCGAATGGGGCCGCGCTGTGCTGGCCGAGCGCATGGTCGGCGCGTGGAAGGGCTTTCTGGACGCGGCCCAAAACCACGGCTGGGTGCAGCCGGCCCATGCCCAAGGCACGGCCGCCGCGCAGGCCGCCTACGCGCAGGTTCTGGGCGGGCGCATGGACCCGCGCGTGGGGCAGATGGTGAGCCTGGCGGGCGATTGAGGGCGCTTGGCGCGTGTGGTCAGAACCCGTTCGCTCTGAGCCATGTCGAATGGCTCAGTGCGAGGGGCTTCTAAACATTCGACCGCCGATATGTAAAAGTGGGTGCGTTCACCCCCGCGCCCAGGTCACGCCGCCGTCCACCACCAGCGTCGCGCCCGTCACGTAGTCGCCCGCGCGCGACGCCAGGTAGATGGCTGCGCCGGCCATGTCCTCGGGCGTGCCGATGCGGCCGGCCGGAATGCGCTGCGCCACTTCGTCGGCGTGGTCGCGCGCGTCCTTGTTCATGGTCGAGGCAAAGGCGCCGGGCGCGATGGCGCTGACGCCGATACGCTCGGGCGCCAGCTTGAGCGCCATGCGGCGCGTTAGGTGAATCAGGCCGGCCTTGCTGGCCTGGTACGAATAGGTTTCCTGCGGGTTGTTCGACACACCGTCGATCGACGCGATGTTGATCACCTTGGCCAGGTGGTCGGTGGCGGCGGCCTTGAGCAGGGGCGTCAGCGCCTGCGTCAGGAAGAAGGGCGTCTTCATGTTCAGGTCAACTACCTTGTCCCAGCCGCTTTCGGGGAACTCGTCGTACGCCGCGCCCCAGGCCGCACCGGCGTTGTTGACCAGGATGTCGAGCGACTTTTCATGCTGCTGGTACGCGGCCACCAGTTGCTGCATTCCTTCCAGCGTCGACACGTCGGCCGGCAGCGATACGCAGGGGCCGATGGCCGACAGCTCGCGCGCCGTGGCGTCGCAGGCGTCGGCCTTGCGCGCCGAGATGTAGACGCGCGCGCCGGCGCGCAGAAAGCCCTCGGCGATCATGCGGCCGATGCCGCGCGAGCCGCCGGTGATGAGGGCGCTGCGGCCTTGAAGGGAGAACAGCGGCTGCAAGTCGATCATCGGAAAACTCTCCTTCTATAATTTTGATAGCTGTATGTGCTTGTACTGCAAGCGCCAGCGCCGGATTTGTCTTGAAATCAGGCGACCGCAAAGCGCCAGATGCCCTGCGCATCGCGCGCGCGGCGCAGCCGGCCGGCAAACCACAGTCGGTGCAGATGGGCCACCGCCTCGCCCAGCGCGAAGGTGGTCTGGTGCAAATCGAGCGGGCGCTTGAACAGCACGGGCAGCACGTCGTAGGCGCTGACGGGCCTTGCTTGCGCCGCCTCCATCACCTCGGCCAGGCGGTCGCGGTGGTGGTCGTGCAACTGCTGGATGCGCGTGTGCAGGCCGGTGAAGGGCTTGCCGTGCGAAGGCAGCGCCAGTGTGTCGGCGGGCAGCGGCAGAAAGCGGTCGATGGAATCGAGGAACAGGGTCAGCGCGTCGGCCTCGGGTTCCATTTCGTACACGCTCACGTTGGTCGAGATGCGCGGCAGCACCATGTCGCCGCTGATGAGGATGCCTGCCGCCTCGCAATACAGCGCCATGTGTTCGGGCGCGTGGCCATGGCCGGCGATGCAGCGCCAGGCCTGGCCGCCGATGGTCAGCGTCTGCCCGTCGCGCAGCCGCGCGTAGCTGGGCGGCATGGCGGGGACCAGGTTGCGGTAATAACTTTTGCGGTGGCGGATCTGGTCCAGATCGCCAGCATCCGTCATGCCGTGGCTGAAAAAGTAGTCCGCCAGCCGGTCGCCGCCAAAGCTGTTGACGACCTGGCAGGCGTAACGCGCGGCCATGTAGTCGGTGCCGCTCATCCACAGCGGGGCGGACCAGCGCTCGCACAGCCAGTGCGCCAGGCCCACGTGGTCCGGGTGCATGTGGGTGACCAAAACGCGCAGAATCGGCAGGCCTTCCAGCGCGGTGGCAAACACGTCTTCCCACGCGGCGCGTGCCTCAGGGTGGTCGATGCAGGTGTCGATGACCGTCCAGCCCTCGCGACCGTCGATGTGGTCGCGCAGCAGCCAGAGGTTGATGTGGTCCAGCGCGAACGGCAGTGCCATGCGCAGCCATTTCACGCCCGGGGCCAGCGTGATGGCGCCCCCGCGCGGCGGCAGTTGGTCGGCCAGGGGATAGCGCAGGGCGCGTTCGAGTTCGGCGGCAACGGACATGGTGCAGTGGCGGGCGCTGGGTTAGGATGACGGGAAGTTGACGTGAACGTCAATCAAATCATTCTATGGAGGAACGGCGCATCCCGCCGCGCGTGCGCGACAGCCCATCATGGCCATCACCTATTCCATCAGCGACCTGGCGCGCGAATTCGACCTGACGCCGCGCGCCATGCGCTTTTATGAAGACATGGGTCTGTTGCAGCCCGCGCGCAGCGGCCCCGGCGGGCGCCAGCGGGTGTACAGCAACCGCGACCGCACGCGCCTGAAACTCACCCTGCGCGCCAAGCGCCTGGGCCTGTCGCTGACCGAGGCCAAAGAGCTGATCGACATGTACGACAGCCCGCGTGACACCGGGCCGCAGCTGCGCAAGTTTCTTGAAGTGCTGAGCCAGCACCGCGCCCAGCTGGAGGCGCAACTGGCCGAGCTGCAGGCGACGCTGAGCGAGATCAGCGAGCATGAGAAGGAAGCGCGCACCTTGCTGGCGCGTGTCAACCGCCCGGCGGCCAAAAAGTCAAAGTCCAATTGACGTTTACGTAAACGTCAATCACAATCCAGGGTTCAGCCATGAACAAGCCCGCCGACCCCCAAGCCCTGCACGCGCGCGTGGCCGACAGCTTTGCCCGCCAGGGGATGATGCAGCACCTGGGCGCGCAATTGCGCCGCGTCGAGCCCGGCTTGGTCGAGATCTGGCTGCCCTATTCCGACAAGGTGACGCAGCAACAGGACGGCTTTCACGGCGGCGCCATGGGCGCGGTGGCCGACATCGCGGGCGGCTACGCGGGGCTGACCCTCGCCCCCGAGGGAATGGAAGTGGTCACCGCCGAATACAAGATCAACTTTCTGGGCAGCTACCAGGGCGGCGCGCTCCGTGCCATTGGCCGCGTGGTCAAGCCCGGCAAGCGCCTGATCGTCACCACCGCCGAAGTCACGCATGTGGACGATGAGGGCAAGGAAGGGCCGTGCGCGCTGATGCAGCAGACCCTGGTGCCGGTACCCAAAACGTATTGAGAAAATGACCCCCCTGAGTCGCTTCGCGCCTTCCCCCCTTTGCTGCGCATGGGGGACAACGCCAGTGCCCGGCGCAGGTCCGTGCACGGCGTTCACTGGCATGGCCTGCTCCGCGGCCGCTTGACCGATCAAATATTTGACTTTTTATTAGGAGACAAGAACATGAGCAACCTGCCCGGCCTGAACTTCCAGCTTGGCGAAGACATCGATGCGCTGCGCGACGCCGTGCGCGATTTTGCGCAGGCCGAGATTGCCCCGCGCGCCGCCGAGGTCGACAAGACCGACCAGTTCCCCATGGATCTGTGGCCCAAGATGGGCGAGCTGGGCGTGCTGGGCATCACCGTGCCCGAGGAATACGGCGGCAGCAACATGGGCTACCTGGCGCACATGATCGCCATGGAAGAGATCAGCCGCGCCAGCGCGTCGATTGGCCTCAGCTACGGCGCGCACAGCAACCTGTGCGTGAACCAGATCAAGCGCAACGGCAACGACGCGCAAAAGGCCAAGTACCTGCCCAAGCTGGTCAGCGGACAGCACGTCGGCGCGCTCGCCATGAGCGAGCCGGGTGCGGGCAGCGACGTCATCAGCATGAAGCTGCGCGCCGAAGACAAGGGCGGCTACTACCTGCTGAATGGCACCAAGATGTGGATCACCAACGGGCCGGATGCCGACACCATGGTGGTCTACGCCAAGACCGAGCCCGAGTTGGGCGCGCGCGGCGTCACCGCGTTCATCGTTGAAAAAGGCATGAAGGGCTTCAGCACCGCGCAAAAGCTCGACAAGCTCGGCATGCGCGGCAGCCACACGGGCGAGATGGTGTTTGACAACGTCGAAGTGCCCGAGGCCAACATCCTGGGCGGCCTGAACCAGGGCGCCAAGGTGCTGATGAGCGGCCTCGACTACGAGCGTGCCGTGCTCGCCGGCGGCCCAGTCGGCATCATGCAGGCGGTGATGGACAACGTGGTGCCTTACATCCACGATCGCAAGCAGTTCGGCCAGAGCATTGGCGAATTCCAGCTGGTGCAGGGCAAGGTGGCCGACATGTACACCGTGCTGCAAGCCGGCCGCGCCTTTCTCTACACCATCGGCAAGAACCTGGACGCGCTGGGCGCCGCGCACGTGCGCCAGGTGCGCAAGGACTGCGCCAGCGTCATCCTGTGGACGGCCGAAATGGCCACCAAGATGGCCGGCGACGGCATCCAGCTGTTTGGCGGCAACGGCTACATCAACGAATACCCGCTGGGCCGCCTGTGGCGTGATGCCAAGCTGTACGAGATCGGCGCCGGCACGTCGGAGATTCGCCGCATGCTGATTGGTCGCGAGCTGTTTGCCGAGACGATGTAAGCTTCTTGGGCGGATGCACGGTTTGCATCGATTTTTATAGCTGCTGGCGCTTGTCAGACATGCGCTGGCGGCTGATTTGGCTTGTAAATGTCCACTCCCCTGCGGCACCTTATCGACAACAACCGCGCCTGGGCCGAGCGCGTTGAGCGACAACAGCCCGGCTTCTTCAAGGAGCTGTCGGCGCAGCAGTCGCCCAAGTACCTGTGGATCGGCTGCTCCGATAGCCGCGTGCCGGCCAACCAGGTGATTGGCCTGGCGCCGGGCGAGGTGTTCGTGCACCGCAACGTGGCCAACGTGGTGGTGCACTCGGATTTGAATGCGCTGTCGGTCATCCAGTTCGCCGTCGACGTGCTGAAGGTGGAGCACATCATGGTCGTTGGCCATTACGGCTGCGGCGGCGTGCTGGCGGCCCTGCACGACAAGCGCGTCGGCCTGGCCGACAACTGGCTGCGCCACGTGCACGACGTGAAGATGCGCCACCGCGGCCGCCTGATGCACCTGTGCGGCACCGCGCAAGAAGACACGCTGTGCGAGATGAACGTGATCGAACAGGTCGGCAACGTGGCGCAGTCCAACGTGGTGCAGGACGCCTGGAAGCGCGGCCAGCCGCTGGCGGTGCATGGCTGGTGCTACGGCCTGAAGGACGGGCTGGTGAAGGACCTGGGCGTGACCATGACCAAGCCCGACGAGGTGGTGGACGTGTTCCGCGGCGCCATCAAGCGCTACCCGCGCGACCCGGACGCCAAGCCGGGTTCCAGCGACTTCCCCCTGTAGCGCCGCGCGCCATGCAGCCGCAAACCCTCGATTCCCCGCTGGCGCGCGACATCGCGCAGGCCATGATCGACGGGTTCAACCGCCATTACCGGCTGTTCCGCACTGAAAGCGCGCGCGCCAAGCACCGCTTTGAAACCTGCGACTGGCACGGCCAGCAGCGCGCGCAGCGCGAGCGCATCGAGTTCTACGACCTGCGCGTGCGCGAATGCCAGAAGCGCCTGGAGCGCGAGTTCAAGGCCGGCGAACAACCGATGGAGACATGGCAGCAGGTCAAGCTGCACTACATCGGCATGCTGGTGGCGCACAAGCAGCCCGAACTGGCTGAGACCTTCTTCAACTCAGTCAGCACGCGCATCCTGCACCGCAGCTACTTTCACAACGATTTCATCTTTGTGCGCCCGGCCATCAGCACGGAGTACCTGGAGACCGACGACCCCAAGGCCAGAACCACCTACCAAGCCTTCTACCCCGGCGCCAACCAGCTCGAAGACACGGTGCGCGCCGTGCTGGCGTCGTTCGATCTCTACTGCGACTTTGAAGACCTGCCGCGCGACACGCAGCGTGTTGCCGATGCCATGCGGCGCGAGCTGGGTGCCGACAAGCCGCGCCCCAACTTCCAGGTGCAGGTGCTCTCCAGCCTGTTCTACCGCAACAAGGGCGCCTACCTGGTCGGCAAGGTCATCAACGGCTTTCGCGAACTGCCGTTTGCGCTGCCCATCCTGCACCGCACGCCGGGCACCGTGTATGTCGATGCGGCGCTGTTCGGCGAGGAGGACATGCTGATTCTGTTCAGCTTCTCGCGCGCCTACTTCATGGTCGACATGGAAATTCCGTCGGCCTACGTGCAGTTTCTGCGCAGCCTCATGCCGCGCAAGCCGCGCGCCGAAGTCTACAACGCGCTGGGCCTGGCCAAGCAGGGCAAGAACCTGTTCTACCGCGACTTTCTCTGGCACCTGCGGCACAGCACCGACCAGTTCCGCATCGCGCCTGGCATCAAGGGCATGGTCATGCTCGTGTTCGACCTGCCCAGCTTTCCCTACGTGTTCAAGGTCATCAAGGACTGGTACCCGGCGCCCAAGGAGACCACGCGCGAGCAGATTCGCGGCAAGTACCAGCTCGTCAAGCAGCACGACCGCGTGGGCCGCATGGCCGACACGATGGAGTTCTCGCTCATCGCCTTTCCACGCGACCGCTTCGAGGACGAGCTGATCGCCGAGATCGAGAAGTTTGCCCTCAGCCAGATCGAGATTTCAGACCGCGATGGCGACGGCCAGACCGAGGTCATCATTGCCCACGCCTACATCGAGCGGCGCATGATTCCCCTCAACATCTACCTGCAGGAAGCCTTTGACGCCGGCCCCGACGACGCCGCAGCCCGCGCGCAGATGGAACACGCCGTCATCGAATACGGCAATGCCATCAAGGACCTGGTGGCCGCCAACATCTTCCCCGGCGACATGCTGTGGAAGAACTTCGGCGTCACGCGCCACGGCAAGGTGGTGTTCTACGACTACGACGAGATCGAGTACCTCACCGACTGCAACTTCCGCCGCGTGCCCCCGCCGCGCAACGAAGAAGACGAGATGAGCGGCGAGATCTGGTACCACGTCGCCAAGGGGGATGTGTTCCCCGAAACCTTCGGCCCTTTTCTGCTGGGCAACCCGCGCGTGCGCGAGGTCTTCATGCGGCATCACGCGGAATTGCTGGAGCCGGAGTTTTGGCAGCAGACCAAGGAGCGGATCAAGAGCGGGGAGGTGATTGATTTCTTTCCGTATGGGGTCCACCGGCGGTTTGAAGTGAATGGGGGCGTGAAGGGCGCGTCTGAATTGGCGGACCCAGCGGCGGCGTTCGCCGAAACGCCAGCGGACCAGCCGGACACATCGTCGCCGGCCACGGTTGCGGAACCTTCGGAGTGATTGAGCATCAATTATGATGTAATTTGACATCAATATTGAGGATTTCCATGCGAACGACTGTCACCATCGACGATGCGCTGTATGAAAAGGCACTTGAAGTGGCCGATCCGACCATGGACAAGGCCGATCTGTTTCGAGAGGCGGTCAAGACCTTCGTCCGCGTCCAGGCTGCCAAGCGCCTCGCCACGCTGGGCGCGGCCGCGCCCAAGATGACCGACGTGGCGCGCCGCCGCCCGGGCGATGCTGCCGCATGAGCGCCGTGCTGGTGGACACCTCCGTGTGGGTCGATCACTTCCGCCATGGCAATGACGCCTTGACGGCGCTGCTGACGACCGATCAGGTGCTGACGCATCCCCTCGTGGTGGGCGAAATCGCCTGCGGCTCGCCGCCCGCGCGCAGCCAGACCCTGTCCGATCTCGCTTGCCTGCGTCCCGCCCAGCAAGCCAGCGTCGGCGAGGCCCTGCAGTTCATCGAGCGCGAGCGCCTGTTCGGCCTGGGTTGCGGGCTGGTCGACATCCTGCTGCTGGCCTCGACGCGGATGACTTCTGGCGCGCAGCTATGGACACTGGACAAGCGCCTGGCCGGCCTGGCCGAGCGTTTTGGCGTGTTGCACGAGCCGGTTGTGCATTGATTTTTGAGTCCTGATTTTTCACGTCTGCTTAAGGAGCTACTTTCATGTCCGACCCCATCGTCATCGTTTCCGCCGCCCGCACCCCCATGGGCAGTTTCCAGGGCGACTTCACGCCGCTGGCCGCGCACGACCTGGGCGGCGCGGCGATCAAGGCCGCCGTCGAGCGCGCCGGCATTAAACCGGAACTGGTCACCGAAGTCATCTTCGGCAACTGCCTGATGGCCGGCCAGGGCCAGGCGCCGGCGCGGCAGGCGGCGTTCAAGGGCGGCTTGCCCAAGAGCGCGGGCGCGGTCACGCTCAGCAAGATGTGCGGCTCGGGCATGCGCGCGGCGATGTTCGCGCACGACATGCTGGTGGCGGGCACGCACGACGTGCTGGTGGCCGGCGGCATGGAGAGCATGACCAACGCGCCCTACCTGCTGCAAAAAGGCCGCGGCGGCTACCGCATGGGCCACGACAAGGTGTACGACCACATGATGCTCGACGGCCTGGAAGACGCCTACGAAGCCGGCCGCAGCATGGGCACCTTTGGCGAGGACTGCGCCGCCAAGTACAACTTCACCCGCGACGCGCAAGACAAATTCGCCATGGCCAGCGTGCAGCGCGCGCAGGACGCTATAAAAAACGGTGCATTCAAGGACGAGATCGCCCCCGTGACGGTGAAAGACCGCAAGGGTGAGCGCGTGGTGGACACCGACGAAGGCCCGGGCAAGATCAACGTGGACAAGATCCCCACGCTTAAACCCGCGTTCAAGAAAGACGGCACCGTGACCGCCGCCGCCAGCTCCAGCATCAACGACGGCGCCGCCGCCATGGTGCTGATGCGCGAGAGCACGGCCAAGAAGCTGGGCGTGAAGCCGCTGGCGCGCATCGTCAGCCACGCCACGCACGCGCAGGAGCCGGAGTGGTTCAGCACCGCCCCCATCGGCGCGACCGAGAAGGCGCTGGAAAAAGCCGGCTGGAAGGTCGATGACGTCGACCTGTGGGAAATCAACGAGGCCTTCGCCGTGGTGCCCATGGCGCTGATGCACGATTTGAAGGTGCCGCACGACAAGGTCAACGTCAACGGCGGCGCCTGCGCGCTGGGCCACCCCATCGGCGCCAGCGGCGCGCGCATCATGATCACGCTGATTCATGCGCTGAAGAACCGCGGCAAGAAAAAGGGCCTGGCCACGCTGTGCATTGGCGGTGGCGAGGCGACTGCGGTGGCGTTGGAGATGGTATGAATTTGATAGCTGCTTGCGCTTGATGGACAAGCGCTGGCAGCCTGTTTTTATTGGTCGGCCCCCTCTTTCAGGTTTACAGAATGCATTCACCGCAGAGGCGCAGAGAACGCAGAGTTCACGCAGAGAAGCCCAACGAGGTTTGTCGGCGAACCTTTGCGTTCTCTGCGCCTCTGCGGTGAAATTAGCCTGAGTGGGGGCTCATCAGGCCTGTTTGAACCCACCTTCAGCCGACATGATCGACACCACCGAAGCGCTGCGCCGCCTGTACCCGCAGGCGTCGGCACGCTCGCGCGCCAAGCAGCTTGATCGGCTGGACGACACCATGCGCCGCTTCGTCGCGCACGCGCCGCTGTGCGTCATCGCCAGCGCGGGCGCGGCGGGCGAGGGGCTGGATTCGTCACCGCGCGGCGGCCGTCCGGGCTTCGTGCAGGTGGCCGATGAACGCACGCTGCTGATCCCCGACGTCACCGGCAACAACCGGCTCGACACGCTGGAAAACCTGCTGGCCGATTCGCGCATCGGCCTGCTGTTTCTGGTGCCGGGCGTGGATGAAGTGCTGCGCGCCAACGGCACGGCGCGCCTGCGCGACGAGCCGGAATTCACCCAGCGCTTTGCCCACCCCGACGCGCCCAAGCTGCCGCGCCTGGTGATCGAAGTCGCCGTGCGCGAGGCCTACCTGCACTGCCCCAAGGCGCTGCTGCGCTCGCAAGTCTGGTCGCCCGCCGCGCGCGTGGCGCCGGGCAGCTTTCCGTCGATGAACGCCATGCTGCTGGCGCAGTTGGGTCCGCAGGTGGTGACCGAGACCGACGAACAGGCGCTTGAGCGCTACCGTGCGCAACTGGCCGACGAAGGGCTGGCTCATCTGGTGAAGGGATAAGGCCGTATGTCTACTGTTCTGATCATCGGCGCCTCACGCGGCATCGGCTGGGAGCTGGCGCGGCAATACGTCGCCGCCGGCGAGCGCGTGATCGCCACTGCGCGCGACGATGCGGGCCTGGCGCGGCTGCGCGAACTGGGCGCACAGGCGCTGCGCGTCGACGTGGCCGACCCCGCCAGCATCAGCGGCCTGGCGTGGCAGCTGGATGGCGAAAAGATCGACACCGCGCTGTATGTGGCCGGCGTCACCAGCCATGGCGACGCCACCGAGCCGCCCACGCGCGAAGCCTTCGACGCCGTCATGCACGCCAACGTGCTGGGCGCCATGCAGGCCATTCCGCAGGTGGCGCCGCTGCTGGCGCCGGGCGGGCGGTTTGGCTTTGTCTCCAGCGTCATGGGCCGCATCGCCACCGTGGACAACAGCCGCGCCTGGGTCTACCGCGTGAGCAAGGCGGCGCTGAACATGGCCGTGGCGTCGGCGCAAAGCGCCTGGCCCGATGCGATCATGGTGTGCCTGCACCCCGGCTGGGTGCAGACCGACATGGGCGGCGCGGGCGCGCCGGTCACGCTCGACGACAGCGCCACCGGCCTGCGCCGCGTGATGGCCGGCCTGACGGCGAGCGATCGCGGCGCTTTCCTGCAATACGATGGAAAGCGGTTGCCGACTTGGTGACGCGGTCCGTCGCATGTTGACTGAATCCTGATTTCAAACAGAACAACGAGAGGAGATTGCCCATGAAACCCCTGTTCCCTGTCTTGCTGGGCGGCGCGCTGGCGCTGCTGCTGGGCGGTTGCGCGCAGACCGGCGGCGCAGCCGCGTCCGCACCGGCTGCCGCGACGACCACCGCCCGCGCGCCCGACGCCGCGCTGCTGTCGGCCGCCACGGCCGAACAGCCGGCGGTCATCAAGACGCTGGAGCGCCTGGTCAACATCGAGACCGGCACCGGCAACGCCGAAGGCATGGCCGCCATGGCCGATCTGCTGGAGCGTGAACTGCGCGCGCTGGGCGCCACCGTCTCGCGCCACCAGCCCGATGCCGGCGTGGCCGGCCCCAACATCGTCGGCCGCATCGCCGGTAAGGGCGCGGCCAAGTTGCTGCTGATGGCGCACATGGACACCGTGTACGTCAAGGGCACGCTGGCCAAGGCGCCGTTCCGCGTCGAGGGCAACCGCGCCTACGGCCCCGGCATTGCCGACGACAAGAGCGGCATCGCCGTCATCCTGCACGCGCTCAAGCTGCTGAAGGACCGCGGCTTTGCCGACTGGGGCGAGGTGGTGGTGATGTTCAACACGGATGAAGAGCGCGGCTCGTTCGGCTCGCGCGCGCTCATTCAGCAGCTGGCGGCGCAGGCCGACGCGGTGCTGTCGTTCGAGCCCACGCTGGTGGGCAAAGAAGCGCTGCCGCTGGGCACCGCCGGCATCGTGTACTACAAGGTCGCCGTCAAGGGCGCCGCCGCGCACGCCGGCGCCAACCCCGAGCTGGGCACCAACGCGCTGGTCGAGGCGTCCGACATCGTGCTGCGCACCATGGACCTGGACGACAAGTCGCGCGACCTGCGCTTCAACTGGACGGTGGGCAAGGCCGGCAACGTGGCCAACATCATCCCCGACCAGGCCAACCTCGAAGCCAACATCCGCTACGCGCGGCCCGAAGACCTGGACAAGCTGCTGGCCACGCTGGAGCAGCGCATTCAGGGCCGCAAGAAGCTGGACAAATCGCAGATCACCATCACGCCCGACCGCGGCCGGCCGGCCTTCAACGTCAACGCCGGTGGCCGGCAAATCGTGGATCGCGCCGTGGCCATCCACGGCGAAACCGGTAGCCCGCTGGCCGTGATCGACCGCATTGGCGGCGGCACCGACGCGGCCTACGCCGCGCTGTCGGGCAAGCCGGTGATCGAAGCCCTTGGCCTGCCGGGCTATGGCTACCACAGCGATGAGGCCGAGTACGTGATGGTCGACGCCATCCCGCGCCGGCTGTACCTGGCCACGCGCCTCATCATGGAACTCTCGCAAGGAAAGTAAGCCCATGCTACTCACCCAAGACCAGGAAATGATCCGCGACGCCGTGCGCGCCTTTGCGCAAGAGCAACTGTGGCCGCACGCCGCGCAGTGGGACCGCGATCACACCTTTCCGAAAGCCGCGCACAAGGGCCTGGCCGAACTGGGCGCCTACGGCATCTGCGTGCCCGAGCAATACGGCGGCGCCGGGCTTGATTACGTGACGCTGGCGCTGGTGCTGGAAGAAATTGCCGCCGGCGATGGCGGCACCAGCACCGCCATCAGCGTCACCAACTGCCCCTACAACGCCATCCTGATGAAGTACGGCAGCGAGGCGCAAAAGCAGCAGTGGCTGGTGCCTGCCGCGCGCGGCGACGTGCTGGGCGCCTTCTGCCTGACCGAGCCGCACGTGGGCAGCGATGCCTCGGCCATCCGCACCACCGCCACGCGCGATGGCGACGGCTACGTGCTGAACGGCACCAAGCAATTCATCACCAGCGGCAAGAACGGCCAGGCCGCGGTGGTGATTGCCGTCACCGACAAGGCGGCGGGTAAGAAGGGCCTGTCGGCCTTCATGGTGCGCACCGACAACCCAGGCTGGAAAGTCGCCGGCATCGAGAAAAAGCTTGGCCAGCACAGCAGCGACACCGCGCAGATTCTGCTGGAGAACTGCCGCGTGTCCGAGGCAGATCGCATTGGCGAAGAAGGCGAGGGCTACAAGATCGCTCTGAGCGCGCTGGAGGGCGGCCGCATCGGCATCGCCTCGCAAAGCGTGGGCATGGCACGCAGTGCGCTCGACTTTGCCATTGCCTACGCCAAGGAGCGCGAGGCCTTCGGCACCGCCATCATCAACCACCAGGCCGTGGCCTTCCGCCTGGCCGAGTGCGCTACAAAATTGGAAGCAGCACGGCAACTGATATGGCACGCCGCCAGCCTGCGCGACGCCGGCCGGCCGTGTCTGAAAGAGGCCGCCATGGCCAAGCTGTTCGCCAGCGAAACCGCCGAAGCCGTGTGCTCGGTCGCCATCCAGACCCTGGGCGGCTACGGCGTGACCGAAGACTTCCCCGTCGAGCGCATCTACCGCGACGTGCGCGTGTGCCAGATCTACGAAGGCACCAGCGACGTGCAGAAGATCATCATCACGCGGGCGCTCTGATGCGCGCTGGCCCGATGCCGTGCCTGGGTCACATCGGCTTGATGTGGGCGGTCTTGATCACCTTGCGCCAGCGCTCGATTTCCTGGGCGATGTAGCCGCCAAATTCGGCGGGCGAGGTGGGCACGGGTTCGGCGCCGAAGCGCGCCATCTGCTCGGCCACGGCCGGGTCGCGCAGCCCCTTGCCCAGGGCGGCGTTGAGCTTGTCCACCACGTCCGCCGGCAGTCCCGCCGGGCCGACCAGGCCAAACCACGCCGGACTGTCAATGTCGGGGAAGCCGGCATCGCCCATGGCTGGCACGGCGGGCAACAGCGGCGAGCGGTTCTTGCGCGTGACCACGATCGCCTTGACCTTGCCGCTTGGCAGATGCGTCAGCGCGGTGGTGAGCGAGGTTTCGATGAATGTCATCACGTTGCCGGCCAACAAGTCCTGCGCCGCCGGCCCGGTTCCGCGGTAGGGCACGTGCGTCATCTGGATGCCGGCCGCGTGGTTGAGCGATTCGCCCACCATGTGGCCGACCGATCCCAGCCCGGCGGAGGCAAACGTCACCTTGCCCGGATGGGCCTTGGCGTAGGCGATCAGGCTTTTGAGGTCGTGAAAGGGCGCATCGCTGCTCGCCAGGATGACGCCGGACGTGGCGGCCACATTGGTGATGGGCGTGAAGCCGCGGATCGGGTCGTAGGGCAGTTTTTCCATCAAGCCGGGGTTGATGCCCAAGCTGGCGATGCTGCCCATGCCCAGCGTGTAGCCATCGGGCGCGCTCTTGGCAATGGCCTCGGTGCCAACCACGCCGCCCGCGCCGCTGCGGTTGTCCACCACCACCGGCTGGCCGAGCGTGTCGGTGATGATCTTGGCGGCGATGCGTGCCGAGGCATCCACAGGGCCACCGGGCGGAAATGGCACGATCAGCTTGATGGGCTTGTTCGGGTAGCCCTGCGCAGCGGCCAGGCAGGCACCGCCAAGCAGCGCCACGGTGGCCAGGATGTTTCGCAATGCGTGCATGGTCGTCTCCTTGTTCAGTTCAGTCATGGCGCTTTCGCCGCCGCGTCTTCGCGCTTGGCGATGTGGGCCAGCGTCTCGGCGCCCTTGTTGGCGGCCGACAGCCCACGGAACAGAAAGCACAGGCTGACGACCGCCTGCATCTCTTCCCAGCTCGCGCCGGCTCGCCGCGCCGCGATGCCGTGCAGCACCGCGGCATCGCTGCCGTCCATCAGCAGCATGCCGAACAGCATCAACTGCGCGGTCTTGACGTCGAAGCATTGGGGATACATCGCGTGGGCGCGCATCTGCTCCTGCAAATTGACCAGCTTCGGGTCCAGCGCGCCGGTCACGGCCAGGCGCGCCTCGATGCGCGGGGGCACGAAGCCAAGCAGCTCTTCATAAACCTTGCCGCGCTCAGCGACGCTGTGCTGGGTGTCGGCGTACGGCCCGATGCGGCGGGCGACCACCTCGGTGTCGATGCGGGCGGGAATCATGCAAGCTCCTTTGCATTCACGAAAAACCAAAAATCAATTCGATGCGCTGCGCTGGCCGCTGCGCCGTTCGTGCCTGGGCGCCGTGCACGGGCGTGTACCGGGCACTGGCGCCCCCTCACGAAGTAAGACAAGAGGGGGAAGACGCGCAGCGTCTCAGGGGGTGCGCGCCTGTTCATGCCTCGTCGTGCTCACTGATGAACTTGACGTTGAGATAGCCCTCGATGCCTTCGCTGCCGCATTCCGAGCCAAAGCCGCTGTCCTTGATGCCGCCAAACGGCACCTCTGGCGTGCTCGACGCGTTGGCGGCGCCAAAGGCGAATGAGTTGATGGCCACCATGCCCGCTTCCAGCCGGCGGCCGAAGCGGTTGGCCCAGGCGGTGGAATTGGTGAACGCGTAGGCGGCCAGGCCGACCGGCAGGCGGTTGGCTTCGGCGATCACGGCTTCGACGTCGTCGAAGCGGTTGATGGGCGCTACCGGGCCGAACGGCTCCTCGTTCATGACGAGGGCGTCCAGCGGCACGTCGGTCAGCACCGTCGGGCTCCAGAAATAGCCGGGCCGGTCCATGCGCGCGCCGCCGCACACCAGCGTGGCGCCGCGCTGCACGGCGTCGTCCACGCAGCGCTGCATCGCGCCGATGCGCCGCCCGTGCGCCAGCGGCCCCATCTGCACGCCCGGCGTGAAGCCGTCGTCCACCTTCAGCGCCTGGGTGGCGGCGACGAAGGCCTCCAGGAATTGGTCGTACACCTTGCTGTGGACGAAGAAGCGGCTGGGGTTGACGCACCCTTGCGCGCTGTTGCGGAACTTGCGCATCACCGAGGTGCGTGCCAGCTTGGGCACGTCCACGATGTCGTCCATCACGATGACCGGGGCATGGCCGCCCAGTTCCATCACGGTGCGCTTCAGGTGGCGGCCGGCCAGTTCGGCCAGCTCGCGCCCCACGCCGGTCGAGCCGGTGAACGAAATCCCGCGGATCTGCGGCAGTGCGATCAACTGCGCCGACGTGCGCGCCGGCTCGCCGTACAGCAGATGGATGGTGCCCGTCGGCAGGCCCGCATCGACGAAGGCGCGCACCAGCTCCATCGTGGTGGCGGGCGTTTCCTCGGCGCACTTGGCGACGCAGGTGCAGCCCGACGCCAGAATGGCGGCGATCTTCTTCATCGGGATGACGGCGGGGTAGTTCCAGGTGGTGAACGCCGCCACTGGGCCGATCGGCTCGCGCGCCGAAATCTGCCGCGTCGACAGATCGCGTGACGGAATCACGCGCCCATAGATGCGGCGTGCTTCCTCGGCATGCCAGATCAGCATGTCGGGCAGATGGATGACTTCCTGGCGCGCCTGCTCCAGCGGCTTGCCCTGCTCCAGGGTCATCAGTCGCGCAATGTCCTCGGCGCGGCTGCGCAGGATGTCTCCGGTGCGATGCAGGATCTTGGCGCGCTCGTAGGCCGAGGTGTCGCGCCAGGCCGGGAAGGCGCGCGCGGCGGCAACGGCGGCGCGCTCTACATCGGCCGCGGTGGCCACGGGCAGCGCGCCCAGTACCTGCTCGGTCGAGGGATTGATGACGTCGATCGTTTCGCGCGCGTCGGCACCGATCCATTCTCCGTCGATGAAAAGCTTGAGCGGGACGTATTCCATGGCGATGGTCCGAGTGTGAGTGAGGCGAGGCTTGGCCTGCCCGTGTGTCATGAATAACAAATCGATTATTCATCCTTAATCGATCATGATGAAAGCTATCGTTTTTACTAATGCGCGGCTACAATGGCCCATCGAATCCTCGATGCCCTTGAAAGCCGCGAAGGTGAACGCTGCGGACACCGCCCTGAAATCCGAACCGCCCGCTTCGTTGGAGCGCGGCAAGGCGACGCTGGCCAGCGCCTTGGTCGACCGGCTGCGCGAGGAGGTGCTGACCGGCGCGCTGCTGCCCGGCCAGCCGGTGCGGCTGGACGAGCTGCGCGAGCGCTACGGCGTCAGCCTGAGTCCGCTGCGCGAGGCGGTTGCGCGCCTGGGCACCGAAGGGCTGCTGCAAATCGAGGAGCAGCGTGGTGTGCGCGTTGCCCCCGTGTCGGCGGCCAACCTGGCCGAGGTCGTGCTGCTGCGCGCCGAACTGGAGCCGCTGGCGCTGCGCGATGCCATACGGCACGCCAGTGACGACTGGGAGGCTCGCGTGACCACGGCGCTGGTGATGCTGACGCGACAGGAAACGCAGGACGACGGCCAGCACCGCGTCGAGCGCTGGGAACGGCTGCACCGCCAGTTGCATATGACACTGCTGTCGACCTGCACGATGCCGCTGTTGCTGCACTTCTGCACCATGCTGAACGACCGCGGCGACCGCTACCGCCGCCTGTTCCTGGCGGACCAGGCAGTGGACGCCAGCGTGCGGCGCGAGCACGCCCAGATCGTCGAAGCCAGCCTGAACCGCCAGGCCGATGCCGCCTGCGCGCTGCTGCGCCAGCACATCGAGCGCTCGGCGCAATATGTGTACGACGCGATCGAGCGGCAACGCCTGCGCGGCGCGGACCGACCAGGCAAGGCATGATGCGCGGTGCTCAACCCACCGCACTGCAAGGAGACACCCGCATGCCCATCACCAAGGGATGCCGCAAGCTGGTCGACGAAGCCATGGCCCAGGTGCAGGCCGCAGGCGGCGCGCAGCGCAGCCTGCATGTCGTCGCTCGTTAGGCGCTCGGCGCGCCGCACCGCCTGCTTTGACTCGCCGGCCGCGATCAGCGTCTTCGGCCTGCCGTCGATCCAGCGTGCCAGCCGCGGGTGTCGCCAGGTCAGACGCATAAGCGCCAGCAGAAGGGGGGCACGGTGACGCCGCGCACGACGATTGCCCACCACGGCACGCTCAGGTTGAACATGATTGACACCTCACCTTGTTTGATGGCGATGCGCTCCAATTGCCCCAAGCCATGACTCCGAACGATGCCGCCACCTGCCCGTGCGGCCGGCTGGACGCGAAGCGGCGCCCGCTCGCCTGGGGCGCCTGCTGCGGCCGGTACGTGGATCACTTCAGCGATGTGCCCGCGCCCGACGCCGAGTCGCTCATGCGCTCGCGCTACAGCGCCTTCGTGCGGCAGGACGCCGCCTACCTGCTGGCGACCTGGCATGCATCGGCGCGCCCGGCCGCGCTGGACTTCGATGCCGGCACGCAATGGCTGGGGCTGGAGCTGCGCAGCCATCGCGCCATCGACGACACGCACGCCGAAGTCGAGTTCGTCGCCCGCTCGCGCCTGCACGGCCGCGCCACGCGCCTGCATGAACGCAGCCGCTTCGTGCGCGAGAGCGATGACGGCGGCGTGACGCGCTGGTTCTACGTCGACGGTCTGTGGCTTTAGGACACGCGCGCCGCGTCAGCTCGAAAGCGGTTGCGGCGGTCGTGCCGTCGGCGCCCATGATTTGTCACACACATGCCAGTGGGGCTATTCACAGATCACCCCCTGGCACCTAGACTGGTTGCGCAACGACAAGGAGACAGGCAGCGATGATCGAAGGCGTGCTGGCCGGTGTGCGGGTGCTGGAGCTGGGGCAGGTGCTGGCCGGGCCGTTTCCGGGGCGATTCTGGCGGACCTAGGGGCCGACGTGGTGAAGGTCGAGCGCATCGATGGCGGCGACGACGCGCGCCGCATGGGGCTGGCGTTTCGCCATGGCGACGCGCTCAACTTTCAGGTGTTCAACCGCGGCAAACAGTCGGTGGCGCTGGATCTCAAAAGCGCCGAGGGCCGCGCCGCGTTCGAACGACTCGCGGGCCAGGCCGACATCTTTATCCACAACCTGCGCCCCGGGGTGCCCGAGGCATTGGGCATCGACGGGCCGGCGCTCACCGCGCGCCATCCGCGCCTGATCTATTGCGGCATCTCGGCCTTCGGCGCGGCGGGGCCGATGGCGATGCGGCCCGGCTACGAGCCGCTGATCCAGGCGTTCAGCGGGTTGTCCAGCACCAACGGCGGGCCGCAAGACCCGCCGCTGCGCGCGGGCGCGTCGGTGTGCGACCAAGGCACGGGCATGTGGGCGGTGATCGGCGCGCTGGCGCTGCTGCAGCGCCGCCACCGCACCGGGCGCGGCGGCATCGTCGGCAGTTCGCTTTTGGAAACCGCGCTGACCTGGAACGGCCAGAAGGCCGACGCCTACGTCAACGAAGGCAAGCTGCCCGAGCGGCACCGCTCGGGCCACCCCGGCTTTGTGCCTTACGAGGCGTTTGACACGGCCGATGCGCCGCTGCTCATCTGCTGCGGCAACGACCGCCTGTTCGCCAAGCTGGCCTCCGAACTGGGTCGCACCGACTGGCTGGACGACGCGCGCTTTGCCACCAACCGCGCGCGTCTGGCGCACAAGGCGGCGCTGTTCGACCAACTGACGCCGCTGCTGGCTGCGCGGCCGCGCGCCGAATGGATCGCGCGCTTCGAAGCCGCCGGCGTGCCGTGCGCGCCGATCCACACCGTGCCCGAAGCGCTGGCGCACCCGCAGGTGCAGGCGCTGGGCATGCTGGCGCCGGTGCCGGGCGAGGACTTTTGCCTCACCGCGCTGCCCATCACCATCGACGGCGAACGGCCTGCGCTGCACGGCGGCGCGCCGCGCCTGGGCCAGCACAACGCCGCGCATGGTGTCGCCGCCATCAACGCGCCCGCATCACCACAGGAGACAAGCCCATGAAACGCCGTACTACCCTGATCGCCGCTGCCGCGCTGGCGGCGGGCTCGATGGCCTCGTTGCCCGCCGCCGCGCAGGACTACCCCACGAAGCCGATCACGCTCATCGTCCCCTTTGGCCCCGGCAGCGGCACCGACCAGCTGGCGCGCGTGATCGGCCAGGCGCTGAGCGAACAGGCCAAGGTGCCGGTGGTGGTCGACAACAAGGCCGGCGCCAGCGGCTTCCTGGCCGCGCAGTACGTCGCCAAGGCCGCGCCCGACGGCTACACGGTGCTGGTCACCACCAACACCACGCACGCGGCCAACGAACACCTGTTCAAGAAGCTGCCCTACGACCCGGTGAAGGACTTCACGCCCGTGGCGCTGCTGTCCAAGGGCCACATGCTGCTGGTGGTGAAGCCCGACGCGCCCTACAAGACGGTGGGCGACCTGATCGCGGCGGCCCGGAAGTCACCCGGCAAGCTCAACTTCGGCAGCGGCTCGTCGTCCAGCCGCGTGGCCAGCGAAATGCTGAAGCAGCTGACGCACACCGACATGGTCAACGTGCCGTACAAGAGCAACCCGCTCGGCCTGACCGACCTGATCGGCGGGCAGATCGATTTCATGTTCGCCGACACGCCCACCACCATGCCGCAGGTCGAAGGCGGCAAGCTGCGCGCGCTGGCCGTCAGCGGCACCAGGCGCCTGCCCGCCGCGCCCAACCTGCCCACCGTGGCCGAAGCCGGGGTGAAGGACTACGACATGTCCTTCTGGACCGGCGTGTACCTGCCGCCCGGAGCGCCTCCGGCGCTGGTCAAGCGGTTGAACGACATGCTGTCCAAGGCCGTGGCCACCGAGGGCTTCAAGGCCTTCAACGCCAAGACCAGCGGCGAGATCGCCTTCAGCTCGCCCGAGGACCTGGCGCGCTTTCAGGCCGCCGAGTCAAAGAAATGGGGCCAGGTGATTCGCGCGGCGCACATTCAACCTGAATGAATGCGCTATATTTTAAATAGCTTCCAGACGTTGCTGGATGAGCGCAGGAGCCGAATCTTGTTCAGTCCAGTAGCCTTGGGGCAGCCCCGCGCGGCGCCGCTGATTTTTGCATGAGCGCCGCGCCCGATGCACCCCACCCCGACCGCCCGGCGCCGCGTGGCGGCCCGCTGGCTGGCGTGCGCGTGATCGACGTCACCAGCGTCTTCATGGGCCCGTCGGCCACGCAGATGCTGGGCGACCTGGGGGCCGATGTCGTCAAGGTCGAAGCGCCCGGCGGCGACGTGGTGCGCGGCATTGGCCCGCAAGGCGCGCGGGGGCTGGGTCCGCTGTTCCTGGGCTTGAACCGCAACAAGCGCAGCATCGCGCTCGACCTGAAGCACCCCGACGGGCGCGCCGCGTTGCTCGATCTGGCGCGCGGCGCCGACGTGCTGGCCTACAACGTGCGCCCGCAGGCCATGGCGCGCCTGGGGCTGGGCTACGAGGCGCTGGCCGCCGTCAATCCGCGGCTCGTCGTGGTCGGCATGTTCGGCTTTTCGCAGCGCGGGCGCCATGCGGCGCGGGCGGCGTATGACGATTTGATCCAGGCCGCCAGCGGCTTGCCAGACGTGATTTCGCGCGCGACCGGCGAGCCGCCGCGCTACCTGCCCGTCACCCTGGCCGACCGCACGGTGGGCTTGTATGCCTTCGGCGTCATCTGCGCCGCGCTCTACGCGCGCGAGCAGACTGGCCAGGGCCAGCACGTGCAGGTGCCCATGTTCGAAACCCTGGTGCCGCAGGTGCTGGGCGACCACCTGTACGGCCACACCTTCGTGCCGCCGCAGGGCGACTTCGGCTACCCGCGCCTGCTCTCGCCCGAACGCCGGCCCTACGCCACGCGCGACGGCCACGTGTGCTGCCTGATCTATACCGACGCGCAGTGGCGCGCTTTCCTGCGCGCCATCGGCCAGCCCGCCCTGTTCGACAGCGACCCGCGCTTTGCCAGCCTGGCCACCCGCACGCGCCACATCACCGACCTCTACGCGCTGGTGGCGCGCGAAATCGCCCAACGCAGCACCGCCGAGCTGCAGGCGCTGCTGGGCGACGACATTCCGGTGTTCCCCATGCACACGCTCGATTCGCTTTTGCACGACGAGCACCTGGCCGACATCGGCTTCTTCCGCGAAGCCGACCACCCGCACGCCGGCCGCATCCGGCAACTGGCGGTGCCCAGCGAATGGTCGGCCACGCCGCCGCCCGACCCCACGCCGGCGCCGCGCGTGGGTGAACACGGCCGCGCCGTGCTGCGCGAAATCGGCTACGACGACGCGCGCATCGAAGCCCTGCTGCGCGCCGGTGTCTTGATCGAACCGGGCGCTATTGATAGTGAAGCATGAAATGCCCATGAAACAAGCGGTAGAGCAGGTTTTGGACAAAAAATATGCCGCCGTGGCGCCGCCCGCGCGCGCCGTGCGCATTGGCGGCGCCTCGGGCTTCTGGGGCGACTCCAGCGTCGGCGCGCCGCAGCTGGTGGCCGGCGGGCAAATCGACTTTCTGGTGTTCGACTACCTGGCCGAACTCACCATGTCGATCCTGGCTGGCGCGCGGCTGAAAAAGCCCGAGCTGGGCTACGCCACCGATTTCGTCACGGTGGCGATGCGCGGCGTGCTCCACGACGTGGTGGCACATGGCATCCGCGTCGTCAGCAACGCCGGCGGCGTCAACCCCGAAGGTTGCGCCGACGCGCTGCGCGCGCTGGCGGCCGAACTGGGCGTGGCGGTGAAGATCGCCGTGGTCACGGGCGACGACGTGCGCCCGCTGATCGACGAGCTGCGCCGCGCCGAGCCGCCGGTGCGCGAGCTGCAAAGCGGCGCGCCGCTGCCGCCCCGGGTGCTGACCGCCAACGCCTACCTGGGCGCGCTGCCGGTCAAGGCCGCGCTGGACGCGGGTGCGCAGATCGTCGTCACCGGCCGCTGCGTCGATTCGGCGGTGACGCTGGGCGTGCTGATGTATGCCTTTGGCTGGTCGGCCGCCGATCACGACGCGCTGTCGGGTGGCAGCCTGGCCGGCCACATCATCGAATGCGGCTGCCAGGCCACGGGCGGGTTGTTCACCGACTGGCAGGACGTGCCGGACTGGCCGCACATCGGCTACCCCATCGTCGAATGCGCGGCGGACGGCAGCTTCGTCGTCACCAAGCCGCCGGGCACCGGCGGGCTGATCGCGCCGGCCTGCGTGGCCGAGCAAATGCTGTACGAAATCCACGACCCCGCCGCCTACCTGTTGCCCGACGTCACCTGCGACTGGCGCGACGTGCGCATCGAGCCGGCCGGCGCCGAGCGCGTGCGCGTGCACGGCGCGCGCGGGCGGGCGCCCACGGGCTCGTACAAGGTCAGCGCGACGTACGCCGAAGGCTTCCGCACCGCGGCGCAGCTCACCATCGTCGGCTTCGACGCCGTGGCCAAGGCGCGCCGCACCGGCCAGGCGATTCTGGCGCGCGTGGGCGGGCTGCTGGCCGCGCAAGGGCTGGCACCGTTCAGCGACACGCACCTGGAAGTGCTGGGCGCCGAAAGCTGCTACGGCCCGCTGGCGCGGCCCGGCGCGCTGGCCACGCGCGAGGCCGTGCTGCGCCTGACGGCATGCCACGCCGACCGCGCGGCGCTGGAGCTGTTGGCGCGCGAGATCGCCCCGGCCGGCACGTCGTGGTCGCCCGGCACCACCGGCGCCGGCGGCCGCGCGGGCGTGTCGCCGTCGATTCGGCAGTACGCCTTTTTGCTCGACAAGGCGCGCGTGCAGCCGCGCGTGCGACTGGAAGGCGACGAGATTTCAGTGCCAAATGGGCCGCTGGCGCCTGCTGAATCAGCGCCTGAAGCTATAAAAAATGTAGTCATTGCCGCGCCGGCCCTGGCGGACGAGCCCGCGACCGACGGAGCCGATGCAGCCGATGCGCCCGATGCAATCGAAGTGCCGCTGATCCGCCTGGCGTGGGCACGTTCGGGCGACAAGGGCGACACGTCCAACATCGGCGTCATCGCGCGCCGGCCCGAATGGCTGCCACTGCTGCGCGCGCAGCTGACCGAGGCGCGCGTGGCGCGGCACCTGGCGCACCTGGTCGAAGGGCCGGTCACGCGCCACGAAGTGCCCGGCATCCACGCCTTCAACTTCGTTTGCCAGCGGGCGCTGGGCGGTGGCGGCATGGCGTCGCTGCGCAACGACCCGCTCGGCAAAGGCATGGCGCAAATACTGTTGTCGCTGCCGGTGCGCGCACCGGCGCACTGGTTCACCCCGCGCCCGGAGGCCGCATGACACGCCACACACCACCGCTTCACCTCACCCGCCGCGCCGCGCTGGCGGCCGCCGCGGCCCTGGCCACGGGCGGCGCGCGCGCGCAGGGCAAACCGATGCGCATCGTCGTTGCCTTTGGCCCGGGCAGCTTCAACGACCTGGCGGCACGCGATCTGGCGCGCTACATGGGCGAGATTCTGGGCCAGGCCATCATCGTCGAGAACAAGCCCGGCGGCGGCGGCTCGGTCGGCACCGACCTGGTCGCCAAGTCCGCGCCCGACGGCACCACGCTGGGGCTGGGCACCAGCTCGCAAATGGTGATGAACGTCGGCCTGTACCGCACACTGCCTTTCGACGTCGACAAGGATCTGCGCCTGATCGGCCTGGTCGGGCGCACGCCCATGCTGCTGGCGGGCAAGCAGGCCGGCGCAAAGACGCTGAACGAACTGATCGCGCAGGCCAGGGCCCGCCCGGGGCAGATCAGCTATGGCTCGGCCGGCGCGGGCTCCATCAGCCACATCGTGGGCGAGGCCTTCGCCAAGGCGGCCGACGTACAACTGACCCACGTACCCTACAAGGGCAACGGCCCCGCGCTGGCCGACCTGGCCGGCGGCCACGTGGACCTGGTGTTCGACGGCCTGGCCACCGCGCGCCCGCTGGCCGAGCAGGGCCGCATTCGGCTGCTGGCAATGTCGGGCCAGCGCCGCAACCCGGCGGCGCCGCACCTGCCGACCTTTGCCGAGCAGGGCGTGCGCGACTACGAGGCATATTCGTGGAACTGCCTGATGGCGCCGTCCAGGACGCCGCCCGAACTCATTGCGCGCCTGAACGCGGCGCTGAACCAGGCGCTGGCGCTGCCGGCGCTGAAAGAGCGCTTTGCCCAGGCCGGCGTTGACGTGCTCGGCCCCTCCACCCCCGAGCAGGCCGACGCCTTTGGCCACCGCGAACGCGAGCGCTGGGTGCCTTTCGTGCGCAGTCTGCGTCTGCAGGTGGGTTGAAGCGCGATCGATCCCGGTTGCCCGCCACCGGCGCTTGCATGCTTTTCCCCGCGAAGTCTTCACACCCCATGTTCGAAGCCATCTTGTTCGACTGCGACGGCGTGCTGGTCGACAGCGAGCCCATCACCCACGGCGTGCTGCGCGACCTGCTGGCCGACAGCGGCTGGGACATGCCCATTGCCGAATGCATGCGCCACTTCATCGGCCGCACCGTGCGCAGCCAGGCTGCGCTGATCGAGGCGCGCACCGGCCAGCCGCTGACCGACGCGTGGATGGCAACTTTTTATGCGCGGCGCGACGAGCAGTTGCGCGCGCGGCTGCAGCCCATTGCCGGCGCCCTCGACGCCGTGCGCGCCGCCCACCGCGCCACGGGCGGGCGCATCGCCTGCGCCTCGGGCGCCGACCGCGGCAAGCTGGTGCTGCAACTGGGCCAGACCGGCCTGGCCGAGTGGTTTGGCCCGCACGTCTTCAGCGGGCATGAGCTGCCGCGCAGCAAGCCGTACCCCGACGTCTACCTGGCGGCCGCCGCCGCGCTGCATGTCGCGCCCGAACGCAGCCTGGTGATCGAAGACACGCCCACCGGCGTGCTGGCCGGCAAGGCGGCGGGCGCCACCGTCTGGGCCTATTGCCCGCACGGCGCAACGGCCGACGAACTGCGCGATGCCGGCGCGCACGAACTGTTCACGTCCATGGCCGATTTGCCCGCGCGCTGGCGTTCCGTGGCGGGTTGATGCCTGCGGGCCCCAGCGCCTGCGGAAACGCTGAATGAGTCGCCGCGCGGGGCTGGTTCAGCGCTGCCATAAGATGCATTCATGTCTGACGCACCAACCCCCGCGCACCTGCGCGCCACGCCCGCCATCGACGCCGACCACGCCGATGTGCGCCGGTTTGCGCACGACCACGCCACCGGCGCCAACGACCGAGAACGCGCCGTGGCGCTGGCGCACGCGGTGCGCGATGCCTTCCGCTACGACCCATACCGCATCGACCTGTCGCTGCCCGGCATGCGCGCCAGCACCGTCATTGCCAATGGCTACGGCTGGTGCGTGCCCAAGGCCACGCTGCTGACGGCGGCGGCGCGCGCCGCGGGCATTCCGGCGCGGCTGGGCTTTGCCGACGTGCGCAACCACCTCAGCACCGAGCGCATGCGCGAGACGATGAAGACCGACCTCTTCATCTGGCACGGCTACACCGAGCTGTGGGTCGATGGCGCGTGGCGCAAGGCCACGCCCGCCTTCAACCTGAGCCTGTGCGAGAAGTTCGGCCTGCTGCCGCTCGACTTCGACGGCGTGCACGACTCCATCTACCATCCCTTCGACCAGGCCGGCAACCGGCACATGGAATACGTCAACGAGCGCGGTAGCTTCGACGACCTGCCGCTTGATCGCCTGGTGGCCGACTTCCACGCCACCTACCCCGGCTGGGTGCCGGGCCACGAATTGCACAGCCGGCTGGAGCAGGGAGACTTCCTGGCCGATGTGGCGCGGGAGGTGGGAAACACCCCCTGAGCCGCCTGCGGCGTCTTCCCCCTCTCTCTTCGGGAGGGGGCGGCGCCAGTGCCCGGTGCAAGCCCGGCCACTGCGCCCACGCATGGCCTGCTCCGCGGCCTTTCGGCGCTTTTGGGTTCGTGGGCTGCGGTTGAGGCGTCTGCGCCATGACAAATGACAAACGCGCCGCGTCAGACGGCATGCGCCATCATGCGTCGGCATACTTCAAATTGCATAGCTGCTTGCGCTGGAGAGGCAAGGGCTGGCGACCGATTTGAATCAAATTCAAGCCGCTTGCCGCGCACTCAATTGACGCCGCGCAGCACGTGCTCCACACCCTGGCCCAGCGCCAGAATCTGCGCGTCTTGCCCACCCGCGCCAGCCAGCATCAGCCCCACCGGCGGCTCGCCCGGCGCATGGCAGGGCAGCGACAGCGCGCAGCCATCCAGAAAATTGATCAGCGTCGGGTTGCGCAGGATCAGCGCGTTGGCGCCAAAGTAGGCTTGGTCGCTGCGCTGCAGTTCGTCGATGCGCGGCGCGACGATGGGCACGGTGGGCATCAACAGCGCGTCGAAGCCGGCGATGCGCGCTTCGATTGACGCGATCCAGCGCCGGCGCGCCGCCAGCAGCTCAATGTAGTCGGCCGCACCCATGGCCTCGCCGCCGCGCAGGCGCAGGCCGACGCGAGGGTCGTATTGGTCGCCGCGCTCGGCCAGCAGCCGCCGGTGCCACGCCCAGGCCTCGGCGCCGGCCAGCGTGCCGCTTGCGTGCAGGCGGCCCAGTTCGGCGAATTCGGGCACGGCGATGCGCTGCAGGCGCGCGCCGGCCGCGCTCAGCTGCGCGCAGGCGCGCTCAAAGGCCGTCGCGACGATCTCGTCCATCTCGTTCAGCACCAGCGTCTCAGGCACGGCCAGGCGCGCGCCCGCCACCTCGAACGGCGCGGGGGGCACGGGCGGCGCGCCGGCTAGCACGGCGTCGATCACCGCGCAGCAGCGCACGCTGGCCGCCAGCGGGCCAAGAGAGTCAAGCGAAGTCGACAGCGGCAGCGTGCCGTCGGTCGGCACGCGGCGCTGCGTCGGCTTGAAGCCCGTCAGGCCGCACAGCGCCGCCGGGATGCGCACCGATCCGCCGGTGTCGGAGCCGATGCCTGCCACCGCCATGCCGTCCGTCACCGACACCGCCGCGCCGCTGGACGAGCCGCCGGGGATGCGTCCCGCGGCGCGGTCCCACGGGTTTCTCGGCGTGCCGTAGTGCGGGTTCAGGCCCAGACCGGAGAACGCAAACTCCGTCATGTTGGTGCGCCCCACGATCACCGCGCCAGCGGCGATCAGGCGGTCGACGACGGGCGCGTTGCGCGCGGCGGGCGGCGCGTCTTTCAGCACCACCGAACCGGCGGTGGTGACCTGGCCCGCCACGTCGAACAGGTCCTTGATGGACACCGGCAACCCTTCGAGCGGCGAGCGCACCACGCCTGCCGCGCGCAGCGCGTCGCTTGCCTGCGCCATGGCGCGGGCGCGGTCGGCGTCGATCAGGGTGAATGTGCGCGCGCCTTCGCCGGCCGGGTCTTGCGCGCGGGCCAGCGCGGCGTCGGTCAGTTGCCGCGACGTGGTGCGGCCTTGGGCCAGATCGGCGGCGAGTTGGTCGACGGTAGGTGGCATGGGTGCTTTGGTGCTGCAAATAAGATAGCTGTCAGTGCTGATGTGTCAAGCGCCGTGGCCATGTTTTACATGGATTTCGCCGCAGCTCGGGCGCACCTGAGCGCGTTGGCGTCGAAGACCGAATACCGGACGCGAAGGACGCGAAGGATTCGCGAAGGGCGCAAAAGAAACAGCCAAAGCTGCATGTGATGGTGTTTTGTTCTGCGTCCTCTGCGCCCGGCTGTTGGATCGACCGTCATCAAACATTCAAGCGCCGCCAGCCCCTCACGCCCGCTGCAACTTGAACACTGCCGTACTCGCGCGCGCATTGGGCAGCCAGCGCACCACGCGGCCGTCCTGCAAGCCGAAGGCGTCGAGGATCTGCAGGCCGTTCTTGCGTGCCAGCGCCTCGAAATCCTTGAAGGTGCCGACGCGGATGTTGGGCGTGTCGTACCACTGGTAGGGCATGCGGCGCGTCACCGGCATGCGGCCGCGCGCCACGCTCAGCCGGTTGGGCCAGTGCGCGAAATTGGGGAAGGCGATGATGCCGATGCGGCCCACGCGCGCGGTTTCGCGCAGCATCACCTCGGCATTGCGCAGGTGCTGCAGCGTGTCGATCTGCAGCACCACGTCGAAGCTCTGGTCCTTAAACGCGGCCAGCCCCTGGTGCAGGTTGAGCTGCAGCACGTTGACGCCGCGCCGCACGCAGGCCAGCACGTTGGCGTCGTCGATCTCGATGCCGTAGCCGGTGCAGCGCCGCTCGCGCATCAGCTGCTGCAGCAGCGCGCCGTCGCCGCAGCCCAGGTCGAGCACGTGCGCGCCTTCGGGCACCAGCGCGGCGATGGGGTGCTGGATCTGCGAGTCGCTCATCGCGCCGCTCCTGCAAAACTATCAAAATAAGAGCGCACGACGCCCATGTAGCGCGCGTCGTCCAGCAAAAACGCATCGTGGCCATGCGGCGCGTCGATTTCGGCGTAGCTGACGTCGCGGCGGTTTTCCTGCAGCGCCTTGACGATCTCGCGCGAGCGCGCGGGCGAAAAACGCCAGTCGGTGGTAAAGCTGACCAGCAGAAACCGGGCCTGCGTGCGCGCCAGTGCGCGCGTCAGGTCGCCGCCGAAGGCCCGCGCCGGGTCGAAGTAGTCGAGCGCGCGGGTGATCAGCAGGTAGGTGTTGGCGTCGAAGTATTCGCTGAACTTGTCGCCCTGGTAGCGCAGGTAGCTTTCGATCTGGAACTCGATGTCCTGCGTGCTGAAGCGGTAGCCGCTGCCGTTGTGGCTGACGGCCTGGCGCAGCTCGCGGCCGAACTTCTCGTTCATCACGTCGTCGCTCAGGTACGTGATGTGGCCGATCATGCGCGCGATGCGCAGGCCGCGCGCCGGCACCACGCCGTGCTGGTAGAAGTGGCCGCCGTGAAAGTCGGGGTCGGTCACGATGGCGCGGCGCGCCACCTCGTTGAAGGCGATGTTCTCGGCCGACAGGTTGGGCGCGCTGGCCACCACCACGGCGTGTCGCACGCGCTCGGGGTATTGCAGCGTCCAGCTCAGCGCCTGCATGCCGCCCAGGCTGCCGCCCATCACGGCGGCCAGCTGGCCGATGCCCAGCGCATCCAGCAGGCGGGCCTGGGCGTCGACCCAGTCTTCGACGGTGACGACCGGAAAGTCGGCGCCGTACACGTGGCCGGTGTCGGGGTTGACGTGCATCGGCCCCGTCGAGCCGAAGCAGCTGCCCAGGTTGTTGACGCCGATGACGAAGAAGCGGTCGGTGTCCACCGGCTTGCCGGGGCCGACCATGTTGTCCCACCAGCCTTCGCTGCGCTCCTGCCCGGCGTAGACGCCGGCGACGTGGTGCGACGCGTTCAGCGCGTGGCAGATCAGCACGGCGTTGCTGCGGTCGGCGTTCAGCTGGCCATAGGTTTCGTAGCTGAGGTCGTAGCCTCGCACGCTGGCGCCGCTTTGCAGGGGCAGCGGCGCCTCGAAATGCAGGGTCTGCGGTGTGGCGATGAGCGGCATGGCAACAAAAAACCCGGTTCGCCAAAACGGGCGCCGGGTTGATACGCGCTCGGTTTTAGCGGAATTTATTGAGCGCCCGCAAGCGGAGGCAAATCGGCGCTGTGCGGGCAGTATAGCGCCCGCTTGCCCTCATATTGAGTGAGTGCGCTGGCGCGCGGCTCAGCCCCAACCCATCAGCGCCACCCCGCCCAGCACCGCAAAGATCGCGGCAGACACCAGGTGCACCACGCGGATCGGCACCTTCTTGACCAGCCGGTCGCCAAACCACACCACCGGCGCGTTGGCGATCATCATGCCCAGCGTGGTGCCCGCCACCACGCTGGCCCACGCCTTGTACTGCGCGGCCAGCGCCACCGTGGCGATCTGCGTCTTGTCGCCCATCTCCGCCAAGAAGAACGCCACCAGCGTGGTGCCGAACACGCCCAGCCTGGACGCCGCGCTGGGCTCGTCGTCCTCGTCCAGCTTGTCGGGAATCAGCATCCATACCGCCATGGCGATGAACGACAGCCCCAGCACCCAGCGCAGCACCTGCGGCCCCAACTGCGCCTGCACCCAGCTGCCCACCGCGCCGGCGAGCGCGTGGTTGGCCAGTGTGGCGGCCAGGATACCCAGCACGATCGGCCAGGGCTTGCGAAAGCGCGCCGCCAGCACCAGCGACAGCAGCTGCGTCTTGTCGCCCATTTCGGCCAGGGCGACGATGCCGGTGGAGACGAGAAAGGCTTCCATTCAGTGCGACGATTGGGTAAAAAAGTGGCCGTTTGCGCTGTCCATTACAGTGCTTTGCGCTATTAATTGCGCAGCAAACAGGCTGGCGTGATGCACGCGCCGCGCGCACCCGTGGGGCGATGGATTGTAGGTGGCCCGTCCTGCCGCCAGTGCCCACCAGCGCCGGCCGCACGAATACCCGACTTTAGTAAAGGGTGAAAAACCCCATGCTTGACTTTCGTATTTCTGACGCATAATTCGCGCGGGTGCGCGGGCTTTTGCAGGCGCACCGTGGCTTTGCGGTGATCACAGTCAGTTGCCCTTTTCGGTCGAGCGCTTGCTTCGTCGAAGGCGTTTCGCGGACTCCATCGCTTTTTTTTCGTTATTGAGGAGTCCCTTTCAATGGGCAACAAACTTTACGTCGGCAACCTGCCGTACAGCGTGCGCGACGCCGACTTGGCGCAGGCGTTCGGCCAATTCGGCTCGGTGACCAGCGCCAAAGTGATGATGGAGCGCGATACCGGCCGCTCCAAGGGTTTCGGTTTCGTCGAAATGGGCAGCGATGCCGAGGCGCAAGAGGCCACCAATGGCATGAACGGCCAGCCCCTGGGTGGCCGCAACGTCGTGGTCAACGAGGCGCGTCCCATGGAAGCGCGCCCCCCGCGCACCGGCGGCTACGGTGGTGGTTACGGCGGTGGCGGCGGTGGCGGCTACGGCGGTGGCCGTCGTGAAGGCGGCGGTGGCTACGGCGGCGGCGGTTATGGCGGCGGCGGCGGTGGTTACGGCGGTGGCCGGCGCGAAGGCGGCGGCGGTGGCAGTGGCAGTGGCAGTGGATATGGCGGCGGTGGCGGTGGCGGCTATGGCGGTGGCCGGCGCGAAGGCGGCGGTGGCGGCTACGACGGCGGCGGCAACGACGGCAGCTTCCGCAGCCCTTACGGCCCCGGCCCGCGCGGTGGCGGTGGCCGCCGCGAATACGGTGATCGCCGTCGCGACAGCTTCGACCAGGGTCGCGACGACGAATAACGCTTCAGGCCTGCCGTCCTTTTCAGGCGCAGGCGACTCCGGCAACAAGGCCCCACGTGGGGCCTTTGTCATTTCTGGCCGTCTGGATGCTCCCGGGGTCAAACCCGCCAACACCCCAGATTCGTTGGGGCCTGTTCAATGACCGGCCTTGCCAGCCGCCCGCAGCCGCCGTCGCCGCGCGGCAGAGGGGCAGAGGGGCAGAGGGGAAAAGGGGACATCGTGCTCGCCAGCGCCGCTGCTGAATTCCCGCCCCCGCCGTCGCGAGGACAGGCGCTGCGCGGGCATGACAAGACAGCTGAGACGCCGGGGTGAATACCGCTATGGGGCTTGCCTCGCCTTGCGGGGCTTGCCCGCCAGCAGCGCATCGAACAGCCGGTTGGGCAGCAGCCGCAGCAGCTTGGCGACCACCGCCATCTGCCACGGAATCACCTGGTAGCTGGTGCCGCGCGCAATGGCGCGGGCCGCGCGCGCGGCAAAGCGGTCGGCCGGCATCAAGAACGGCATGGCGTAGCGATTTTTGCGTGTCAGCGGCGTATCTATATAGCCCGGCGCAATGGTGACCACGCGCACCCCCGTGCCTCGCAGTTCGCCGCGCAGGCTTTCGCAGTAGCTCACCACGCCGGCCTTGCTGGCGCAATAAGCGCCGTGTCCCGGCAGGCCGCGAACCGCCGCCACGCTGGCGATGCCCACCAGCGTGCCGCGCCCGCGCTGGCGCATGGGGTCGATGAACGGGTGAAACGTGGCCGCCATGCCGGTGTTGTTGACGGCCAGCGTGCGCGCCATCACGTCGATGTCGTCGCGCACCGCTGAATCCATGCCCACGCTGATGCCCGCGTTGGCGATCACCACGTCTGGCACGCCCTGTGTCGCCAGGCACGCCTGGCCTGCCGCAACGATGCTGTCCACCTCGGCCACGTCCGCGCCGTACACGCGCCAGCGCGCCTCGGGCCAGCCCTGGGCGCGGCACCACGCGGCCAGTTCAGCCGGTCGGCGCGCCGGCAGGGCCAGATCCCAGCCCTGCAAGAAGCAATGCTGCGCCAGCGCCTGGCCGATGCCGCTGGAGGCGCCGGTGATATAGGCCAGGGGAGAGGTCATGGCGGGAAACGGGTCATCGTGGCGTGCTTCATGGCTTGAAAGTCAAATAACTTGAGCTACTGGGATTCTCGCGAAAGCGTATGCGTTTTACTTAATTCACGCCGGCTCGAACGCCTTCCGTCATTGCCGCGAAAATGGGAATCCAGACGGCCTATGCCGGCCGCGGCTTAGTGTGGAAGCCCTTGAATTACCGCTTTCGCGGAAATGACGCCCTTCGGTTCGACCATCTGTGTGGCCGCCCACCACCGGGCTGCAAATACCCGCCCGCCGCGCCGCCTCACCTCGGCGGCAGTGTGCCGCGCACGCGCCCCGTCAATTCGCCCACGCCGCTGCGCTCGTCGTAGCTGAACGCGTCACCGGTAAACACGTCGCGTCCGCGGCGCAGCTCCACCGGTTTGTCGGACTGCACCCGCTTGGCGTCGACGAAAGTGTGCAGATACTCGCCGATGAATTCCAGGCGCGGCGTGGGCGTGCTGCCGGGGCGCGGCACCTCGTCGCGCACCACGTGCGCGTTGCCGAACAGCTCGACCTCCGAACCGTCGCCCTTGGCCAGGGCGCGCTGCGCCGTCGCCACGGTGGGGCGGCCCTGCTCGTCGAACGAGCGGATGCGCGGCTGCTGCACCTGCAATTGGTCGTTGGCGGGGTAGTGCTGGCCTTCGCTGCCGACGATTTCCGACTTCAGCCGCCCGGACGGGTCAAACGCGCGCACTGAAAACTGGCGCATGAAATAGTCCGGCTCGCGCGACACCACCGTTGCCGCGGGCGCGCGGTCAAACTGCGGCGCGCTGCGCACCAGCCACCAGGTGGCCAGCGCGAACAGCACCATCATCAGCGCGGGCAGCCAGGCCGACAGGTGGTCCATGCCCTGGCGCCACAGGCGCGCGCGGTTCCGGTTCACGCGGGCGCCCCCAGCGCGGCGTCCAGCAGGCGGCGGTAGTGGCCGCCGGCCACCAACAGCAGGTCGCAGCATTCGCGCACCGCGCCCGCGCCGGCCGGCGCGGTGGTGATGTAGGTTGCCAGCGCGCGCGCCTCGGCGTGGGCGGCGGGCGGCGCGCAGGCCAGCGCGGCGCGCTGCAGCAGCGGCAGGTCGGGCCAGTCGTCGCCCATGGCGGCGGCCTGCGCCCAGTCCAGGCCCAGTTCGGCCAGCATGGCCTCGGCGGCGGGCAACTTGTCCTCGGTGCCCAGGCGCAGGCGTGTCACGCCCAGCGCCTGCAGCCGCAGGCGCAGCGGGGCCGAATCGCGGCCCGAGATCACGCACGGCTCGATGCCCGCCTGCCGCAGCATCTTCAGGCCGTGCCCGTCCAGCGTGTGAAAGCGCTTCAGCGTCTCGCCCTCGGCCGAAAAATACAGGCCGCCATCGGTCAGCACGCCGTCCACGTCAAAAAACGCCACGCGCACGCCCTGGGCGCGCAGCAGCAATTCGGGCGGCCAGGTCAGGGCAGGGTGCATCAGATCACCTTGGCCCGCATCAGGTCGTTGCTGTTCAGCGCGCCGGCCAGCCGCCCGTCGGCGTCCACGGCCAGCAGCACGGTGATGCGGTGCTGCTCCATCAGCTTGGCGGCCTCGGCCGCCAGCGCGTCGTCGCGAATCGTGCGCGGCTGCCCGCGCATCACGTCGCCGGCCGTCAGCGCACGCAGGTCGCGCCCGGTTTCCACCAGCCGGCGCAGGTCGCCGTCGGTGAAGATGCCCAGCACGCCGCCCTCGGCATCGGCCACCGCCGACGCGCCCAGGCCCTTGCGCGTCATCTCGCGCATCAGTTCGCTGAACGACGCTGCCGGCGTCACGCGCGGCACGTCGTCGCCGCGGCGCATGATGTCCAGCACACGCGTGAGCAGGCGCCGCCCCAGCGCGCCGCCGGGGTGCGAACGCGCGAAATCCTCGGTGCGAAAGCCGCGCGCATCCAGCAGCGCCACCGCCAGCGCATCGCCCAGCGCCAGCTGCGCGGTGGTGCTGGCCGTGGGCGCCAGGTTGAGCGGGCAGGCCTCCTTGGCCACGCCGCTGTCCAGCACCACGTCGGCATGGCGCGCCAGCGTGGAGCCGGTGTGGCCCGTCATCGCCACCAGCGGCACGCCCAGCCGCTTGACCAGCGGCAGCAGCACAGTCAGCTCGTCCACTTCGCCGCTGTTGGAAATGGCCAGCACCGCGTCGCCGCGCTGGATCATGCCCAGATCGCCATGGCTGGCCTCGGCCGGGTGCACAAAGAAGGCGGGCGTGCCCGTCGACGCCAGCGTGGCCGCCAGCTTGCGGCCCACGTGGCCACTCTTGCCCATGCCCATCACCACCACACGTCCATCCACCGCCAGCAGCAGCGACACCGCGCGCACGAAGTCGTCACTCAGCCGGCCCTTGAGGCCCAGCACGGCCGCGGCTTCGATGTCCAGCGTGTCATGGGCCAGGCGCAGCACCTGGGCGGGATCGAGGGTCATGCGGGCATTTTATCGGCGAGGGGTGGCGCAGGCGGGTCCAGTTGTCCCGCGGACACGTGCTCATGGGATTGACCCCACGTCCAAGCGGACAGTGGGTATGGCGCCAGGAACCTCGTCCAACGCGGGTTTTTCCCTGCTTCTGGCGCAGCCGACCACGTTACACGCCTGAACTGGGGTCTGTCACCCCGTTGAGCGGTGCGACGCGCCTGATACAGGCCAAAAAAGTCACATTCCAACATGAGATAGCCGCTATTTTATGTAAGCAAGTGAAACAAAAACGGGATGACCGACGCTTTGGTTCTCAAAAAAACTGAATACTTTTGAATGGAAAAATTCAAAATACACCGCAATTATTAATACATGTGTCTAATATTAAACCGGAATTGTTGTCAAGATTGTAGTTGTTAAGTGCTACCTTACAAAGTCGCTTCACTTTTACATAATCGGCCCGAATTCCGATATGCCAATTTGGGTATGAACCGTGGGGAGCGTTTTATGAAACCTTGGAGCAAATGGGTCCGCTGGGGCGTGGCGGGCGCTGCGGTGATCTTTCTGGGCTCGGCCCACGCCGCCGGCGTGATCAAAAGCTTCTCGCCCAGCTTCACCGGGCCCAACGTGCCGGCCACGCTGACGGTCACGCTCAGCAACACCAGCACCACCGCCGCCACCAGCGCCGCCATCACCGACACCTTTCCCACCGGCCTGGTGGTCGCCGGCACGCCCAGCCCCACCAACAGCTGCGGCGGCACGTTCACGGCCACGGCAGGCGCTGGCAGCGTGTCGCTGACGGGCGGCAGCATTCCCGCCGCCGTCGGCGCCACGCCCGGCTCGTGCAGCTTCACGGTCAAGGTCGTGTCGGCCAGCCCCAGTTCGTACGTCAACAACCTGCCCATCGGCGCGCTGACCAGCTCGCAGGGCAGCAGCCCGCAGGCCGCGCAGGCCACGCTCACCGTCAGTTCGCTGTCGGCCATCACGGGCAGCAAGAGCTTTGGCACATCGGGTGTCGGTGCCAACGGCGTCTACCCGATGACGATCACGCTCAACAACGCCAACAGTGTTCCGCTGACCGGCGTGGCGTTCAACGACACCTTGACGTCGCATATCAAGGTCGCCAATCCGCCCAACATCAGCAACACCTGTGGTGGCAGCTTCGCACCCTTGGCGGGCGCCACCAGCGTGTCGTTGAGCGGCGGCACGATTCCGGCCACCGGCAGTTGCACGATCAAGTTCGACTACATCGGGATGTCGGTCACCACCGGCTATAGCGCCGGCGGCAATATTCTCAACACCATCGCCGCGGGCGGCGTGACCAGCAACGAAGGTGTGACCAATACGGCTCAGATCCAGGCCGCTGCCGGTTGGGGGGGAGGAACGTCCATCGTCAAGCGCATTTCAGCCGCCAACAGCACCCTGGCCTCTGGCGCGGCCAGCACGCTGACCTGGACCGTCACCAACTTCAACGCGTCCACGCTCAACACGGTCACCTTCACCGACACGCTGCCCACCGGCCTGGTTCCCGGCGCCGTCGTCGGCAACACCTGCGGCGGTGCGGCGTCGGTATCCGGTCAAGGGGTCAGTCTGACGGGGGGTGGCCCCGTGGCGGGGGGCAGCGCTACTTGCACGCTCACTGTATCGGTGACGGGCGCCAACAGCACGGGCACCACGTTCAACGCCATCAATGCGCCGGCGAACTACACCACCAATTTTGTCGATGCGGTGGTTGGCGCCGTCACACCCGACATCAACACCCTGACGGTCGCGGTCACCCCGCCCATTACGGTCACGGTGGCCAAGGCGTTCGGCGCCACCATCATCCCGCAGACCGGCAGCACCACGCTGACGATCACGCTCGGCAACGCCACCGGCACCGACGCCACGATCACCAGCTTCAAGGACGACTTGATCACCATGGGCACGTCCGCCGGTTTCGTGGTGGGCTACAGTCCTGCGCCCAGCACTACGTGCACGGGCGGCACCGCGGTCACTGCACCGGCGGGTCAGACAGTCATCACCGCCACGGGCGGCATCATCCCGGCCAATGGCAGCTGCACCATCACGGTGCCGATTTACCTGAAGAACAACGGCCTGTCCTACGGCTTCGCGACTAACACCGTTCCGGCCGGCAACCTGGTCACCAGCGTGGGCAACAACCAGGCGCCCGCCACCGCTGGCCTGAACGGGAATCAGGCCTTGAGGACCGAGGTGGTCGTCAACAGGTCCACCATCGTCTCGGGCGTGCAGAACGCCACGGTGACCTTCACCCTGTTTCAGTCGGCCGGTGTGGCGGCCATGAGCAACCTCAGCTTCAGCCAGGCCATGCCGCAGTCTCCGTATGCCATGACCATGGTGCCGGGCACGGCCAGCACCACCTGCGCCGGCGGTACCGCCACGATCAGCGGCACCACGCTCAGCATGACCGGTGGTTCAATGCCGGCCGCCACCGCCACCACGGGCAACACGTGCACCATCACCGTGCAGGTCACGGCGCCGGCCGGCAGCAGCGGCGCCGATGTCCTTAAGGTGGTTGGCGGCGCCGCCACCGCCGCCGTGGCATCGGCCGCCGGCGCGCCTGGGGGCACGGTGTCCAGTGTTCAGTACGCCAACAACAACGGATTCACCCTTACCGCCCTCAACGCCCGCGTCGACCTGTCCAAGGACTTCGACCCTGTCACGGTTGCGCGCGGTGGCACGTCCAGGCTCAACGTTCGTATCCTGAACAACAACGCCGACGCGATTGCGCTGACCGGGGTGTCGATCACCGACAACCTGCCCACGGGCATGGTCATCGGCAATTCGCCCAACCCCACATTCACCGGCACGGGCTGTACCATGCCCACTGGCAGCAGCATCACCGCCACGCCCGGCACCAGCGTGCTGACGCTGACCGGCGCCAGCGTGGCCGCCGCCAGCACCTGCGCCCTGAGCGTGGACGTGGTGGCCAGCTACGCCGGCAACATCATCAACAGCATCCCGGCCGGCGCGCTGACCACCAACGAAGGCCTGAAGAGCCCGCTGCCGGTGAGCGCCACCATCACCTCCACCGGCACCGCCGACCCGTATGTCACCAAGACCCGCACGTCGGCCGCGGTGGTGGCGGGCAGTAGCGTGACTTACAGCGTGGTGTTCGGCAACAACAGCGGCGACCCGATCGCGGGCGCCCCCATCAAGGACGCGCTGCCTGCTGGCGCCACCAGCATGAGCTGGACCTGTTCGGCGTCCGCCGGCACCGCCTGCCCTGTCGCCAACGGCAACGGCGCCATCGACGCCCTCGCCAACCTGCCAGTGGGCGCCACGCTGACCTACACCGTCACGGTGCAGTTGCCGGTGACCGCCACGGGCAACCTGGTCAACACCGCCACCATCACGGCCCCCGCCGGCGTGACGGACTCCGACCCCAACAACAACACCAAGACGGTCACCGACCCGATTACCGGCGCGGCCGCCACCCTGACCATCACCAAGACCGACGGCAGCGCCACGTACACCCCTGGCGGCGCGGCGGTGTACACCATCGTGGTGGGCAACGGCGGTGCGGCCGACGCCACCGGCGTCAGCGTCGTGGACAACCTGCCTGCCGGCGTGACCCTGAGCGGCGCTGTCACCTGCACGCCTGCCGGCAGCGCCACCTGCGGCACGGTCAGCGGCAGCGCGGGCACACTGGCCAGCGGCGCCAGCATTCCCGCCGGTGCGGCCAACACGCTCACTTTCAGCGTGCCGGTCAAGTTTGCGTCGTCGATGACCACCAACCCGCTGGTCAACACCGCCACCGCCACGCCGTCGAGCGGCAGCGCCGTCAGCGCCAGCGACAGCGACACCCCGGCGCTCAAGGCCGACCTCACGGTCAGCAAGACCGCGAGCCCCAACGGCACCTACGTGCCCGGCCAATCGCTGAACTACACCATCACGGTGAGCAACACTGGCCTGTCCGACCTGGTGGGCGTGAGCATCACCGACACCGTGCCGGCCGCGGTCACGGTCAGCAGCTGGAGCTGCGCTGCCTCTGGCACCGGTGCCGACTGCGACAACACCGTGGCGGCCACCACCGCCGGCGGCACCACCAACGCCATCAGCCTGGCCAACGTCAACCTGCCGGCGGGCACCGCCGTGGCCATCTCGGTCGTGGGCAAAGCCACGGCCAGCGCCACCGGTGACATCGTCAACAGTGTGACCGCCACCCCTCCGGCCGGCGTTACCTGCACCACCGCACCCTGCGCCAAGACCGCCAGCGTGACCAACACCAACGCCGGCGCGCCGGTGCTGAACATCGCCAAGAGCGCCACGCCCACCGTCTTCGCCGTCGGCGCCACTGGCAGCAGCTACGCCATCACCGTCAGCAACGGCGGTACGTCGTCCACCAGCGGCACCCTCACCGTCAGTGACCCGCTGCCCACGGGCATCACCGCCACGCTGCCGGCCACCAACTGGGGCACCGGTTGGGACTGCAGCGCCAGCACCGCCAGCACCGTCACCTGCACCAGCAGCAGCGTGCTGATCCCCGGCGCCAACGCCCCGGTCATCAACGTGCCCGTCAGCATTGGCACCAGCGCCGTCTCGCCCAGCGTCAACACCGCCCGCGTCAGCGGCGGTGGCGACAACACCTGCCCGGCCACTGGCGCCCCGGCAGCCCACTGCCAGGCCACGGTTAGCACACCGGTCAATGCCCCTGGCCTCACGGTTAAGAAAACGCTGCAGGGCAACCTGGTCGTCGGCGTGCCCACCAGCTACCTGATCACCGTCACCAACAACGGCCAGGCACCCACGCTGGCGGGCACTATCAGCGACCCCATCCCGACCGGCCTGGCCATTGGCACCCTGCCCAACGGCTGCACGGCTGCGGGCCAGACGCTGACCTGCACCATCCCGGCGGGCCTGGCCACCGGCAGCGCCGTCAGCTACACCATCCCGGTCACCCCGGACGCCAGCGTCAACGGCCAGGCTCTGAGCAACACCGCCACCGCCAGCGGCGCCGGTGACCCTGCCTGCCCGGCCGGCATCAACTGCAAGGACACCGCCACCGGCACCGTCACCGCCCCGCAGCTGAAGCTGGTCAAATCCGTGGCGCCCGACACCTTGGTGATCACCCAGCAGGGCAGCTACACCCTGGCTGTGACCAACGAGGGCACCGCCCCCACCAACGCCGTGGCCACTGTCAGCGACACCATCCCCGCTGGCCTGACCATTGGCGCCTTGCCCAATGGCTGCTCGGCCACCGGCCAAGCCGTCAGCTGCACCATTGCCAGCGGCCTGGGCGTCGGCGGCAGCACCAGCTTCGTGATTCCCGTCACGCCGCTGGCCAGCCTGGCCAACCAGTCGGTCACCAACACCGCCGGCGTCAACGGCGGCGGTGACCCCGGCTGCGCCAACGGCACCGCCACCGCCAGCCTGCCCGCGCGCTGCCAGTCCACCATCACCACCCCGGTCAGCGCCCCGCAGATGACGATCAAGAAAACCGCCGGCACCGGCTGGGCGGTGGGCGTGCCTGCCAGCTACACGCTGGAGGTCACCAACACCGGTAGCGCCGACAGCTTTGGCACCATCACCGTCATCGACGTCATCCCCGGCACGCTGACCCTTGGCACCCTGCCGGCGGGCTGCACCGCCGCGGGCCAGCAGGTCACCTGCACCTCCTCGGCCGTGCTGGCCAAGGGCGCCAAGATCAGCTTCGTGATCCCCGTCACCCCCACCGCCGCCTCGGCGCCCAGCGTCAGCAACACGGCTACCGTGCAAGGCGGCGGCGATCCGGTCTGCCCCAGCACCACCGCCGCCAACTGCAGCAGCACCGTGGTCAGCCCGGTCAGCGTGCCGAAGCTGCAAATCACCGAGACCGCCAACGGCCCCTGGACCATCGGCATGGGCGGTGCTGCCTACACCGTCACGGTGACCAACGTCGGCCCCGCCACCACCGTGGGCCTGGTCACGGTGAATGCCACCTTGCCCACGGGCCTGAGCGTCGGCTGGAGCGGCACCACCACGCTGAACGGCTGGAGCTGCACCGCCAACGGGCAAGACGTCACCTGCACCGCCACGCCCAACCTGGCCAACGGCGGCAGCGCCACCTTCACCTTCCCGGTGAACGTGCTGGCGGCGGCCGTGCCCAGCGTCACAACGCCCGCGGCCGTGGGTGGCGGCGGTGACCCGTTCAACGGCGGCACCACCCCGGCCGCTGGCAATGCCTGCACCACGCTGGATACGGCCGCCGCGCCCAACCACTGCGCCACCGTCACGCTGCCGATCCCGCTGTCGGGCGCCGTAAGCACCGTCAAGACGCTGGATGCCGGCACCAAGACCCCCCTGCTGGGCGGCCAGACGGTCACCTACGTGCTGACGGCCACCAACACGGGCGGCACCGACGTACTCAACTACGTGCTGAACGAAGTGGTGCCCGCCGGCGCCACCTACACCAGCATCACGGGTGGCAGCACCCCCTGCAGCGCGGGCGCGGCCGCCGGCACCCTGTGCCCGGTGACCATCGCCAGCGTGCCGGCCGGTGGCAGCGCCAGCGTCCGCATCAGCTTCACGCTGCTCAAGACCCTGCCCAGCGGCCTCACGCAACTGGTCAACGCCGTCACCGCGCCGGCCACCTGCACCGGTGCGCAGTGCGATGCGCCGCCCACGCCGGCGGGTTGCACGGGCACCAGCTGCACGCCGGCCAAGACCTGCACCGCGGGCGATCCGCTGTGCGTGGCCACCCCGGTGAACGTGCCCAGCACCACGCCCGTGCCCACGCTGTCCGAGTGGATGCTGGCGGCCATGGCGCTGATGCTGGCCATGATGGGGTGGCGGCAGCAGCGGCGCGGCTAAGCGCTGATCGCCACCGCGCCTTGACAACCCCGCCCGCTTGGGCGGGGTTTTTTATTGGGCCGACGCGGACCGGCCGCCGACGGCGCGCTGCCTCGGCGCAAGCCCGAATGGCGGGGCAGGCGCGGCGCTTCAATAATGCCGGCATGACCACCGCCGCACCGACCCCGCCCCTTCCCCGCATCCGCCACTACCAGCACTGGCTGCGCGACACACGCGGCCTGTCGTTTGCCCGCTACCGCGATCTGTGGACTTGGTCGATCACCGACCTGGACGGCTTCTGGCAGAGCGTATGGGACTACTTCGAGCTGCGTTCGCCCACGCCGCACACGGCGGTGCTGCAGGCCAACGTGATGCCGGGGGCGCGCTGGTTTCCGGGCGCGCAGGCCAATTACGCGCACCAGGTGTTCCGGCATGTCGATGCCGCCCACGCCGCCGGCTTGCCGGCCATCGTCAGCGAAAACGAACGCGGCGACGTGCGCGAGCTGAGCTGGCCCGAACTGAAGCGCCAGGTGGCGGCGCTGGCGCTGCACCTGCGCGCGCAGGGCGTGCAGCCGGGCGACCGCGTCGCCGCGTACATGCCCAACGTGCCCGAGACGGTGGTCGCGTTTCTGGCCACGGCCAGCATCGGCGCCATCTGGAGCGTGTGCGCGCCCGACATGGGCACGCATGCGGTGCTCGACCGCTTCCGCCAGATCGAGCCCAAGGTGCTGATCGCCTGCGACGGCGTGCGCTGGGCCGGGCGCGACATCGATCGCACGGACGTGGTGCAGCAGTTGCGCGCGGCGCTGCCCAGCGTGCAGCACCTGATCGTGCAGCGCAACCTGGGAACTACCAAAACCATAGCTGACAGCGCAGACTACGTCAGCGCCACGGCCCGAAACGATGCGGAAACCGCGGCCTTCGAGCCGCTCTGGCTGCCGTTCGACCACCCGCTGTGGGTGGTGTATTCCAGCGGCACCACCGGCCTGCCCAAACCCATCGTGCACGCGCACGGCGGCATGATTCTGGTGATGCTGATGCTGGCCGCGCTGCACAACGACGTCGGCTGCAGCTACGCGCCGGAGACCTTTGGCGAGCGCTTTCACTGGTACAGCTCCACCGGCTGGGTGATGTGGAACGCGCAGATCGCCGGCCTGCTGTCGGGCACCACCTGCGTCATCTTCGACGGCAGCCCCGGCGGCAGCAAGGACGCGCCCGACTGGACGGTGCTGTGGCGCTTTGCCGCGCGGCACCGGGTGACGTTCTTCGGCGCCGGTGCGGCGTTCTATGCCAACTGCATGAAGGCGGACGTGGACCTGACCGCGTGCGGCGACCTGTCGCGCGTGCGCGTGCTGGGCACCACCGGCTCGCCACTGGCGGCCGATGTGCAGCAGTGGGGGACAGCGCAATTTCGGCGCATCGCGCGGGCGCATAAGTCGGGCGCCGCCCAGCCCGCCGTCATGCCCGCGCAGGCGGGCATCCCCTCGGCGTTGGGCAAACCCCTGGATTCCCGCCTGCGCGGGAATGACGAGGAGAAGGCCGCCCGCGTAGAGCCTCCCGGGGACATCCAACCCACCGTCATGCCCGCGCAGGCGGTAATCCAGCCGGCGTCGGCCAAGCACGTGGATTCCCGCCTGCGCGGGAACGACGAAGGAGGCGATGCTGCCGTGGAGCAACCCGGCGACATCTGGTGGTGCAATATCTCCGGCGGCACCGACTTCTGCGGCGCCTTTATCGGCGGCAACCGCGAGCTGCCGCAGCAGCCGGGCGTGATGCAGTGCCGCATGCTCGGCGCGGCCGTCGAGGCGTGGAACGACGCCGGCGAGCCCGTCATCGGCCAGGTGGGCGAGCTGGTCTGCACGCAGCCGATTCCGTCGATGCCGCTGCACTTCTGGAACGACCCGGGCGACGCGCGGCTGCTGGCCAGCTACTTCGAGATGTACCCGCCCGGTCACGGCCGCAAGCCCGGTGGCGGCGATCTGCCCAAGGAGGCCGGCAGCGTCTGGCGCCACGGCGACTGGCTGCGCGTGGGCGACGAAAACGGTGAAGGCGAGTGGTGCGTCATCTTCGGCCGCAGCGACGCCACCATCAACCGCCACGGCCTGCGCATGGGCACCAGCGAAATCTACAGCGCGGTCGAAGGCATCCCCGAGGTGCTCGACTCGATGGTGGTCGACCTCGAATACCTGGGGCGCGACAGCTACATGCCGCTGTTCGTGGTGCTGCGGCCGGGCGTGGCGCTGGACGACGCGCTGAAGCGGCGCATCAGCGACGCCATCCGCCAGTCCCTGAGCCCGCGCTTCGTGCCCGACGCCATCGTGCAGGTGGCCGAGATTCCGCGCACGCTGTCGGGCAAGAAGCAGGAACTGCCGATCAAGAAGCTGCTGCTCGGCCAGCCGCTGGACAAGGTCGTCAACCGCGAAGCCATGGCCAACCCCGGCTGCCTGGACTGGTACGTGCAGTTTGCCCGCCAGCACGCCAACGCTATTGATTCATGAGCAACCAAGTCAATCAAGATCAGCGCCAGGGCGATATTGCGCGCCAATTCCCGTTTCTGGCGGGTGACGACGCCGCCTCGCGCCAGGTGCGCGCCATCGACTGGGCGGCCACGCCGCTTGGCCCCATCGCCGGCTGGCCGGCGCCGCTGCGCATCATGCTGGGCACCATGCTCAAGTCGCGCAACCCCATGCTGCTGTACTGGGGGCCGCGGCTGATTCACTTCTTCAACGCCGCCTTCATTCCCAGCCTGGACGCGCGCCAGTTCCCCGATTCGATGGGCCAGCCGGGCGAGCAGGCCTGGTCCGACATCTGGCCCGTGATCGGCCCCAAGCTGCGCGCCGTGATGGACGGCCAGGGCGCCACCTGGGACGAGGACCAGCTGATCCCCGGCCTGCGCCACGGCCGCGTGGTGGACGTGTTCTGGACCTACAGCTTCACGCCCGTGTCCGACGAGCAGGGCCGCATCGGCGGCGTGCTGGTGGCGGCCACCGAAACCACCGCGCGCATGGTCGCCGCGCGCCGGCAGACGGCGCTGCACGGCGTCAGCGACGCGCTGGCGCGGCAGGACGCCATGACGGAAGACCTGTTCGCCAGCACGCTGCAGGCGCTGGTGTCCACGCGCATCGACGCGCCCTGCGTGACCTACCTGCGCTGGGCGCGCCCCGAAGAGGCGCCGCTTTGCATGGGCCACTTTCCGGCGGGCGACGATCCCTGGCCGCCGGCCGAACAGGCGCGCGCGCTGCAGGGCCGCGCCGACCGCTTCGACATGCTGGCGCGCGGCGAGCCGGTGCTGCTGCCGGGGCTGCTGTCGTGGCGCTCGCCCGACTACGACGAGCCGGTGACCGACGTGCTGCTGCTGCCGCTGCGCCACGCCGGCGAGGCCGAGCTGCAGTGCATCGCCTTCGGCCTGAGCCCGCGCGTGCCGCTGGGCGACGGCTACCAGCGCTTTCTGCAATCGCTGACCGACGAGCTGTCGTTCGCCATCCAGCGCGGCGAATCGGCCCAGGCGCGCCAGCGCGACTTCGACGAGCGCGACAACCTGCTGCGCAACGCGCCCATGGCCATTGCCGTGCTGTCCGGGCCGGACCAGACCTTCACCCTGGTCAACCCGCACTACTGCCGCATCACCGGCCGCAGCGAAGAGCGCCTGCTGGGCAACACCTACGTCGGCGCGTTTCCCGAACTGGCGGACACGCCCTGGCCCACTATCGCGAAAAACGTCTACCTGACCGGCGAGCGCTACGTCAGCCCCGAAACCATGATCCCGCTCGACTTTGGCCGCGGCAGGCTGGAAGAGCGTTACTTCGAGTTCAACCTGGAGCCGATGCGTGACCTGCAGCACCACGTGACCGGCCTGATGGCGGTGGCCATCGACGTCACGCAACGGGTGCGCGCGCGCGCCGCGCTCGACCGCAGCCACGCCGAGCGCCAGCTGCTGCTGGAGCGCGCGCAGCACGCCGCGCGCGGCAAGGACGAATTCATGGCCATGCTGGGCCACGAGCTGCGCAACCCGCTGGCGCCCATCGTCAGCGCGCTGCACATCATGCAGCGCAAGGGGGGTGCCTTCGAACGCGAACGCGCCGTCATCGAGCGCCAGGTGCGCCACCTGACGCGGCTGGTCGACGACCTGATGGACGTGGCGCGCATCGCGCGCGGCCGCATCCGGCTGGAGCCCAGCCTGACGCGCCCGGTGGTGCTGGTGCAGCGGGCGGCCGAAATGGTGCAGCCGCTGATGGAGCAGCGCGGCCACCAGCTCGAAGTGGTGCCGCCCGACAAGCCCATCGTGTGGTGGGGCGATGCCGACCGCCTGGTGCAGGTGGTGAGCAACCTGCTGACCAACGCCGCGCGCTACACGCCGCACGGCGGGCGCGTGGTGGCATCGGTGCGGCGCGACACCGACGCCGCCAGCGGCCGCGACGACGTCGTGATCGAAGTGGCCGACAACGGCATCGGCATCGAGCCGCAAGAGCTCGAAGGCATCTTCGACGCGTTCTACCAGGTCACGCGCCAGGCGTCAGACCGCGCCCACGGCGGCTTGGGCCTGGGCCTGGCGCTGGTCAAAAGCCTGGTGCAGCTGCACGGCGGGCAGGTGGCGGCCTTCAGTGAGGGCAAGGGCAAGGGCAGCCGCTTCGTGGTGCGCCTGCCGCTGCGCGACCCGCCCATGACAGATTTGCCCGCGGCCGAGCCGCGCCAGGCCGCGCGCCAGAGCCTGCGCGTGCTGCTGGTCGACGACAACCGCGACGCCGTCGATCTGATGGCGCACGCGCTGTCGCTGCAGGGCCACCAGGTGCGCGTGGCCTACACGCCCGAAGAGGCGCTGGAGCTGGCCGAACGCGCGCCGCCGCAGGTGGCCGTGCTTGACGTCGGCCTGCCCGGCATGGACGGCAAGGACCTGGCGCGCCTGCTGCGCGCGCGGCTGGGCGACGGCTGCCTGCTGGTGGCGCTGTCGGGCTACGGGCAGGACAGCGACCGCGCCGCCGCCAAGGAGGCCGGCTTCGCGCACTACCTCGTCAAGCCGGCCACCGTCGAGCAACTGCAGGCGGTGCTGACGGGCGCGGTCAAGCCGGCGGGGGGCTGAGGGCGCCGCGATGGGCCGGACTTTCCGGCGCCGGCGCGCTCAGGGCCGCAGCAGCCGCCGCAGGGCCGCCAGGTCGATCGGCTTGCGGAAGTAGTGGTCGACGGCGTCGAAGGTTTCGCTGACGCGCTCGTCGTGCGGGTCGCTGCCGCTGACGGCGATCAGCACCATCTCGTCTTCGTACTGCGCGCGCAGGCGGCGCGTCAGCTCGCGGCCGTCCATACCGGGCATGTTGACGTCCAGCAGCACCACGTGCGGGCGGAAGGTCTCGATCAGCGCCAGCGCCTGTTCGCCGCTGGTGGCGACCTGGGCCTGGTAGCCCTCCAGTTCCAGCGCGGCGGCCATCATGTCGGCCGCGTCCAGGTGGTCGTCGACCACCACCACGCGCACCTCGTCCGCCGGCGGGGCGCCGGCCCCGGGAGCGACGGTGTCTTGGGCCATGGGGGCGGTTTCCTTCCATCCCGCCGCAGGGCGGTCGGGCGTGTGGTGACGGTGGCGCGGCCAGCAACTGCGGGGCTGCGGGGGGATGCCGATTATGCGGTGCGTACCAACGCCTTACTATGCTGCCGGGCAGAGTCGGCGCGTGGGGTGTGGCGGCGCGGCGTCAATCGTGGGGCGCGCGGCACGGCGCCGGGCCTCATGCGCAAGGCGCGGCGCGGCGAATCGCCGGTGTGTTTCGGAGCAGAGCAAAAAACGCCTCTGGCGCTTGGTGGGCAAGCAAAGTGCGCTATTGAAATCATAGTTTTCCAGGCCCGCCCGCCCGCAACGGCTGTGCGCTGCGTTAACTGCGTGTAAAGCCGGTCGGCACGCGCGTGCCGGGGGGCGTTGAAGGGACTGTGCGAGGCCCATGGCGGGCCTTGAAGGGACTTGGCACCATGAAACCTCTCTCCGCTATCGCTCGTTCCACCGCGCTGCTGGCGCTGGGCCTGGCGGCCGCCGCGGCGGCCCACGCCCAGGCCATGGTCAACGCGCGCGTGGTGTCGTCCACCCCCGTGATGGAGCAGGTGCCGGTGTCGGACTGCGGCGGCTACGGCCGCGGCGTGCGGCCTTCGGGCCCTGGCACGGCCGTGGGCGCGCTGGTGGGCGGCCTGATCGGCAGCCAGATGGGCGGCGGCGCGGGCCACATCGCGGGCGCCATCCTGGGCACCGTGGGCGGCGCCATGCTGGGCAACGCCGCCGACGCCAGCAACGGCTACTACGGCAGCGGCTGCGCCACGCGCTATGAAAACCGCGTGGTCGGCTACGACGTGGCCTACGACGTGGGCGGCCGCCAGTACCGCACGCGCATGGCGCAGCCGCCCGGCCAGTGGCTGCAGGTGCCGGCGCCCGACGGCGGCTACGCGCCGCAGGGCGCGTATGGCGGCGCGCAGAGCTACCCGGTCAACCCGCCGCCGCTGGCCGGCTACCCGCTGCCGGCCTACCCGGCCAGCGGCGAAGCGTCGGGCGTGGTGACGGCGCCGCAGGCGGTGTATGGCGGCTACCCGCCGTCGTACCCGTACCCGGCGCAGCAGCCCTACCCGCAGGCCTATCCGCAGCCTTATCCGGCCCCGGTGTACCAGGCCGGTTACCCCGCGGCGGTGTACCCGGCCGCGCCGGTCTACGTGCGGCCGGCGCCGGTGTACGCGTCGCCGGTCGGCGTCAACCTGTCCATCGGCGGCGGCTTGGGCGGCCGGGGGCGCGGCGGCTGGGGCGTGGGCATCGGCACCGGGTTCTGAGGCGCGACGCGCAGCTTGCTGCGCTTCGGTTTCGATAGCTGTTCACGCTGAAAGGGCGCCCGCGGGCGCCCTTTTTCATGCATGGATGGATTGTGTGGCCGGGCCCGAACACCACCAGGCGTTTTGAACTCCCTCCCCCACTGGGGGAGGGTTGGGGTGGGGGCTAGCCGCGATGGCGGATCCACAAGGGTCCGCCCCATCCCGGCCTTGCCCCAGCGGGGGAAGGAGCCAGCTTGCCCAGGGTCGGGCGTCCTACCGCAGCGCGGCCAGCTGGCGCCGCAGCTGCGCCACTTCTTCCATCAGGTCGGCGGCCAGCGCGGCCAGTTGCGGGTCGGCGTCGTAGGTGTGTTCCAGCTGCGCGATGCGGCGCGCGCGCACCAGCGTGCTGCTGGCAAAGCGCCATTCGGTGACGCTGCCGCCCTGCAGCGGCTGCAGCACGCCGGCTTCGACGCGGGTGTGCACCCAGTCGGGCGGCACGGCGCAGGCGCTGGCCAGTTGCTGCAGGCTGAGCGCGGCGTCGTCCAGCAGCTCGACCCATTCGGCGGGGACGGTGACGTGCACGGGGCTCATGTCGGTGCTCTCCAAAGATCAGTGTTCCACGATGGCGGTGCGCCGCCCGCCCAGCGCGCCGTCGGGTCGCGGCGCAGACCCAGCGTGGGCGCCGTGGCCGGGCTTGCACCGGTCACTGGCGCCGTCCCCCTCCCGCAGGAGAGGGGGAAGACGCCGAAGGCGGCACAGGGAGTGTTCATGTCATTCTTGGATCGAAGCCGGGATAGGCCTTGGCCAGCGCTTCCCAGGCGGCTTTCTGTTCGGGCGTGACGGCGCTGGGCACGGCGATGTCCAGCTCCAGGTACAGGTCGCCCGGCGTGGCGGACGACGGAATGCCGCGCCCTTTCAGCCGCAGCTTGCGCCCGCTGCCGGAGCCCGCGGGCACGGTGGCTTCGACCGTCTTGCCGTCGGGCGTGGTGACCTGCACGCCGCCGCCCAGCGCGGCTTCCCAGGGCGTCACGCGCAGCTTCTGCGTGACGTCGCGGCCGTCGATGCGCCAGCGCGCGTCGGGGCGGAACTGCACTTCGAGGAACAGGTCGCCCGCCGCGCCGCCGTTGAAGCCGGGGCTGCCCTGGCCGGCCAGGCGGATCATCTGGCCTTCCTTCACGCCCTGGGGGATCTTGACCTGCAGCGTGCGCTCTTCCGGCACCACGTGGCCGCTGTCGTCCACGCGCGCGCCGCGCAGGGTCAGGCTGCGCTCGGCGCCGCGGTAGGCGTCGATCAGCTCCAGCTCGATGCGGGCGTGCTGGTCTTCGCCGCGCATCTGCGTCTGCGCGCGGGCGCCGCCAGCGCGGGCACGGCCCCCGCCGCCGCCGCGCGCGCGGCCGAACATCTGCTCGAAGAATTCGCTGTAGTCGCCCGAATCGCCGCCGAAATGCTGGCGGAAGGCATCGGCACCATCGCCGCCGCCGTCGCGGAACTCGTAGCCCGTGTTCCAGCCGGGCGGCGGGCGCACGTCGTCGCCCGAGCGCGCGCCGGCGGCCCAGGCCTGCGCGCCCACGGTGTCGTAGGCGACGCGCTTTTCGGGGTCGCTGAGCACGGTGTTGGCCTCGTTCACCTCGGCCATGCGCGCGGCGGCGTCGGCTTCCTTGCTGACGTCGGGGTGGTACTTGCGCGCCAGCTTGCGGTAGGCCTTCTTGATGTCGTCCTGCGTGGCGCCCTTGTCGACGCCGAGGATCTGGTAGTAGTCCTTGAACTGCATGCTTTTCTTGTCGTGTGGGTGGGCGGCCGTGAAAAACAACGCGCGGCCAATGCCGCTTCAGATGCGGTTCATTGTCCCATTTGCAACGGCGGCGCGAAGCGTTTTTGGATGCTTCAATTTTGATAGCTATCCACGCTTCACAGGCCAGCGCCAGCAGCCAAAAAAGCCGTGAAAACACCTTCAGCGCCGGATGTGCACCGAAACGCGCGGAACGCCGTGGAGCGGGCTTGGCCCGGCCACTGGCGTTGTCCCCCTCCCGCAGGAGAGGGGGAAGGCGCGTCAGCGCCTCAGGGGGTGCCGTTTGTTCACCATCACGATGCCCGCCGCCACCAGCGCCAGCGACAGCAGCAGCGTGGGCGTCACCGCCTCGCCCAGCCACAGCGCGCCGGCGATCAGCGCGAAGATGGGCGTCAGGAACGAAAACGCCGAGATGCGCGTGGCCGGGTAGTGCGCCAGCAGCCACATCCACACCAGGTAGCTGACGAAGGCGCCGATCACCGTCTGCACCGCCATCGACGTGGCGGCAAACGCGCTCCAGCGCCACACCCAGGTTTCGCCCAGCGCCAGCGACAGCAGCGGCAGCGTCACGGCGCTCACCGCCACCTGGTAGAACAGCATTTTTTCGGGCGACGCGCGCACCAGGCCCGTGGCGCGGATGGTTACCGTGGTCAGGCCCCACAGCACGCCGGCCGCCAGGCCCAGCAGGTCGCCGCGCCAGGTCAGCCCGCCGCCGCTGGCCGAAAACCCTTCGCGCAGCGCGAACGCCACCGCCGCAAAAGCGCAGGCCAGCCCCACCCACTGGATGCGGTGCAGCCGCTCGGCCGGCACCAGCAGCGGCAGCACCAACGCCACCCAGAACGGCGAGGTGTACAGAAACACCGTCAGCCGCGACGCGGTGGTGTGCTGCAACCCCAGGTACATGGCCGCGAATTCGGCCGCAAACAGCACCCCTGCCAGCAGCCCCGGCCACAGCGTGCCGTCGCGCGCCAGCAGCGGCACCCCGCGCGCCGCGCACCAGCCCCACAGCAGCAGCGTCGCGCCGATGAAGCGCAGCGCCACCTGGAACACTGGCGGCAGTTCGGGCAGCGTGGCCTTCACCAGCACCTGCTGCACGCCCCAGAACAGGCAGCACGCCAGCAGAATCGCCGCCGCGCGCGCGTCGAGATGGTCCTTGCGCCCGGAATTCACCTGCCAGCCGCTCCGAAAGCGCGCGTCTCGCAAGGCAGGGCGGCGCAAGCCGCACCAGCGGCCGCGGAGCAGGCCATGCGCGCGAACGCCGTGACCGGACCTGCGCAGGCCACTGGCGTTGTCCCCCCTCTGGGGGGAAGCCGCGTCAGCGGCACAGGGGGGAGCCTTTTCATTGGGGGAGCCTTGTCACAACGGATGCTCAGAATAGAAGCGCCCACCGTGAAACAGCAGCGGCGCCGCGCCCGGCTGGTGGCTGCACTGCACCACCTGGCCGACGAAGATGGTGTGGTCGCCCTCGTCGTAGGCGCTCTTGGTGAGGCATTCGAAGTGCGCCAGCGCGCCTTCGATCAGCGGCGCGCCCGTCACGCCCGGCGCCCAGGCCACGCCGTGCCAGCGATCGACCATGACGGCGGCAAAACGCAGCGCCAGCTCCTGCTGGTCGGCGCCCAGCACGTTGACCGCGTAGTGCGTGCCGCCGCGAAACACCGGCATCGACGCCGAGCGCGCCGACAGGCTCCACAGCACCAGCGGCGGCGCCATCGACACCGAATTGAAGGAATTGACCGTGAGGCCGACCGGCGTGCCGTCGGGCGCGCGCGCCGTGACCACCGTCACGCCCGTGGCGAACATGCCCAGCGCGGCGCGGAAGGCAGGCGCCGAAATCGGGGAGGCGGGGGCGTCTGGGCGGGTCATGGGCGGTGGCTGGCGGATGGCAGATGGCGTATGGCGGAGTCGGCAGGCCATGATAGCCAGCCGCCCTTGGCCGCGTTGTCGCCGGGGTACCGGGCGGCGGTGCCGGCCGTGCGGTGACGACAGGGCCGGGAGTGGGCAGGGCCAACGGCGAAATATCCCTCCAAGGGGAGAGGGCGCCGGCGACCTCAGCGGCTACCATCCCTGCATGGCGTTCATACCCACCTACACCATGCTTGGCCACGGCCCGGTGGTGCTGATGCTGCATGGGGCGGGCGGCAACTTTCGCAGCTTTGCGCCGCAGGTGGAGACGCTGGCCAGCCTGGGTTTTCGCGCCGTGGCGTGGAACATGCCCGGCTACGGCGCCAGCCCGCCCATCGAGCCGTACGAATTCAAGGGCCTGGCCGCCAGCGTGGTGGGGCTGATCGATGCGCTGGCGCCGGTGACCGGCGGCGAGCCCGTGGCGCTGGTCGGCCACGGCATGGGCGGCATGGTGGCGCAGGAAGTGGCGCTGCGCCACCCCGACCGGGTGCGCCAGCTGGTGCTGGTGGCCACCGCGGCCGCCGTGCTGCCCGGCGACGGCTACAGCCGCCACGTGGCGCACGCGCTGGCCTGGCTGGACGAAGGGCGGGCGATGCCCGAGATCGCCGCGATGCTGCTGCCGAGCCTGGTGGGCAGCGGTGCGCTGCCGGCCGGCGTGCAACTGGCCACGCTGTGCCAGGCCGAGGTGCGCGCGGCCACCTGGCGCCGCGCGCTGCAGGCGCTGGTGCGCTTCGACCGCCGCGCCGCGCTGGGGCACATCCACGTGCCCACGCTGCTGGTGGCCGGCGAGCAGGACCCGGTCGCGCCGCCGCCGGCGATGCGGGCCATGGCGTCGGCCATCAGCGGTGCGCAGTGCGTCAGCGTGCCAGGCAGCGGCCACCTGCCGCACCTGGAACGGCCGGAAGAATTCGACACGCTGCTGCTCGACTTCCTGCGCCACGCCAAGGCGTGGTTGCATTGAGCGGCAGACCTCTATCATTTTGATAGCTGCCCGCGCTTGCCCATCAAGCGCCAGAGCCACAAAATATTCAAAACACGTGCCTGCCGGGCAGCGCAGCAAGCCGGTCAAAAGGCCGCGGAGCAGGCCACGCCGGAACGCCGTGGCCGGGGTCCCCCCGGCCACCAGCGTTGTCCCCCTGGGGGGGGAAGCCGCGCAGCGGCTCGGGGGTTATCTGACCAGCAGCACCGGCACCTGGCAGTTGGCCAGCACCTTGGTGGCGACCGAGCCCATCACCAGGCTGCCCAGCGCACCGTGGCCGCGCGATCCCATGATGACCATGTCGTACTTGCCCGACTCGGCGATCTTGCCGATGGTTTCGCCCGCCTGGCCGACCTTGGAAATGGTCTTGGTCTTCAGGTTGTGGCGCGTCAGAAACTTGACCACCGGGTCCAGCACCTTGGCGGCTTCTTCGGCGTAATAGTTGTCGACCACTTCGCTGCCGACGGCCGCGCGGGCGCGCGGCGGCAGCGCGTGCTGCACCGTGAGCGCGGTGAATTCGTGCTCGCCGGCGAACATGTCGAGGTGGGTAGTCAGGTAGGCCAGCATCTTCTTGGTGTACGGGCTGCCGTCGACGGCGAGCAGGATCTTCATGGCGAGGTCCTTCAGACGAGTTGCGAAATCGGCACAGTGTAAGGCGTCGCCGCGCGGCAGCGGCAGGCCGGCCGGGCGCGGGCAGGCAGCGCGACCAACGTCAGACGCTGACCACGAAATCAGGCCGAAATGCCGCCTGCTCGCCCTTGCGCGCGTAGCCCAGCGGGTTGGCCACCACGCGGCAGCGCCCGCGGGTGTAGTCGATGGGGCAGTGCAGGTGGCCGTGCAGCCACAAATCGGCCTGCGGCAGCAGGTCGTCCAGCGCGTTGCAAAAGCCCGCGGTGCCGGGCGTCAGCCCATAGCGCGGGTCGGCGCTGTGCAGGCTGGGGGCGAAATGCGTGACCACCACCGTGCGGCCGTCGAAGGGCTGGGCCAGCGCGGCGCGCAGCCAGGCCTGGCAACGCAGCGCCTGCGCGCGCACTTCGGCGGCCAGAAAGGGCTGGCCGCCGCGTGCGGCGCCCGCGATGCGCAGGTAGTGGTTGGCGGCGCGAAACGCCTTTTCGCGCGCCTGTAACTGCTCGGCCAGCGTGGCCGTCGGCCCGCAGGGCGCCAGCGCGTCGAAGTCGGCCCACAAGGTGGTGCCCACGAAGCGCACGCCGCCGATCATGCGCGTCTCACGCTCCAGCCAGACCAGGCCCAGGCGCTCGCAACTTTCGCGCAGGCGCTGGTGCGCGTCGTCCACGTCCAAGCCGTCGTATTCGTGGTTACCGGGCACGTAGACCACCGGCACCGGCCAGCCGGCAAAGCGCGCCAGGCCGAAGTCGACGTCGCCCAGCGCTGGCAGCACCGAGCCGCGTTGGTACGAGCCGATGTCGCCCGCCAGCACCAGCAGGTCTGCTCCCCGCGCGGGCTGCGGCTCGAAGGCGCCGTTTTGCTCCAGATGCAAATCGGACAGGAGCTGGATGTTCATGCAGGCAACGGGATGGTTTTTTTGAACGAGCAAGTGCACGCACAGGCGGCATCGGCCAGCCGCCATGGGGGTGCGCGCTGCCGGCAGTGTCGCATTCATGCGATATCCAAGGGGTGGTTTGGACGATCAAGCCCTAGGGTTTTCCCTAGGATTCGCCTACAATGGAGCGGTTCGCCCACAAGGCAACATGCGCAGCCGCCGTCCATCCAACAAGGCGGTTGCGCCACTTCTATGTTCAAGATACTGCTCTCTTTTTTGCTTTTCCCCGTTCGGTCGACCCTGCCGCGCAGCGTGCCCGGCCAATTGATGGACCGCGCCGAAGCCAGCGCCGGCACCGACCCGCGCCGCGCCGCCGAACTGCGCCGCGCCGCCATGGCCTATCTGGGCGTGGTGCGCTGACGGCGCCCGCGCGGCGATAGCGGGTGTCTGCACGGGCGGGCAGCGAAAATCTGCCCCAGTTGCTGCCAGGCCGGTAGACGGCGGTCCCATGGTTGGGCGCCATCGCGCCGTGGCGCCCTTATCGACCCTTATCGATCAAGACCGGGCAAGAGCGCCTGGGCCATGCGGGCTGGCGGGTGCGCAGGCGATGCGCTGAGCAACCCTTCGCGTTTTCTCCGCAATCCTGTTTTGATAGCACGATGCGCTTACCTAGCAAGCGCAGGCGGCCGTTTTGATTCAAAATTTTGCGCGGCCACGAAAAAGGCCCGTCGTCGACGGGCCTTTCGGTCAAGCGCGGGGCTGTCCTGAAATCAGGCCATGGCGGCCAGCCGCTGCTGCATGGCCTCCTTGGTCTGGTTCATCTGCGCCGGCAGGCCCTGGGCCAGTTGGGTGAACAGCTCGTCGTGCAGGGCAAACTCGGCCTTCCAGTCGGCCGCGTCGATGCTGGTGACGCTGGCGAACTGCTCGGGGCTGAAGGCCAGGCCGGTCCAGTTGATCTCGCCGTAGGCCGGCGCGACGCCGAACATGGTGGCCTGGCCCGCCACCCGGTTTTCGGCGCGGTCGATGATCCACTTGAGCACGCGCATGTTCTCGCCGTAGCCCGGCCAGACAAACTTGCCGTCGGCACCCTTGCGGAACCAGTTGACGCAGTAGACGGCGGGCAGTTGCGCACCGGCGGCCTTCAGCTGTTCGCCCATCTTCAGCCAGTGGCCAAAGTAGTCGGCCATGTTGTAGCCGCAGAAGGGCAGCATGGCGAAGGGGTCGCGCCGCACCACGCCTTGCGCGCCAAAGGCGGCGGCGGTGGTTTCGCTGCCCATGGTGGCGGCCATGTAGACGCCTTCGGTCCAGCTACGGGCCTCGGTGACCAGCGGCACGGTGGTGCTGCGGCGGCCGCCGAAGATGAAGGCGTCGATGGGCACGCCGGCCGGGTCGTCCCAGGCGGGGTCGAGCGCGGGGTTGTTGGTGGCGGCCACGGTGAAGCGCGCGTTGGGGTGGGCGGCCTTCTGGCCGGCCTTGGCGGATTCGGGCGTCCAGTCCTTGCCCTGCCAGTCGATCAGGTGCGCGGGCAGTTGGTTGCCCTGGTCCTTTTCCATGCCTTCCCACCACACGTCGCCATCGTCGGTGAGGGCGACGTTGGTGAAGATGACGTTTTCATTCAGGCTCAGCATGCAGTTGGGGTTGGTCTGCATGTTGGTACCGGGCGCCACGCCGAAATAGCCCGCTTCAGGGTTGATGGCAAACAGCTTGCCGTCGCGCGGCTTGATCCAGGCGATGTCGTCGCCGATGGTGGTGACTTTCCAGCCCTCGAAGCCCGCCGGCGGCACCAGCATCGAGAAGTTGGTCTTGCCGCAGGCGCTGGGGAAGGCGGCGGCCACGTGGTATTTCTTGCCCTCGGGGTTGGTCACGCCCAGGATCAGCATGTGCTCGGCCAGCCAGCCCGGGCCACCGGAGGGCCCCTGCGAGGCCGCGCGCCCCATGTTGGAGGCGATGCGCAGCGCGAAGCACTTCTTGCCCAGCAGCGCGTTGCCGCCGTAGCCCGAGCCATACGACCAGATTTCGCGCGTTTCGGGGTAGTGGACGATGTACTTGACGGTGGGGTTGCAGGGCCAGGCGGTCTTGTCTTTTTCGCCGGCGGCCAGCGGCGCGCCCACGGTGTGCACGCAGGGCACGAAGTCGCCGTTTTCGCCCAGCACGTCGAGCGCGCCCTTGCCCATGCGCGTCATCAGCTTCATGTTGACGGCCACGTACGCGCTGTCGGACAGCTCGACGCCGATGTGGGCGATGGGGCTGCCCAGCGGGCCCATGCTGAACGGGATGACGTACATCGTGCGCCCGCGCATGCAGCCGTCGAACAGTGGCTGCAGCTTTTCGCGCATTTCGGCCGGCGGCATCCAGTTGTTGGTGGGGCCGGCGTCGTCCTGCTTTTCAGAGCAGATGAAGGTGCGGTCTTCGACGCGCGCCACGTCCGATGGGTCGGAGCAGGCCAGGAACGAGCCGGGGCGCTTGGCCGGGTTGAGCTTGCGGAAGGTGCCGGCGTCCACCAGCTGCTGGCACAGGCGGTCGTACTCGTCCTGGCTACCGTCGCACCAGACCACGCGGTCGGGCTTGCACAGGGCCACCATGTCGCCCACCCAGGCGATCAGTTTGGCGTTCTTGACGGTGGCGGGGACGTTCAGATCCTTGATCATCCCGGGGGTCAGGGGGGCGTTCATCGACAAAGCTCCTAAGTTGAAAATCGCTCTTTCCGAAAGTGTCGGACCTTGGGAAAGCGGATTCGAACCGTGGCTTGCGAACGTCGCCAGTACAAAAAACCGCCTGTGCGGCGGTGGGTGGCGGGGTGACGATTTTATGAAATCCGGCCGACGTCGGGCTGACGCGGACTGGGCGGCCAGCCGGCGCCCTTCGATTCAGTGCCAGGCGCTATACAAAAAATAGCGACAAGCACAGGGCCAGCCGGCATCACAAGCCGATGCCCGGGGCGGCATCAGGCCATTTTCACGGCGATGAAGGCCAGCAGAAAGATCAGGATCGCGCCCGCCACCGGAATGGCCACCGGAATGTGCCGGGTCACGGCCTCCACGGGGTCTTCGTGCAGGGCATGGTCGTCGTGGTGGGGCGCTGACATGGGGTAAAGCCTCGGGTTGCTGCCAAAAAAGGCATTTTATAAGCCGGGCGCCGCCCCTGCATGGGGCGCAACCCTGAAAGACCCTGAAAGCGCCCGGCCCGCGGCGCCAGCGCGGGCCGGCGCGGCGTCAGGGCAGGTCGTTGCGCGGCGGCGCGGCCGGGTCTGTCGGCGCCGAGGGGGGGGTGGCGGGCGGCACCGACGGGTCGCGGCGGCACAGGCGGTCGACCCAGCGCGAGGCCAGGCGCCCCGCGGCTTCGCGCCCGCCCAGGCCGAAGGCCAGCGCCACGGCCACGGCGATGGCGCCCAGCGTCAGCCCGAAGGCCAGGTTGACGATGTCGTCGGCGATGCCCATGGCGCGCAGGCCCATGGCCAGCACGATGCCCAGGATGGCAAAGCGCGCCACGTTGGCCAGCGCCGTGCCGTTGCCGCTGGCGCGGGCTATCGCCTCGTGCGCCACGTTGGCCAGCATGAAGCCGATGATCAGGATCACCGAGCCGAGCAGCACGTCGCCAGCGAACTCGATGAACGTCATGATCATGTCGCTGAAGCGCGCAAAACCCAGCTGATTGCCCGCTTCGACGATGGCGAACAGCATGGCGAACACCAGCGCGATGCGGCCGATGAGCGTTGACGGCGGCGTGCGCGCAAAGGCGTGTTGCAGGCCCAGCTTGGCGGGCAGCGTGTCAAAGCCCACGTTGGCCAGCAGGCTGGCCAGCAGCCGCGTGGCGAAGCTGCCCACCAGCCAGGTGATCAGCAGAATCAGGCCGGCCGCGATGATGCGCGGCACGGCGTCCATCAGCATGCCCAGCATTTCGGTGGCGGGGCGCGAAATCGCTTCGATGCGCAGCGCGTCCAGCGCGGCGATGAGCGCCGGCACGAACACCACGATGAACACCAGCAGCCCGGCCAGCCCCGACAACTGCACGGTGCCTGCCAGCCCGGCCTTGTTGCCGATCTGATCGAAACCGGCCGAGCGCAGCAGGTTGGTGGTCAGGTTGCGCAGCACGGTGGCCACGATCCAGCCGACGCCGCCGATGACCAGCGCCGCCACGATGTTGGGCAGGATGTCGAGCGCCTTGGTGGTCATCTCGCGCAGCGGGCTGAGCAGGCCTTCCATCTGCAGCGCGCCCAGAATGGCCGGCACGAACAGCAGGATCACCAGCCAGAACAGCGCGTTGGACAGGCTTTCGCTGATGGGCGAGATGTTGGCGTGCTCGGACAGCTTTTCGTCCAGCGAGGTGCGGTCCAGCACCTTCTGCGTCACGCCGCGCACCAGCGTGGCCACCAGCCAGGCCAGCAGCGCCAGCAGCACGGCGCCCAGCAGGCGCGGCGCGTATTCAAACAGCTGCGTGGTCAGCGCGGCGAACGAGCCGGAGACCAGCGACAGGTCGAGCGCGTTGAACATGGCGGCCAGCGTGAGCAGCATGACCACCCAGAACAGCGTCAGCGCGATCACGCCTTCCAGGTCGACCCGCTGCCCGGTGGTGCCGGCAAAGCGCTGGTTGAGCTTGAGCAGCCCCAGCCCCTTGCGCGCGCCGGCCTTGACCAGCGCGGCCACGAACCAGCCAATGATGAAGATCGCCAGCGCCCCCAGCACCTGGGGGATATGAACGCCCATCGACGTCTGCAAAGACGCCCACATCGTGTTCCATTCGCTCATGTGTCCGCACTCCTCTCTCACGAAATGTCAACTTTGGTCGCATGATCGCCCGTGAGCGCCACAGCGTCAACCGCGCCGGCACAACCCCCTGAACACGGGGGTCGCCTTGACATGTCCGCGACACATTCATCCGGTGCGGTGTGGCGCCGTTGCCACCCGCCAGCGGGTCGCGCGGCTTGTCTTCCGCGGCTGCGGCGATTGCGTTATGGTGGCATTTGCGCAGGCAGGCACTCAAGCTTCAGGAGGTGGTCGATGGCGAAACGGACGATTCAGGTGCGTGAGCAGACGGGCATGCTGGCTTCGCCGGCGCTGGCCAGCGCGCCGGTGCTGGACCTGATGTGCTCGCACTTCGTGCTGACGCTGGCCGCGCAGCAGGGCAGCAAGTTCAACGTGCGGCGCGACATCAACGGCCTGATGGCGCTGGCCGGCCGCCACCTGATGTGGCCTGAAGGCGTGCTGACGCGCCTGCGCGAATTCCTGGCCCGCCTCTGCAAGGACAACGACTTCTGGCGCGGCCACGAGCAGCTGACGTCGACCGAATTCCTGGAACGCCACGGCATCTGGCGTGGCCCGTATGAAGAAGGCACGCTGTTCTTCTATCTGGACGAATACGCCAAGGACTCGCCCAAGGACTTGCTGGCGCTGCTGAACAGTACCGGCCAGTGGCTCAGCCACGTGCTCAAGAAGCAGTCCACGCTGGTCGAGAAGAACATCGACTCGCTATCAAATTTGTTGCAGCTCAACAAGGCTGAGCGTGCGCTGCTGCTGTATGGCACGCTGGCGCGCTACCAGCGCGACCTGCGCAGCATCCTGGTCGAGTTCAAGGTCAACAACGCCCCCGAGGCCTACGCGGCGATTGCCGGCCTGGCCGGCGTGACCGCGGCCGAAGTGGGCGAGGCGCTGCGCGCCGGCGGCCGGCTGGAGCGCATCGGCCTGGTCGAAAACCTGATCTCCGAGCACAGCATCACCGACCTGGCCGACCTGATGAAGGTCAGCGAGAAGCTGCCGCCCGTGCTGATGCGCGAATACCGCGACCGGGCCGAGTTGATGGCCGTGTTCACCCGCCCGGCCGCCAAGAGCGAGCTGAAAAGCAGCGACTTCGAATTCGTCGGCGACGACGTGCAGGTGCTGATCCACCTGCTGCGCAAGGCGCAGGCGACCAAGGCGCAGGGCGTCAACGTGCTGATGTACGGCCCGCCCGGCACCGGCAAGACCGAGCTGGCCAAGGTGGTGGCGCAAGAAGCGGGGCTGGACTTGTTCGAGGTCGAATACGCCGACCGCGACGGCAACAGCCTGTCGGGGCGCGACCGCTACCGCTCGATGCAGATCGCGCAGGTCTTTTTGAAAGGCTCGCAGGAAGCGGCGCTGCTGTTCGACGAGGTGGAAGACGTGTTTCCGCCCATCAGCGTCGACGCGGCTGGGCTGATGGCGCGCGCCGAGCAGCAGGCGCTGGGCGCGGCCGTGGGCCACAGCGTCAACGGCAAAGCGTGGGTCAACCAGATCCTGGAAAGCAACCCGGTGCCCACCATCTGGGTCACCAACCGCATCGAGCAGATCGACCCGGCCTTCCGCCGGCGCTTTGCCTACCACCTGGAGCTGAAGTCGCCGCCGCCTGGCGCGCGCGAACAACTCATCCGCAAGACGCTGGACGGCGTGCCTGTGAGCGACGCCTTCGTCGCCAAACTGACCGAGCGCAAGGGCTTGACGCCGGCGCAGATCCGCACCGCCGTGCGCTTTGCCGACCTGGCGCACGCCGAACCCACGGCGGGCGGCGAGGCGTTCGAAGCGCTGATCGAGCGGCAGCTGAAGAACTCCGACGCCGCCCTGGGCCGCAAGCCCGACGAGGCGCAGGCGAAGAAAGGCCGCCACAAGGTCACGACGTACGACCTGGACATGCTCAACGTCGAAAGCCGCTTCGAGATTCCGCGCATCGTCGAAGCCTTGAAGGCGCGCGGCCACGGCGCGCTGTGCTTCTACGGCGCGCCCGGCACCGGCAAGACGGCCTTGGGCGAGTACATCGCCGAACACCTGGGCCAGCCGCTCATCATCAAGCAGGCCAGCGACCTGGTCAGCAAATACGTGGGCGAAACCGAGCAGAACATGGCCGCCATGTTCAAGGAAGCGACGGAAGAAAAAGCTGTGCTGCTGCTCGACGAGGCCGACAGCTTCCTGCTCGACCGCCGTGGCGCGCAGCGCAGCTACGAAGTGACCGAGGTCAACGAGATGCTGCAACAGATGGAGCGCCACCACGGCGTGTTCATCTGCACCACCAACCTGCTCGACCGGATCGATCAGGCGGCGCTGCGGCGCTTCACCTTCAAGATCAAGTTCATGCCGCTCAAGCCCGAACAGCGCGAGCAGATGTTCATCACTGAGGCTTTGGGTGGAAACGCCGATTTGATGACGCCCGACGCGCGCCGGCGGCTATCAAAACTGGAGCAACTGGCGCCCGGCGACTTCGCCGCCGTCAAGCGCCAGACCGACATCCTGGCGGCCGAGTTCTCGGTCGAGGAGTTCCTGGAACAGCTCGAAGCCGAGCACCGCATCAAGCCCGAGGTGCGCGAGCAGCGCAGCATGGGGTTTGTGCATTGAGCGGATCAACGAATCGGTCGGAGCTTCCCAGTGAATGCACCAAAACATCCGCCAATGAATTCGCCAAAAAATAAGGTAATTTCAGTTAACTTGCTGCTATAGAATGAATTTTTCGATTTTATAAACACGACGCCCATGCCCGCAGGGCCTTTGTACGCGCAGCCCCATCAATTCGAGCCCCTGCTGCCCCGGGCCGAGGTGCGCGAGGGCTTGTTGGCAAAGGCCCATGACTTGCAACTGCAAGGTCTTCGAACGGGGGGGCGAGCGCACCACAGCGTCATGGACGCCATCTCGCCACTGCTGCGCGCGGTCAACTCGTACTACACCAACAAGATCGAAGGCCAGCACACCTTGCCGCGCGAGGTCGAGGCGGCGCTGAACAACGACTATTCGCCCGACGCCGACGTTCGCCGCCGCCAGCGGCTGGCCTTGGCCCACATGCAGACGGAGCGCTGGGCCGAGCAGAATTTTGAAAGCACACCGTGGCGAGAGCTGTTCGCGCCAGATGTGATCGCTGCCCTGCACCGTCACCTTTTCGCCCAACTGCCCGAAGAAGAGCGGCGGCTGAAAGACGGCACGGTGATGGAGCCGGGTGCGTTCCGACTCAAGGACGTGGCCGTGGGGCGCCACTTGGCGCCAGCTGCCGCCAGCGTGCCGGCGTTTTTGCAGCGCATGCACGAGGTCTACAGCGGCGTGCGAGAGGGCGAACTGGCCGTAGTCGCCGTGGCTTGCGCGCACCATCGGCTGGCTTGGGTGCACCCGTTTGCCGACGGCAATGGGCGCATCGCGCGCTTGCACAGCCATTTGCTGCTGTACCGCATGGGCTTGACTGGCGGCGTCTGGTCGCCGTTGCGCGGGCTGGCGCGCAGCCATGCGCGTTATGACGAGCGCCTGGATGGCGCCGATGCGCCGCGCGAAGGCGATCTGGACGGGCGCGGAAACCTGAGCGAGCGTCAACTGGTCGCTTTTTGCGACTATTTCCTGGATATCTGCATCGATCAAGCGCGCTTCATGCGCGACATGCTCGATCTCGACCGGGTGCAAGAGCGCATTCGCGCCTGCCTGAGCTTTGAAAGCACACGCGCCGACAGCGCCATCAAGCTGGAGGCCGAACACCCCCTTTATCTGATGTTCGTGTCGGGGCAGTTGGAGCGAGGCGTGTTCAAGCGCATGACTGGCTTGCCCGCGCGCACGGCCGAGCGGCTGCTCAGTGGCTTGCTGAACCGGGGCCTGGTCGTGTCGCCCACGCCCAAGGGCAAGCTGGGTTTTGGCATTCCGCTTGACGCGCTGCGGTTTTACTTTCCGCGCCTGTGGCCCGAGGCTGAGGCGGACGTGGGCTGATTCTGCTTACCAAGCCGCAGCCAACACCGGTTTGGCCCAGTCCGGTGTGCACGACAGTTGCGCCGCGTCGTCCGGCGCCGGCGAGACGAGTCGGCCGCACTGAAACACCGCCACCGGCACCGGGTCGGGCACCGGCTCGCCCGGCGCCACGCTGGCGCTGTTGTCGAACACCCGCACCTCGGCTAAATCGGGCAGCAGCGCAATCAGGTTCATGATGCTGGCGGTCCAGCGTTCGCGGATCTTGGCTTCGGGGATGGCGTGGCCGCCGGCCGCCACGCGCGCCTGTACGCGGGCGATGTGCAACTCGGGCGAGGCCAGGCCGCAGAACCAGACCAGCACGTCGTGCGTCGCTGCGGCGGCTTTCAGGCGCGCCGCCACGCTGCGGCCGCCCAGCGTGGTTTCAAAGGCGAAGCTGCGGCCCGCTGTGACGGCATCGTCCAGCCGGCGCATGCCCTCGGTCCAGGCGGTGGCGTTGGCGGTGATGGGGTCGCAGCCCGTGGCGGCCACCAGTTCGCGGGCAAATTGGTCGGGGTTGAACCAGGCCAGGCCCGCGCGCGTGAGCAGGTGGCCGCCAATGCTGCTCTTGCCAGCGCCGTTGACGCCGGCCAGGACATAGATGACGGGACGCGACGCCATTTTCTAAGTCAAATGGGCTGCTGGCGCTTGCCTGTCAAGCGCGAAAAGCTATTAAAACAGGAGTAAATGCAGCGGCGAAGGTGGCTGCTCAATGGCTGGCGCCGGCTTTCACCGCACCGCCCAGCGCCACGGGCGCACCCAGCGCGCCGCGCAACCGGTCGGCCGCGTCGTCCTGCGCCACGCTGGCCAGCCGCTCGTCAAAACGGCGGCGCAGCGCATCGAGCGCCGCATCCTGCTGCGCCTGCGCGCCTTGCGCGGCCTGCATCAGGCGCTGGTATTCGTCGGTGGAGAGAATCACCGCCTCGGGCTGGTCGTGGTTGGTGACCAGCACCTTGCCCTCGCGTCCCACGGTGCGCATCACGCCGCGCCAGCCGAGCTTCTTGACGTCGGACGCAGGGGTGCGGGGCAATTGATCGAAGGGCGCCAAGCTGTCGAGGCTGAGGGCATAGGCCATGGGTCACTCCTTCATGAAAAGGACAATAGGGCCATTATGCCCTTTTTGGGATGTTTGGGCCATCAGGTGGCCGAGGTGCTGACCCGCAACACCTCCTCGCCATACCGCTCCAGCTTGGTCGCGCCGATGCCGCTGATGCCTTGCAGGTCGCTCAGCGACTGCGGCGCGCGGGCGGCGATGGCGGCCAGCGTGGCGTCGTGAAAGATGACATAAGCGGGCAGGTTGTGTTCGCGCGCCACTTCGCCGCGCCAGGCTTTCAGGGCGGCAAAGCGCGTTTGGCCGGCGACGTCCAGTTCGGCCGCGGCGGCCGGGGGCGCGGCGCGCTCGCCGCGCGTCTTGCGCACGCGCTCGCGCGGCGCCGGCGCGGTGGCGGCGCGCAGGCGCACGGGTTGCTCGCCTTTCAATATCGGCCGCGCGGCGGGCAGCAGCTTGAGTGTGTTGAAGGCCTGGGCATCGACTTGCAGCGCGCCGACGGCGATCAGCTGGCGCAGCACGCCGCGCAGTTGCGGCTCTGAGTATTCGGCGCCGATGCCGAAGGTGGACAGCTGCTCGTGCCCGAACTGCGCCACCTTGTCGGTCGGCTTGCCGCGCAAAATGTCCATGATGTGGCCGGCGCCGAAGCCGATGCCGCTTTGCTGCTGCACGCGGTAGATGGTGGACAGCAGCTTGCGCGCGCAGTCGGTGGCGTCCCATACGTCGGGCGGGTTCAGGCAGTTGTCGCAGTTGCCGCAGTGCCAGCGTGAATAGGTTCCAGATGGGCCGCTGGCGCTTGCTGTATCAGTGTCGACAGCTATTGAATCAGTAGCGTCTTCCGGCTCCATCGTCTCGCCAAAATAGCCCAGCAGCCGCGCGCGCCGGCAGTCGGTGGCCTCGGCCAGCGCCAGCAGGGCGTCCAGCTTGCCGCGCATGACCTGCTTGAAGTCTTCCTCGGCCGGGCTCTCGTCGATCATGCGGCGCTGGTTGACCACGTCTTGCAGGCCGTAGGCCATCCAGGCGTCGGCCGGCTGGCCGTCGCGGCCGGCGCGGCCCGTTTCCTGGTAGTAGCCTTCGATGTTCTTGGGCATGTCGACGTGGGCGACAAAGCGCACGTCGGGCTTGTCGATGCCCATGCCGAAGGCGATGGTGGCCGTCATCACCACGCCGTCGTCGCGCAGAAAGCGGTCCTGGTTGCGCTGGCGCTCGTCGGCGGGCAGGCCGGCGTGGTAGGGCAGCGCGTCGATGCCGTGCTCGCACAGCGTCTGCGCCAGCTCTTCGACGCGCTTGCGCGACTGGCAGTAGACGATGCCCGCCTCGCCCTCGTGTTCGCGCTCGATGAACTGCAGCAGCTGGCGCGTCGCGTCCTTCTTTTCGACGATGGTGTACCGGATGTTCGGCCGGTCGAAGCTGCTGACGAACTGGCGCGCGTCGTGCAGTTGCAGCCGCTCGACGATGTCGGCACGCGTCACCGCATCGGCCGTGGCGGTGAGCGCCACGCGCGGCACGCTGGGCCAGCGCTGGTGCAGCACCGTCAGCTGCCGGTACTCAGGGCGGAAGTCGTGGCCCCATTGGCTCACGCAATGCGCTTCGTCGATGGCGAACAGGCTGAGTTGGCCGTGCGCATGCAACGTGTCCAGCAGGCCCAGAAAGCGCGGCGTGCCCACGCGCTCGGGTGCGGCGTACAGCAGCGTCAGCTGGCCGGCCAGCAGGCGGCGCTCGATGTCCTCGGTCTGCTCCCAGTCCAGCGTCGAATTGAGAAACGCCGCCGCCACGCCCGCCTCGTGCAGCGCGCCCACCTGGTCGTGCATCAGCGCGATCAGCGGCGAAATCACCAGCGTCACGCCTCGCCCGGCGCGCTGCCGCACGATGGCCGGCACCTGATAGCACAGCGACTTGCCGCCGCCCGTCGGCATCAGCACCAGCGCGTCGCCGCCCGCCGTGACGTGGTCGACGATGGCCTGCTGCTGGCCGCGGAAGGCGGGGTAGCCGAACACGTCGTTCAGCACGGAAAAGGCAGCGGTCGGGGCGGTCACGGTCAGGGCAGGCAAAACGCCCGATTGTCCTCAATGCGGCGGACGCCCACCCCGCTCCCTAGAATCCGGGCCATGAAATCGATCGCCTACACCCGCGCCGCCCAGCTGCCCGACATCTTGCGCCAACGCCTCGTGATTCTGGATGGCGCCATGGGCACCATGATCCAGCGCTTCAAGCTGACCGAGGCGCAGTTTCGCGGCGAACGCTTCGCCGACTTTCCGCGCGACGTGAAGGGCAACAACGAATTGCTGTCGCTGACCCGGCCCGACGTCATCAGCGCCATCCACGAGCAGTACCTGGCCGCGGGCGCCGACCTGATCGAGACCAACACCTTCGGCGCCACCAGCATCGCGCAGGCCGACTACGACATGGCGCATCTGGCGCGCGAGATGAACGTCGAATCGGCCCGCCTCGCCCGCGCGGCGTGCGACCAATACAGCACGCCCGACAAGTCGCGCTTCGTCGCCGGCGCCCTGGGCCCCACGCCCAAGACGGCCAGCATCAGCCCCGACGTCAACGACCCCGGCGCGCGCAACGTGACGTTTGAGCAGCTGCGCGCCGCCTACCTGGAGCAGACGCTGGGCCTGATCGAGGGCGGCGCCGACGTGCTGCTGGTCGAAACCATTTTCGACACCCTCAACGCCAAGGCCGCGCTGTTCGCCATCGACGAAGCCTTCGAGCAGACCGGCGAACGCCTGCCCATCATGATCAGCGGCACGGTGACCGACGCGTCAGGCCGCGTGCTGAGCGGCCAGACCGTCACCGCCTTCTGGTACAGCGTGCGCCACGCGCAGCCGCTGTCGGTGGGCTTGAACTGCGCGCTGGGCGCCGCACTGATGCGGCCCTACATCCAGGAGCTGAACCGCGCCGCGCCCGACACCTTCATCAGCTGCTACCCCAACGCCGGCCTGCCCAACCCGATGAGCGACACCGGCTTTGACGAAACGCCCGAGGTGACGAGCCGCCTGGTGCACGAATTCGCCGCCGAAGGGCTGGTCAACATCGTCGGCGGCTGCTGCGGCACCACGCCCGACCACATCGGCGCCATCGCCAAAGCCGTGGGGCCGCTGGCGCCGCGCGGGCTGCACTCGGCGGGGTTTTATCGGGACGCGGCCTGAGCCTTTGAATGCGCCACCGCGCCGGCGCAAGCGCGGGCACAGGGGCGATGACGGCTTGTGATTGCCGCTTTCGCGGGATGACGTGAAAGGTGTGGCGAGAGCGGTCGAGCGGCGCGCGCCGCAAAGCTCAGCCGCCCAGCCCGGCGGCGCGCCACGCCACCGCCGCCACGTGATCGGCCACCGCCCAAGGCGGCAATTCGACAGCGGCGCTGCGCACGCCGGCCAGCTGTGCCGACAGCGCGGGCGACCATTCGACGAGCGGCTGGCCGATGCATTTCAGGCGCGCTTCGTGCGCCGCCCACGCGGCGGCAAATGCTATTAAAAAAGTAGCTTCATGCGCTTGCTGGTCCAGCGCTGCGGCCACATTCGGCTCAAGAAACAGGTGCGCTGCGCGGCGCAGCTCGTCGGCGTCGCTGGCGGCTGGCACGCGGGCCACGTCCACGCCGACCGCGCCGTCGGGGCACAGCGCCAGCAGGCTCAGCGCATGTTCGTGGCTGATCGACAGCCCGATGCGTTCATGCCCGGCCGCGCGCACCGGCTGGCCGCGTGTGTCGCTGAGCGCGATGGCTTCGGGCGCGCGACCCAAGTCATGCGCCAGCAGGCTGCGCAACGCAGCGCGCGCGTGCTGGCGTGCCAGGCGACGCGCCGCTTCGGGCGGGGCGCCGGCGGGCGCGACCGGGGCGGGCAGCACGTACACGCGCGGGGCGCCGGGCGTTTCGTCGCCGGCGAAGCCACAGCGCGTGGGCTGCGCATTCCCCTCAGCGACCATCGCTCAGGCCGCCCAAACAAAGCGCCACGGAGCACGCCCAGCGCGGACGCCGTGGTCGGGGCCTGCCCGACCCCCCGCGTCGTCCCCGCTGAGGGAGGACGCCGCAGGCCGCTCAGGCCGGCGCACTCGCTCTCCACGGCGCGGCCGGCAGGCCGTGCCAGCGCGTGCGCTCGGGAATGTTCTCGCCCTTCATCACCAGCGTCAGCGGGCCCAGGTGCGCCCCGTCGCCCACCTGCGCGCCATACAGCACGGTGCAGCGCGGGCCCAGGGTGACGCGGCTGCCGATGCGCACGTGGTCGACCTTCATCACGCGGTCTTCAAACAGGTGCGTCTGCGGGCAGCACAGTGCGTTGAGTTCGCTGTGGTCGCCGATGTGCACGCAGTCGAATTCGGTCATGTCGGTGGTGTCCAGGTACACGCCGCGCCCGATCTTGGCGCCCAGCAGGTTGAGCGCGTCCGACAGCCACGGCGTGCCGCGCAGGTAGCGCAGGAACCACGGCACGGCGATGCCTTCGTACATGTTGGTGGCGGCTTCGCTCAGCCAGACGAAGGGCGTCCACATGGGCACCGCGCGCTGGCGGTAGCGGCCCAGCAGCAGCCACTTGAACAGCGCCACGAACAGGAAGGTGGCAAAGCCGAACACCACGCCGCCCACGGCCAGGTCCAGCGCCACGGCGCCCCAGCGGTCCTGCTCGGCCAGCGGCATCGCGTCCAGCACGATGGCGTAGCCGGCGGCAATCACCAGCGCGTGCGGCGCGGCGATGCGGAAGGCCTCGACCAGCCCGCGCCCCAGCTTGCGCCAGGGGGAGGGCGCAAAGGTCAGGTGCTCGGGAAAGCCGCTGTTGACCTCGCGCGCCGGCAGGTGCATGGGCGGCGAGCCCAGCCAGGTGTCGCCGTCGCGCATGGTGGCGTTGCGCGGCACCGCGCTCATCACGCCGATCAGCACGTTTTCGGGGATGGTGGTGCCGTCGGGCACGTAGGCGCTGTTGCCCACAAAGCTGCGGCGCGACACCACGGTGGGCTGCACCGTCATCCAGCCGCCGTCGATGTGCTCGTCGCCCAGCATCACGGCGTCGGCGATGAAGCATTCGTCGCCCAGCGTCAGCATGTCGGGCACCACGCCCAGCGCGGTCGACAGTTCGGTCTCCTTGCCCACCTTGGCGCCCAGCAGCCGGTACCAGGTGGCCGAATACACCGTGGCGTAGATGCCGTGCAGCACCGCCAGGCTCGACTCCTGGATCTGGTTGACCAGCCATTTGCCCAGGTAGCGGTTGCTGTGCACCGGCCACGAGCCGGCCTTCATCTTGGGCAGGAAGGCGTAGCGGATGCCGGCCGAGATCAGCGCGGTGAGCACGATCATCACCACGCTGGCCGGCAAGGCCAGCAGGAAGAACTTGACGAAGCGCAGGCCAAACGCCTGCACCGCCGTGATCGAGCCATCGTCCAGCAGCGGACGCACCGAGATCTGCGGCACGTCCAGCCAGTCGATCAGCATGAAGGTGGGAAACACCGGCATGAAGAACAGCACGGCAATGGCCAGCGACCCGAGGACGAAGAACAGGCCTTCCAGCACGCGGCGTGCTTCGCTGACCGGGGGGCGCGGCGGCAGGCTGGCGGGGTCGAAATCACCGCGCTCGCGCGCCGGCGAGCCCGCCCACACCTTGCGCGCCGGCACCACCGTGCCGTCCTGCAGCGCCGACTGGCCGTCCACGTGGCCCCAGTCCTCGATGCGGGTGTTGCCCTCGACCACCACGTAGGAGCCGACGCTGACGTTGCGCCCGATGTCGATGGCGCCCAGGTGCAGCCAGCCGCCTTCAACGCGCGCGTTCTCCAGGTTGACGCCGTTGCCGATGCTGCTGCCTTCGCCCACGCGCAGCAGCTCGGGCACGCGCAGCGTGATCGAGCCCAGCACCACGTCGCGCCCGATGCGCGCGCCCAGCGCGCCCAGCCACATGCGGTACAGCGACGAGCCGCTGATCATGTACACCGGCGCGGCCTCGATCAGCCGGTCGGTCAGCCACCAGCGGAAGTACGTCAAGCCCCAGAGCGGATAGCGCCCCGGCTTCAGTCGTCCGGCGATCAGCCACTTGCCTGCCCAGGCGGCGGCGAAGGCGGCCAGCGTGGCGCCCAGATAGGCCAGCAGCGACATCGCGACCGCTCTTCCGACCGTGTCGTCCGCATCGCCGGTGAAGAAGTGGTACATGAAAAACGGCGCCAGCCATTGGGCCATCTTGATCAGCACCAGGAACGGAATCGCCACCCCTTGCGCGATGCCGCAGCGCCAGCGCCGCCAGGCGCTGTGCAGCAGGAACGGGCGCTCCGCCGTGGCGTCGGCGCCGATCATGCCGGCTTGCAGGGCCTCGGCGATCAGGCCGATCTTGCGGTTCTGGTAGATGTCGGCCACCGTGGCCTGGGCAAAGCGCGCGTCCTGCCGCAGCGTGCTGGTGATGCGCGCGGCAAACAGCGAATGGCCGCCCAGGTCGCTGAAGAAATCCAGCTCGCGCCGGATCGGCTGGCCCGGAAACAGCTTTTCGAGCGCGGCAAACAGCACCTGTTCGGCCGGCGTCTCGGGCGTGTCGCTGCCTTCGGCGGGCGCGGCGGCCGTCAGCGGCTGCGCTTTCAGCACCTTGCGGTCGATCTTGCCGCTTTGCAGGCGCGGCATGGCGGGCAGCGGCTCGAAGCGCGCCGGCACCATATAGGGCGGCAGCTTTTCGGCCAGGCCGGCGCGCAGGTCCTTGACGGCCGGCGGCGTGGCGCCGCTGGGCACGTAGAAGGCGACCAGCTGGTCGATGTCGCCTTCCTTGCGCAGCAGCACGGCGGTGGTGCCCACGCCGGGCTGGTCGGCCAGCACGGCCTCGATCTCGCCCAGCTCGACACGGAAGCCGCGAATCTTCACCTGGTCGTCGGCGCGGCCCAGGCACTGCATCTGCGGCGTGCCGTCGCTCTTGTATTCGACCTTGGCGAGGTCGCCCGTGCGGTACAGGCGCGCCTCTTGTTCGTTGCGCGCCCAGGGGTTGGGCAGGAATTTCTCGGCCGTCAGATCGGGCCGGCCCAGGTAGCCGGCGGCCACGCCAGGGCCGGTGATGCACAGCTCGCCGGTTTCGCCAAACGGCAATATCTTCAGCGGCGGCACCACGCCATTCACGATGCTGTCCGGGTCGATCACCTCGATGACCAGCAGCCCGTAGTTGGGCAGCGCCTCGCCAATCGTCACCGGCTCGCCGGCCTTCAGCTCAGCCAGCGACGCCGACACCGTGGCTTCGGTCGGGCCGTAGGTGTTGAACATCTGCCGCCCCGGCGCCCACTTCTCCACCAGCGCCTGCGGGCACATTTCGCCACCCAGGTTGATGATGCGCAGGCCCGGCACGTCCTGCGCGAACAGCGCCAGCAGCGTGGGCACGGCGTGCAGCACCGTCACGTCGTTCTCGATCAGCGCGCGCGGCAGCGCCTCGGGGTCGCCGGCGATCTCTTTTGGAGCAATCCAGAGCGTGGCACCGACCAGGTAGCTGATCCAGATCTCCTCGAAGCTCATGTCGAAGGCGACCGAGAAGCCCTGGTACACGCGGTCGTCCTCGCGCACGCCCAGGCGCGCGTTCTCGCTGCGCAAAAAGTGGCTGATGCTGCCCTGCGTAATCGCGATGCCCTTGGGCTTGCCGGTGGAGCCGCTGGTGTAAATGACGTAGGCCGTGTGCTCCGGCAGCGCGCCTTCGCGGCGCCGCAAGGCCGTACCCTCGGGCAGCGGCGCCAGCAGCTCGTGCGCCGTCAGAATCTGTGCCGAAATGTCGCTTTGCGCCCGTGCAGACTGCCCGTGATGCTCATCAATCAATAGCGCTTTGGCGGCCGCGTCGTCCAGGCAGACGGCGATGCGGTCGGTGGGCACGTCGGCGTCGAAGGGCAGCCACGCGGCGCCGGTCTTGGCAACGCCCAACTGCAGCGTCAGCAGCTCGATGCCGCGCGGGTGCCACAGGCCCACCATGTCGCCCGGGCGCACGCCCGATTCGATGAGCCGGTGCGCCACGCGGTCGGCGTCCTGGTTCAGCTCCGCATACGTGACGCGGCGTGTGTCGTACATCAGCGCCGTCTTGTCGGGCACGCGGGCGGCCGTGGCCTCGAAGATGTCGGCCAGGATTTCGTGGCGCAACAGGTCGGGGGCGTCGGGGCCGTGAAGAATGGGCAATGGCGACATGGAAAAAGGCGGGAAAAAAAACGGGCGCCAAGGCTTCACGTGGGACGCAAGCTGGCGGTTGACAGGCCCTGGCGGGCCGCGGCGAACTGCGGCACATGGTAAGGCCTTGGCGCGCGGGCGGTCAGCCGACGCACAATGCGCCCATGCTGCAACTTGCCGACATCCAAGCCGCCGCCGCCCGCTTGCGCGGCCACATCGCGCACACGCCGTGCGAGCCGTCGCGCACCTTGTCGCAAATCAGCGGGGCCGAGGTGTTCCTGAAGTTCGAGAACCTGCAGTTCACCTCGTCGTTCAAGGAGCGCGGCGCCTACAACAAGCTGTCGCAACTGTCGCCGGAAGAGCGCGCGCGCGGCGTGATCGCCATGAGCGCGGGCAACCACGCGCAGGGCGTGGCGTATCACGCGCAGCGGCTGGGCATGCGGGCGGTCATCGTCATGCCGCGCTTCACGCCGGGGGTGAAGATTGCCAACACGCGCGGCTTTGGCGCCGAGGTGGTGCTGCACGGCGACACGCTGGAGGCCGCGCGCGCCCACGCGGCCGAGCTGGCGGCGGCGCAGCAGCTGGTGTTCGTGCACCCGTATGACGATGCCGCCATCATGGCCGGCCAGGGCACGGCGGCGCTGGAAATGCTGCAGCAGCAGCCCGGGCTGGACATGCTGGTGGTGCCGGTGGGCGGCGGCGGGCTGATCGCCGGCATGGCGCTGGCGGCCAAGGCCGTCAAGCCGGGTGTTCAGGTGCTTGGCGTGCAGACCCAGCGTTTTGCCGCCATGGTCAACGCGGTGACCGGCAGCGCGCACCCGCAGGGCGCCAGCACCATTGCCGAGGGCATCGCGGTGGGCGCGCCGGGCGCGCAGTGCCTGCCCATCATCCGCGGCCACGTCGATGAACTGCTGCTGGTGGACGAGGGCGACATCGAGCAGGCCATCGTGCTGCTGCTGGAGATCGAAAAGACGCTGGTCGAAGGCGCGGGCGCGGCGGCGCTGGCGGCGCTGCTCAGGCACCCCGCGCGCTTTGCCGGCAAGAAGGTGGGCATGGTGCTGTCGGGCGGCAACATCGACCCGCTGCTGCTGGCCTCGATCATCGGGCGCGGCATGGTGCGCTCGGGCCGGTTGGCGCGCATCGTCGTCAGCGCGCGCGACGTGCCGGGGTCGCTGGCGCGCATCACCTCCGTCGTGGCCGACGCCGGCGCCAACGTGGACGAAGTGCACCACCAGCGCGCCTTTACCCTGCTGGCGGCGCAAAACGTCGAAATCGAGCTGGTGCTGCAAACGCGCGGCCACGAACACGTGGCCGAAGTCATCGAGCGGCTGCGCGCGCAGGCGATGGAAGTGCGGCGCGTGCAGTGAGCGTGTGGTTTTGGGGCATGAATGGCCGCCAGCGCGCGGCTGTAAATCGTTGATAGCTATCAAATAGAGAGCAAGCCGGCGCCGTCGCCGCGGCAGCCCGCGCAGGTGCCGTGCACCGCCAGGTCGACGCGCGCGGCCTGGTGGCCGTGTTCGGCCAGGGTGCGGCGCAGCGCGTCGGCCATGGCTTGGGCGGGGGCGTCGGCGGCCTGCAGCGGAAAGTGCGTGTGGCAGGCATCGCATTCGAAATGCGGCACGGCGGCGGCTGGCGCGGCGGCGGCGTCCACGCCCAGCCAGCGAAAGCGCCAAGCGCGCTCGCCCGGCGCCGTGTGGCGCGCCAGCAGGCCGGCGGCGACCAGGCGGTCCAGCAGGCGGTACAGCGTCACGGCATTCATCGGCGTGCCCGTCTGTGCCAGCCGCTTGGCCACGTCGGCATGCGTGGGCGCCCAGCCGGCGCCAGCGGCGCCGAACAGACCGGCCACGCCCAGTACGGCGCGCGTGCTGCGCAGGCCCGCCTGGTGCAGGCGCTGGCCAAGGGCGGCGGGGTCAAGGGCGGGCATGGCGCGGTGGAGTCTGTGCAAAGCGGGTTTTAATGCAACTCAGTTGCGATATGATGACCCGCTTTGGCGGCTTGATGCAAGTGGTTTGCATTTTAGGCCGCGCCGCGTTCTGCCCCATGACGTCACCCCCGCTGCTTCGCCGACCACCGCTGCTGCTGCGCGGGGCCGGCTGGCGCCTGGGCGTGGCGGCGGTGTTCAGCGCCGCCTTGCTGCTGTTGTGGCGCTGGGCCTTGCAAGGCGGCGGGGGCTGAGGTGGCGGCCCCAACCATTGCGCTGCACGACGTGACGCTGGGCTACGACGGCCACCCGGCGGTGCATCACCTGTCGGGCCGCATCGCGGCCGGCACGCTGCTGGCGGTGGTGGGGCCCAACGGCGCGGGCAAGTCGACCCTCATCAAGGCGCTGGCCGGGCTGCTGCGGCCGATTGGCGGGCGCATCGACGGGCTGGCGGGCCAGCGCGTGGCCTATTTGCCGCAGCAGGCGTCGCTGGAAAGCGGCTTTCCAATTCTGGTGGGCGAATTCGCCGCCATGGGCCTGTGGCACGAGACTGGCGCTTTCGGCGGCTTTTCGGCCGCGCAGCGCGAGCGGGTACGCGCGGCGCTGGCGGCGGTGGGGCTGCAAGGCCACGCGCGCCAGCCGCTGGACACGCTGTCGGGCGGGCAACTGCAGCGCACGCTGTTCGCGCGCATGATGCTGCAAGATGCCGACGTTTTGCTGCTGGATGAACCGTTTTCGGCCATTGATCAGCGCACCACAGCCGATTTGCTGCAGCTTTTGCGGCACTGGCACGCCGCTGGCAAGACGGTGTTGGCGGTGCTGCACGACCTGCATCAGGTGCGCGACGCCTTTCCCGAAACCCTGATGCTGGCGCGCGAGCCCGTGGGCTGGGGGCCGACCGACGCCGTGCTGACGCCCGCCAATCTGCAGCGGCTGCGCGCCATGCCCGAGGCGTTTGACGACCGCGCGCCGGTGTGCGAGGCCGCGCCGCCTGCAACAAATGTGCCCCAAGCGCAAGGCCACGCGCAAGGCCACGCGCACGGCAATGCACACGACCACGTGCACGGCCATGCCCATGCGGCGGCCGCGCACCCTTCGTCGACCAACGCGGGACAGGCCAAGCCTCTGCCCCAAGGGCCGAGGGAGCCACGGCCATGACGCCCGACCTCGCCGACACCGGCCTGTGGGCGCTGCTGATCGCGCCCTTGACTGAATTCGGCTTCATGCGGCGCGCGCTGGTGGGCTGCGTGGCCCTGTCGCTCAGTTGCGCGCCGGTCGGCGTGTTCTTGCTGCTGCGCCGCATGAGCCTGACCGGCGACGCCATGGCGCACGCCATCTTGCCGGGCGCGGCCATCGGCTACCTGCTGGCCGGGCTGTCGCTGCCGGCCATGACGCTGGGCGGCATCGTCGCCGGGCTGCTGGTGGCCGTGGGCGCCGGACTGGTGGCGCGCAGCACCGTGCTGCGCGAGGACGCCAGCCTGGCGGCGTTTTACCTGCTCAGCCTGGCGCTGGGCGTGCTCATCATCTCCACGCGCGGCTCCAGCGTCGATTTGCTGCACGTGCTGTTCGGCACCGTGCTGGCGCTGAACGACGCCGCGCTGACGCTGCTGGTGGGCATCGCCATCGTCACCCTGCTGGCGCTGGCCGTGATGTACCGCGCGCTGGTGCTCGAATGCCTGGACCCGCAGTTTCTGCGCAGCGTGAGCCGGCTGTCGCCGGTGGCGCATTACGGCTTTCTGGGGCTGCTGGTCATCAACCTGGTGGCCGGCTTTCATGCGCTGGGCACGCTGATGGCGGTGGGCATCATGGTGCTGCCTGCCGCCACCGCGCGCCTGTGGGTGCGCAGCGTGCCGGCGTTGATGGCGCTGGCTGCCGCGCTGTCGCTGGTGGCGGGCGTGGCCGGGCTGCTCGTCAGCTACCACGCCGACTGGCCCACCAGCCCCACCATCGTGCTGGGCTTGGGCGCGGCGTATCTGGTGTCCCTGGTGGTGGGCCGGCATGGCGCGTGGCGCGGCGGGCAGCACGGGCGCCGGCGCCATTTGCGGGCCTGACATGGCGCTCGCCCTGACGCGCCCACGGCACGCCCGCATGGCCTGATTCGCGTCGAAGGCGTCAGACAGACAAAACCGGTGGGCCAACCGGTTTATTTAAAGCCAAATCGGGTTCTGGCGCTGGTCCATAAAGCGCCTTTAGCTATCAATTCAGCAGTATTCAGGAGTTAGCCCATGTCCGTATCGCTTTATCGCCGCATCGCCCTTGCCAGCGCGCTGGCCAGCGCTTTTGCCGCCCCCGCGCGCGCCGCCGAGCCGCTGCGCGTGGTCGCCAGCTTCAGCATTCTGGGCGACCTGGTGCGGCAAGTGGGCGGCCAGCGCGTGGCGGTCACCACCCTTGTCGGCCCCGGCGCCGACGCCCACGTGTTTCAACCCACGCCGACGCACGCGCGCCAAGTGGGGCAGGCGCGGCTGGTGGTCTCCAACGGCCTGGGCTACGAAGGCTGGATGCCGCGCCTGCTGCAAAGCACCGGCTACCAAGGCCCGCAGGTCGTCGCCACCCGGGGCGTCAAGGCGATCCAGGACCAGGGCCACGGCCCCGGCCACAAGCACGACCACGGCGCCGCCGACCCGCACGCCTGGCAAAGCGTGCCCAACGCCATCGTCTACGTGAAGAACATCGCCGACGGCCTGTGCGCGGCCGACGCCGCCGGCTGCCCGGCCTACCGCGCCGGCGCCGCGCGCGCCACCGCCGAACTGACCAAACTCGACGCCGACATCCGCGCCGCCTGGGCGCCCATCGCTCTGCCTGAGCGCAAGGTCATCACCTCGCACGCCGCCTATGCCTATTACGGGCAGGCGTACGGCGTGCGCTTTTTGTCGCCGCAGGGCGTCAGTACCGAAAGCGAAGCCTCGGCCAAGGGCGTGGCGCAACTGGTGCGGCAGATCAAGCGCGAAAAAATCACCGCGCTGTTCGTCGAAAACGTGTCCGACCCGCGCCTGATGGAGCAAATCGCGCGTGAAACCGGCGTGCAACCCGCCGGCAAGCTGTATTCCGACTCGCTCACCGCGCCCGGCGGCGGCGCGCCAACCTATGTCGAAATGATGCGCGCCAACACCCGCGCGCTGGTGCAGGCGGTGCGCGGCTCGTAGAATCGCCGCTTCGCCACCAAGGAGCGTTGCAGCGGGCCCCCAGCGCCCGTCAGGCTTGGTGGCCGCGCACGCGAACCGCAACGACGCTCACCTGACTTTTTCGAAACGACAGGTGAGTGCATGAGCGCCGCAACCCACACCCCGCTGCCCCCTATGAAGCTGTCCGGCCTGGAGCCGGTGACCATTGGCGCCGACACGCTGTTCGTCAACGTCGGCGAGCGCACCAACGTCACCGGTTCCAAAGCGTTTGCGCGCATGATCCTGAACGGCCAGTTCGAGCAGGCGCTGGCCGTGGCGCGCCAGCAGGTCGAAAACGGCGCGCAGGTGGTCGACGTGAACATGGACGAGGCCATGCTCGATAGCCAGGCGGCGATGGTCAAGTTCCTCAACCTGATGGCGAGTGAACCGGACATCGCGCGCGTGCCGGTGATGGTCGATTCGTCGAAGTGGTCGGTCATCGAGGCCGGCCTGCGTTGCCTGCAGGGCAAGGGCATCGTCAACTCGATCAGCATGAAGGAAGGCGTTGACGAGTTCAAGCGCCAGGCGCGCCTGGTCAAGCGCTACGGCGCCGCCGCCGTGGTGATGGCGTTTGACGAGCAGGGCCAGGCCGACACCTTCGCGCGCAAGATCGAGATTTGCGAGCGCGCCTACCGCGTGCTGGTGGATGAGGTCGGCTTTGCGCCCGAAGACATCATCTTCGACCCCAACATCTTCGCCATTGCCACCGGCATCGAAGAGCACGCCAACTACGCCGTTGATTTCATCGAGGCCACGCGCTGGATCAAGCAGAACCTGCCCGGCGCCAAGGTGTCGGGCGGCGTCAGCAACGTCAGTTTCAGCTTTCGCGGCAACGACCCCGTGCGGGAGGCGATCCACACCGTGTTCCTTTTTCACGCCATCAAGGCCGGCATGGACATGGGCATCGTCAATGCCGGCATGGTGGGCGTCTATGACGACCTGGAGCCCGAGCTGCGCCAGCGCGTGGAAGACGTGGTACTCAACCGCCGGCCCGATGCCGCCGAGCGCCTGCTGGAGATCGCCGAATCCGCCAAGGGCGCCGCCAATCATGAGAGCAAGAAGCTGGAATGGCGCGGCACGCCCGACAAGCCGGTGTCCGTCAACGACCGCCTGAGCCACGCGCTGGTGCACGGCATCACCGATTTCATCGTCCACGACACCGAAGAGGCCTACCAGCAGATCGTGGTGCAAGGCGGCGGCCGGCCGCTGCACGTCATCGAAGGGCCGTTGATGGACGGCATGAACGTGGTGGGCGATTTGTTTGGCGCCGGCAAGATGTTCCTGCCGCAGGTGGTGAAAAGCGCCCGCGTGATGAAGCAGGCTGTGGCGCACCTGCTGCCCTACATCGAGGCCGAGAAGAAGGCGCTGCAAGACGCCGGCGCCGACGTGCGCAGCAAGGGCAAGATCGTCATCGCCACGGTGAAGGGCGACGTGCACGACATCGGCAAGAACATCGTCACCGTGGTCTTGCAGTGCAACAACTTCGAGGTGGTGAACATGGGCGTGATGGTGCCGGCCCATGAAATCCTGAAGAAAGCCAAAGAAGAAGGCGCCGACATCGTGGGCCTGAGCGGCCTGATCACACCCAGCCTGGAAGAAATGCAGCACGTGGCGGGTGAGATGCAGAAGGACGCGCACTTCCGCGAGCGGAACATTCCGCTGCTGATTGGCGGCGCCACCACCAGCCGCGTGCACACGGCGGTGAAGATTGCCCCGCACTACGACGGCCCCGTGGTCTACGTGCCCGATGCCTCGCGCAGCGTGGGCGTGGCGCAAGGGCTGTTGGGCGAGCAGGCGGCGCAGTTCTGGTCCGACGTGCGCGCCGACTACGACCGCGTGCGCCACCAGCACGCCAACAAGAAGCAGGTACCGCTGTGGCCGCTGGACAAGGCCCGCGCCAACAAGACGCGCATCGATTGGGCAAGTTATGAGCCGCCAGCGCCTAAATTCATTGGCCGCCGCGCTATCAAAAATATAGATTTGGCGGAACTGGTGCCTTTCATCGACTGGACGCCCTTCTTCCAGACATGGGACCTGGCCGGCAAGTACCCGGCGATCCTGACCGACGAGGTGGTGGGCGAAGAAGCCACCCGCGTCTACAACGACGCGCAGGCCATGCTGAAGAAGATCGTGGAAGGCCGCTGGTTGACCGCCCACGCCGTCGTCGGCTTCTGGCCCGCCAACACGGTGCACGACGACGACATCGCGCTGTATGCCGACGAATCGCGCCAAGACGTGGTGCTGACCTGGTACGGCCTGCGGCAGCAAACCGTGAAAGAAGAAGACGCGGCCGGCCAGATGCGCCCTAGCCGCTGTCTGGCCGATTTCATCGCGCCCGCGAATGCTATTGAATCAGGAGCTACTCAGGCATTTCAGACAAGCGCTGGCGGCCTAAAAGTCTTGAAAGACCACATCGGCGCCTTCGCCGTCACCGCCGGCATCGGCGTCGATGAAAAGGTCGCTGAATTCATGGCCGCGCACGACGACTACAGCGCCATCACCCTGAAAGCCTTGGCCGACCGCCTGGCCGAAGCCGGCGCCGAATGGCTGCACCACCGCGTGCGCACTGACTGGTGGGGCTACGCGGCGGGCGAGGGTTTGTCCAACGAAGACCTGATCGCCGAGAAATACGTCGGCATCCGCCCCGCGCCCGGCTACCCGGCCTGCCCGGATCACCGCGTGAAGAAGCCGTTGTTTGAACTGCTGAACGTTGCCGAGATCGGCATGGGCCTGACCGACAGCTACGCCATGACACCCGCCGCCGCCGTCAGCGGCTTCTACTTCAGCCACCCCGACAGTACCTACTTCAGCGTCGGCAAGATCGACGAAGCCCAGGCCCAAGACATGGCAGCGCGCAGCGGCGCGCCGCTGGCGGAAGTGGAGCGGGCGTTGGGGCCGAATTTGGGGTTGTGAGCGGGCGGCGTCAGGCGGCGGGATCGCTTGACGCACCGTCAGCCAAGCCGCGCGCGGTGTGCGCCAAGCGGGTTTTCGTCTGCGCGTCGACGGGCAATGCCTGCAAGCGCTCCAAAAGCACAGGCAATTCAATCAAGCCGTGCTTCAGCATCGCGTGCACGTACGGGCCATCCTTGGCGCGACCCGCCACCAGTTTTGATGCGGCCAGGTCGTGCGGGTCCAGGCACCAGCCGATCTTCAAATCGGTGTTCTCGTTTTGCAGCTTAACCAGCCGTTTTTCCCATCCAGCCGGCAGCACGGCGGTTTCTGGTCCGACGCCCTGGGCGTAGTAGCCAAAGCGCTCATGAAACGGCGACAGCTCGCCGATGGCGCCGTCAATCAGATCTGCCAGCGCGGGATTCTTGAGCGGGTAGCAGTCCGCCTCCATCGATTGCAGCAGCGCTGCCGGCGGGTCCGCCTCGGCGCCCAGAATGGACTGGCTGCCGATGACGACGATTTCGTACTCGTTCGTGACCGCTGCCGCCGCGCGGATCAGGTGCTCGAGTTCATGACGCTGCACGGCTTTGCTCCTCGCGCCAGGCTTTCAGGACGTCAAAGCGCTCGGCGTTGCTCAGCAAGCCTGCGAAAGGGGAAGCTTGGCGTAACGCTGCGGCGCGCTCGGAATCCTCCAGCATCGTGTCGATGCAGGCCTGTACGCCTTCGGCCATGATCGCCTGCCATGCGGCCAGATAGGGCTGCACCCGCTCATCGGCATGGAGCCGCCAGCGCGCCAGCGTGGACTGCGCGTGCGCAAAAGCATGCTGATCCTCGATCAATCGCCGTGCCACCCGCTCGTGCAACGCGAGCGAGCGGGCATCAAGGGATCGATGATTGGCCATGGCGCCAGTATGAAGCAGGCAGCGGCGAAAAAGACGAAAGCCGGGCATGCCCGGCTTTCCATTTGGTGCATCTTTCAGCTTGTTAGCGGCTAGAGCACATATCCCAGTGATCTGGTCACTGGATTATACATGCTCGCGCTTTTACACTGGGATATGTGTTCTGCCGGAACTACCCGTCACATCTACATTGCCATTAGGTGTGTAGGAGCGTCGAGATATTCATGTGCACCAAAAGGAGAGTAGGAATTTTTGCGCCAGTAGGCTTCTCATTTCCCACCAGCACTCACACTCTTCTTTTCATGTGACCCTCCGCATCGTGAGGTTTATACTCTACCATAGGCAATAGTGATGTGACGGGTAGGAGATAGGAAATTGAAACAAATTGCGTCAAAAACGTGCCTTCGCATTTCATTAGATCTTGGGAGCACCTCATTAGGTTGGGCCGTTCTGAGGTTGAATAGTGCTTTGGAGCCGAATGCGATCATTCGTGCAGGCGTTCGTATCTTCAGCGATGGCCGCAACCCCAAAGACGGCAGCTCACTCGCCGTCACCCGCCGCGCCGCGCGCGCCATGCGGCGCCGGCGTGACCGCCTGCTGCGGCGCAAGGCGCGCATGGTGAACAAGCTGGTCGAATACGGCTTCTTTCCCGCAGACCCGGCCGAACGCAAGGCGCTGGAGCTGCAAAATCCTTACGAACTGCGCGCCAAGGGGCTGCACGAGGCGCTGACGCCCCGCGAATTCGGCCGTGCCGTGTTTCACCTCAACCAGCGCCGCGGCTTCAAGAGCAACCGCAAGACGGACAAGGGCGAAAGCGATGCGGGCGCGCTGAAAAGCGCCATCGTCCACCTGCGCGAGGACATCCAGGCGCAGGGTCTGCAGACCGTGGGCGAGCTGCTGTGGCAACGCATGCAGGCCGGCAAGGGCACGCGGGCACGTTACCGCGAAGCGCGCGTGCCCAAGGACGATGGAAAGACGCGCATCGAAAAAAGCTACGACCTGTACATCGACCGGCAAATGATCGCCGACGAGTTTGATGCGCTGTGGCGCAAGCAGGCCAGCCTGAATCCCACGCATTACACCGACGCTGCGCGCGACGATTTGCGCGACACCTTGCTGTACCAGCGCAAGCTGCGCCCGGTGACGCCTGGGCGTTGCACGCTGCTGCCCGAGTTGGCGCGCGCGCCGCTCGCGCTGCCCAGCACGCAGCGCTTTCGCATCCTGCAGGAAGTGAATCACCTGCGCCTGCTGGACGAACGGCTGCAAGAACGCCCGTTGACCGAGGAGCAACGCGACCGCATCGTCGCGGCGCTGGAGCAGGCACACAAAGTGACGTTCAAGGGTATCCGCAAGCTGCTCAAACTGGGCGGCGTGGTGCAGTTCAACCTGGAAGACGAAAAACGGCCCGAACTGAAAGGCAACGCCACCAGCGCCACGCTGTCGCGCGATGAGCATTTTGGCGCGCGATGGTTTGAGCTTGATACGGCCTTGCAAGATGACATCGTCCTGCAATTGCTGAATGAAGAGAGCGAAGACAAGCTGGTGGATTGGCTGGCGCAGCACACGGGCGTCGACGACGCACGGGCGCGCAAGATCGCCAACGCGGGCCTGCCCGAAGGCTATGGCAGCCTGAGCCGTGAAGCGCTGGCGCGCATCCTGCCTGCGCTGCGCGCGTGCGAGGTGGTGGACGGCGTGGCGCGCCCGCGCACCTACGACAAGGCCGTGCTGGCCGCTGGCTTTGCGCACCACAGCGTGCTCGCCGTGGAGGCCGAGCCGCATGAATACGATCTGCGCGAGGTGGTTGATTCGGCCACGGGCGAGATCAAGCAGCAGCAAGTGTTCAAAGCCCTGCCGTACTACGGCAAGGCTTTGCAGCGACACGTGGCTTTTGGTAGCGGCAATCCCGAGGACACTGAAGAAAAGCGTTTCGGCAAGATCGCCAACCCGACGGTGCACATCGGCCTGAACCAGGTGCGGCTGGTGGTGAACGCCTTGATTCGTCGCTATGGCCACCCCACCGAGGTCGTGGTGGAACTGGCGCGCGATTTGAAGCAAAGCCGCGAGCAAAAGCAGGAAACGCAGAAGAAGCAGGCGGAAAACCAGCGCCGAAACGAGCGCATTCGACGCGAAATTGCGACCATTCGCGGCATCGAACCGTTCAACGTCAAGATCGCCGACATCCAGAAATGGATTCTGTGGGAGGAGCTGAGTTTCGATGTGGCCGACCGGCGTTGCCCCTACAGCGGCGTGCAGATCAGCGCCAGCATGGTCTTGAAGGACGAGGTGGAGATTGAGCACATCCTGCCGTTCTCGCAAACGCTGGACGACAGTCTGAACAACCGCACGGTGGCGATGCGCAGTGCCAACCGGGTCAAGGGCAACCGCACGCCGTGGGACGCGCGCGAGGATTTCGAGCACCAGGATTGGAGCTACGACGGCATCCTGCTGCGCGCCGAACGCATGCCCAAGGGCAAGCGCTATCGCTTTGCGGCAGACGGCTACGAGCAGTGGCTGCGCGACGACAAGGGCTTTCTGGCCCGCGCGTTGAACGACACGCGCTACCTGTCACGCATTGCGAAGGAATACCTGACGCTCATCTGCCCCGGCAGCGGCGTGCGCGTGATTCCGGGTCAGATGACGGCGATGCTGCGCCGCAGGTTTGGTCTGAATGACGTTCTTGGGATGGACGGGGAAAAGAACCGAGACGATCACCGCCATCATGCGGTGGATGCCTGCGTGATCGGTGTGACCGATCAAGGCCTGTTGCAGCGCTTCGCCCAAGCCAGCGCGGATGCGCGTAACAAGGGGCTTGATCGTCTGGTCGAGCAAATGCCGCTGCCCTGGCCGACCTATCGAGATCATGTGGCGCGCGCGGTGCGGCACATCTGGGTGAGCCATCGGCCCGACCATGGTCACGAAGGCGCAATGCACAACGACACGGCCTATGGCCTGCTGGGCGCTGGCAAGGTGACGGTGCACAAGCGCATTGAGGGCAAGCGCGAGCGAACGGAAGAAAACCTGAAGGTGATTGCGTTTGCCAACGAGAAGGCTCCTCACGGGACCAATCGACCTTGGTTTGGCTCAGCGCATCACAAGCCTGCCAAGCCTTACAAGGGCTACAAGGGCGACAGCAACTACTGCATCGAAATCGTTCGCAACGAAAAAGGCAAGTGGGAAGGCGAGGTGATTTCGACCTTTGAGGCGTATCAGCTGGAGCGCAAGCTGCGCGCGGCTTATCGGAACCAGCACGGGAAGTCGGAGCGTGCTCCGTCGTTCCTTGAGTTGTTGGGCAACACGGAGAGCATCAGCAAGAAGCCGTTGGTGATGCGGCTGATGCGGGATGACATGGTTCGTCTGGTGCATGGAGGGGTGCTGATGACGCTGAGGATCGCCACCATCAAAACCAATGGTCAAATTCTTTTCGCGCCGCATCAGGAGTCGAATGTGGATGCGCGGAATCGCGATAAGGATGACCCGTTTTCATATGTCTCCAAGACTCCGGGTTCGCTGTTTGCGTCGCAAGGGCGTCGCGTCACTGTTTCTCCAATTGGAGACTTGCGAGACCCCGGTTGGAAAAGTGCGGAGTAACCCATGATCGGCCGCATCGTCGAAATCGCAGATGACCGGCGGCACCTGTTCGTCAATCGCGGCTTCATGGTGGTGCGCGACACGGAGGGTGAGCGCAAGGAATTGGGGCAGGTTCCGCTGGACGACATCGCGGCCGTGATCGCCAACGCGCACGGAATGACCTATACCAACAACCTGCTGGTCGCGCTGGCCGAGCGCGGCGCGCCGTTTGTCCTGTGCGCGGCCAACCACAACGCCGTGGGCGTGTTGATCACGCTGGATGGCCATCATGTGCAGGCCAAGCGTATCGAGGCGCAGGTCGAAGCCAGCCTGCCCACGCACAAGCGCTTGTGGGCGGCCGTGGTCAAGTCCAAGCTGGAGCAGCAAGCCGCTGCGCTAGAGGCGGCGGGCGCGCCCACCGCGCCATTGCTGGCCTTGCTGCGCAAGGTCAAAAGCGGCGACCCCGAGAACGTCGAGGGGCAAGGCGCGCGGCGCTACTGGAACCTGCTGTTCGGCGTGGACTTTCGACGCGATCAAGACGGTGACGGTGTGAATGCGCTGTTGAACTATGGCTACACCGTTCTCCGCTCGGCCACGGCGCGCGCCGTGGTGGCTGCTGGACTTCATCCCAGCATCGGGCTGCACCACAGCAACGACAGCAACGCCATGCGTCTGGTGGATGATCTGATGGAGCCCTTCCGCCCCATTGTTGACCTCAAGGTGTGGCAGTTGCAGCGCGCTGGAGAAAGGCAGGTCACACCCGAGACCAAACGCGCCTTGGTGCGCACGCTGTACGACGACATGCAAAGCAGCGCAGGCGTCACGCCGGTGATGGTGTGCATGCAAAAGCTGGCAGTATCGCTGGCGCAGGTCTATATGGGTGAGCGCGACAAGCTGGACTTGCCGCTCCCAGGCTTGCCGCTGGCCTTGGCTGGCAGTCTGGACGGCGATTGATGGGCTTCTCATGCTTTCTGGGTACAGGCTCATGTGGATGCTGGTCATGTTCGATCTGCCCGTGTTACAGAAAGCAGAGCGCAAAGCGGCGACTGACTTCCGCAAGTCGCTGCTGGACATGGGTTTCGAGATGAGCCAACTGAGCGTCTACATGCGCTTTTGCACCAGCCAGACACAGCTTGACACCTACGCCAAGCGCGTTGAGGCTGTACTCCCCGCTGGTGGTAAGGTGAACGTGATGCAGTTCACCGACAAGCAGTACGAGCGCATCATCACCTTCCACGGGTACATCAAACAACCATCCCTGAAAACGCCCGATCAGTTCGATCTGTTCTGACCCCAATGGTGAATTTTTGGTGCTCCAAAAGCAGAAAACCCCTTGTGGGACAAGGGGTTGCTGCTGTCGGATTTTAGATCACTGGGATATGTGGTCTAGCCGGAACCGGCCACCGCCTCGATCACGCGCGCGCCGCATTTTAGATCACTGGGATATGTGGTCTAGCCGGAACTGCTGACAAGCTGGCTGGCCGACATGTCCAATTTTAGATCACTGGGATATGTGGTCTAGCCGGAACACTGACGGGTATGCATTAAGGCGGGGGCACATTTTAGATCACTGGGATATGTGGTCTAGCCGGAACCTGCTGGACTACGTGCGCGATGGCGGCGATATTTTAGATCACTGGGATATGTGGTCTAGCCGGAACAGGTGACGTGGGCGTGTTCCAACGGAACTTATTTTAGATCACTGGGATATGTGGTCTAGCCGGAACCTGAGCGCCAGCAGATCGACCGTGTCGACGATTTTAGATCACTGGGATATGTGGTCTAGCCGGAACGACCTGACCGAGCGCTTGCAGCTCGCGCACATTTTAGATCACTGGGATATGTGGTCTAGCCGGAACACGCCGCATTGGCACGCGCTGCTGTGGGTCATTTTAGATCACTGGGATATGTGGTCTAGCCGGAACTACCTTGAAGCGCTGGGCGACCTTGCCATGATTTTAGATCACTGGGATATGTGGTCTAGCCGGAACATGCCGGCGCATGAAGTGCAGCGCCATGCTATTTTAGATCACTGGGATATGTGGTCTAGCCGGAACTCGATGCGGGTGCGGATGGCCGTGTTGGCGATTTTAGATCACTGGGATATGTGGTCTAGCCGGAACACCTGGACACGCGTGGCTACGACCCGGCGCATTTTAGATCACTGGGATATGTGGTCTAGCCGGAACGCAAAGCAGATCGTGCTGGACGCTTGGGGGATTTTAGATCACTGGGATATGTGGTCTAGCCGGAACTGTGCACCGTCGCGCCCGAGCCGGCCTACGATTTTAGATCACTGGGATATGTGGTCTAGCCGGAACCAGCAGAGCCAATTGCCATTGATGCCAGCTATTTTAGATCACTGGGATATGTGGTCTAGCCGGAACATATTCGGGCGTCGCGCTTTCAGGAAGTGAATTTTAGATCACTGGGATATGTGGTCTAGCCGGAACGACCGTTGGCAAGGCGGCGCTGGCGTTTCTATTTTAGATCACTGGGATATGTGGTCTAGCCGGAACGCCGGGGTGTGCGCGTGTACGGCTTGCGGGATTTTAGATCACTGGGATATGTGGTCTAGCCGGAACGTGGTCGGCCAGCTCGTTCATGGGCACCACATTTTAGATCACTGGGATATGTGGTCTAGCCGGAACGCCAGTACAGCTGGGACAAAAGCACCGTGGATTTTAGATCACTGGGATATGTGGTCTAGCCGGAACGGCCGCTGGAATCTGTCGGACGCCGACATAATTTTAGATCACTGGGATATGTGGTCTAGCCGGAACTCGGATGCGGCGACCGTGAACGCCTACGCCATTTTAGATCACTGGGATATGTGGTCTAGCCGGAACGCTTGCTCCAACGTCACGCGCCGCAATTCTATTTTAGATCACTGGGATATGTGGTCTAGCCGGAACTGTCTCCCCAGCGCTTCCCATAGCGGCGCTATTTTAGATCACTGGGATATGTGGTCTAGCCGGAACCGCCGAGGCCATGGCCACCCTGGCCGACGCATTTTAGATCACTGGGATATGTGGTCTAGCCGGAACTGTGCCGTCGCGCTCGCACACGAGGGTAACATTTTAGATCACTGGGATATGTGGTCTAGCCGGAACGTCGATGCACAGCGCGCGCTCGTCGTGCCAATTTTAGATCACTGGGATATGTGGTCTAGCCGGAACACAACGGCTGCATCATCGAAGAGCACGCCAATTTTAGATCACTGGGATATGTGGTCTAGCCGGAACCTGCAGCTGGATGCCCTGGCCGAATTCGGCATTTTAGATCACCGGGATATGTGGTCTAGCCGGAACAAGCCCGCCCTTTTCCACGCTGCGCGAATCATTTTAGATCACTGGGATATGTGGTCTAGCCGGAACTGTAAAGCCACTGCACCGCGCTCATTCAGTATTTTAGATCACTGGGATATGTGGTCTAGCCGGAACACGACCGCCTGTGCATCGACGCCCAGGGCCATTTTAGATCACTGGGATATGTGGTCTAGCCGGAACAATGCGCTGGTCGACGAAATCGGCCGGCGCATTTTAGATCACTGGGATATGTGGTCTAGCCGGAACAAGCAGATTCCGGTGTTGAAGTTCCAATTCATTTTAGATCACTGGGATATGTGGTCTAGCCGGAACGAAGAACCGGATGCGCTGTCGTTCGACTCCATTTTAGATCACTGGGATATGTCGTCTAGCCGGAACCGCCATCATGTTCAGCTCGCGCTCGATGTAATTTTAGATCACCGATATGTGGTCTGTCTGGACTTCATCGCCAGCGAGCGTGAGCGAATCGTATTTAAGATGGCTGGAATATGTGGTCAAGTTGGAATAATAGTGTGCGCTGATCGAAAGTTGATCTCGATCAGTGAGGGGTCATTAAATTGTTATTTTTTGCCCGTTGATCAATTCGCCCCTGCACACCAGCCGCCACCCTGGCGACGAGGCGCCCGCGCGCCTATCGGCGCTGGCTGACATGGCGTGCCGGAAAGTGCTGTCTGCCAAGGCGTGACTGGCGGGATAGATTGCCGGCATGACCGCTGCCCCTGCCCAATCCATTGCCACGCGTCTGACACGGCGCGCCGAGGATGCCGATGCCGCCGCGAGGGTGGATGTCGGCTCGCCAATCGAAGCCGATGCGCCGACGTGGCTGCGGGGGCGGCTAAAGGCGTTGCGACCTTTTCATCGGGCTTTCGAGCTTTGGTCCGACGCCGATGGCCTGCGCATGAGCGCGGCCATGTCGTTTTACGGCATCTTGAGCCTGGCGCCGCTGCTGGTGCTGATCGTCGCCGTGCTCGGTTGGTGGCTGGACCGCGAGATGCTGGAGACCAGTCTGATTACCCAGATCGGTGGCTTGGTCGGGCAGCAGGGGGCCGAGGTGATCAAGGCCGCCATTGCCAGCGCACGCGAGCCAGGGCAGGGAGTGATTGCTTCGCTGCTGGCGTTCGTGCTGTTGCTGGTGGGCGCCACCGGCGTATTCGCCGAATTGCAGTCGGCCCTGGAGCGCTTGTGGACGCAGGGCACCGGCGTCGCGGCCGTCGACGCGTGGTGGCACACCGCCACGCTGCGGCTGCGCGGGGTGGCCTACATCCTGGCCTTCGGCTTCCTGATGCTGGTCTCCACCGTCATTGCCAGCCTGCTCAGCCTGCTGGAAGCGTGGGCCGGCAGCCGTTTTGACACCAAGGTGGTGCTGGCGGTGCTCAATCAGCTGGTGTCGTTCGTCATCACCACCGGCCTGTTCGTGGCGCTGATGCGCATGAGCGCTGGGCCGCAGCCCCGCATGCGGCATCTGGTGCGCGGCGCGGCGGTGGGCGCGCTACTGTTCGGTGTGGGCAAGTATGGGCTGGCGCTGTATCTGTCGACGGCGGCGGTGGTGTCGGCCTATGGCGCGGCGGGTTCGCTGGTGGTGCTGCTGATGTGGATCTACTTCGCCGCCGCCGTGCTGCTGCTGGGCGCCAGCGTGGCGCGCGTCATGGCCGAGCAGCAGGGCGAATTCGCCAGTGCGCCCACGCCTCCACCCGCCGCGGCGGTCACCGCCGCCCAGGCCGAAGTGGCCAAGGCCGGCGCGGGCGACGCCGCGGCCAGCACCGCCACCGTCGCGGCCGTGCTGTCCGACGTGGCCAGCCAGCCGGCGGGGGACGACGCCAGCTCGCCCGGCCAGCGGCTGGCGGCCGCGCGCGGGGCGGACCAGCCCCGGTCAACGCGGGGCGTGCTGGGCTGGCTGAAAGGGCGCGCCGCCGAACCCGACGCGCGCGAAGCGCTGGCCGTGGTGATTACGCTGACGGCGGCCTACCTGATGACCCGCTCGCAGCCCGGCGCCGATGCGGCCGCGAACGAGCTGCGCCGCGCAGCCGAGGTGCCGCGTTCGCCCACGCCGCCGGCCGAGCGCCCGGCGCCGCGTGGCGCACCGCGCCGCGGTCAGCCCGAAACGCCAGCGTGGTGGGGCGTCGCCACCGCACTGGCCGGCGGTGTGCGCACCGGCACCCGCTTGGTGCAGGCGGCGATGCCTGCCCTGGGCGACACACGGCCTCGCGCCGGCCTGCAGACACCGCGCGCGGTGCGCCAATGGGGTGGCCGCGTGGCCGCCACGCAAGCGGGGCGGGCGCTGGTGGCGTGGCGCCAGTGGCGTGAACGGCAGGCGCTTGCGCGCGCGCAGCAGACGGTGGCGCGCGACGTGCAGGCGCTGCGCGACCAACTGCGCGCGCAGCGTTGGCGCTGAATCGCAGGCGGACGCGGCGGCCCGGCGACGGTCAGACGCCGCGGAATTCCGCCTTGCGCTTGGCCTTGAACGCCGCCACGCCTTCCTGGTAGTCGTCGCTTTCGGCGATCTGCTTTAGATAGCCCATCTGCGGGTAGGCGATCTCGGCCGGTGACTTGGGCAGCGTTTCCAGCGTCGCGCGCTTGATGGTCTGCAGCACCAGCGGCGCGGCGTCGGCCAGGCGCTGCGCCCAGTCGAGGGCGAAGGCGTGCGCCTGGCCGGGCGGCACCACGCGGTTGACCAGGCCCACGTCGTACGCGCGCGGCGCGGGCAGCGGCTCGCCCAGCATCAAGAATTCGAGCGCCACCTTGTGCGGGATGCGCGACACCAGGCTGGCGGTGATGCCGCCGAACAGCCCCAGCTTGGCCTCGGGAAACATGAACTGCGCGGTCTCGTCCACCACGCACAGGTCGCTCATCATGGTCAGCGTGAAGCCGGCGCCCACGGCCCATCCCTGCACGGCGCTGATCAGCGGCTTGTCGATTTTTGCACCGACGTTGGGCACGCCCTTCCAGGCTTCCTTCGACGGGTCGCTCACGTCGACCCCGGCGCAGAAGTGGTCGCCCTCGGCGCTCAGCAGCGCCACGCGTTCGTCGCTGGCCGCGAAGCGGCGCCAGTAATCGTGCAGCAGCGCGCTCATCTCGGCGTTGAGCGCGTTGCGCCGCTCGGGCCGGCGCAGCGTGATGTGGGCGATGCGGTCCTTGGCTTCGTAGGTGATGGGTGGCGACATGGCGCGATTTCCGTTGACTATGTTATTGATAGCTGCATGCGCTTGATGGATAAGCGCTGGGGCATGATTTGTTTCGAATCCCGGGCGCCACGTATCAAGCTTGCGCCGCCGGTGCTGCGTCGGGCTGCCACACGGCGCGCGCGTCGGCCACGACGACCTGGTTGCCCGCCACCATCACCGGGTTGGCCTCGCACTCCGGCAGGCGCGCGCCCAGTTGCATGGCCAGCTGGCCAAAGCGCTGTGCTACGTCCACCAGCGTATCGAGATTGGCCGGCGGCTTGCCGCGGTAACCGGTCAGCAGCGGGTACAGGCGCAAGCCCTCGATGGCGCGGCGGATGGCGCGCGGGCCGGCGCTGGCGGGCAGCAGGGCGGTGTCCTGCAGCAGCTCGACCAGCGTGCCGCCCAGGCCGATCATCAGCATGGGGCCGAACTGCGCGTCCCACTGCGTGCCGATCAGCACCTCGGCGTCGGCGCGCGCCTGCTGTTGCACCAGCGCGCCGCCAAACGTGGCGCCGGGCACGCGCGCGGCGGCGGCCTGCAGCGCGCCGAAGTGGCGGCGCACGGCGTCGGCATCGGCCACGTTCAGCACCACGCCGCCCACGTCGCTCTTGTGGCTGATCTGCGCCGACACCAGCTTCATGACGACCGGGTAGCCGATGGCGTTGGCGGCGCGCACCGCGTCGTCTTCGGTCTGGGCGATGGCGCCGCGCGTGACGGGGATGCCGGCGGCGGCCAGCAGGCGCTTGGCATCGTGCTCGCCGACCAGGCCGGCAGGCAGAGCGTCAACTATGGTTTTGATAGCTGTCGGCGCTTTTCCAGCAAGCGCTGGGGACTCATTTTCATACGCTTCCCAGGCCAGCCGGTTGCGCAGATACCCCAACGCTTCCTTGATGTGGGCAAAGTTGACCAGGCCCGCACTCTTCAGCTTGTCACCCGCCTGCACCCCGGCGCTGCTGGCCGCGTTGACGAAGGCCAATGGCTTGGGCGATTCGCGGTTGACGTCGACCACGGTAGCGGCGGTGCCCGCCATGTCGGGCATGGTGGTCATCACGAACAGCGCGGCGCCGACGGCCGGGTCGGCCAGGATGATGTCCAGCACCTGACGCAGCCAGCGCGGGTCGGTGCGCTGCCGCGCCGGAATGGCGCCCAGGTCGAGCGGCAGGCGCGCGCCCGCCTCGGGCATCAGCGCCAGCAGGCGCTGCACCGTGGCGGGCGACAGCGTGGCGGCCTGCAGGCCGGCTTCGCCCACCAGGTCGCTCGCCACCGCGCCGCCGCCGCCCGAGCCCGATAGCACCGCCACCTGTGGCCCGCTGGGCGCGGGCAGGCGCGTCCACGCCGCGGCCTGCGCGATGAGTTCCAGAAAGTCGTCCACCAGCACCGCCCCCGCAGCGTGCACGGCGGCTTCGAAGGCACGGTATTCGCCCGCCAGGCTGGCGGTGTGCGACTGCACCGCCTTTTGCCCCAGCGCCGTGCGACCGGCCTTGACGATGAGCACCGGCTTGCCCGCCGCGCGGGCGCGCCGCAGCAGCGCGACGAAGCGCGTGCTGTCCTTCACGCCCTCGACGTACAGCGCGATGACTTTCGACTGCGCATCGTCGATGGCGTAATCCAGAAAATCGCACACCTCCAGGTCGGCCTGGTTGCCCAGCGACACGCAGAAGCTGAAGCCGGTGCCCAGGTCGTACGCGCGCGCCAGCATGGCGCCTGCCAGCGCGCCGCTCTGGCTGATGAGGGCGATCTCGCCCTGGACCAATTCGCTGTTGCGCATCAGCGCCTGCGAGTTGAGCAAATTCATGCGCGCATGGCTGTGGAAGTAGCCCATGCAATTGGGGCCGATGATGCGCATGCCGCCTTGCTGCGCAATCTGCAGCACGCGCGCCTGCAGCGCCGCGCCCTCGGGCCCGCTTTCGGCGAACTGCGAGGTCACCATCAGCGCCACCTTCACGCCCGACTGCGCGCAGTCGGCGATGGCGCTTTCGGTCAGCTTGTCGGGCACCACGATGACGGCGACATCGATCGGCCCGGTGGCCGCCACCGCCGCCGACACGCTGGGAAACGACGGCAGCCCCTGCACCGATTCGGCGCCGGGGTTGATCGGCGCGATGCGCCCTGGCCAGCCGAACTTGCGCAGCAGCGCCAGGATGCTGCCGCCCCATTTCTGCGTGTCGTCCGACGCGCCCAGGATGGCAACGGCCTGCGGGTTGAGCGCGCGCGCCACCGCCTCGCGCGCGCCCGCTGCGGTCGGCGCCGTCACTCGTCCACCTTGATGCCGGCTTCCTTGATCACGCGGCCGTAGGTGGCGTAATCGGCGTCCCACAGCCGCTTGAATTCGCGCGGGCCCAGGTACGTGGGCTGCATCGCGTACGGCTTCATGCGGGCGATGACGTCGGGGTGGCGCAGCGCCTTTTCGAACTCGGCCGCCAGCTTGTCGATGACGGGCTGCGGCGTGCCGCGCGGCGCAAAGGCGCCGAACCAGGTGCCGCCCGGCTCGGGCTGCGGCACCGGCAGTTCCTTGACGGTCGGCGCGTCAGGGAAGTCCTCCAGCCGCTTGTCGGTGAAGGTGCCCAGCAGACGCGCCTTGCCCTGCTTCACATACTGGAGCAGGGTCACGTCATGGCTGGTGTCGATGCGGCCGGCCACCAGGTCGGTCACGATGTCGGCCGCGCCCTTGTAGGGCACGTGCGTCATCTTGATGCCCCAGCTTTTTTGCAGCATTTCGCCGCGCAGGTGGCCTTGCGAGCCGACGCCCGACGTGGCGTAGGTCACCTTGCCGGGGTTGGCCTTGGCGTAGGCGATGAATTCCTCGATGCCCTTGGCCGGAAAGTCGTTGCGCACGACGAAGGCGGGGAAGAACTCACTCAGCTTGGCGATGCCCACCAGGTCGCGCTGCGTGTCGAACGGCAGCTTGCGCAGGTGCGGCGTGATGGAGCTGATGCCGGTCGGCCCGACGAAGATCGTGTAGCCGTCGGGCGGCGCGGCCACCGTGGCCGCCACGGCAATCGAGCCGCCGCCGCCCGTGCGGTTGTCGACCAGAAACGACTGGCCGGTCGACTTCTGCATTTCCTGCGCCATCACGCGCAGCACCACCTCCATGCCGCCGCCGGGGCTGAAGGGGTACATGATGCGCACGGGCTTCGACGGAAAGGGGTCGGCCGCCAGTGCCGGCGCCGCCAGCGCCAGCGTGCCGGCCAGCAGCAGCGCGCGGCGCGCCAGTGGGGTGGAAGAAAGCGATCCGGACATGGTGAGCAGCTCCTTCGACAAACGGGTTGGCGCGCGGCCGGTGCGGCCGAGCGTGTGGATGGCATTGCGAATATTGTGGGGGCGAGCCGCCTCGCGCGGTAGACCACGCGGCTGGAAGGCAATACGCCCGCCTACTGTGCCGCCGCCATCAGCGCACGCCGGTATTGCACCGCCTCGGCCACGTGGGCGGTGGTCACGGCATCGCTGCCGGCCAGGTCGGCAATGCTGCGCGCCACCCGCAGCGCGCGGTGCGTCGCGCGCGCGCTCCAGCCCAGGCGCGTGGCGGCGGTGTGCAGAAAGGCGCGCGCGGCGTCGTCCAGCCGCGCATGTTCGTCAATGGCGTGGCCTTGCAGCGCCTGGTTGGGCATGCCCTGACGCGCCAACGCGCGCTGGCGCGCCGCCAGGCAGCGCTCGCGCACGGCGGACGTGGGCTCGCCCGCGGCGGCGGTCAGCAATTCGTCGGCCGGCAGCGCGCCGACTTCGACATGCAGGTCGATGCGGTCGAGCAGCGGGCCGGACAGCTTGCCCTGGTAGCGCGCCACCTGGTCGGGCGTGCAGCGGCAGGCCCGCGCGGGCGAGCCGCGGTAGCCGCAGGGGCAGGGGTTCATGGCCGCAACCAGCTGAAAGCGCGCCGGAAAGTCGGCCCGCTGCGCCGCCCGGCTGATGGTGATGTGGCCCGACTCCAGCGGCTCGCGCAGGGCTTCGAGCGCGGCGCGCGGAAACTCCGGCAGTTCGTCCAGAAACAAGACCCCTTCGTGCGCCAGCGAAATTTCGCCCGGCCGCGGGGGCGAGCCACCGCCCACCAGTGCCACCGCGCTGGCCGAGTGGTGCGGCGCACGGGTCGGGCGCTGCGCCCATTGCGTCAGCGTGAAGGCGCCGCCCAGGCTGGCGATGGCGGCGCTCTGCAGGGCTTCGGACACGTTCATGGGCGGCAGCAGTCCGGCAAAGCGCTGCGCCAGCATCGACTTGCCGGTGCCGGGCGGGCCGACCATCAGCAGCGAATGACCACCGGCGGCGGCGATCTCCAGCGCGCGCCGGGCGGCCGCCTGTCCCTTCACGTCGGCCAGGTCGGGATAGGCCGGCGGCGTGCTGAGCGCGGCGGGGGGCACGCGGGCAAAGCCGTCGGCAGGCAGCGCGTCGGGCGGCATGGCGCCTTCCGGCAGAAAGCGGGCCACCACGTCCAGCAGATGGCGCGCGCGGTGCACGCGCAGGCCGGGCACCAGCGCGGCTTCTTCGGCGCTGCCGGGCGGCAGCACCAGTTGCGCGTCGACGCCCGCCTGCTGCAGCGCCACCGCCACGGCCAGCGCGCCGCGCACCGGGCGCAGCTCGCCCGACAGCGAGAGCTCGCCGGCAAATGCCCACCCGGCCAGCCGCGCGCCGTCGATCTGCCCGCTGGCCGCCAGAATGCCCAGCGCAATCGGCAGGTCGAAGCGGCCCGAATCCTTGGGCAGATCGGCCGGTGCCAGGTTGACGGTGATGCGCTGGTTGTGCGGAAACGCCAGCCCGCTGTTTTGCAGCGCGCTGCGCACGCGCTCGCGCGCTTCCTTCACTTCCACGTCGGCCAGGCCCACCAGCGTGAAGCTGGGCAGGCCGTTGGCCAGATGCACCTCCACCGTCACGGCGGGCGCGGCCAGCCCCATCAGGGCGCGGCTTTGCACCAGACTCAAACCCATCGTGGTCGATTCCCTTCCTGCGGCGCCCCATGGGCGGAGCGGCGCGTACGCTGCGAATGTAACGCGGTGTACGCTGCTGCGTCGTGCACGACCCTGCGCGCCCCACGGCCGGCGCGCAGCCTGTTTTGGTGCACGGCGCGTGTGCGCCCTGGCTTGGCGCTGCACCGTTTGCGCGCTTCGTCGCCATGCGGGCGCATCGCGGGCGGTCGCGGCCCGCTGCGATGCGCTGGCACGTTCCCTGCATGCCTGTGGTTCAACTTGTTCAATTCAAAAGGAGCGGAAGTGAAATCCTCTAAGCACACCATCTGGAAAATCCTGGCCTGCACGTGCGTGCTGTGGGGCCTGACGGGCACGGCAACCGCGCAGGAGCGCAGCGCCACCGACGCCACCACCGAGCAGGCGCCGCCCGCCGCCAACACGCTGACGTTCAACGCCGGGCTGACCAGCGATTACCGCTACCGCGGCATCTCGCAAAGCCGTCTGCAGCCCGCCGCCAGTGCCGGGGCCGACTACGCGCACACCAGCGGCCTGTACGTGGGCACCTGGCTGACCACCATCAAGTGGATCAAGGACGCCGGCGGCGGCGCGCCGCTTGAGTGGGACATCTACGGCGGCTACAAGGGCACGCTGGGCACCTCGGGCCTCGCCTACGACGTCGGCGTGCTGCGCTACCAGTACCCCAGCAACCGCCTGGCGGTGAGCGCCAACACCACCGAGATCTACGGCGCGCTGACCTACGGCCTGTTCACCGCCAAGTATTCACACGCGCTGACCAACCTGTTCGGCTTTGCCGACAGCCAGCACAGCGGCTACCTTGACCTGTCGGCCAACGTCGACCTGGGCAGTGGCTGGTCGGTGGTGCCGCACCTGGGTCGCCAGTGGGTGCGCCACAACAGCGCCTATTCGTACACCGACTACGGCGTCACCCTGAACAAGGACTTCGGCAACGGCCTGTCGGCCAGCGCCGCGCTGATCGGCACCAACGCCGACAAGGCGCTGTACACCACGCCCGCGGGCCGCTTCACCGGCCGCGCCATGCTGGTGGCGGGTCTCAAGTACAGCTTCTGAATATCGAACAAATGGGTCTGCAGCGCTTGCCTGACAAGCGCAGGCAGCTATCAAAAGGAAAGCAACATGAAAATGGTCACCGCCGTCATCAAACCCTTCAAGCTGGATGAGGTGCGCGAGGCCCTGTCGCAGGTGGGGGTGCAGGGCATCACCGTCACCGAGGTCAAGGGCTTCGGTCGCCAGAAGGGCCACACCGAGCTGTACCGCGGCGCCGAATACGTGGTCGACTTCCTGCCCAAGGTGAAGATCGAGGCCGCCGTGGACGACGCCGTGGTCGACCAGGTGGTCGAGTGCATCGAGCAATCGGCGCGCACCGGAAAGATCGGCGACGGCAAGATCTTCGTCACCGACATCGAGCAGGTGGTTCGCATCCGCACCGGCGAGACCGGCGCCGAAGCGCTCTAACGCCTCAGTCTTTTTCTCCCTCTTTTTTTGGAGCGTCCTCATGCGACGACTGGTATCGCTTTGCCTGTTGATTTTGTCCCTGCTGTGCGCGTCGGCCTTCGCGGCGGATGCGCCGGCGGCCCCCGCCATCGCGGCCAGTGCGGCGTCTGCGCCCGCAGGGACTAGCGGCGCAGCTATGATTTCTACAGCAACTGCTGCCCCAACCGCTGCGGTCAGCGCGCCCGTGCCCAACAAGGGCGACACGGCGTGGATGATGGTCAGCACGCTGCTGGTCATCTTGATGACGATTCCTGGCCTGGCGCTGTTCTACGGCGGGCTGGTGCGCAGCAAGAACATGCTGAGCGTGCTGATGCAGGTGTTCGTCACCTTCTCGCTCATCATCGTGCTGTGGTTCCTGTACGGCTACTCGGTTGCCTTCACCGAGGGCAATGCCGTCTTCGGCGGCTTTGACCGGCTGCTGATGAAAGGCATCTGGGATCACGCCGCGGGCACCTTCGCCAACGCCGCCACCTTCAGCAAGGGCGTGGTGATTCCCGAAATCGTGTTCGCCGCCTTCCAGGCCACGTTTGCCGCCATCACCTGCACGCTGATCGTCGGCGCCTTTGCCGAGCGCGCCAAGTTCAGCGCCGTGCTGGCCTTCATGGTGCTGTGGTTCACCTTCAGCTACCTGCCCATCGCGCACATGGTGTGGTTCTGGCAAGGCCCGGACGCCTACACCGGCAAAGCCGTGGTCGACACGCTGAACGCCAAGGCCGGGCTGATCTGGCAGTGGGGCGCGCTGGACTTTGCCGGCGGCACCGTGGTGCACATCAACGCCGCCATCGCCGGTCTGGTGGGCGCGTTCATGATCGGCAAGCGCATTGGCTACGGCCGCGAGGCGATGGCCCCGCACAGCCTGACGCTGACCATGGTGGGCGCCGCGCTGCTGTGGGTGGGCTGGTTCGGCTTCAACGCCGGCTCGGCGCTGGAGGCCAACGGCACCGCGGGCCTGGCCTTCATCAACACGCTGGTGGCGGCTGCGGGCGCGGTGCTCACGTGGAGCCTGGGCGAGGCGCTGCACAAGGGCAAAGCGTCGATGCTGGGCGCGGCCTCGGGCGCGGTGGCGGGGTTGGTGGCCATCACCCCGGCGGCGGGCAACGTGGGCATGGGCGGCGCGCTGGTGATGGGCCTCGTCGCCGGCTTTGCCGGCCTGTGGGGCGTGACGGGTCTGAAGCGCCTGCTGGGCGCCGACGACTCGCTCGACGTGTTCGGCGTGCACGGCGTGTGCGGCATCCTGGGCGCGCTGCTCACGGGCGTGTTCAACAGCCCCTCGCTCGGCGGCCCCGGCTACGTGGCCGACTGGGTGACCGCCAGCGTGGTGACAGCCGCTGACTATTCCATCGCCGCGCAGGTGTGGACGCAGGCCAAGGCGGTGGGACTGACCATCGTGTGGTCGGGCGTGGTTTCGCTGATCGCCTACAAGATCGTCGATGTGCTCATCGGCTTGCGCGTGACCGAAGAGGAAGAGCGCGAGGGGCTGGACATCAGCAGCCACGGCGAGACCGCGTACAGCCGGTGAAGCCGGCATGGCGGCGGGCCTGGCGCGCCGCCGCCGGCTCGATCCGAGGTTCTGCATGAGCCCGCTGCCCGGCGGGCTTTTTTGCGCTCGCGCGGCGGCCCAATTTCGGCGCCAAAAACCCTGCCAGCGCTGACCTATCAACCACATGTAGCTATAAATATAATAGCTTCGGCCACCGGGCTAGACCGCCCGCCCGTGGCCCGGGCCGCGAAACATTACCATCGACCACATGGATGCCGCGCTGCACGCACTCACCGACAAAATCCGCAAGGCCGCCGACCGCGGGCGCCCGCTGCGCATTCGCGGCGGCGGCAGCAAGGATTTCTACGGCCAGGACCTGCACGGCGAATTGCTGGACGTGCGGCCGCTGGGGGGCGTGGTGGCTTATGAGCCGAGCGAGCTGGTGGTCACCGTGCGGGCCGGGACGCGGCTGCGCGATCTGGAGGCCGTGCTGGCCGAGGCCGGGCAGTGCCTGCCGTTCGAGCCGCCGCGCTTCGGCACCGGCGGCACGGTGGGCGGCATGGTGGCGGCGGGGCTGTCGGGGCCGGCGCGCGCCAGTGCGGGCGCGGTGCGCGACTACGTGCTGGGCGTGCAGGTGCTTAACGGCCGCGGCCAGTTGCTGACCTTTGGTGGGCAGGTGATGAAGAACGTGGCCGGCTACGACGTCAGCCGACTGCTGGCGGGCTCGCTCGGCACGCTGGGCGTGATCACCGAGGTCAGCCTGAAGGTGCTGCCCGTGCCGCCAGCCGAACGCACGCTGCTGTTTGAATTGAGCGAGACCAGCGCGCGCCAGCAGCTCAACCGCTGGGGCGGCCAGCCGCTGCCGCTCAACGCCAGTTGCTGGGCCGACGGCCAACTGGCGGTACGCCTGCGTGGCGCGCACGCGGCCATCGCCAGCGCCGCGCAGCAGATGGGCGGGCATGTGCTGGACGATGAACGCGCCCAGCGCCAGTGGACGGCGCTGCGAGACCAGGCGCTGCCATTCTTCCGCCTGGCGCCGGGCGAGGCGCTGTGGCGCGCCAGCGTGCCCGACACCGCCACGCCGCTCAACCTGGGGCCGACGCTGGTCGAATGGCACGGCGCGCAGCGCTGGATCAAGGCCACGCCGCAAGACGAGCCCCGCGTGCGCGAAGCCGCGGCGCGCGCGGGCGGCCACGCCACGCTGTTTCGCGGCGGCGACGGGGTGACGCCCGTGTTCACGCCGCTGGCCGCGCCGCTGGCGCGCATTCATGCGCAGCTCAAGCGCGAGTTCGATCCGGCGGGCATCTTGTGCCCCGGGCGGCTCTATCCGGATTTCTGATGCAAACCGCACTCGCCCCCGAATTCCAAGGCACCGACGCCGGCCGCGAGGCCGAGGCCATCCTGCGCAAGTGCGTGCACTGCGGCTTCTGCACCGCCACCTGCCCGACGTACCAGTTGCTGGGCGACGAGCTGGACGGCCCGCGCGGGCGCATCTACCTCATCAAGCAGGTGCTGGAAGGCGCCACGCCCACGCGCGACACGCAACGGCACCTGGACCGCTGCCTGACCTGCCGCAACTGCGAAACCACCTGCCCCAGCGGCGTGCAGTACGGCCACCTGATCGACATCGGCCGCCAGGTGGTCGAGGCCAAGGTGCCGCGCCCGCCGGCCGAAGCGCGCACGCGCGCCTGGCTGCGGCGCGGGCTGACGTCGCCGCTGTTCGGGCCGGCCATGCGGCTGGGCCAGTCGGTGCGGGGCTGGCTGCCGGCGTCGCTGCAGGCCAAGGTGCCCGAGCGGCGCGACGCCGGTGCGTGGCCGAAGCGGTCGCACGCGCGCAAGGTGCTGCTGCTCGAAGGCTGCGTGCAGCCGTCGATGGCGCCGAACATCAACAGCGCCACCGCGCGCGTGCTGGACGCCGCCGGCATCGAATGCGTGCTGGCGCGCGGCCAGGGCTGCTGCGGGGCCGTGAAGTTCCATTTGGCCGACGCCGAGGGAGGCCTGCGCCAGATGCGCGCCAACATCGACGCCTGGTGGCCGCACATCGAACGCGGCGTGGCGCAGGGCGGCGTGGAGGCCATCGTCATCAACGCCTCGGGCTGCGGCGCCATGGTCAAGGACTACGGCCACCTGCTGCGCCACGACCCGCGCTATGCCGAGCGGGCCGAAAAAGTGTCGGCCCTGGCGCGCGACGTGAGCGAGCTGCTGCCCGACATTGCCGACGCGCTGCAAGGCCGCGTGCGCGCTCCGGCCGGCACGCTGGCCTGGCACCCGCCCTGCACGCTGCAGCACGGCCAGCGGCTGCGTGGCGGGGTCGAGCAGTACCTGGGCGCGCTTGGGTTCAAACTGCGGCCCGCCGCGCAGGAGCCGCACCTGTGCTGCGGCTCGGCCGGCACCTATTCGGTGCTGCAGCCCGAGCTGTCGGTGCAACTGCGTGACCGCAAGCTGGGCCACCTGGTCGGCGAGCGCGCCGCCGACCGGCCGGCGGCGGTGCTGTCGGCCAACATCGGCTGCATCACCCACCTGCAGTCGGGCACCGACGTGCCGGTGCGGCACTGGATCGAGGCGCTGGACGAAGCGCTGAATGCTCCTGAATAGATAGCTTTATGCGCTTGCTTGGCAAGCGCTGGCGGCACCAATCGCTTCAAACGCGGCCCAACGCGGCCTCGATGTCGCTTGCCAGCGCCTCGGGCGGCGTGCGGGGCGCGTAGCGGCCGATCACGCGCCCGTCGCGCCCCAGCAGGAATTTGGTGAAGTTCCACTTGATGGCCCGCGTGCCCAGCACCCCCGGGGCTTGCGCCTTCAGCCAGCGGAACAGCGGGTGCGCGCCGGGGCCGTTGACGTCGCACTTGGCCATCATCGGAAAGTCCACGCCGTAGTTTCGCGTGCAGAAGGCGCCGATCTCGGCGGCGCTGCCCGGGTCCTGCCGGCCGAACTGGTTGCAGGGAAAGCACAGCACCGTGAGCCCGCGCGGGCCGTAGCGCTGGTGCAGCGCCTGCAGCCCGGCCAACTGCGGCGTGAATCCGCACGCGCTGGCGGTGTTGACCACCAGCCGCACCCGGCCGTCGAAGGCAGACCAGTCGAGCGCCTGGCCTTGCAGCGTGTGCAGGGTCAGCGGCGTGGGTGGGGCGTCGTCGTCGGGCATGGTGCGTGGATGAAAGGGGGCGGTCGCGGCCGGGTGGCCCGCGGCGGCGGCTTGCGCCGTCACGGCATTGTGCAACCGGCAGGCTGCAGTGCTGGGGGAGGGTGCGCGCCGGTCCTGCCTTGGCCAAATTTTTATCAAATGGCTGCCAAGCGTTTGTTGGTAAAGCGATTGCAGCTATTAAAAACGAAGTGATCGCGGAAGCTGGGTTTTACCCCGCGCCACGCACCGGCCGTATCGACAGCAGCGCCGCCAGCAGGATCAGCGCGCCACCGGCCCACGTCCAGGCGGTGGGCGTGGCGGCGCCCAGCCACACGGCCGAGGCGCTGGCGAACACCACTTCGGCCAGCATGATCAGCGCCGTGACCTGCGCCGGCAAGCGCGCGGCGCCGTATTGCAGCGCCAGGTTGCCGCACAGGAAGGCCAGCGTCAGGCCCACCGCCCACGGCAGCCAGCCGGCCGCGCCCGCCAGCCAGGCAGCGCCCGGCGGGCCGCCCGCCAGCCCGGCCAACGCCAGCGCCATCGACATGGCCCAGCCGCCGCCGAACATGGCCAGCACGCGCGCGTCCGGCGGCGTGGCGCGCCAGCGGCGCAGCAGCGCGTTGGTCAGCGCAAAGCAAAAGCCGCCCAGCAGGGCCAGCAAGTCCGCCGCGCCCCTGGGAAGTGGCCACGGCGAGCCGGGCTTGTGCAGCACCAGCACCAAGCCGCCCAGCGCCAGCAGCAGGCGCAGCAGCGCGCCGCGCGTCGGCCGTTCGTGCAGCAGCCACCAGGCCAGACCGATGGACCACACCGGCATCAGGTAGAACAGCAGCGTCACGCGCACCACGTCGCCCACCGTCACCGCCCAGTTGAAGCCGACGTTGGTCAACCCCGCCGCCGCCGCCAACCCCAGCAGCCACGGGTGGCGCAGCAAGGCCCGCACGCTGCCCGGCCGCCACGCCAGCAGTGCCGCCAGCGCCCCGGCGTAGACGATGGCCGTGCTCCACAGCGGATGCAGACCCTGCGCATGCAGCGCCTTGAAGGCGATCCACGACAAGCCCCACACCAGCGCGTTGAACACCAGCGCCAGCACGGGCCAGGTCGACGCATGATCACTATGAGATTGATAGCTACTCATCTCGATTGAAACAGCGGCAAAGCGATAAATAGTGAAGGGCTTTTTGGGGAGTGCAGGGCGGCGCAGCAAGCCCTTTCAAAAGGCCGCGCAGCAGGCCACCCCAAAGCGCCGCTGCCGGACCCGCGCCGGCGGCCAGCGCTGTCCCCCGGGGGAAGCCGCGCAGCGGCACAGGGGCGGGTCAATGATCCCTTCGCGCCACGTCCAGCAAGTGTTCCACCTGCGCCGTGTGGTGGCGCAGGTTGTGGCGGTGCCACAGCTGAATCGCCAGCATGAACGTCATCACCACGCCGCCGAACAGCGTGATGGCGCCGAACGCAGACAGCCCGGCGCCGGTGGACGCGGCATACAACGCGCCCAGGCCCAGAATGCAGGCCTGTTCGTTGAAGTTCTGCACCGCGATGGAACGGCCGGCGCCCATCAGGTTGTGGCCGCGGTGCTGCAGCAGCGCGTTCATCGGCACCACGATGTAGCCGCCCAGCGCGCCCATGACGATCAGAAACGGCACCGCCACCCACAGCGAGTGCACGAACACCATCGCCACCAGCAGCGCGCCCATCAGCACGCCCAGCGGCATCACGCGGGTGGCGCGGTCCAGCCGCACGCGCATCGACGCCAGCACGGCGCCCACGGCGGTGCCAATGGCCACCACGCCCACCAGGCTGGCCGCCTGCGTGGTGCTGTAGTGCAGCGCGGCGGCGGCCCAGGCCAGCACGATGTAGCGCATGTTGCCCGACACGCCCCAGAACAGCGTGGTGGTGGCCAGCGAAATCTGGCCCAGCCGGTCGCGCCACAGGCGCGTGTTGCAGCGCCAGAAGTCGGGCAGCAGCGCCAGCTGGTTGCGCGGCAGCGGGCGCATCTGCACGCCGGTGTGCGGAATGCGCAGGTTGAACGCCGCCGCGATGCCGTAGATGATGATCAGCGAGGCGATGGCGGCCTCGGGCGCGGTGTCGATCGAGGTGTCGATGCCGGGCAGGTCGAACGCCAGCAGGTACGACGACAGCCGCGCGCCCACCAGCTGGCCGCCCAGCAGCACGCCAAGAATGATCGAGCCGATGGTCAACCCCTCGATCCAGCCATTGGCCTTGACCAGCTGCGACGGCGGCAGCAGCTCGGTCAGGATGCCGTACTTGGCCGGCGAATACGCCGCCGCGCCCAGGCCCACCACCGCGTACGCCAACAGCGGGTGGCCGCCAAACAGCATGGCCAGGCAACCGACGATCTTGATTGCGTTGCTGATGAACATGACGCGGCCCTTGGGCTGCGAATCGGCAAACGCGCCCACCCACGGCGCCAAAATCACGTAGAACAGCGCGAACATCGGCACCAGCGCGGCGCGCTGCCATTCGGCGGCGCCGTCGGCACGCAGCAGTTCGACGGCCGCGACGAACAGCGCGTTGTCGGCCAGCGAGCTGAAAAACTGCGCGGCCATGATGGTATAGAAGCCGCGTTTCATGCTGTTGCCCCCCCCTGAGGCGCTGCGCGCCTTCCCCCCAGGGGGACAACGCTGGCAGCCAGGGGGACCCCGGCTGCGGCGTTCCCGTATGGCCTGCTCCGCGGCCCGTGGCACGGCCTGCTGCGCGGCCGTGGGGGACATGCGATCGCGCACCACGCTGCCACCAACCTGGGTGGCAGCGCCAACGCCAGCGGCGATGGGATTTCACGCGCGGATAACGCTCCGCGGAGACGGGTGACAGCCAAAATGTATCGGTTGTGTAAACGCTGCCGCGCGTTATAGCACGCGGCCCCGCGCGCGAGTAAGCCAGAATGCCCGCATGCCGCGCCCGATCCACGCCACCATCCACACCGCCGCCCTGCGCCACAACGTGCAGCGCCTGCGTGCCGCCGCGCCCGGTGCGCGGGTGTGGGCCATCGTCAAGGCCGACGCCTACGGGCACGGCATCGAGCGCGCGTTTGAGGGCTTGCGCGGCGCCGACGGCTTTGCGCTGCTCGACCTGGCCGAGGCGCAGCGGGTGCGCGACCTGGACTGGCGCGGCCCCATCCTGCTGCTGGAAGGCGTGTTCGAGCCGCGCGACCTGGAGCTGTGTTCGCGCCTGAACCTGTGGCACGCCGTGCACTGCGACGAACAGATCGACTGGCTGGCCACGCACAAGACGCACCAGCCGCACCGCGTGTTCCTCAAGCTCAACTCGGGCATGAACCGGCTCGGCTTTGCGCCCGAGCGCTTTCGCGCCGCCTACGCGCGCCTGCAGGCACTGCCGCAGGTCGACGAGATCTCGCTGATGACGCACTTCTCCGATGCCGATGGCGACAAGGGCATCGCGGCGCAATGGGCCGTTTTTCAGCGCGCCGCCGACGGCTTGGCCGGCGAGCGCAGCGTGTGCAACAGCGCCGCCACCTTGCGCCACGCGCAGGACGCCGCGGTGCGTGGCGACTGGGTGCGCCCCGGCATCGCCGCCTATGGTTCGTCACCCGACTTTCCCGCGCACGACGCCGCGCACTGGGGCCTGCGGCCGACGATGACGCTTGCTACAAAACTGATAGCTGTCAGCGATCTGCCCGCGGGCGCCAGCGTCGGATACGGCTCCACATTCACGGCCGAAGCGCCGCTGCGCATCGGCGTCGTCGCCTGCGGTTACGCCGACGGCTACCCGCGCCACGCACCCACCGGCACGCCGGTGCTGGTCGACGGCGTGCGCACGCGCCTGCTGGGGCGCGTCAGCATGGACATGATCGTGGTCGACTTGACCGCGGTGCCGCAGGCGGCGTTGGGCAGCGAAGTCACGCTGTGGGGCACATCGGCCCATGGCGCCGTGCTGCCCATCGACGACGTGGCGCACGCCGCCGGCACCGTGGGCTACGAGCTGATGTGCGCGCTGGCGCCGCGCGTGCCGGTGTCGGTGGACGACTGAGCGAGAGCAGACACCTGCCCCGGCGCCGCAGGCTTGTCCTGATTCAAGGCGCGCGAAGCGTGTCTTGCCTAAGATCAAGTCCACCTTGTCCGTCGCTGCCACCGCTTCCCTTTCGCTGACCGACCCGCCCGCGCCTGCCAACGCCGAGGCGGCAGAATCCGCGCGCCCCGGCTACACGGCGATGTGGGTCGGCATCACCTGCGAATTCGTCGAATTCGCGGTGTTCTTCGTGGTCTATTTCGTCGCCCGCTGGAGCTACCCGGAGGTGTTCCGCGCCGGCGCGCCCAGGCTGTGGACGCTGGGCGGGCTGCTCATCACGCTGGTGATGCTGACCAGTGGCTACCTGCTGGTGCGCACCGTGCTGGCCGTGCGGCGCGACGACCAGCGCGCCGCGCGGGTGTGGATGACCGGCGCCTTCATCGTGTCGCTGGGCTACCCGCTGCTGAAATGGCTGGAAATCCAGTGGAACCCCGCGCACGGCGTGATTGCGGGCAACAACGCCTTCTTCACGGTGTACTACTACCTCACCATCAACCACTTCATGCACTCGGCCTGGGGCATTCTGGGCATGGCCTGGGTGCTGCTGCGCGTGTGGCAGGGTGCGTACCGGCCCGGCAACCTGAAGGGCGTGGAGTCGATGGCCATCTACTGGCACGCCACCGACATCGTGTGGCTGATGCTGTTCTCGCTGTTTTACGCCTTCGTATGAAACGCCTGCTGCACGCCCTTGGCCCGCACAACGCCACCCAGGCGTGGGGGCTGCTGGCCTTGCTCACCGTGGCCAGCGCCGCCATCGCCGTGGCAGAGCGCGGCGTGCTGCCCTGGATCGGCTGGCTGATTGCCGCGCTGGTGGCGTGGAAAGCCTGGCTGGTGGCCGAGCATTACCTGGAAGTGGCCGACGCCGCGCCGGTGTTTCGCCGCATCGTGCGCGTGTTCATCAGCCTCGCGCCGCTGGCGCTGGTGGTGACGGCGTGGCTCGAGTCGCGCTGACGCTCTGTTTTCGATAGCTGGACGCGCGCTTCCGGCAAGCGCGCGGCTGATTTACTTCAAGAACGCGTCGTAACCCGTCTTCAGAATCAGCGCGCCCACCACCACGATGAACACGCCGCGCACGAAGCCCGCACCGTGCTTCAGCGCCAGCCGCGTGCCGATCAGGCTGCCCGCCACGTTGGCCACCGCCATCACCAGGCCGATGTGCCACCACACGTGGCCCTTCATCGCAAACAGGGCGATGGCCGCCAGGTTGGTCGCCACGTTCAGCAGCTTGGCCGAGGCCGACGCGTTGAGAAAGTCGTAGCCAAGCAGGCGCACGAACAGAAAGATGAAGAAGCTGCCCGTGCCGGGGCCGAAGAAGCCGTCGTACCAGCCGATCACGGCGCCAATGGCGCAGGCCAGCAGCGTCTCGCGCTGCCGGTCGTGCCGCGGCGCGTGGGTGCTGCCCAAATCCTTTTTGGCCAGCGTGTAGAGCAGCACCGCCAGCAGGATGAAGGGCAGCAGCTTGCGCAGAAAGCTGGGGTCGACCCGCGTGACGTGCCAGGCACCGGCAAAGCCGCCCACCAGCGCCGCCAGCGCCGCCGGCAGCAGTACCGGCCAGCGCAGCTGCACGCGCCGGCTGTATTGCAGCGTGGCGATGGTCGTGCCCCAGACCGACGCGCTCTTGTTGGTGCCGAACAGTGTGGCGGGCGCCGCGCCGGGGTAGGTGGCAAACAGCGCCGGCACCAGAATCAGCCCGCCGCCACCCACGATGGAGTCGATGCAGCCGGCCAGCAGCGAGGCCAGCGACACGAGAAGCAGTTCCATGACGGCGAAAGCGCTGTTATTTTGATAGCTTCCTGCGCAAGTCCATCAAGCGCCAGGGGCCGAAAAGCCCTGGATTATGCCGATGCGGCCCGCGCGTGCAGGCAAGAAAAAGGGCGCCCATTGGGGCGCCCTGGAAAGGATTGCGTTGGAATCTGGAGTCTTGTCTTCTGGGTGTGGTGGTCTTGTCTCCTCGGCCCTTCATGGCTGCGTGGGCGGCGTCGCCTGGCAGCTTCCGAGTGGCTTCACTGTACGCAAAACGCGCCAGTTCCACATTGGGACTTGCCCCTACGACAATGGTGTGCCATTGGATTTTTGCTCGCCGTTCACTTCTTGCCGGCCTCGCTGTCGTGGCCCAGCTGCGGCAGCATCGAGCCTTCGCCCAGCTGCAGCAGGCCGGTCTTGCTGTAGACGGCGAGCTTGCCGCGCGTGTCGGTGATGTCCAGATTGCGCATGGTCAGCTGGCCGATGCGGTCGAGCGGCGTGAACGGCGCGTTGTCCACCTTTTCCATGCTCAGGCGCTCCGGCGCGTAAGTCAGGTTGGGCGATTCGGTGTTGAGGATGCTGTAGTCGTTGCCGCGCCGCAGCTCCAGCGTCACTTCGCCGGTGATGGCGTTGGCCACCCAGCGCTGGGCGGTCTCGCGCAGCATGATGGCCTGCGGGTCGAACCAGCGGCCCTGGTACAACAGGCGCCCCAGCTTCAGGCCGTTGACGCGGTATTGCTCGATGGTGTCCTCGTTGTGGATGCCGGTCAGCAGCCTCTCGTAGGCGGTAAACAGCAGCGCCATGCCGGGCGCTTCGTAAATGCCGCGGCTTTTGGCCTCGATGATGCGGTTCTCGATCTGGTCGCACATGCCCAGCCCGTGGCGGCCGCCGATGCGGTTGGCTTCCAGGAACATCTCCACCGGGTCGGCAAATTCGCGGCCATTCAGCGCCACCGGGCGGCCTTCTTCAAAGCGCACGCGCACTTCCTCGGGCTTCACCTCCACCTCGGGCTTCCAGAACGCCACGCCCATGATCGGGTTGACGATGCGGATGCCGCTGCTCAGCTCTTCCAGGTCCTTCGCCTCGTGGGTGGCGCCCAGCATGTTCGAATCGGTCGAATAAGCCTTTTCTGCCGACATCTTGTAGTCAAAGCCGGCCTTCTGCATGAATTCCGACATTTCCTTGCGGCCGCCCAGCTCGTCGATGAAGCGCTGGTCGAGCCAAGGCTTGTAAATCTTCAGCGACGGGTTGGCCAGCAGGCCGTAGCGGTAGAAGCGCTCGATGTCATTGCCCTTGAACGTGCTGCCATCGCCCCAGATGTTGACGTCATCCTGCTTCATCGCGTTGACCAGCATGGTGCCGGTCACGGCCCGGCCCAGCGGCGTGGTGTTGAAGTAGGTGGCGCCGCCGGTGCGGATGTGGAAGGCGCCGCACTGCAGCGCGGCAATGCCCTCGTTGGCCAGTTGCGTGCGGCAGTCGACCAGACGCGCCACCTCGGCCCCGTATTCCATCGCCTTGCGCGGAATGGCCTCGTAATCGTCCTCATCCGGCTGGCCCAGGTTGGCCGTGTAGGCGTAGGGAATGGCGCCCTTCTGGCGCATCCACAGCAGCGCGGCCGACGTGTCGAGGCCGCCCGAAAAGGCGATGCCGACCTTTTGGCCGGCGGGGAGGGATTGCAGGATGGTGTGGGACATGGTGTGCAGCGGACGGCGCCCGTGGGGGCGCAAAGCGTGAATCGGATCGAAGCGGTTATTGTCCGCCGTTTTGGGGCGCTGGCCGGCGCGGAGCATTTCTCTGGATCAAAACATGCCTCCGCGCAAGTAGGATAAGCGTAAGCAGCTAGGTTTTTTATAGTGAATCGCCGGGTTTACGGGTCACACCGCATGTCGGAGGATGGGTTCATGCGATGTGACGAGGCTTGACGTCGAAGCTCAGGGGCGCGCCACTTGCGGCGCGCCCCTGGAGCGCAGTGTTAGGCCGCATTACGCACCCTTCGAAGATAGCCACGACTGCAAGACGTAGTTCAAATAGGCCGCGGCTTCGTCAACAGACATCGGATGCTTTGGCGGTTGCTCAACTTCTTTCCCGTGCCGCGCAGAATCTCCTGCCACAGTAACTGAGTTAGCCGAGTGTTTGAAGCGCTTGAGATCCTGTGCCGATCCCCAACCGCGCTTTTTCAATGCGCTTTCACTTCCTAAATCTGACTCAATGACCTCATGGATTCGATACATACCTACCCAAGACCTGTGATCTGGTGCGGCCAGCAGGCGCATGGCTTTTGCAACGGAAACGTCAGCTACGGCAAGCTGCGCAATAGCTACCGTTCTGGGCGGGGGCGGAGGCTTAGTAATGACGTTGCCGTCCGCATAAGTAACGGTTACTGTAACCTCGCCAAGCTCCGCACGAGCATGGAGCGTTTCTTGAATATGCAGAAATATGTCCCTTCCACCCGCAGCATTGCGCCGATACACGGCACCCGTGCGGAGCGGTTCAGGCGAATTGCGAACCATTTTGAGCACGCCAGAAAGAACACATAGCTCATCGTTGGCGAGCGTCAGAACCTCTTCGGAGGTCTGGCAAGCCGCAAACGCGTCTGACTCATAAAGAAAGCCACCGTCTCGTTCATCTTTCGATACGCGGAACGACGTTGATACGAAATGATGTACGAGATGTTCAAGGTCGGAAGTCCATCCTTGTACTTGCACCTGCCAGAGTGTGCGGAGTTGGTTCATGCGATCTAACTTGATTTATCTATCATGCATACTAAACGTTAACCCGAAAATCCCTCAGTTCAGTGAAAATTAGGTGTAGCTTGTTGCTTGAAGTGATATTCTCGATTAATCTGTAAATTTTACCCGTATAACCGGAGCGCGCCGCTTGCCTTCATGCTGCGTCCTTCATCACCGCGCAAACGCCCTGCGAGAACAGCCTTGCCTTTGCGTTTGTGTTGCGCAGGGTATCGAACGCTCTGGAGCTGTGGTCCGCACTGGATGACCGGGACTCGCACATGCCGGTCGATGGCGAGAACTTGCGGTAATTAACCATCATGAGCATGAAACTTGCCGCTGGCTCAGGCAGAGCAGCGTGAGCGGCTATTAAATCAATAGTAAATCACCCGCAAAACGTCGACACCGACTTGGTCGTCAGATACGCCTCCAGCGCCTCCGGCCCGCCTTCCGAGCCATAGCCCGAATCCTTGATGCCGCCAAACGGCAGTTCGGGCCAGGCGGCGGCGGGCTGGTTGATCCATAGCAGGCCGACTTCGAGCTGCTGGCTGATCTGGTGGGCGTTCTTCAGCGACTGCGTGAAGGCATAGCCCGCCAGGCCGAAGGGCAGGCGGTTGGCTTCTCTCAGCGCGTCGTCCAGCGTGTCGAAGGCGTGCACCACGGCCATGGGGCCGAAGGGTTCGTGGTTGAACACGTCGGCGTCCAGCGGCAGGTCGGCCAGCACGGTGGGCGCCCAGAAGTTGCCGGCATCGCCGATCTTCTTGCCGCCCGCGGCCACGGTGCCGCCGCGCTTCACCGCGTCGTCGGTCAGCGCCTGCATGGCGGTGACGCGGCGCGGGTTGGCCAGCGGGCCCATGCGCGTGCCCTCGGCCAAGCCGTCGCCCACAGTGAATTTCTCGGCCTGCGCGGCCAGCTTCTTGGTGAATTCAGCAGCAATCGGCTTGGCGACCAGAAAGCGCGTGGGCGAAATGCACACCTGCCCCGCGTTGCGGAACTTGGCGCCGCCGGCGGTCTTGATGGCCAGGTCGATGTCGGCGTCCTCGCAGACGATGACCGGCGCGTGGCCGCCCAGCTCCATGGTGGCGCGCTTCATGTGCTGGCCGGCCAGCGCGGCCAGCTGCTTGCCCACGGGCGTCGAGCCGGTGAAGGTGATCTTGCGGATGACCGGGTGCGGGATGAGGTACTGCGAGATCTCGGCCGGCACGCCGTACACCAGTTGCACCACGCCGGTCGGCACGCCCGCGTCAACAAAGGCGCGGATCAGCGCGGCGGCCGAGGCGGGGGTTTCTTCCGGCGCCTTGACGATGATCGAATTGCCCGTGGCCAGCGCGGCCGACAGCTTGCGCACGATCTGGTTGACCGGGAAGTTCCACGGCGTGAACGCGGCCACCGGCCCCACCGGGTGCCGCGTGACGTGCGCCGTGCCGCGCAAATCGCGCGGCGGCACGATGCGGCCATAGGCGCGCTGGCCCTCGGCGGCCATCCAGTCGATCACGTCGCAGGCGGCCAGCACCTCGCCCTTGGCCTCGGCCAGCGGCTTGCCCTGCTCCATGGTCAGGTGGCGCGCGGTGGCGTCGGCGCGTTCGCGAAAGATTTGCGCGGCCTTGCGCATCAGCGCGGCGCGCTCGTGCGCCGGGGTGGCGCGCCAGGTCTCGAAGCCCTTTTGCGCCGCGGCCAGCGCGCGGTCCAGGTCGGCAATGCTGGCGTGCGCCAGGCGGCCGATCTCCTGCCCCGTGGCAGGGTTGAACACCGCCATCGTCTTGCCGCTGGCGGCGTCGCACCACTGGCCGTCGATGAACAGCTGGGTGTCGGGGTAGTCGGCGGCGGTTTTCTGGGGGGCGGTGGCGGTGGTCATGTAGAAGCTCCTGAACGGAAAGGGGGTGACAAGAAAGGCTCACGGACGATGGTACGCGCACCGCGCCACGCCTGCCCGCAGCCGCCCATGGCTGACGCGCGCGTCAACACGCTGCCACCCACACGGCCTATAGTGGGCGGAGGCGCCGCGCGCGTCGTGGTTTTTGTCCCCCAACCGTCCCAAGGAGAACCCCCATGGCCCAGATGATGAAAGCCGCCGTCTTTGTGGAACCCGGCCGCATCGAGATCGCCGACAAGCCGATCCCCGACGTTGGCCCGAACGACGCGCTGATCAAGATCACCACCACCACGATCTGCGGTACCGACGTGCACATCCTCAAGGGCGAGTATCCGGTCGCCAAGGGCCTGACGGTGGGGCATGAGCCGGTGGGCGTGATCGTCAAGCTCGGCAGCGCCGTCACCGGCTACCAGGAAGGCCAGCGCGTCATCGCCGGCGCCATCTGCCCCAACTTCAACAGCTACGCCGCGCAGGACGGCGCGCCCAGCCAGGACGGCAGCTATCTGGTCGCCAGCGGCCGCTGCGGCTGCCACGGCTACAAGCTGACGGCCGGCTGGCGCTTTGGCAACCTGATCGACGGCACGCAGGCCGAATACGTGCTGGTGCCCGACGCGCAAGGCAACCTGGCGCCGGTGCCCGACGGCCTGACCGACGAGCAGGTGCTGATGTGCCCCGACATCATGTCGACCGGCTTCAAGGGCGCCGAAAACGCCAACATCCGCATCGGCGACACCGTGGTGGTGTTCGCGCAGGGCCCGATCGGCCTGTGCGCCACCGCCGGCGCGCGGCTGCTGGGGGCCACCACCATCGTTGCGGTCGACGGCAACGACGCGCGGCTGGCCGTGGCCAAGAAGCTGGGCGCTGACGTCACCATCAACTTCAAGACGCAGGACCCGGTGGCCGAAGTGCTGAAGATCACCGGCGGCAAGGGCGCCGACAGCGCCATCGAGGCGCTGGGCACGCAAGGCACGTTTGAAAGCGCGCTGCGCTGCATCCGGCCGGGCGGCACGCTGTCGAGCCTGGGCGTGTATTCGGAAAACCTGACCATCCCCGTCGATGCCTTTGGCGCCGGCCTGGGCGACCACAAGATCAACACCGCGCTGTGCCCCGGCGGCAAGGAGCGCATGCGGCGGCTGATGAACGTGATCGAGTCCGAGCGGCTGGACCTGGGCGTGCTGGTGACGCACCAGCGCAAGCTGGACGACATCGTCGAGGCCTACGACCTGTTTGCCAACCAGCGCGATGGGGTGCTGAAGATCGCGATCAAGCCTTGAGGGGCGTGTTGGCTGCGGATGCGCTGTCGGCCGGGATGTGCGCCCGGCGGCGCAGTCACTTTCTTTGTCTCGGCAAAGAAAGTAACCAAAGTTCGCGAAGCGGGATTCGCTCACTTCGCGCAGCGAAGTTATGCGAACACAAAGCCGAGCCCACTGGCCGTGTCCCTTCGCTGCGCTGCGGAACTCGCTTCGCGCCGTAGGCGCTGCGCTCAGAAAGCCGCAGCGAGTCAGAGCACGAAGCGAGGCATGCTGCGCTGCCGCGCCCGCCCCACGCCCTGCGCTTCTCGGCACGGCCAGAGGGGAGGGGAAGTCCAACACAGGCCGTCGCTGCGCTCGGCCGTTGATGGGGCAGCGCCGCGGCTTCGCGCGGCGTCGCTTTTTTCTCCCTCCTTCTGAGAGAGCCTGCCCACGCGAGGGCGGGGAGTAGGGGTGAGGGCCATCCACGTCAAAAATCATAGCTGCCTCCGCTTGCTGCATCAGCGCTCAAGGCACTTTTCTTTCTGAACGCCCGGCTGCCCCTGCCTGCAGCAACGGCCACGGATTCAACGCCCCGTCGGCCCCATAGATGCCATAGTGCAGATGTGGCGGCGTGCCTTGCGCATTGCCGGTGGTGCCGACAAAGCCGAGCAGCGTGCCGGGCTGCACCACGTCGCCCACCGACAGGCCGGGCGCCCAGTCGTCGAGGTGTGCGTAGTAATGCCGCTCGCGCGCCGGCCCCAGCACCCACACCTGCCTGCCGCCCAGCCCGCCGTCGCGGATCGACGCCACGATGCCCACGGTGGCACTGCGCACCGGCGTGCCGCGCGGGGCGAAGATGTCGGTGCCCTCGTGCAGGCGCGCGCCGCCGTCGCGCGGGCCGTGCCAGGTGTCGGCGATGCGGCGCGCGGCCACCCCGTCCACCGGCAGCGGCAGCGCGACGGGCGGGTCCATGCGGTGGATGTGCCACAGCATGCGCGGGCGGTCCATGAAGGGTTGCTGCCACAGCCAGCCGCCGCCCCACCACAGCACGGCGGCCCAGAGCGCCAGCCACAGCACGCTGCGCACGCGCCGCGCCCAGGCGCGCGGGGCGGGGCGAGGCTTTGGATTCATTTGGGCCACCAGCGCGCGCTGGGCAAGAGCAAGCAGCTATAAAAAATGAAGCACCTGGCTGGCGCGGCGGCGCAAGGCGGCACCCGCGGGCTCACGCGCCGGAGCCGGTGATCCAGCGCGCCGCCTTCTCCGCCATCATCAGCGTGGGGCTGTTGGTGTTGCCGCTGGTGATCGTCGGCATGGCGCCGGCGTCGACCACGCGCAGGCCGGCGATGGTGCCGCCGGCGCCGTCGCGCACCTGCAGGCGCGGGGTCAGCACGGCCAGCGGGTCGTCGCCCTTGCCCATCTTGGTGGTGCCGACGGGGTGGAAGATGGTGCTGGCGATGTCGCCGGCCAGGCGGGCCAGTTCGTCGTCGGTCTGGTACTGCGCGCCGGGCTTGAACTCCTCGGGCTTAAAGCGCGCCATGGCCGGCTGCGCCATGATGCGGCGCGTGACGCGCAGGCTGTCGGCGGCGACTTGGCGGTCGTCGTCGGTGGCCAGGTAGTTGGGCGCGATGGCGGGGGCGTCCTCGAAGCGCGGGCTTTTGATCTGCACGTGGCCGCGGCTGCTGGGGTTGAGGTTGCAGACGCTGGCGGTGATGGCCGGAAACGCGTGCAGCGGCTCGCCAAACGCATCCAGGCTGAGCGGCTGCACGTGGTATTCGATGTTGGGCCACTCGAAGGCGGGCGACGAGCGGGTGAACGCACCCAGCTGGCTGGGCGCCATGCTCATCGGCCCGCTGCGGCGCAGCGCGTATTCCAGCCCGATCAGGCCCTTGCCCCACAGCGTGCTGGCCAGCTGGTTCAGCGTCTTGCCGCCGGCGATCTTGTAGACGCTGCGGATCTGCAGGTGATCCTGCAGGTTGGCGCCCACGCCGGGCAGGTCGGCCAGCACGTCGATGCCGTGCTGGCGCAGCAGCGCCGCCGGGCCGATGCCCGACAGCTGCAGGATCTGCGGCGAGCCGATGCTGCCGGCCGTCAGCAGCACCTCGCGCGCGGCGCGCACCGTCAGCGCCTGGCCGCCGCGCACCAGTTCAACGCCGGCGCAGCGCAGGCCACCATCGCCGCGCTCGATGACAAGGCGCTTGACCTGCGCGCCGGTCCACACGGTCAGGTTGGGGCGCTGCAGGGCGGGCCGCAGAAAGGCCTTGGCCGTGTTCCAGCGCCAGCCGGCTTTCTGGTTGACTTCGAAGTAACCCACGCCTTCGTTGGTGCCGCGGTTGAAGTCGTCGGTGGCGGGAATGCCGGCCTGCTGCGCGGCGGCGGCAAAGGCGTCCAGCACGTCCCAGCGCAGGCGCTGCTTCTCCACGCGCCACTCGCCGCCGTGGCCGTGCAGGTCAGAAAAATCAGGTGAATTTGGCCCCTGGCGCTGACCAGCAGGGCGCAGTGCGCTATCCAATTTGTAGTGATCTTCGTGCGCCTTGAAGTCGGGCAGGCAGTTGTCCCAGCGCCATTCGTCCTCGCCCGTCAGCGCGGCCCACTGGTCGTAGTCGCGCGACTGCCCGCGCATGTAGATCATGCCGTTGATGCTGCTGCACCCGCCCAGCACCTTGCCGCGCGGGTAGCGCAGCGTGCGGCCGTTCAGGCCCGCGGCGGGTTCGGTCTGGTACAGCCAGTCGGTGCGCGGGTTGCCGATGCAGTACAGGTAGCCGACGGGAATGTGCACCCAGTGGTAGTCGTCCTTCTGGCCCGCCTCAATCAGCAGCACGCGCCTGCTGGTGTCGCGCGACAACCGGTTGGCCAGCAGGCACCCGGCCGTGCCGGCGCCGACGATGAGGGTGTCGAAAGTGAGGTCGCTCATGCCCGGAAGTCTCCTGCGCGCCAGCATGCCATAAAGGTGGGGCGCAACGAGGCGCGACCCTGGCAGGGCCGCGTGTTTCATCGTCAAAATCGCCCCCAGCGCTGGTGTGACAAGCGAACGACGCTATCAAATCAGGATTAACGGCCCGTTTGCAGGGGAGGACAGCTCAGGGATTCCCGCCTTCGCGGGAATGACGCAGGAGGCGTCGCGCAGCAGGCGCCCCCCATGGCCGCGGAGCAGGCCACACCAGAACGCCGTCGCCGGACCTGCGCCGGCGACCAGCGTTGTCCCCCCTCTGGGGGGAAGGCGCGCAGCACCACAGGGGGGCCTTATTTCACCGGCAAAAACGCCAGCAACGGCGCCGCCAGCAAGCCCTGCACGTAGCTGATCGCCGCGCGCCGGTAGCGCTCGGTGGTGTAGGCGGCCAGCAGGTCCAATCGGCCGATGATCTTGCCGAACTCGCGCTCGAAAGTCAGGTTGCGGTTTTCGCCGACGATCTCGTTGGCCAGCAGCAGCAGCTGGCCTTGCGCGGTGCGGCGCGTGTTCAGCACCCACAGCGCCACTTCCATGTTGCGCGCCGCGTTGTAGATGTGCTGCGGGTCGACCCCGTCAAGGTAATAGAACTCGCGCTTGCCGCCGTGCGCGGTGACGATGGTGTCGGCGCAGGCCAGCACGAAGGCGGCCACGCGGTCGCCCTGGAAGTCGGGCGTCAGCGACTGCGACAGCGCGGCCACGTCACGCCGCCCCTGCAGCGGCGCCCACGGCTGGCCCGACAGCATGGCGGTTTCGACCTGCGCCAGCGCCGCCTCGCGCGTGGTGGCGGTCTTGCGCCATTCGGCGGGGTTGCGGCGGTATAGCTTGTCGGCCAGCGTCAGCAGGCTGCGGTGGTTGGCCCGCATGGCGTTTTGCGCGATGCGGTTGCCTTCGCTTTGCAGCAGCTCGGCGCCGGCAAAGTCCTGTCCGCGCACCTGGCCGCGCGTGGTGGGCGCGTCGCTGGCGCAGCCGGGCAGCACCAGGCAAAACAGCCACGCAAAAAGGGCCGCGAACGCGGCCCTTGAAAGGCGCCCGTGGCGGCCGCGCTGGTCGCGCGCCGACGCACGGGCGGCAGGGGCGTCAGGCCGCCACGGCCAACTGCTCGCCCTTGGCGCCGCTGGCGCCGGACGTGGCTGGCTTGTCGCCGCTGGTGCCGAACGTGATGTCACCGGAGAGCTGTCCCCCTTCTTCGATCACGATCTTGCCATAGCGAATCTTGCCGGTGACCTTGCTGGTGGAAAAGATCACCAGTTTCTGGCGCACCGTCAGGTTGCCGTCGAAGGTGCCGCGCACTTCGGCGATGTCGATTTCGGCCGAGCCCTTGAAGGCGCCGGTTTCCGAGATCTGGATCACGCGCGAACTCACCGTGGCTTCGACCATGCCCTCGACCAGCAGCGTGTCGCAGTCGGTGATCTCGACGCCCTTGAGCTTGATGTTGGGCCCGACGGTGAGCTTGGCGCCGCTTTCAGGCGCATCCGCGACCGGCGCCGGCGCTGGCGTGGCGGCGGGCGCATTCACCGGCGCCGAAAACGGCTGCGCGGCCGACGCGGCGCCAGCCGAGCCGAGCGAGCTGGTGCCGCCCAGCGGCGCTGGGCTGGGGTTGCGGGCGGGGGTGGGTTCGTCGCGTTTGCCGAAAAATGGTCCTTGCAGTGCCATGCGTGCTCCTTGTGACAATCGCGCATCCTAACGGCAATGGCGCGCCGCGCCGCCAGAACAAGAGGAAAAGAACGTAACCATCGCCGCCACCCCCGCGTGGGGCGCGGCAGGCCAGGCGCGTGCGGGCACGGGCAAACAAATGAGCGCCCGGCCTACATCAAACTCGGCGCGCGCCACTGGGCCATTGCCGGCAAGGCAGTACGATCCAGTGCTGCCCGGCGGCGGTCGTGATGGCCGCCCGCCGGGCTTGTTCGCCGCACCTTTACGCATGCCCGAAACCACGCCGCGCATTGACACCCGGCAGACCGCCGACGGTCTGTCGGCCGTGCCGCTGGGCGAATGGACGGCCGCGCGCCTGACGGTGGGCAAGGCCTGGCGGGGCGCGACGGCCGCGCTGGCCGCGCGGGGGCAGGTCGCCGTCTGGGACTTGCGCGAGCTGCGCGCACTGGACCACCTGGGCGCGCTGACCCTGTGGGACCACTGGGGCCGCCAGTGGCCGGCGCGCGTCGAGGCCGACCCGGCACAGCGTGCCGTGCTGGAACGCGTGGCCAGCCACCCCGACGACGCGCCGCCGCGCCGCCCTGGCGGGCTGGCGCAGCATGTCGACACGCTGGGCAGCGGCGTCATCCAGGCCGCGCTGCAGGTGCGCGACTTCACCACCCTGATGGGGCAGCTGCTGCTGGACTTTTTGCGGCTGCTGCGCGCGCCGCACTGGGGGCCGTGGCGCGATTTCTCGGGCCACCTGTACCGCATCGGCGCGCAGGCGCTGCCGATCACGGCGCTGGTCGGCTTCTTGATCGGCGTGGTGCTGGCCTACCTGATGAGCCAGGTGCTGCGCCAGTTTGGCGCCGAGACCTTCATCGTCAACATCCTCGGGCTGGCGCTGATCCGCGAGCTGGGGCCGCTGCTGGCGGCGGTGCTGATCGCCGGGCGCTCGGGCTCGGCCATCACGGCGCAGATCGGCGTGATGCGGGTGACCGAAGAACTGGACGCCATGCGCGTGCTGGGCATCGCGCCCGGCTTTCGGCTGGTGCTGCCGCGCGCGCTGGCGCTGGCCATTGCCATGCCGCTGATTTCGGCCTGGACCACGCTGGCCTCGCTCATCGGCGGCATCCTGGCGGCCGACATCACGCTGGGCATCACGCCGGCCTATTTTTACGAGGCGCTGCCCAAGGCCGTGCCGCTGACCAACCTGGCGCTGGCCAGCGCCAAGTCGGTGGTGTTTGGCGTGTCGATCGCGCTGATCGGCTGCCACTACGGCCTGCGCGTCAAGCCCAACACCGAAAGCCTGGGGCAGGGCACCACGGCGTCGGTGGTGGCGTCGATCACGGCGGTGATCCTGATCGACGCGCTGTTTGCCGTGCTGTTCAAGAAGGTGGGCATGTGAGCACCCCCAGGCTTCACTGGCGTCGCCAGGTTCCGCCACCCGCCTTGAAGGGGGCGCTCGCAGCGGCCGGGTCAAGCGCGCTCCGCGCGCGCCCTGGCATGGCCTGTTCCACGGCCATCGGTGCCGCGGCGGGAGGCTCTGCATGAGCGACGAATCCACCGTTCTCGCCGTCCCTTCCGAGGCGCATGAGCCCGACGCCGCCGCCCCGCCGCTGCCCGAGCATGGCGAGCCGATGATCGAGGTGCGCGGGCTGTGGAGCGTGTTCCCCAAGCCCGGCGGCGGCGAGGTGGTGGTGCACAAGGACCTGGACCTGACCGTCTACCGTGGCGAAGTGCTGACGCTGGTGGGCGGCTCGGGCACCGGCAAGACGGTGCTGCTGCGCCAGATGCTGGGGCTGAACACGCCCGCCAAGGGCCGCATCACGGTGCTGGGCCAGCCGGTGCAGGAGCTGCAGCGCGCCGGCGCCGCCACGCGCGTGGGCATGCTGTTTCAGCAGGGGGCGCTGTTTTCGGCCTTCAGCGTGCTCGACAACATCGCCTTTCCGCTGCGCGAAACCCGCGCGCTGCCCGACGCGCTGGCGCGCGAGGCGGCCATGCTCAAGCTGCAGATGGTGGGCCTGAAGGCCACCGACGCGCACAAGATGCCGTCCGAGCTGTCGGGCGGCATGGTCAAGCGCGTGGCGCTGGCGCGCGCGTTGGCCATGGACCCACCGCTGCTGATGCTGGACGAGCCCACCGCCGGGCTGGACCCGGACAGCTCGGACGCCTTCGTCACCCTGCTGCGCTCGCTGCACCAGGAGCTGGGGCTGACGGTGGTGATGGTCACGCACGACCTTGACACGCTGTTCGAGCTGTCCACCCGCGTGGCGGTGCTGGCCGATCAGCGCGTCATCATCGCCGCGCCGGTGCCCGAGGTGCTGGCCTTCGACCACCCGTTCATTCACCACTTCTTCCTGGGCGAACGCGGACAGCGCGCCATGGAACTGCTGCGCACGCGCCGCGCCTCGTCCCCCGCGGCCACCGCGCCGAAAGGAGCCTGATCGACATGGAAAACAAAGCCCACGCCCTGGCCGCCGGCGCCTTCGTGCTGGCGGTGCTGGCACTGCTCATCGGCATGGCCATGTGGCTGATGCGCGATGTGGCCAACACCACCACCTACGAACTGGTGTCCACCGAAGCCGTTACCGGCCTGCAGCCGCAGGCGGCGGTGCGCTACAAGGGCGTGGCGGTCGGCAAGGTCACCAGCATCGGGCTCGACCCGGGGCAGCGCGGCAACGTGTTGATTCGCATCGCCGTGTCGCCCAGCGCGCCCATCAGTCGATCGACCTTCGCCACGCTGGGCTTTCAGGGCGTCACAGGTCTGTCCTTCTTGCAGCTGGACGACGAAGGCACCTCCACCGAGCCATTGCCGCCCGGCCCCAACGGGCCGCCCCGCATCCCCTTCAAGTCGGGCCTGCTGGGCGAGCTGACCGAGCGCGCGCAGGCGCTGATCGGCAAGCTGGACGAAACCGCCGACCGCGTCAACCGCCTGCTGGGCGACGACAACCAGGCCGCCATCAGCACCGCGCTGGTCGAGATTGGCCGCAGCGCGCAAAGCGTGAAGCAGCTGGCGGCGACCACGCAGCAGACCATCACGGCCCAGTTCGGCCCCGGCCAGACCGACATCCCCGGCCTGGTGCGCCAGGCCAACACGGCGCTCAAGTCCATCGACGGCGCGGCGCAGCAAACGCGGCAGACGGTGGCGCGCTTTGACGGCGTGGCCACCGACGTCAAGCGCGCGGTTGACCAGGTGGCGGGCAAGGGCGGCGTGGTCGACCAGCTGAGCGAAAGCGCCAGCACCGTGACCGGCACCACGCTGCCGCGCATCCAGACGCTGACCGAGGACGCCAGCCGCACCATTCGCCGGCTCGACCGCGTGGCCAACACGCTGGGCGAAAACCCGCAGTCGCTGATTTACGGCACGGGCACCATTCCGCCCGGCCCGGGCGAACCCGGCTTTGGTCAGGCCGGCGGCGGCGCCGCGCCCGACACCCCCGTGCAACCTGTGTCCCGCTGAGGTTTGATATGAATTTTATAGCTACTCGCGTTGGCCAGATGGGCGCTGGCGCCGTTTTTTGCCTGATTTTTGCCGCCCTGTCGGGCTGCGCGCTGCCCTTGCCCGACAAACCCGTGCGCCCGCAGCCCTACGACCTGGGGCCGGCGCTGCCGGTGGCGGCCAACGCCGCGCCCACCGGCAGCGCGCTGGCGCTGGGGCGGGTGGAATCGTCGGCCGCCATCGACGGCAGCAACATCCTCTATCGCCTGCTGTACAGCGACGGCGGCCAGCAGCCGCGCCCTTATGCGCTGGCGCGCTGGACCATGTCGCCGCCGCAGCTGGTCGGCCAGCGCCTGCTGGAGGCCTTCTCCGCCACGCGGCCGGTGGTCGAGCCGGGCATGGGCCTGGCGGCGGTCGAGTTGCGCACCGAACTGGACGAATTTGCCCAGCTGTTTGAAGCGCCTGGCGTCAGCGAAGGCGTGGTGCGCCTGCGCGTCACCGCCATCGCGCCCACCGCCAAGTCGGGCCGGCTGGTTGGCCAGCGCACCTTCACCGTGCGCAAGCCCGCGCCCACGGCCGACGCGCCGGGCGGCGTGGCGGCCTTGCGCGCGGCCACCGACGAGGCGGTGGCGCAGGTCGTGACCTGGGCCAACGGCCTGCCCGCGCCGCGCTGACCTCGCCCCGCGTGCATCAGCCTGCCACGGCGGGCGCGGCCGGCGTGCGCCGGCGGAACATGCCGTAGCCGTCCATCATCAGCACCTGCTCGCCGCGCTGGTTGAACATTTCCCACACGGTGCGCGTCAGCCCGACGTCGGGGCGCGACTTCATGGGGCGCGATTCGGTGATGGTCTGCTTCAGCGTCAGCGTGTCGCCCGGGTAGACCGGCGTCGGCCACTGGATCTTTTCCAGCCCCGGTGATCCCAGGCTGCTGGATTCGTGCAAGAAGCCGCGCACCATCAGCCCCATCGCCATCGCGCAGGTGTGCCAGCCGCTGGCCGACAGCTTGCCGAAGATCGACTTGGCGGCCGCCTCGTCGCTCAGGTGGAAGGGCTGCGGGTCGTACTTGCTGGCAAACGCAATCACCTCGTCGTGGTCGACCGTGGTGCTGCCGATGTCGAGCGTGGTGCCCACGGGCAGGTCTTCCCAGAAGTACTTGATGTGTTGCTGCGGGTGGTCTGAAGGGGCGGAGACAGTCACGGCAAATCCTCATGTGGTGGAAGCGAACAACGCATCTGGCGCGGCGCGATGCCAGGGCTCCCATGGTCGGGCTTGCACCGGCCATCGGGCGCGCCCCCGGCGAGGGGGGTGGCGCAACAGCGCGCAGCGCGTGGAGCCTGGGGGTGAGCCACTATCGGGCGCCAGAAACGTCGATCAACGACATGGTGGTGTAGCTTGCCGCATCCGACAGCAGCCACACGATCACCTCAGCGACTTCGTCCGCCGTGCCGCCGCGGCCCATGGGCACGCCGGCTTTCAGTTCTTCGACGCGGTTCGGGCGGCCGCCGCTGGCGTGGATCTCGGTGTCGATCAGCCCCGGGCGCACGGCGTTGACGCGGATGCCCTGCGGCGCCACCTCTTTCGCCAGCCCGATGGTGAAGGCGTCAATGGCGGCCTTGGCCGCCGCGTAATCGACGTATTCGTTCGGCGAGCCGAGCCGCGCCGCCGCGCTGGACAGGTTGACGATGCTGCCCCCCGCGCCCCCGTACGCCGTGCCCATGCGCCGCACGGCTTCGCGCGCGCAGATCAGCGAGCCAATGACGTTGACGTCGAACATGCGGCGCCAGCGCGCCACGGTCTGATCGGCCACGGGCTGCGCGCGGTCCACCACGCCGGCGTTGTTGACCAGCCCCGTCAGGCGGCCCAGTTTGGCGTCGATGTGGTCGAACATGCGCAGCACATGCGCCTCGTCGGCCACGTCGGCCTGCACCGCCATGGCCGTGCCGCCGGCGGCGCGGATGGCGCGCACCACCTCGTCGGCGGCCAGCGAGTGGGCGGTGTAGTTCACAGCCACCGCCCAGCCCTGGGCCGCGGCCCGCCGCGCGGTGGCCGCGCCAATGCCGCGCCCGCCGCCCGTCACCAGCAAGACCTGGTTACCCACGTGTCGCCTCCTGCTGCAAGAATGCGGCCATTATTGACCCGGCACGCGCCCATTGCGCGCCCACGCCCGCAGGAGCACACCATGAGCCGCACCGTCGACTACTACTTCGCCACGCAAAGCCCGTGGGCCTTTCTGGGCCACGACCGCTTCGTGCAACTGCTGCGCGCCGGCCGGCGTGAAGTGAACGTGCTGCCGGTGGACTTTGGGCGCGTGTTTCCCGTTTCGGGCGGGTTGCCGCTGCCCAAGCGCGCGCCGCAGCGCCAAGCCTACCGGCTGGTGGAGCTGCGGCGCTTTGCCGACCACCTGGGCGTGGCGATGAATATCCAGCCAAAGCACTTTCCGGTGGACGGTACGCCCTCATCGCTGCTGATCACCGCCGTCGCGCAGCACGACGGCATGTCCGCCGCGCTGCGCCTGGCCGGCGCCGTGCTGGCCGCCTGCTGGCGCGAAGAGCGCGACATTGCCAACGAAGGCACGCTGGCCGAGCTGCTGGACGAGACCGACCTGCCCGCCGAGCGCTTGGGCCAGTCGCGCCAGGCCGACACGCAGGCGCGCTACGCTGCCCACACCCAGGCCGCCATCGACGCTGGCGTGTTCGGCGCGCCGACGTACGTGATTGATGGCGAGCCGTTCTGGGGTCAGGACCGGCTCGACTTCGTCGCCCGCAAGCTGGGTGTTTTTTAAGGCGCTGGCGCTGACCAGTCAAGCGAATATAGCTATTGAATAAGGAGCAAACAGAGATGGGCCAATTCATCGACCTGACCGCCGCCGACGGCCAGAAGATCGCCGCTTACGTGGCCGAGCCGGCAGGCTCGCCCCAAGGCGGCGTCGTGGTGCTGCAGGAAATCTTCGGCGTCAACGCCCACATCCGCGAAGTGGCCGACGGCTACGCGCGCGACGGTTATCTGGCCGTGGCGCCCAGCACCTTCCAGCGCGTCAAGCCGGGGGTGGAACTGGGCTACACCGACGCCGACATGCAGGAAGGCTTTGGCTACAAGAGCGCCGTGGAGGCGCTGCCCGCGCCTGGCGTGATGCAGGACATCCAGGCCGCCATCGACTACGCCGCGCAAAAGAGCGGTGGCAAGGTCGGCATCGTCGGCTACTGCTGGGGCGGCCTGCTGACCTGGCGCGCCGCGTGCACGCTGAACGGCCTGTCGGCGGCGGTGCCCTACTACGGCGGCGGCATGACGCAGCCGGCCGAGATCGCCCGCACCCCCAAGGTGCCCGTGCTGGCCCACCTGTCCGACCGCGACCAGTATGTGCCGCTGGACGGTGTGGAGGCGTTCAAGAAAGCGCACCCCGAGGTGGAGATGCACCTGTACCCGGCCCAGCACGGCTTCAACTGCGACCACCGCGGCGCGTGGGACGCCGACGCCGCCAGGCTGGCGCGCGAACGCACGCTGGCGTTTTTTGCCAGGCATCTGGGTTGATGCCCGGGCGTTGGTTTGCTACGTTAAAGGTAGCTGCATGCGCTTGATCTGAGAGCGCTGGCGGCCCATTCAGCCCTTATCCACCGGCGTGGCGCGAATCGCGCTGTCGGCGCGCGGCATCTCGCGTTCGAGGTGCGCCAGCAGCGCCATCAACGCGGCGCTGTTGTGGCGCCGCTGCATGTAGGCGGCGTACACCCAGAAGTCCTGCGACACGAAGCTGTCCAGCACCGACACCAGCTGGCCGCGCTCCAGGGCGTCCTGCACCAGCGACCGCGCGACGTAGATCACGCCCAGGTCCATCAGCGCCAGCGTGGTCAGCGGAGCGACGTCGTTCACGTCGACGTGCGGCTGCAACGGTACTTCGAACGGTCGGCCGCGATCGACGAAGGGCCAGCGCGCCGGCTCGCCCGCGCGGTTGATGTTGAGGATGCGGTGGCCCGCCAGATCGCGCGGGTGCTGCGGCTGGCCGTGCGCGTGCCAGTAGGCCGGTGACGCGACCACCACGCGGTCCAGCCGCGCCAGCCGCCGCACGATGACGTTCTGGTCCGGGATCGGGCCCACGCGCAGCGCCAGGTCGACGCCGTCTTCCACCAGGTCCAGCTGGCGGTTGCTCAGGACCAGGTTGAGCGACACCTCGGGGTAGCGCTCCAGGTACCGGCCCAGCACCGCCGGCAGGCCGGCCGGCACCAGCGCGGGCGGCGCCGTCACCGTCAGGCGGCCGCTGGGGCGCGTGGCGCGCTCCATGAGTTCGCTGGCGGTCATCTGCACCAGCTCCAGCACCGGGCCGGACCGGTCGTACAGCAGCTGGCCGGCGTCGGTCAGCGACACCTTGCGGGTGGTGCGCTGAAACAGGCGCACGCCAAAGCGCTGTTCCAGTTGCGCGACGTACTTGCTGACATTGGCGGGCGACATGTCGAGCGCGCGCGCGGCGGCCGAAAAGCTGCCACGCCGCGCCACTTCGCGGAAGGCCTGGATCAGATCGAGGGAGTCCATGCGCCCGATTATTTCTGAAATGGAAATAGTCTATGTCCCGCGTGGTGGTTTTTTCAACGCCGATGAAGCCCGAAACTAGCTTTCATCGACGCGCTGCACCGCAGCCGTCGACCCGAAAAGCCCCGGCAGCGATGCCGACCGGCACCTTACCGAAACCCTTGATACAGGAGAAACACCATGACCCGATTCACCACCACCTTCGCTTCCGCCGCCGCTGCCCTGCTGCTGGCCGGCAACGCTTTCGCGCAGATGCCCGCCGCCGGCGAAGGCCCGCTGTTCCAGAACGAGACGCGCGTGGCCGCCCGCGCCGATGCGCCGGCCCGCGCCCCCGTGTCGATTCAGCAGGTCGCCAGCGGCGAAATGAACGGCGTGGCCGCGCAGGCCGACGACGCCAGCCGCCCGAGCCGCGCCGAAGTGCGCCAGCTCACGCGCGAAGCCATCGCCAAGGGCCAGCGGCCCGCCGTCGGCGAACTCGGCTGATCGCCCACCCGCCCGCGGCGCGCGGCCCGCTGGCCCGCGTGCTCCCTTGCGCTTCAGCGCCGGTGGCGCGTCAGGTAGCGGCGGCGCCAGAAGATGATCAGAATGCCGGCCGCCAGCGCCACCAGCAGCGCCAGCGCGGTCCACATGCCTTCGGTGCTGTGGATCAGCGGCAGGTGCTCGAAGTTCATGCCGAAGAAGCCGGTGAACAGGTTCAGCGGCAAGAAGATGGCGGTCACCGCCGTCAGCGTGCGCATGATGTCGTTGGTGCGGTGGCCCTGCGCGCTGAAGTGGATTTGCACCGCGGTTTCGGCCGCTTGCTCCAGCCGGCGCGCGTGGTGCAGCACGCGGTCGATGTGTTCCATGACGTCGCGCGCGCGGGCCACCAGCTGGTCGCGCCGCGCCTGCGCGGGCGCCGGCTCGGCGCCGTAGGCCGACAGCGGCAGCTCGCGCAGGGTGTCCAGCCATTCCTGCATGGCGTCTTGCTGCTCCTCGCACAAGTCCTGCAGCGCGTGCAGGCGGCGGCGCGCCAGCATCATGGCGCTCCAGGTGTCGTGGCGCGGGTCGGGCTTGAGCAGCTCGGCCTGCGCGTTTTCCAGCGCGCTGGTCAGGTCCTTGCGCAGGTCGAGGTAGCTGTCGACCATGGTGTTGATCATGCGCAGCACCAGGTCGGTGGGGCCTTGCGGCACGCGGTTGCGGGTGCCGGCGGTGTCGACGCTGAGCTTGGCGTCGGCCAGAAATCGCTCGACGAAGGTGTGCGCGGTATAGCAGCCGGCCGGGTGCACGCTGATCAGCAGCTTGTCGAAGACGCCAAAGCCGACGGCGCGCGAGTCGATGCGCGAAAACGCTTCGGGCACGGGCGCCGCGGCCGGCGCCGGCGCGCCAGCGCCCAGGCTGTGGTAGCGCGCAATGGCCTTCACGTGTTCATGGTCGCGCTGCACCTCGGCCAGCGTGGCCAGGCGGCGAAAGATGACCATGTCGTACACCGACGTGGCGTCATAGTGCGAGGGGTGTACGTCGCTGGCCAGGTCCTGCACGTGCACGTCGAGCAGGGCCGAGCCGCCCAGGCGCTGCGCGGCGGCCTGTACCTCGGGCAGGTGGCGCACGAAGTCGGTGCGGTCCAGATAAATCCAGACAAAGCCGTCGGCCGGCGGGTGCTCGGGGGGCGCATCGGCAAAGCGCAAGCTGCCGGCGGTGAATTCGACGATCTTCACTTGAGGCCCTGAATTGAAGACAAATGATGCCGCCAGCGCCTGTTGGACAAGCGCAGGCAGCTATTATTTTTGCAGCAAGCGGGCTGCGTCGCGGGCAAAATAGGTCAGCACGCCGTCGGCGCCGGCGCGCTTGAAGGCCAGCAGGCTTTCCATCATCACCAGGTCGTGGTCGAGCCAGCCGTTTTGCGCCGCGGCCTTCAGCATGGCGTATTCGCCGCTCACCTGGTAGGCGAAGGTGGGCACGCGGAACTCGTCCTTCACGCGGCGCACGATGTCCAGATACGGCATGCCGGGCTTGACCATCACCATGTCGGCGCCTTCGGCAATGTCGATGGCGACTTCGCGCAGCGCTTCGTCGCTGTTGCCTGGGTCCATCTGGTAGACCTTCTTGTTGCTCTTGCCCAGGTTGGCGGCCGAGCCGACGGCGTCGCGGAAGGGCCCGTAGAACGCGCTGGCGTACTTGGCGCTGTAGGCCATGATGCGGGTGTGGATGTGGCCCTTGGCTTCGAGCGCGCTGCGGATGGCGCCGATGCGCCCGTCCATCATGTCGCTGGGCGCCACGATGTCGACGCCGGCGGCGGCCTGGGTCAGCGCCTGCTTGACCAGCTGGCCCACGGTTTCGTCGTTGAGGATGTAGCCAGTCTTGTCGAGCCAGCCGTCCTGGCCGTGGCTGGTGTAGGGGTCGAGCGCGACGTCGGTCATGATGCCCAGTTCGGGAAAGCGCTTTTTCAGCTCTTTCACCACGCGCGGGATCAGGCCGCGTGCGTTGGCGGCTTCGCTGCCCTTGTCGTCCTTCAGCTTGGCGTCGATCACGGGGAACAGCGCCATCACCGGGATGCCCAGGGCCACGCAATCCTCGGCCACCGGCAGCAGCTGGTCGAGCGACAGGCGTTCGACGCCCGGCATCGACGCCACCGCCTCGCGCTTGTTCTTGCCGTCCAGCACGAACACGGGGTAGATCAGGTCGTTGGCCGTCACCGCATGTTCGCGTACCAGGCGGCGCGTGAAATCGTCACGGCGCAGGCGGCGCGGGCGGTTGGCGGGAAAGGGGGCGAGCGGGGTGCGTGTCATGCCGAAATTGTGCGCCATCTCGCGGCGGCAAAAGACCGGGCGCGATAGAGGCCGATTGCGAGGCTGAACACCTTTTGCTATATTTCTTGTCGGACGGCTTGCCGTCCCCCGCTTTTCCTCCCTGAGCGGGAGCCTAGACGTGTGACAGCAGACAGGCTTTTCGACCCCGGCCCCGTGCCGGGGTTTTTTCTTGGGGGCGTTGAAAGCACCACCCTGAGCCGCCTGCGGCGGCTTCCCCCTCTCCTGCGGGAGGGGGACGGCGCCAGTGCCCGGTGCAAGCCCGGCCACGGCGCCCACGCATGGCCTGCTCCGCGGCCGTTCGGCGCTTTGAGTGACGCGGTGTGGGTGGCGGCCGGCGTCATGGGAATTCGAAACGGGCTTCGCAGCAAGCCCCAGAAGGGCCGCGGAGCAGGCCACGCCAGAGCGCCGCGGAAGGGCTTGGCCCGCCCGCCAGCGCTGTCCCCCTGGGGGGAAGGCGCCGCAGGCGACTCAGGGGGGCATAACTCCGGGGGGATAATTCCTTTCATGCTCTGGATCAAGGCACTGCACATCGTCTTCATCGCCAGCTGGTTCGCCGGGCTGTTCTATCTGCCGCGCATCTTCGTCAACCTGGCGATGGTGCCGCCCGGCTCGGTGGCCGAGCGCGAGCGCCTGCTGCTGATGGCGCGCAAGCTCTACCGCTTCATGACGCCGCTGGGCGTGATCGCGCTGGCGCTGGGCCTGTGGCTGTGGCTGGGCTATGGCATCGGCATGGGGCCGGGCAACGGCTGGATGCACGCCAAGCTGGCGATCGTGCTGTTGCTCGTCGCTTACCACTGGCAATGCGGCCGCCTGCTGCGGCGTTTTGTGCGCGATGAAGAGCGCCACAGCCACGTCTGGTTTCGCTGGTTCAACGAAGGGCCGGTGCTGATGCTGCTGGCGGCGGTGATTCTGGTGGTGGTCAAGCCGTTCTGATGACATTCCCCCTGAGTCGCCTGCGGCGCCTTCCCCCCAGGGGGACAGCGCTGGCGGCCGGGCCAAGCCCGCTCCGCGGCGCTCCGGCCTGGCCTGCTCCGTGGCCATTCGACACCTTGCGCTCTGCGCGCGGCGCGCGCGCATGAACCGCTACAAATCCGCCGCGCTGCCGCTGGCGTTGCTGTATGCGGGGCTGATCGTGTATGCCTCGCTGTATCCGTTTTCGGGCTGGCGCGATCTGGGCGTGGCGCCTTGGGCGTACCTGACGGCGCCGCTGCCGCGCTACTGGACGCGCTTTGACGTGGGCGCCAACGTGGCGGGCTATGCGCCGCTGGGCTTTTTGCTGGCGCTGGCCATGATGCGCATGCGCCGCGGATGGCCGGCGCTGACGCTGGCCACGCTGGCGGCAGCGCTGCTGTCGCTGACGATGGAAGGGCTGCAGACTTACCTGCCGGCGCGCGTGGCGTCCAACGTCGATCTGGCGCTGAACGCGGGCGGCGCGCTGGCCGGGGCGCTGTCGGCCTGGGTGCTGGAGCGGCTGGGCGCCATCGACACCTGGCGGCGTTTTCGCGCGCGCTGGTTCGTGCCCGATTCGCGCGGCGCGCTGGTGCTGTTGGCGCTGTGGCCGGTGGGGTTGCTGTTTCCGGCGCCGGTGGCGTTCGGCATGGGTCAGGTCTTCCAGCGGCTCGAAGAGGGCCTGGCGCAGCTGCTGGAAGGCACCCCTTTCCTGCGCTGGCTGCCGTTGCGCGAGCTGCAGCTGCAGCCGCTGCTGCCCGGCGAAGAAGCGATTTGCGTGGCACTGGGTGCGCTGGTGCCTTGCCTGCTGGGCTATACCGTGATCCGCCACCGCGGCCGGCGCGCGCTGTTCACGGCGGCCGCGCTGCTGTGCGGCGTGGCGCTGTCCGCGCTGTCGGCGGGGCTGACCTACGGCCCCATCCATGCCTGGGGCTGGGTCACGCAGCCGGTGCAGTACGGCTTGTGGCTGGCGCTGGTGGCCGCCGGCCTGTTGCTGCTGGTGCCGGGCCGCGTGTGCGTGCCGCTGCTGATGGTGGTGCTGGCCGCGCAGGTGGTGTTGCTCAACACTGCTCCGCAGAACGCGTACTACGCCGCGTCGCTGCAAACCTGGGAGCAGGGCCGCTTCATCCACTTCCACGGCCTGGCGCAGTGGGTGGGCTGGCTGTGGCCGTTCGCCACCTTTGCCTACCTGATCGGCCGCCTGGGTGGCGGCGACGGCGGGCAGCCGCCGGTGCCGCCGCGCCTGCCTCATGGCGCCGCGGCTCGGGCCGCGCCCGCCATGCCCGCGCCGCCAACGCAGGCAAGCGCCCCGCCCGACAGCGCCGAGCCGCAGGCCCCGCCTAGAATCGGCGCATGAGCACGCCGCCGCCCGATTCCTACTACCAGCGCCACATCTTCTTCTGCCTGAACCAGCGCGACAACGGCGAAGACTGCTGCGCCGACCACGACGCGCAGGCCGCTTTCGACCACTGCAAGTCGCGCGTCAAGGCCGAAGGGCTGGCCGGCCCCGGCAAGGTGCGCGTCAACAAGGCGGGTTGCCTGGACCGCTGCGCCGCCGGCCCGGTGGCGGTGGTGTACCCCGAGGCGGTCTGGTATTCGTACGTCGACCGCGCCGATATCGACGAAATCGTCGAGTCGCACCTGAAGAACGGCCAGGTCGTCGAGCGCCTGCTGACGCCGCCGCACCTGGGCCGCTGACTTTCGCGCTGTTACAGGCTTTTTCGGCTGCCGGCGCTGATTGATGCTGCGCGTGCAGCTACAATTTGCATAGCTGCATGAACGCCCAGACCCAATCCCTCACGCTCACCGGCCCGGCCGGCCCGATCGAGGCGCTGCTCGACCTGCCCGAGCCCGACCTGTTCGAGACGCCGCACGGCACCGCCGTCATCGCGCACCCGCACCCGCAGTTTGGCGGCACCATGACCAACAAGGTGGTGCAGACCGTTGCCCGCGCCTGCGTGCAGTGCGGCTGGCGCGCGGTGCGCTTCAACTTTCGCGGCGTTGGCGCCAGCGGCGGCCATTACGACGAAGGCCGTGGCGAGGTGGACGACATGCTGGCCGTGGTCGAGCAGTCGGCGCCCGCCGACCAGCCGGTGCTGCTGGCGGGTTTTTCGTTCGGCGGCTACGTGGCCGCGCGGGCCATCGCCACGCTGCACGCGCAGCGCAGCATCGCGCGCGCCGTGCTGGTCGGCACTGCCACGTCGCGCTTTGACGTGCCGCCGGTGCCGCCCGAACTGCACCCGCAGACGCTGGTGGTGCACGGCGAGCAGGACGACACCGTGGCGCTGTCGTCCGTCATGGACTGGGCGCGGCCGCAGTCGCTGCCGGTCACCGTGGTGCCGGGCGGCGAGCATTTCTTCCACGGACAATTGCCGCTGCTGAGGGCGCTGGTCGCGCGCCATGCGCGCATCTGAAATTTCAAGGTTTTCCGGGCTGCAGCGCTTGCCAGACAAGCGCCTCAAGCTCATTTTTTTGTAGTATTCGACATGAACATCCTGTATCGCTTTCTGGTGGCTGCCGCGCTGGCCACTGCCTCGCTCGTCAGCCATGCGCAGGCGCCGCAGCCGCCCGAAATTGCCGCCAAGGCCTACCTGCTGATGGACGTCACCGCCGGCCAGGTGCTGGCCGCCAAGGACCCGGACGCGCCCGTCGAGCCGGCGTCGCTCACCAAGCTGATGACGGCCTACTTGGTGTTCGACGCGCTCAAGTCCAAGAAGATCAGCCTGACGCAGACGCTGCCCGTGTCGCAACGCGCCTGGAAGATGCCCGGCTCGCGCATGTTCATCGACCCCAAGATGCAGGTGCCGGTCGAAGACCTCATCAAGGGCATGATCGTGCAGTCGGGCAACGACGCCACCATGGCGCTGGCCGAAGGCGTGGGCGGCAGCGCCGAGCGCTTTGTGCAGCTGATGAACGACCAGGCCAAGGCGCTGGGCCTGCAGAACACCGGCTACAAGAACCCCGAAGGCCTGACCGAACCCGGCCACACCACCACGGCGCGCGACCTGGCCACGCTGGCCAGCCGCCTGATGCGCGACTTTCCGGAGTACGTGCATTACTACAGCATCAAGAAATACCGCTACCCCGGCACGCCGGCCAGCAACGACAGCAACCGCAACACGCTGCTGTTCCGCGACCCCACGGTCGACGGCCTGAAGACCGGCCACACCAACGCCGCCGGCTATTGCCTGGTGGCCACGGCCAAGCGCGACTTCCCCAACGTGCCCGGGCGGCGCCTGCTGTCCGTGGTGCTGGGCACCAGCAGCGAAAACGCGCGCGCCAACGAATCGCAAAAGCTGCTCAACTGGGGCTACACCGCGTATGAAGGCGTCAAGCTGTTCGACGCCGGCAAGCCCGTGGCCACGCCCAAGGTGTGGAAGGGCAAGACCGGCGAGCTGAAGCTGGGCCGCACCGAACCTATCGTGGTGGCGGTGCCGACCGGCACGGCCAGCCAGGTCAAGACCGAAATCAACCGCCCGGAGCCACTGATCGCGCCGTTCCGCCAGGGCCAGGCCGTGGCCACGCTCAAGGTCAAGCAGGGTGAGCAGCCGCTGGTCGAATTGCCGCTGGTGGCGCTGGAGCCGGTGGAGGAAGCGGGCTTCCTGGGCCGCGCCTGGGACGCGATGCGGCTGTGGATCAAGTAGGGCGTGCCCAAAGCGCCTGCCTTGCATTGCGGATAACCCCGATCCGGGCTATACTTTAAGGCTTTCCCGCAATTGGGGCGGGAAAGTCGTTTGCGCGGCTTGAAGGTTTATCAAGCATCGGGCCTTGCGGTCTGGCGTCTTGCCTTTGGGTTTGACAGGCACGGTTTGCACCCTGCCGGCGCGCTGAATTCAAGCGTTTAGGGACTATTTTTCAATGCCAACCATCAGTCAACTGGTGCGTCAGGGGCGGACCGTCGAGAAGACCAAGTCCAAGAGCCCCGCGATGCAAAACTGCCCGCAGCGCCGCGGTGTGTGCACGCGTGTGTACACCACGACGCCCAAGAAGCCGAACTCGGCGCTTCGTAAAGTCGCCAAGGTGCGTCTGACCAACGGTTTCGAGGTCATCTCGTACATCGGCGGTGAAGGCCACAACCTGCAAGAGCACAGCGTGGTGCTGGTGCGCGGCGGCCGTGTCAAGGACTTGCCGGGCGTGCGCTACCACATCGTGCGCGGCTCGCTCGACCTGCAAGGCGTGAAAGACCGCAAGCAGTCGCGTTCCAAGTACGGCGCCAAGCGCCCGAAGAAGGCCTGATAGGTCTTTGTCATTTTTCGGTGCTTGAATCGCCTGGCAGGCGGTTGCAAGCGTAGTGACCTAGCCACTTAGGTCGAGTAAGTGCAGGCTCCCGATGGGTCTGCCGGGCGAGCGGAGAACAGGACTCCTCCGGCCGCCAACTGAAGCAAGTCAAGAGGTGAAACATGCCACGTCGTCGTGAAGTCCCCAAACGCGAAATCCTGCCGGATCCCAAGTACGGCAATGTCGAGCTCTCCAAGTTCATGAACGTGATCATGGAAGGCGGCAAGAAGGCGGTTGCCGAGCGCATCATCTACGGTGCGCTCGAAACCATGGAGAAAAAGAGCGGCAAGGATCCGCTCGAGCTCTTCACGGTCGCCATCAACAACGTCAAGCCGATGGTCGAGGTGAAGTCTCGCCGCGTCGGTGGCGCCAACTACCAGGTGCCGGTTGAAGTGCGTCCCGTGCGCCGTCTGGCGCTGTCGATGCGCTGGATCAAGGAAGCCGCCCGCAAGCGCGGCGAAAAGTCCATGGCCATGCGCCTGGCCAACGAACTGCTTGAGGCCACGGAAGGCCGTGGCGGCGCCATGAAGCGCCGCGACGAAGTGCACCGCATGGCCGAAGCCAACAAGGCCTTCAGCCACTTCCGCTTCTAAGTGCTGGCGGCTGCGCGGGCTTGATGCGTCGTCGCGGGGCCCGTCGCGAAATCGTCCCGACCTTCTGGTCGCCGCGGTTTCGCGCCATGACCCGCCCTGGCAGAAGCCCGCCCGCTACGCCGCTGAATGCGCCGTAGCGTTTTCGTTTTTTATCGGTTCAATTACCCAAAAGGTTCATCATGGCTCGCAAAACCCCCATCGAGCGCTATCGCAACATCGGCATTTCGGCGCACATCGACGCCGGCAAGACCACCACGACCGAGCGCATCCTGTTCTACACCGGCGTGAACCACAAGCTGGGCGAAGTGCACGACGGCGCGGCCACCACCGACTGGATGGAGCAGGAGCAGGAGCGCGGCATCACCATCACGTCGGCCGCTGTCACCGCGTTCTGGAAGGGCATGGACCTGTCCTACCCCGAGCACCGCTTCAACATCATTGACACCCCGGGCCACGTGGACTTCACCATCGAGGTGGAGCGTTCCATGCGCGTGCTCGACGGCGCCTGCATGGTGTACTGCGCCGTGGGTGGCGTGCAGCCGCAGTCCGAAACCGTCTGGCGCCAGGCCAACAAGTACAAGGTGCCACGCCTGGCCTTCGTCAACAAGATGGACCGCACCGGCGCCAACTTCTTCAAGGTCTACGACCAAATGAAGCTTCGCCTGAAGGCCAACCCCGTGCCGGTGGTGATTCCCATCGGTGCCGAAGAAAACTTCAAGGGCGTGGTCGACCTGCTCAAGATGAAGGCCATCATCTGGGACGAAGCCTCGCAAGGCATGAAGTTCGATTACATCGATATTCCGGCCGAACTGCAGGCCGATGCCAAGAAGTGGCGCGAAAACATGGTCGAAGCCGCGGCCGAATCCAGCGAAGAGCTGATGAACAAATACCTCGAAGAGGGTGATCTCTCCGAAGCCGAAATCAAGCAGGGCCTGCGGTCGCGCACCATCTCCACCGAGATTCAGCCCATGCTGTGCGGCACCGCGTTCAAGAACAAGGGCGTGCAGCGCATGCTCGACGCCGTGATCGACTTCCTGCCCTCGCCGGTGGACATTCCGCCCGTGGCCGGCACCGACGAAGACGAGAATGAAACCAGCCGCAAGGCCGACGATGGCGAGAAATTCTCCGCTCTCGCGTTCAAGCTGATGACCGACCCGTTCGTCGGCCAGCTGACCTTCGTGCGCGTCTATTCCGGCGTGTTGAAGAAGGGCGACACGGTGCTCAACACCGTCAAGGGCAAGAAAGAGCGCATCGGCCGTATCGTGCAGATGATGGCCAACGAGCGCATCGAGATCGAAGAGATCGTCGCGGGCGACATCGCCGCGTGCGTGGGCCTGAAAGACGTGACGACGGGCGAAACCCTGTCCGACCCCAACTCCGCCATCGTGCTGGAGCGCATGGTGTTCCCCGAGCCCGTGATTTCGCAGGCCGTCGAACCCAAGACCAAGGCCGACCAGGAAAAGATGGGCATCGCGCTGCAGCGCCTGGCGTCGGAAGACCCCAGCTTCCGCGTGCGCACCGACGAAGAATCGGGCCAGACCATCATTTCCGGCATGGGCGAGCTGCACCTGGAAATCATCGTCGACCGCATGAAGCGCGAATTCGGCGTGGAAGCCAACGTGGGCAAGCCGCAGGTGGCCTACCGCGAAACCGTGCGCAAGCAGGTGACCGATGTCGAAGGCAAGTTCGTGCGCCAGTCGGGCGGCAAGGGCCAGTACGGCCACGTCGTCTTCACGCTGGAGCCGCAGGAGCCGGGCAAGGGCTTCGAATTCGTCGACGAAATCAAGGGCGGCGTGGTGCCGCGCGAATACATCCCCGCCGTGCAAAAGGGCGTGGAAGAAGCGCTCACCAGCGGCGTGCTGGCCGGCTACCCGGTGGTCGACGTCAAGGTGCGCCTGACCTTCGGTTCGTACCACGACGTGGACTCGTCCGAACAGGCCTTCAAGATGGCCGCCATCTTCGGCTTCAAGGAGGCCGCCAAGAAGGCCAACCCCGTCATCCTCGAGCCCATGATGGCCGTGGAAGTCGAAACGCCTGAAGACTACGCCGGCAACGTGATGGGCGACTTGTCCAGCCGTCGCGGCATGGTGCAAGGCATGGACGACATGGTCGGCGGCGGCAAGATCATCAAGGCCGAAGTGCCGCTGTCCGAGATGTTCGGTTACTCCACCACGCTGCGCTCGGCCACGCAAGGCCGCGCCACGTACACGATGGAATTCAAGCACTACGCCGAAGCGCCGAAGAACGTGGCCGACGCCATCGTGGCTTCGCGCGCCAAGTAAGTTTGAATGAAATTAGCCGCTAGCGCTTGTCCATCAAGCGCTGTCAGCTATTAATTTAATAGTTAGTAGCCTGGCTTCTGGTCAGGCGGTCTGCGATCCGGGGCCGCGCAGTGCCCGTGCTGAAGCGATTCAAAGCACCTGGATGCAGACTTTAAATAGTCCACGGGCGTCGTTCTTTCACTGGAGTTTTTGAAAATGGCAAAAGAGAAATTCGAGCGCACCAAGCCGCACGTGAACGTAGGCACCATTGGTCACGTTGACCACGGCAAGACCACGCTGACGGCGGCCATTGCCACCGTGCTGGCCAAGAAGTTTG
>Ga0116181_1000008_pt1 | contig 186496 bp, 144 predicted proteins | sample AD_UKC075_MetaG_FD_89752 | JGI IMG/M metagenome (GOLD analysis project Ga0116181, IMG submission 89752) | Active sludge microbial communities of municipal wastewater-treating anaerobic digesters from USA - AD_UKC075_MetaG | ecosystem: Engineered > Bioreactor > Anaerobic > Digestate | place... | reverse complement strand
CTGTATACCATTCTGTCCAGAAATCTTGAGAATTAAAACCCATATTATCTCCATAGATTTTAAGTACATTATCATATTTATCGTAAAGAATTAACTTATCGTAAACTTGAAAATTAATTCGTTAATTTTGGGCAAGCTTAAGATATTCAAAGTGTAGTCGTATTTGATCGGCGCCAGGTTCGCTGATAGTCCATGTATATTCAAAATTATTTGCATAAGGATGGTCAGACTCGGCTAAGGGTTCAGCCAATGCCGTGGGTATACACGTTACTATAAATAGACAACAAAGAACGATTTTTAGAATGCTTATGTTAGACATTTATTCACCTATTAGTTTTATGAAGTTTTGCTGTTTTAACAGGAGCACTCAGGGAAAGCGAAAAAAAAAGTAACACACACAAGAAGATTTACTAAAAATAATTATCTCTTTGACAGCTCATGTTTTACTGCTATTGGTTTCTCATTTCAAGCAAATAACTTTTGCAATACCGGCTTATTATTTTAGTTAAATCTCTTTGGTTGGTAGAGGAATATGACAACTTTGATCTAAATTTATGGAAATTCAATAAAAATATAGATAAATATATTGAAATTCATTCAAAGTTGACTGTCTATCCAATACTGAGTGTTATCAAGGATATCATATAATATGTATAATAATTTTTTGAAATAATCGAGGCAGTATAAAATATTATATGTCGTTTGTTATTAATTTGGTGAAGAATCGATGTAATTTGGTGAAGAATCAATGAGACCTTAGAACTCACCTCAGAACTCAACAAAATTTGAGATGATAGAAAACTTGGAAGAGTGAGAGAGATAATGAAAGTTTTTTAAGAGAATTCTACGGAGTAAATATAAATTCCCATTTTCAAAACTACACCTTTAAATCTCATTCCTCCCTTTTCTATCCCAAGTATAACTTTATTCGGTGACCCCTTTATGAAGAACAGGCTTTACAAGTATTATCCGGAGGATTTCGGGGAACTTACGGTTGACGTTTTGCATATGGATCTTGTATTTGACGTTTATGATGACAGGACAAATGTGAAATCCGTGCTCAGGGTGAGGACAAAGGATGCTCCTATTGAAAAGTTGGAATTGAACTGCAGGGATCTTGAGATTCGGGCTGTGAGCTGCATACAGTATGAGATTTCTTACAGGTACCGGAAAGATGATGCGATTCTTGAGATTAATTTCAGAGAAGAGGTTCCGCCACATACCGAGGTTGCGATTGTCACGGATACGGTTTGCAGACCAACAAAGCATATTCTTGAAGGGCTGTACTATGACGAGACGCCGGCAGGTGCCCCTCCACAGCAGATCACGCAGTGCCAGCAGTGGGGGTTCCAGAGGATTGTGCCGTGCATTGATGATATGACTGCAAAATGCACGTATACCACTACCATTATTGCGGATTCGCGGTACACGAACCTGATTACAAATGGGGACGTCGTGGTTGAGAGGCATACAATAAAGCCTGGGAGGGATAAGATAGTTTATGATAACTCGGTCACACCGATGGCGACCTATCTCTTTTTCCTTGGGGTGGGGACTTATGCGACATTTAAGAGAGAATTCGAGTATCCTGACGGAAGGACTTTCATGCTCGAACTGCTCGTGCCCCCGGCGTCCGAGGCATCCGCTGCCGAAAAAGCACTTGATATTCTGCACGATGCGGTTATGTGGGTTTATCTTTTCACAGGACCCGAACAGTTCGATGAGGAAAAACTGTCTGTCAGGAAGGAGATCTGGGAGCTTGTCCGCAGGCGGGAAAAGATGAAATATGAAACAAAGTCCGAAACTACGCTGGAAGAACTTGAAAAGCTCAGATCCAGGCTTGCCGAGCTTGACGCAACCATCACTCCCGGGTACAGGTACACAGGCACAGTATACAGGGAAATCGGGATGCAGAATTCGGACTTCGGGGGTATGGAAAATGTCGGAAATACCACAATTACCACAAATAAGATAATGCCTTTCCCTCAAATGGTTGACTCCGCTTATGAATATATGGTAAAGGTAAAGGTGCACGAATATTATCACAACCAGAACGGGTCCGAAGTCACGGGAAAAAGCCCGTTTGAGATCTGGCTGAATGAAGCTGTTACCGTGCATGTCGAAGAGCAGTTCCACGCCTTTTTCTTTGGCGAAGATTACCAGAGGCTTTCGAGGGTGCTTGAGCTGCTTGAGCCTGTATCTGGGACATTTGCCCTGGATTCTGGAGCGGCTTCCATGCCGATCATTCCTGAAGGCTTCAACGACCCTAACGACCTGATTACCGCAGTTACTTACGTAAAAGCCCCGGAATATGTGCGGATGGTTGAAACCCTTATAGGAAAGGATACATTTGCCAGAGGTCTTGACAGGTACTTTAAAAAGTTCAAGCACTCCAATGCAAGCACTCAGGACTGGATCGAAGCTATGGAAGAGGAAAGCGGACAGCCTTTAAAGGAAATGTCCGAAACCTGGCTGAGGCAGACAAAGTTTCCTGTAGTTGAGGTTTCAGCCGAATATAACCGGGCTGAGCGGAGATTCAAATTCTTCCTCAAACAGAGGGTCCCCGCCGACGCAAAACCCTGGGAATTCCCGTTCAGGGCAGCCCTTGTGGACGAAAACGGGAACGACCTTGCTGAGATCCTCGAACGAGTAAGCGGGGAAACTGCCGAGCTTACAATTGAGAATGTGGATATGCCAGCCTTCCTTTCCCTTAACAGGGGCTATTCTTTCTACGGGAAGCTCATATACAGGGCAAGCCAGGAAGAGCTCTTGATGCAGGTTAGAAAGGATAGGGATACCATAGGCAGATTTATGGCTTTTTACACCCTGGTTGACAGAGAAAAGCTCAGGTTACTTAAGAATCCAGGATCTAGCCCCTCTGAGGAATTTATCGAGCTATACTACAGGCTCCTGAACGACCGGCAACTTCTTGAGAAAGCCGGTGGACAGTTCCTGACCATTTTTGAATCCGTAGAAGATGAAGAATTTGCCCACAGGTACCAGGCACTTTATGATGTAAAGCAATCCCTTCTGAAAGCAATTGCCTGGAAGTACAAAAACTCCGTGATTTCAGCCTACCGTTACTTTGAAAGTGGCTCAACTCCCATGGATTCTACGCTTGAAGAGACCGCCAGGGCAATCAAATACAGGCAGGCTAAAAACATCTGTCTTAGCATCCTTGCAACCCTTGACACTCCAGATATTCATGCCATGATAAAACAGCAGTTTGAGACTGCAACCTGTGCAACAGACCGGCTGAGCGCATTTTCTGCATACATGGACAGTTCAGCCCCTGACAAGGTTGAGGTACTGAGAGCCTTTGAAGCTGAATCAAAGAAAAATCTTGTTGCCTGGGAAGCTTTCCTTTCCGCAATAGGAAGCAACAGCAGCATTGACGCCGTAGAACTTGTAAGGGAAATGGAAAGGTCAGATGCTTTCAGGATAGAGCAGGCAAATGATCAGCGAGCCCTTTACGGTAGCTTTGCCCGTAACCGGAAAAAATCACTCCAGACCAAAGAAGGCAGAGCTCTCTTTGCAGAGATCCTTAGAAAGCTTGCTCCTGTAAACGAATACACTACAGTCAACCTGCTCAATGCCTTTGCACACATAGACATGATGGAAACAAAATACCATATTCCACTGGTAAAAATTCTGGCAGACCTCCTCGGAGAACTTGATCCCCAAAAATATCCGAGCGTGTATAATAGAATTCGAAAGCTCCTGCTCGGAGCTCCGAAAGCTGTAAAAGCCTACAATATAGAGCACGGAGAAATTCCGGATCTGTAACCAGAGATTAATAAGAAAAAGTAACTATAATGGATAATGGGCTTATTAAGAAAGAGTAACTATAATGGACTTGAAGAAAGAGTAACTATACTGACTCTGTTCGCTCCGGATTTATTTCCGGAGCAAGTTTTTATAGAGCCCTTGTTAAATTTTCAAGTTTCCCTAATTATCAAGTTAATTTATCGAATCCTAGTTGAATTTTCAAGTATTTCTAATTCTCAAGTTAATACTCAAACACTATGCAGTCAGGAAGATGGTGACTCTATTGCGCAATCAGGAAGATGGTGATTTTATTCAACAGTATTGGTCTTTATATCACCTTATCTGTATTGTAACATGGGGAGTGCATGACAGATTTGTCGAAATGGTGGGCTGGCTCAATTTCAGATCTTGTAAATTATTACAACACTGACATAAGAACCGGTCTCTCAGAGATGCAGGTTCAAAAAAATGCTGAGAGATTTGGTAAAAATACCTTTGCCGAAATCAAACCTACCAGTACTTTTTCTCTTCTTATTGAAGGAATGAAATCGCCCATGATGCTGCTGCTTCTTTCTATAGCTGCTCTCTCCTTTATATTCTCCAGGTTTTTAGAAGCTGCTGTAATGGTTTTTGTTGTCATGGCTTACGTTTTCATAGAATTAATTAATAAAGCAAGAACTGATCGTACTCTCAAACAACTAAAAGCACTGGCACAGCCAACATCAACCGTTATAAGAGCAGGAAATAAACTGGAGATTGCATCGTCTGAGCTTGTAGCTGGGGATCTGATTATCTTATCCTCAGGAGTTCGTGTTCCTGTTGATGGTCGAATTATTGAAAGCAAAGGGCTGGTTGTTGATGAATCCGCGCTAACAGGTGAATCAACTCCATTGAGAAAAGATGCTGAATCTGAGGTTCCGGAAGAAGCGTCACTTCCAGAGAGAACTAACTCCGTATTTTCAGGCACTGTCGTTCTTGACGGTGAAGGAACTGTACTTGTTACTGCTGTTGGAGAGAAAAGTGAATTTGGCAAAATTGCAAGAGAAGTACAGATAACAGAAAAAGAAAACACCTATCTCCAAACTGCCATGATAAATCTGGCAAAAATGCTAGCAGTTGTTGCAGTTGCAGTTAGTCTTATTATACCTGCCATAGGAGTATTGAGAGGTCAGGATTTTCAGCAAATGATAATTACCTGGTTAGCCTTGACCTTCCTGATGGTTCCAGGGCAACCTCCAATTATAATTACAATGGCACTTGCACTGGCTTCCTTTGAGCTTGCAAAAGAAAACGTTATAACAAAACATTTGAGAGGTACAGAAACGCTTGGTTTTGTAACTGTGGTCGTGACAGATAAAACAGGGACAGTTACAGAAAATAAAATACACCTTAAGAAATTTATTTTTGCTGAGGGAGATAAATTAGAACAATCACCAGAGCAATCTGATCTGAGAGAAAAAATACTTTTGTCGCTTCCAGAACATTCGAAAGACCCAACAGACGAAGCAGTTCTGGAAGCACTTGGAAGGATTCAGGGTAAAAAACCCTCTCCCTACATATTCGCTGGTTTTGCCAGAGGTCAGCCCTGGCGTGTTCTTGTATACAAAAAAGATAACGGCTTTCTCCACGCAATAGCAGGAAAACCTGAGATACTTATTAATAGCTCAAACCTTCCCGAAAGAGAAAAGGAAAAATTACTTGAGATTTTAGAAAAAGAAACTGCTGCTGGCGAACGTGTAGTTGCTTATGCTGTGCATATTTTAGAGAAACCAGAAACTGACAAGCTAAAAGATCTGGATTTCGTTGCCCTTGCAGTATTGACAGATCCAGTCAGGGAAGGCGTGAAAGAAGCCATAGCTTCGCTTGAGATGGCTGGAGTAAAAACGATTATTGTTACCGGAGATCACCCCAGTACTGCTAAAGCAGTCGCAGAAAAAATAGGATTAAGAGGAGAAGTAGTAACTGGCGATCAGATCGATAGCCTGAAAGACGAAGAACTAGCAGAAGTGATAAAGAAAACTGGAGTATTTGCACGAGTTGCTCCACTCCAGAAGCTTCGGCTGATAAAAGCCTTACAGGCTAATGGGGAAAAAGTTGCTATGATTGGGGACGGCATAAATGATGCCGCCGCAATAAAATCAGCTGATGTAGGCATAGCGATGGGAAAAGTAGGTACTGACCTGGCAAAAGAGAGTGCCGATCTTGTATTAACTGATGACAATTATATTCACATTCTAGATGCAATAGCAAACGGCAGGAAATCTCTGGACAACTTCCAGAAAGGCATTACATATTATCTTACTGCTAAAGCAATACTGCTTTCAATTTTCCTGACTCCTCTAATACTTGGAATTCCTTTTCCTCTTAATCCAATTCATATAATCATAGTTGAACTGCTGATGGATCTTGCTTCTTCAACTATATTTGTTACTGAACAGAAAGAACCTGATTTGTTACAGCGTATGCCAGAAGATGTTCAAAAGTATTTGAAATCAACTATGTTGAAGAAAATATTTGTAAATGGTATCGGACTGGCATCAGGAATAACTGTTCTTTATACTTTTTTATATTACCAGACAGGTGACCTTGTCCTTGCACAGACTGCTGCATTCTCAACCTGGTTACTTGGACACATCTGCCTTGCACTGAATATGAAGCAAAGGGAGCTTCCTCTCCTGAAACAGGGTATTTTCTCAAACCGTTTTGCGTCATTATGGCTTGCCGGAATGATTGTACTTACCACAGCAATGACAAATATCCCCACGCTTTTCCCTTATTTGAAGACTACCTTTCTTCCGCTATGGGTGTGGGAAATTATTCTGATAGTGGTAATAGCCACTACTTTCTGGATAGAGATAAAGAAAATTTTCAGATTTTACATTGCAAAAACAAATTTTTAACGCAACAAAATTTATAGAACAATCTTTGGAGCTAAACAAACCTTGAGATAAAGCAAATATTATATCATGATCATACTGAAACACGTGAAATAAAAACTGGCTGGGGAGATTTTCCGAAACATATTATGCAATGAACTAAAAGTTATGCAACGCACTCAAAGGCTTGGTTTTTAAGAAGTCCTGGTTTTTAAGGCATTATCTATTTTAGGGAGTTTGCTGTGGGGATGAATTTTGGAAGAGAAAGTGTTAGAATTTCTTGTCTTAGTTCTGGAGATCTTTGTGCAGTACTTCGAGATTGTTAGCGCGCTCATTATAATATATGGGGGGCTAAGGACTATGTATAAAATCGTGGATATAGAGGTTTTTAAAAGACCTGGAAGTTACCAGAAAGTAAGGCGAGAATTTACTGACAGGATAATCCTGGGACTTGAACTCCTGATTATTGCGGATTTGCTTGAAACCCTTAGAAGACAATCATTAGAAGATCTCCTGCTGGTAGGGGCTGTTGTATTAGTTCGGATCCTTCTTAGCCATTTTCTCAGTAGAGAAGAAGAGAATATAACTTTGATTGAAGATGAATCTTCAGAAGCAGTGTGAGAGGTACAAGATGGTCTCAGGATATATGGAGACATTCCTTCTGGTCTTCGAATTGCTCTTTGAAGCAGTAGGCACAGCTATTATAATCTACGGAGGTCTAAAAGCAACATTTCAGCTTTTCCTCCGTGAAGTGTTAAAAAGACCCTACAATCTGGAAAAGGTCAGAAAAGAGCTTACAAAAAAAGTACTTTTTGGGCTTGAGTTTTATATTGTAGTTGCCATCCTTGGAACTTTGAGAGACCCCTCCAGTCAGGAGCTTTTACTTCTGGGTGGTGTCGTCCTTATAAGAACAGTGCTTGGTTACTTTTTGAGCAAAGAAATCAAAGAATATAAACTTGGAGAATAATACGGGACTATTTACTTTTGTAGCAGGTCTGTTACGAAAATTATCTTTTGAATTAACTTCTAATACTGCCCCTAAAGCTTGAATTTTTACATAAAAATTATATTTTATAGTACGTTGTAGACCGAAACAGTACAATTTAAAAACAAGTAGTGTGTTAAGGATACAAAATATTATTAAACTCTAATATTATACTAGTCCGAAATCCAGACTATACTTACACAGATTATGATTATATTGATTAAGTCAAGGCTGTTCCAGCCCAAAATGGGTTAACATGCAGCCCGATATTGAAACAATTCAAAATTACCAACAGGAGCAATTTAATGTATCACCTGAAATGTATCGACTGCGGTGCAGCGTATCCTAAAGACGAAGTAATCTATACATGCAGCAAGTGTGACGGGCTGCTTGATGTTATTTACGATTATTCCTCAATTAAGATTGACATGGAAAAACTCAAGACCGAATGCCCTTCGGTCTGGAAGTACGCAAAACTTCTTCCTGTAGAAAGGGAACCTGTAACTATAAGGGAAGGCGGGACCCCCCTTTATAAGTGCGACCGTCTGGCTGAGAAGATAGGGATTAAAGAGCTCTATGTAAAGCACGAAGGCATGAACCCTACAGGCTCTTTTAAGGACAGGGGAATGACTGTAGGAGTTACTAAAGCCCTTGAGCTTGGTATGAATACAGTTGCCTGTGCATCTACTGGAAACACTTCAGCAGCCCTTGCAATTTATGGGGCAAAAGCTGGAATTCCTGTGGTCGTACTTTTACCTGCAGGAAAAGTCGCTCTTGGAAAGGTAGCTCAAGCCCTTATGCACGGGGCAAAGGTGCTCAGTATTCGCGGAAACTTTGACGATGCTCTTGCCCTTGTACGCACCCTCTGCACCCAGGAAAAAATCTATCTCCTTAACTCTATCAACCCCTACAGGCTGGAAGGCCAGAAGACTATAGGTTTTGAGATTGCAGACCAGCTTGGCTTCAGGGTTCCTGACAGAATTGTCCTCCCCGTAGGAAATGCAGGCAATATCACCGCAATTTATAAAGGCTTCAAGGAGTTTAAGAAGCTCGGCATAACCGATTCACTCCCGAAGATGACCGGAATTCAGGCTGAAGGTTCCTGCCCGATAGTAAAAACCATAAAGAGCGGATCCCCGGAAATTATTCCCGAGGAAAAACCTGAGACCGTTGCAACTGCAATAAGGATCGGAAACCCGGTTAACGCAAAGAAAGCCCTGACTGCAATTAGGGAGTCAGGTGGGACTGCTGAATCTGTCACTGACGAAGAAATCCTTGCAGCCCAAAAGGACCTTGCAAGGCTTGAAGGCATCGGAGTCGAACCTGCGAGTGCAGCCTCGGTTGCAGGGCTCAAGAAACTGGTTGATCTTGGCGTTATAGGCAGAGACGAAACTGTTGTCTGTATCACTACAGGCCACCTGCTTAAAGACCCTCAAACCGTAATTGATGTCTGCGAAGAACCGATTGTAGTGGATGCCAGCATAGAAGCTATCAGAGAAGCTATCTTCGGAAATACTGAATAAAACCTGAAAAACAAACCGATGGGTGTGAAAACAATGGAGCCGGATTATAAGCCTCATGAAATCGAAAAAAAATGGCAGGAAAAGTGGGACGAAAGCCAGATTTTCCAGGCTGAGCCCGATGAACGAGAAAAATTTTTCATAACCATCCCCTACCCCTACCTGAACGGGAACCTGCATGCAGGACATACCCGGACCTTTACCATAGGGGATGTTGTTGCAAGACACAAGAGGATGCTCGGGTATAATGTGCTTTACCCTATGGGCTTTCATGTGACAGGCACACCCATTGTGGGGCTTGCCGAACTGATTGCAAACCGGGACCCTCAGACTATGGACGTCTATGAACGCCTTCACGGGATTCCAGGAGATATTCTCCCCACGCTCGATACCCCGGAGAAGATCGTTGATTATTTCAAGCGTGAATCCGAGAAAGCCATGCGTAATATAGGGTATTCTATTGACTGGAGGCGCAAGTTTACCACGACTGACCCGACATATAAAAAGTTCATTGAGTGGCAGTACACCCGGCTTGAAGAAAAGGGGCTCATTGTGAAAGGCTCGCATCCTGTAAAATGGTGCCCGAATGACAATAACCCTGTAGAGGATCATGACATTTTATATGGAGAAGAAGCTACTATCGTCGAATATACGCTGATCAAGTTCCGATATAAGGATCTCATATTGCCCTGTGCAACCCTGAGGCCTGAAACGACATATGGAGTGACTAACCTCTGGGTCAACCCTGATGTGACTTATGTAAAAGCAAAAGTCACGAAGGATGGAAGGGAAGAGTTCTGGGTTGTCAGCAGGGAAGCTTTCAAAAAACTTACATTTACTGACCGAACAGTCGAGTATATTGAGGATGTGCCTGCAAAATCCATAATAGGAATAAAACTCACAAACCCGATTACTGGGGATGAAGTAATTTCCCTTCCTGCATCCTTTGTAAAACCTGAAAACGGAAGCGGAATAGTAATGAGCGTACCTGCTCATGCACCTTTTGACTACCTGGCTCTTCGAGATCTTTACGATGCTGACCTTAGCGAGTACGGGATAGCCGAAGATCTCAGGAAGATCAAACTGATTTCCCTTATCAAGGTGCCCGATTTTGGGGAGTTCCCTGCAAAAGAAATTGTTGAGAGCATGGGAATTGAAAACCAGAATGACCCGAAAGCCGAAGAAGCCACAAAAATCATATATAGAAGGGAATTCCACGGCGGTGTTCTTAAGGAGATTACAGGAAAATACGAAGGTCAGGCTGTTTCCAAAATAAAGGATATCCTTACCAGGGACTTCATCAGCTCAAACGCAGGGGAGACTTTTTACGAATTCAGCGAACCTGTAGTCTGCCGCTGCGGTACACCCTGTGTAGTAAATATGGTGAAAGGTCAGTGGTTCCTTAATTATTCGAATCCAGAATGGAAAGCAAAGGTTTACGAATGCCTCAGCAGGATGCGGATCATTCCTGAGGAGTACAGGGTTGAGTTTGAAAACAAGATTGACTGGCTCAAGGATAAAGCCTGTGCCCGCAGGAAAGGGCTTGGAACCCGTCTTCCCTTTGATAAAGAATGGTTGATTGAGTCCCTTGGAGATTCGACAATTTACATGAGCTATTATATCATTGCCAGGTTTATCGAAAGCGGTGATCTGAAGCTCGAAAACCTTACCCTTTCATTCTTCGACTATGTCCTGCTTGGAAAGGGCGACCTGGCAGCTGTCAGCGCGGATACTGGGCTCAGTCCTGAGCTGCTTAAAGAAATCCGCAGGCATTTCAATTACTGGTATCCGGTTGATCTGCGCTCTTCGGGAAAAGACCTTGTACCCAACCACCTGCTCTTTTTCCTCTTCCACCATGTAGCTCTCTTTGAAGAGGATAAGTGGCCAAAAGCGATTGCAGTAAATGGCTTTGTCTCCCTTGAAGGACAGAAAATGAGCAAATCCAAAGGTCCTATCCTGACTATGGAAAATGCGGTCAGCCATTACGGTGCGGACATAACAAGGATGTATATTCTTTCCACAGCCGAGCAGACACAGGATGCAGATTGGCAGAGGACAGGAGTTGAATCTGCCAGAAGGCAGGTGGACAGGTTCTATTCCTTCGCTAAGGATGTTATAGAGAGCAGAAAACGTGCAGACCTGAACACTGAGCTGAAACAGATCGACCGCTGGATCCTTTCCAGGATACAGAAATATATCCGGAACACGAATTCTGCCCTTGACTCTATTCAGACAAGGGAAGCAATCCAGAACTCTTTCTTCCTGCTGATAAATGATGTCAAATGGTACCAGAGGAGAGGCGGAGAAAACCTGCTCTATTATGTGCTGGACAACTGGGTCAGGCTTATGGCTCCCTTTACCCCCCACCTCTGTGAGGAAATCTGGGAAGCAATGGGGCACAAAGACCCGATTTCCCTTGCTCAGTACCCGCTCTATAACGAAGACCTGATAGATGACAGTGCAGAGCTTGCCGAAGAAGTGATAAAGGGAACCCTGGAAGACATTGAGGAGATTATAAGGGTAACGAAGATGACCCCGCAGATGGTTCATCTCTATACAGCCCCTGCCTGGAAAGCCAAAGCCGTCAGGTGTGCCTGCGATATGCAGCGTGAAGATTCTCTTGAGGTAGGCAACCTTATAAAAACCCTGATGTCAAATCCTGATCTCAAACGCTTCGGAAAAGAGATCCCAAAGTTCGTACAGAAGCTTGTCTCTGAATTCAAAAGTGGAGGCGCAGATCGGTATGAAGTCTTTGCAGGTTCGGAGCTTGATGAGCAGGCTCTCCTGAAAGAATCGGCTTCCTTCCTGGAAAAAGAGATCGGTTGCCCTGTTGAAGTCCACTGTGCCGACTCACCTGCCTTTGACCCTGAAAAGAAGTCAAGGTTTGCCGAGCCGCTAAGGCCCGCAATTTACATCGAGCAGGCAAAGAGAGAGGAGTAAAAGAAGCTTTCAGGCTTCTTATATTCTTTTCAACTCCAACTTTTTGTGCTTCTAGTAGCACATTATCTTTTTACACTATTTTATTATATTATGGCTCTTACGTATCTATTTCTGACACTCAGAGTCGCGCACTGAGTTAATAAAAAGTAACAAAGCTCTATCTGCGTTCTTTCACCATATACCGAGGTATTTACCTAACTTTTGTATAGGTCTAAAGCCTCAGGTTTGTAAAAATTTCCATCATAATAAACAATTGAGAAGATATTTTTAATCGGAAATTGCAAAATTTTATTAGTGAAGTCAGATATAAAGCTCTGCTCTCCTATCCTCAAATACAGGAATAAACTTTCGGATCTCTTCTTTTGAGGACAAGTCAAGGTCATAGACAATTACACATTCCTGATCGCCTGCATCGGCTTTTACTTCACCCCAGGCGTCAATTATCATTGAGTTTCCGAAATAGGTGCAGTCGGGAGCCGAACCAATGCGGTTGCAGGCAATATGCGGGATCTGGTTTTCGATTGCTCTTGCTTTTGCAAGAACTCTCCAGTGCTCAGATCTGGGATTTGGGAAAGCTGCGGTCGTAACAAGAAGGTCAGAACCAGCAAGAGCAAGCTTTCTTGCAACTTCAGGGAAACGAAGCTCGTAGCAGATCTGGAAACCGATTTTCAGGTCCCTTTTTTTTAAAGCAATAGGTTCGATTGAGCTTCCCCTGGAGAAATACTGGTTTTCACCCTTAAAAGGATGAGTTTTCCGGTAAGTACCGGCTAAAATTCCTGATTCAAAGCAAAAACCGAGATTATAGTAAAGCATTGAATTATCTGAGCTCGAAGGAGCGGGCTTTTCAGAATCCGCAAGTTCCCTGCTGCCAGAAACCTCTTCCGAGACAACCTTTTCAATTATTGAACCCATGATAATGCAGTCATTAACTTCGGAAAAACACGCCAGGTTTTCAAGAACAGGAGAAGGCATAATTTCTGCTGCATGATCAAAATGCTCATAGCAAAAGCCTGTTGAAAAGAGTTCGGGAAAAACAATAAGTTCAGCCCCTCTTCTTACGGCTTCATGAGCCATATAAAGGGCTTTTTCAAGGTTTTTCTGCTTCCTGCAGTGCAGCACATCCATCTGGACACAAGCAACTTTCATATCCGAACCACCAGCCAGCAATAGCAGCAACAATATAAACTCTGTTATGTAAAGTTTCAATTTAAGCGATTAAAATCTCTTCAAGGAAGCAGGGTAGTTTGCTTACTTTTCGCTACCAGACCCTCGAGATCGATCCTGTTTCTAATCAACCCTGCAAACACTTCGTTCGCAAACCTTACAATTTCTTCCCTGTTTTCATGTATTTCATACGCAGGGTCATCGGGAGGTATTTCAATCTTTGTAATATCAGCCCTTGCTTTCTTTAGATGAGCATCCTGAACTTCACACACCAATCCAGGCTTTTCCAGGTACTGTTCAAGGTGTTTTTGAGTAATCCCAATAAGCTTCAATTCCCTGCGAAAACAGGGTCTTTCAAACAGTTTTGAAATCACATATACTCCTACAGGAATCCTTGAATCCAGGTTGATTTTAAGAAGCTGGTCCCTGATAATAGAATAAATCTCCTCGGGGTCTTGAAGTTCCTGAGACCTGGACTCCCTGATTTTTTCCGATAAAGACCCTGCAGTCTTCTCAGGCAAGGCATAGATTTTCGAAGGAGGGACTTCGGTTTCTTCAAGAATATTAAGATCCCTGAGTGCCCTGAGATAGCCTGTAAGAACAAGGCGATGCTCTTCTATTCCTCTGGCTTTCAGTTCTCTGGAAAGCCCGCTGATCGAGAGTTGTCTGCCTTCAAGTAGTTCAAGGAGTTTGGAATTGAGCTTTTCTTCCATCTGTACCGACATCACATTTTATTGCTGTTATTGCTGTTATTACTGTTATTGCTGTATTGCCGTGAATTAACTTTCAAAGATTCAGAAAAGTAAATCCTTCTGCCTTTAGGGGCAGCCAAAAGGATAAGTCCTTTTTCCTGAATCTTTGAAAAAGATCTAATCTTTCCTGGCTGAGAGGCGATTAAGCAAGAAAATTGCAGAGGATAATACACGATGTAATTATCCTGCATAATATAAAGCTTATGAGAGAGCCTGTGAGGTGAAGTCATAGAATTGGGAAGAAACTGATAGATATAAATAAAAGAGATTTACTTGAGTTTATGGATGGAATGTGGGAGATTAATCTGAGGAGAATAAACGAAAGATAATGTAAACAGTAAATTCCGGCACTATATGGCGAGCAATTCTCTGGAAAGAAAATGTATGAGGTAGTATAACCAACCAAATCATTTTATATTCTTTATTAATTAAATAAGCAGGAATTAAGCGTTTTCCAGAGGGATTAAAGGGCAACGCTTAAAAATGATAATTGCTATCTGGTTTAAGTTCAAACTGAGTATTATCATAAGGATGCAAAGATGATTACGAAGTTAATTCCCAGTTCAGTAGAGGAACATGGAGACTGGATGACCCGTAATCACTGCAGCAGTTTTTGCTATATGAACACCAATACATACCTTTAATTGCTTCCGAACCTATTTACGGACACTACTCAGAGAATATCAAAACTGTTTATCATGCTTCAATTTCAGACTCTTTGCTCTGGCTCAGACCTGGCAAATTAGCGCTCTTTAAGAAATTCATAATTGTTGGGTCTCACCCAGTGAAAGAATCTGCATATATTGATATTTAATAAAAAATATATAATTATCTACCTCTACTTGTATTTCTTATTGCCTGTTGCCCAATGCCCTCAGGTATTGGGAATTACATGCAAAACTATGACTATTTGCTTATCAGGAGAATGGTATGCGTCTTAATGTATTCACAGATAACCCAACCGTTCCGATAGATGTAAAGGACAGATCTATAAGCGAATTGATGGACGGAATGCTCAAAACAGGTTTCCAGGGAAGGAAGCTGGCAGAATCCGTTCAAGCCTGGTACAATATGTTAAAAGAAGAGAATTTGACCGTGCTTATGGGTCTGTCAGGGGCGATGGTCCCTGCTGGCATGCGAAGGGTTATTTCTTATATGATCCGGGAGAGAATGATAGACTGCCTTGTAAGTACAGGGGCGAACCTGTTCCATGACTCACACGAAGCACTTGGCAAGAAGCATTATATAGGTTCACATCTGACTGACGACAAGAAGCTCTTTGAGCACGGCGTGGACAGAATTTACGATATTTTCGCGGTGGAGGAGGAGTTCAGGGCTGCAGATAACCTAATTGCGGATTTTGCAGAAAAAATTGGGGAAATTTCCTGTTCATCAAGGGAGTTCATGCACCTTCTCGGAAAGGAATTGGTAAGGCGCGGAGCTGCAGAAGATTCCATAGTTGTAAGTGCATACAGGCATAATGTCCCTATCTTCGTTCCTGCACTTTCGGACAGTTCAATAGGGATCGGACTCACGATTGCAAGAAGGAGAGGCTTGAAACTTAATATAGACCAGATAAAAGACGTTGACGAAATTACGCAGATTGTAGAAAAGTCAGGAAAGACTGGCGTTGTCTATGTTGGAGGCGGAGTCCCGAAGAATTTCATCCAGCAGACAGAGGTAATAGCTTCTATCCTGGGGATGAATATCGGAGGGCATGATTATGCGCTTCAATACACTACTGACGCTCCACATTGGGGAGGACTTTCAGGCTGTACTTTTGATGAAGCCGTTTCCTGGGGAAAAATCGCAGCCCAGGCAAAAAAAGTGCAGGTTTTCGTAGATGCTACTATCGCTCTTCCTATTGTTGCCCATGCACTGCATGAAAAATGCCGTGGACTGAAGCGGAATGCCCCGAGTTTTAACTGGGAAGGGCCTGAAGGGCTTGATATTGATTATAAAAAATAATCAAATTACAAATGTTTATTATATTTGAAAGCTTATAACGTAAGACGAGAAGGAGAGGAGTAAATGGGTAAAAGAACTCGGATAATTAACGATCCTTCCTATTTAGTACCATTGCTCAGGACTTTTGGGTCAAGAACTCATAAAAAAATATTCGATGCACTTTCAAACAAATGGATGACAAAAGCTGAGATTGATGAGTTCATAGGTGCAGACTCGTCAAAAAGCCTTCACATTCTGAAAAAAGCCGGACTTCTTGAGAGCCAGTGGAGAGTTCCGGAGGCAGGACAAAAACCCTCCAAAGAATACCACAGCTCCTATTCCAAAGTTCAGGTTAACTTCCAGTGTTCGTTTGAAGATCTGAGCGATATCATCATGCTTACTTTTAAGCCGTATGAGGAAGTCAAAGACGCAATCGAAGAACTGGAAAGGCTTGTTGAAGAAGGCAATACCTCCATGAGCAACCTCACGCGGACTCTTAATAAAAACCCATTCTATATCTGTGCAGTTGCTCGCAGATCTGAAAGGCTTTCGGTAATGGGACAGAGATTAAAATTAATTGAAGATGTAGAGGAGAACTACGACTGATGATTAAAATCCTCAAGACTAAAAGCGGAGTAACCAAGTTCCAGGTCCTTATTGAAATTGCAGCCCACCAGCCGAATGTAAGACAGAAAGAAATCGCTGCAAAGATTGGAATAACTCCCCAGGCAGTTTCTGAATATATTAAAGAACTTGTAAACGATGGGCTTATAGTTACTGAGGGCCGAGTCCGGTACAGGATTACAAAAGAAGGCGTAGAGTGGGTTCTTGAGAATGCCACCGAAATGAAGCGGTACGCTCGCTTTGTCATGGAGGATATAATCAGCCATGTTTCAACCTGGACAGCCATTGCAAAAGAGGATGTAAAGGAAGGGCAGCAGGTGTACCTGAAAATGGAAAAGGGGCTCCTGTACGTTAGCAGCACGGAAAAAACGGGTGCATCAGGCAATGTTATCTCCGATGCGGCTGCAGGAGAAGATGTAGGAGTAACAAACTTAAAGGGCCTGATCGACCTGGAAAATGCGACAATTACAATCTGCAAGGTTCCCAGGATTGAGCGTGGAGGGTCAAGAAAGGTGGACATTGAACGCCTGAAGATTATGGCAAACTCAAAACCCTATATAGCAGCTATAGGTGTGGAAGCACTTATCGCCCTGCGCAAGATTGGCATAACCCCAAATGTTATGTTTGGAACTAATGAATCAGTCATTGAAGCTGCGTATCATGGGCTGTCATCCCTTGTGGTTTCAGTGGATGAGCAGGTTTCTTCCCTTCTTAACAGGCTGGAGACCGAAAACCTTGAGTACGAACTTGTAGACCTGACCCTCGAATAACTCCTGATAATTTTGAAATCGATTCCAGACCTACGGGTCTGAATCAAAAATTCTAATTTTTCTAAATACTGCCATCCCGGGATAGTTTTCTCAGAGCCTCTCTAAATAACGCGTTACTTTCCTTGTTTATCATTTATTTTTTAACTTATCCCACATTTCAGAGCCTGGTGCCTCACCAGTTAAAAGAATAATCGCAATAAAAATAAACACCATTGCTGTAAGAATAGCATATCTAGCTATGCTTTCTTCAGGATAATGCATACCTACAAGAGGAACAATAATTATAAATGCAATAGTTACTAACCAGCCTTCTAAGCTAGCTGGGCTAACGCCCCAACCAATCCTCCTTTTATGAAACCATGCTTTCCTGGTAAGTTTTTTCATGTTTGGGCTCCTTTTATTTTTGATTCAATCCTCTTCTTTACGACTTTTGATCGCAAATAACTTTTAATATATTAGGAAGAACTCAAATATAATATCGGGGGTTCTTATTGCTAAAAAAGATTATTTAGGGAAAAAATATAGATCAATTCTCAAACATAAAATTTGAAATTATATTTTATCGCTCCTAAGCACGAATTAAACTCCTGAGCAAAAATAATTTTTATCCCTGCTGTTTTGCTTCAAAGATGGAAACACATACTCGATTTTCTTGAAATATCGGGTTTCAATTAAAGCTCTCTTGAAAAATTTTAAGCTGCACTACAAGCCTTTTACGAAAGAACTTGACCGAAACCGTTGCGCCTGTTTATTACGCCATTGCTCGGGGTTTTCGCTCAAGCCTTTTTTGAAAAGGCTTGCGCTCAAGCAGTTTTTTGAAAAGGCTTGCACTCAGCCATTTTTTTCAAAAGGCTTGTGAAAAAGTTTCGCATACATTTATCTTTAAATGGCATGTTTTATATAATCAGGAGATATCCCATGAAGCTGATTGCGCTTTCCGATACTCATATGAAAACCGGAGAAATTCCCCTGCAACTGCAAACGCTCCTTGAGGAGTGTGATCTTATAGTACATGCAGGGGACTTCAGTACTGTAGAGGCTTATCAGGCTTTCAATGCTAGCGGGAAATTAAAGGCGGTTTTTGGCAATGATGATGCTCCCGAACTCAAAAAGCTCCTTCCCGAAAGGCTGAAATTCGAAGTGGAAGGGGTAAAAATAGGAGTTGTACATGAAGGTGGGCTTTCGGTTACCAACACAACTGCACAGGGTTACCTTGCTAAAGAAATGGAAGTAGATATCCTGATTTTCGGGCACCTGCACAGGCCCCTGATAGAGAAAAGAGATGTCATGCTCATCTGTCCCGGCTCGCCTACAAAACCCAGAATGTCAAATCCAAGTGTCGTGGAACTCGTAATCGAGAAAGGAAATATTAACGGCAGGATAGTTACGCTTGAAGGAAATACCTGTGAATATATAAAGTTCCGGGATGCGCTTAAAAAGCGCACGCAGGAAAAAGACCTTAACGAAAAAAAAGCTTGAACATCTGAAACTACAGGAGATAGATCTGAAAGAAATTACAATCTGGGCTACCCTGTGTAATAGCCCTGACAGTGATTTATTTGCTCTTGGAATCAGGCACATGCCCTGCTAAGCGGGGTTACAGGAACTAATTTCGCAATCCAGGTTTACATTGTTTCCAGTTTGAACATAACGCCTGTACCCTGAAGGCTCAGATAAACTTTATCCCCAAATTCGAGAATTTTCTCAACACTGACATTGCTGTTCCAGTTGTATACGAAATCGTAGCTACCCTGCATGGGCTCGAAACCCAGGGACATCAATCGATGGTTAATCTCTGATGGACGAGCCCCTTCACTGCTGAACCAGACCAGAAGATAGGTTTTCACAGCATCATCTCACATATCAGTTTAATTATTTTGTCGTTAGGTTTAATTCAAACACACATTGCTTATTTTATACCATGTCTCGTTCATTTATGTATATTTTGCCTCTTCTGGCTTTAAGGCCGATGCGAATAAAAAAGGTTTGCTTAATACGACCGGGGTTTAAGTATTAAGTAAAAGAATTTCAGGAAAAAGATAGAAAGAAGTAAAAACTCCAGAGAATGGGTGACAGGGAAAGAGGAAGCAGAAAAAAGAAATAAAGACCTGATAAGATAAAGATTAATTTTCTAAATAAAAAAGAATTGAGAGGCTTTTGCCCCTATTTTACCATAAGGCTGTTTTATTCATTTATGATTTCATTACTTTTCTTTGAGGGATTCAAGGGCTTTTCTGACCATTGCACGGTAGGAATCCGTATTGGTCAAGTAGTGTTCTTTTGCAAGTTTTGCGTCTGGGTCTTCCTCTGCCTCAACTGCCTTTATTCTCTCAAGAGTTTGCTTTGCGGTATCGAGCACCCAGAGGTCTCGGGTAAGTTCATCTACCTGCTGGATCGATTCAGGTCGGATGGAAGTCAGGATGTTTCCGTCATCTGTTATGTAGGTGCTTGTCTTGCCCACGACTGCCACAAAAGCTGGTGGTTCGCATTCCGAAAGGAATTGGGCTGCTTCAGGCTGGTACTGTCCTGCATAGACCAAAAAGGAGCCAGTAGGATCTGAAATCCTTCCCCTCCAGTATTCGGAATCAGTGCCGATATCTTCCTTTTCGATAAGTGTGCCAACAAGGAAAATTCGGTTTACCTTAGCCCCTGTGGGAGTAAGGATATACTGCGGAGCATACTGATCATTCTCATCCCTTGAGGTCAGGTTAGAATCCTTCAGTTCCTGGGCAAAAACTCTGCGGGCAGCCTCTCTGAAAAAGCCTGGCATTTACTGCACCTCCGACTTGCTAAGTGTTTCATTAGGGGCAAGCATTTCATCAAGCATTTCATCAAGCATCTCTCTATCCAGAGAAGTCTTGGGGGTAATCGAATCGACAAGGATATAACGGTCAAGTTTGTGTCCGGTGATGGTATAATATCTGCCTACTAGCTCATGTTTCAATTTATCCAGCACAACTCCCGGATCAAGGGCATCTGCAGCCATTGCAATTGCATCATCAAGGGAAATCCCTGCAAGCTCTTCAGTAAGTTCCCTGTTAATAAGGGCATCCTGGGTGGAAGTTCCGGAATCAAGAACCGCTTTTATCCTCAGGTCGTATTCTCCTTTTACTTTACCGTGTTCCGCACAGGCACCTTTAACCAGAGCCCTTTTACACTCAGGGCAGCGTTTTATGAGGCCTGAGCCTGCCTGGATGTCCACCATTGCTCCAAAGTATGTGGTGGTTGCGGACCCGACTTCAATATCCTCATCAAGCTCTTCTATGGAACTTGACCGGTTAAGCTGGATCTGAACTTTGCCGCCCCATTCATTAACAACTACATTTTTTAACATGTAGCTCTTGCCTTCTTCCATGTCAGGAAGTTCGGAGCTTGCCCAGTTAGTGAATTTGACGACCCCTGTGTGGTCTCCTATAAGCCCTGCCTGCCCGATGGATTCGTGAGAGTTTTCCCAGAGCTGAACCACTTTTCCTTTGACTGTAGCCCACTGGCCTCCCACAAGGTCAGAGATATTTCTGAATTCAGATTCTCTTGCAGCTGGTGTAAAATCTCCGCCCCCAATTCCGATGGGCTCATCAAGCTTTTCCACTGAGCTGTTCTTGTTGAGCTGAACCTGGAACCTGCCGTTGTACTCTCCTACAACAACACTCCGGAGGAGGTAACTTTCTCCCTGCTCAAGCCTGGGCAGTTCAGCATTCTTCCATGCGGTAAACTTTATGATGCCCGTCTCATCCCCCAGAAGCCCTACCTGAGAGATGGACTCATGAGTGTTTTCCCAGAGCTGGACAACCTTTGCCTTAAGGTTTGCCCACTGCCCGTTTTCCGAGATATCTGCAATCTTCGTAAGCTGAGGCTCAGCTTGCCTCATATAAAATTCATTCTTAGGAATAGAATATTTCTTCAAAAAGTAATTGGTCACGCTGCGCTGCGCTTCGTTAGAAGGAACTTTAAATTTCGTAATCAGTTCATCAAGTCTGCTTTCGATATCTTCTACATTTATATCGATGCCAAGCTTCAAAAATCGGTCTCGAATGGATTCGGCTGTTTGTTTCATTCTTTCTACCTCAACAAGCCTCTTGTTTATCTTTATTTTATAGAGAGGCGTTTTAAATTACAACGCCACAGAATATAAAGTTAAGGAAAGCGGAGTGAAAGTATTCACCACAAGCAGTGACCAATTTATGGGAAAGCATGTTTTAAAAACTCTGCGAAACCCGGGGAATTGGTACCTGAGGATATTCATATGCGGGGAAATAATTACTTTTTTAAGATCATTTTTAATCCCCGCCAGCAGTAATACTTGCTGCCCGCCTGGGTTCAACTTTGAATTCACTTCAATATTTCATTTTAAGTTTTTTTTGATAGAATATATCCTCAGGCTGTACTTAAACTTATTTGTGAAGAAGATCGAAAGCACGTTTTCCAATATCTCCTTCCCCAATAATTCCAGAAAATTAATTCCTTGCTCATTCTGTAATCTTCATATTTGTAACCTTCACTTCCATGATATTGCCTCTTCCACTTACTTCACACATTGAGAAAAAGTGAAGCATCCTTATCATATTGTCAATGACTGCCGCAGTTGTTATGGCAGGGCTCATGGAGCGGATTCCAAGATCCCAGAAAGCCTGAAGGTTGAAAGAGAGATATCGAAATACAGCATGACAACCCTACATTATAGTGGATCTTTGTATTCTTTCAGGATTTGACAGGAGAAATTAAGAGTGTGAACATGAATTTTGTGGCTGGCTGTAAAAGTTCTCTTTCAGAGTGGATTAAAGCCGTTGAGAAGCAAAATATGTGAGCAAGCAGGTGCCCGAAATTATCAGCGTCTGACAATCTTTACCTGAACTAACATTTTATTCTCAAAGTACAGTTATTGCTGAAATACAATTTACATTTTAAAATGTTTATGTATACGTCATTTATACACCATTATACCTAAATTTATATATCCTGTAGCATTATAGAAAACTCCAGAGTGCCCAGAACGATTCCGAGAATTTCACCACTGTTCCCCTGAATCTTAATAATTAATTGTTAAATGTATAACATCATATAGTGGAATTTATCTAGATATTTCTCAAAAATTGCCTCAATTTTAAGCTTTAAAAAATACAAGACATAAAAAGTAGGAAGTATTTATCTGAGTTATGAAATAAATATTTTTCTATACATTCAAAAAGCTCAAATACTCTATAAAAACTAAAATCAAGAGAAATTTGGAAGAGATTTTAAGGTTTACGTCCTCAAGAATGCTTTATTCTATAAGGAGGATTAACTATTAATTATAGAGGATTACTTTTTTATTGTTAGCTATCCTTTATACTGGTATAACATTTTACATATATTTAGACATAGGTTTTTGCGTAAAATTTTCAAAGGTAATGTATAAATTCTAAAGAAGGTTTTTAAGATCTATGAAAGCTATTATTCTTGCAGCTGGAGAAGGGTTGCGTTGCAGGCCTCTTACTCTTACTCGCTCAAAAGTAATGCTTCCCATTGCCAACAGACCTATTCTAGAGCATGTAATAGATTCGCTTGAAAAGAACAGAATTACTGATATTATATTGGTTGTTGGATATAAGAAAGAACGCATAATGGACTATTTTGAGGATGGACTGAACTTTGGAGTGAAAATAAAATACATCGAACAAAAAGCTCAGCTCGGTACTGCACATGCAATCGAGCAAGCAAAAAGCATGATCGGCCCCGAGGACTCGGAATTTCTCGTGCTTAACGGAGACAACCTGGTGGAACCGAAAACAATAGCAGACCTTCTCAACAATTATGAGGGAGATGCAAGCCTTCTGACCGTAAGGATGGAAGACACTGCAGGCTATGGAGTAGTTCTTACGGATAAGAAAAGAGTTACAAGAATTCTGGAAAAAAGACCCGGGGATCTGAGCCGTATTGTAAATACCGGAATTTATGTTTTTACACCGCAGGTCTTTGAAACCATCGAAAAAACCCCGATATCCGAAAATGGGGAATATGCGATAACAGATACCCTCCAGCTCATGATTGATGAAGGAAAAATTGTTACTTCAGTTCCTACCGAGTCAAAGTGGCTTGATGCTGTCCATTCCTGGGATTTATTGAAAGCAAATGCAATAGTCCTAGATTCCGCCAGAAGCCAGAGAATTGAAGGAGAAGTAGAAGAGGGAGCTGTCATAAGAGGAAATGTAACCATAGGAAAGAATACCAGGATTCGTTCCGGAACTTACATTTTAGGACCTGCTGTCATAGGAGAGAATTGTGACATAGGTCCCAATGTGGTCATTCTACCCTCCACAACGATAGGAGACAATGTATCTATCAGGTCATTCACTGAAATTCAGAATAGTATAATAATGAACGACTGCAGGATATATTCCCACGGACAAATCTCAAATTCCATAATTGGAAGCAATAACACAATTGGTTCAGGATTCTTTGTTGAGGAGAAAGAAGGTCTGTCGATCATTATGAATGGAACTGTTCATCGAGCTCCCAAACTCGGTACTATCTTTGGAGACGACAACCGGATTGGAAACAGTGTACTTGTGAAGGCCGGAGTAACTGTAGCCGTCGACTGCCAGGTAGAGTCTGGAAACACTATATACAGGGATCTGCCCCATCACTCGGTGGTTCTTTAATCCCAGAGAGGTGAAAAAATGTGTGGAATCGTAGGTTATGCAGGAGAAAAATCTGCTGCATCTATTATAGTAGAATCTCTCAAAAAACTTGAGTACCGCGGATATGACTCTGCCGGGATTTCTGTTCTGGGCAGCGGAGTAGATACATACAAATCAGTAGGTAAAATCGCAAACCTTGAAACCACAATTCCTAAAGGCATAGGTGGCAATATTGGAATAGGGCATACCCGCTGGGCAACCCACGGAAGACCCAGCACTATAAACGCTCATCCACACAATTCCGGAAACCCGTATAAGATCTCAGTCGTGCATAACGGGATTATAGAGAACTATATGACACTGAAAGAGCAGCTGATTGCAGAAGGATACGAGTTTAAGTCTGAAACCGATACAGAAGTGGTCGCACACCTCCTGCACAAACACCTGTACGGAAAACCCGATGGGAAAGAAGCAAAGTGTGATCTTCTCACAGGACTCAGGGAAGCGCTAAAGGAGATTGAAGGTTCTTATGCTCTTGCAATTATCTGTGCTGACGAGCAGGGAAAACTAGTGCTTGCGCGGAAAGACAGCCCGCTTGTTATAGGACTTGGCGAAGGTGAGAACTTTGCCGCATCGGATGTAACCGCTTTTTTAAATTACACAAGGGATGTTATTTTTGTAGATGATTTTGAAACTGCAGTTCTGACTCCTACCAGTGTAGAGGTCTTTGACAGAGAAGGAAGAGTCCGCGAAAAGAAAATAGAAAAGATCGAGTGGGATTTTGAAGCTGCTGAAAAAGCCGGCTACGAACATTTCATGTTGAAGGAAATTCACGAGCAGGTGAGTGCGATTCATAACACACTTGCAGGTAAGGTCTCAGAGCTTGAGGGAACCATATATCTCAAAGAACTTAATATGACTGAGGACGAGATAAGAAGGCTTTCAAGGATTCAGATTCTGGCATGTGGGACCTCATGGCATGCAGGGTTGCTTGGAAAATATCTATTTGAGCAGCTAGCAGGCATCCATTGCGATATAGATATCTGCTCGGAATACAGGTACAGAAACCCGGTCATGGATGACGGGATGCTTGCCATTGCAATTACCCAGTCAGGAGAGACTGCGGATACTCTCGCAGCCGTGAGAGAGGTAGCGTCCTATAACTGTCCTACTCTTGCGATTACAAATGTCGTAGGGAGCACCATTACAAGAGAAGTTGACAGTGTGCTCTATACTAGAGCAGGACCTGAGATAGGGGTTGCTGCAACCAAAACTTTCAGTACTCAGCTTACGCTGCTTTATCTGCTTGCCGTAAAGTTCGCCTTATCAAGAGGTAAATTAAGTCACAATTATGTTAAAGGATTCATTACGGATCTAAGGAAAATACCTGGACAGATCCAGCAGATCCTTAACCAGAAGGAGACAGTAAAGGAATGTGCAGAGGCTTTTGCTCACGCAAAGAGTTATTTCTTCCTCGGCAGGCACCTGAACTATCCGATTGCCCTTGAAGGTGCGCTTAAGTTAAAAGAAATTTCATATTTGCATGCTGAGGGTTTTGCTGCAGGTGAGCTCAAACACGGCCCGATTGCACTGCTTGAAAAGGGTACTCCTGTGGTTACTATTGCGACAAAAGGGCAGACATATGATAAGGTACTGAGCAATATAAAAGAAGTAAAAGCCAGAGATGCTACAGTTATCGCAATTGCTGGGAATAAAGACACCGAGATTGGAAAATATGCAGATGTTGTCCTTACGATTCCTCAAAGTAGCGAACTGCTTTCCCCGCTGCTCAGTGTTGTAGTCCTCCAGCTGCTTGCTTATTATACTGCGCTTGCCCGGGGCTGCTCGATTGACAAACCACGCAATCTTGCAAAGAGTGTCACTGTGGAATAACGGAAAGACTGAAAACTTAAAATTAAAAAAAATCAAAAGAACCTAAAGAGAATACACTTTACACTTCAGAAAACTTCGGAGCGGGACATATGAAACTCTTCGGATCTTCAGGAATAAGAGGGATAGCAAACAAAGAAATCACGCCCGAACTTGCACTAAATGTAGGGCTTGTATTGGGAAGCCGAAAAAAGACTGCAGTTATCGGAAGGGATCCCAGAGTTTCGGCCCAGATGATCGAGCACTCCCTGATTGCAGGAATGACTGCAGCAGGCTGTGCTGTTACAGAGATCGGCCTTGTTACTACCCCTACCCTGGCATATGCAGCCAGAGAATACGAATGCGGTGTAATGGTTACAGCCTCCCACAACCCTTCTGAGTACGTAGGAATCAAACTCTGGAACCCTGACGGCATGGCTTTTGACTCGTCGCAGCAGGACGAAATTGAGAGAGCCATTGAGGATGCGAATTTTTCCAGAGTTCCATGGAACCGTATAGGCAGATTTGAAGAAGATGGAAATGCCGTCCGTGCCCATATGAATATGATTAAGAAACTTGTAGGGAGTTCCAGCCTGAAAGTAGTACTGGACTGCGGATGCGGAGCAGGAGGGACAATTAGCCCCTATCTCCTCCAGGAACTGGGCTGTGAAGTAATAACCCTGAATGCCCAGCCTGATGGTCACTTCCCTGCGAGAAACCCAGAGCCGAATGATGAAAACCTTTCCATGCTAAAAAAAGCTGTTGTTGATTTCGGAGCCGATCTCGGGATAGCGCATGATGGGGATGCAGACCGGATGATGGCAGTGGATGAGAAAGGCAATTTTGTCTCAGGCGATGAGCTACTTGCAATTTTTGGACACTATGAATGCAACGGCAACAAGGGAACGGTTGTCGTGCCTGTAGACACTTCATTGATGGTTGACGATTTCCTTAAAGGTTCTGAAATTGTAAGGACAAGAGTGGGAGACGTCTACGTCGCTGAAGGAATAAAACAGTACGGTGCGATTTACGGAGGCGAGCCGTCAGGAAGCTGGATTTTCCCGAAGATTTCCTACTGCCCTGACGGGATTTACGCAGCCGCAAAGCTTGTCGAGATTGTAAAGGAAAAGAAATTAAGCGAACTTCGAGAAGAACTTCCAAAGTATGCCACAAAAAGAGGAACTCTACCCTGCGCAAATGAAAAGAAAGCAGAGTTTATGGAAAAAGTGAAGGCTAAACTTGAGCCTTTAGGAAAAGTCCTTGATATTGATGGCATTCGCGTGGAAATGGACAATGGCTGGGTACTTGTGCGCCCCTCGGGCACGGAAGCAAAAGTGAGGATTACGGCTGAAGCCCGTGAGAATGTTGATGAGATTTTCGAAATGGCTGAAAAGATAGCAAAGGAGGCGCTTAAATGAAAGCAGTTGTCCTTGTGGCAGGAAAAGGCACAAGAATGGAACCTCTGACTTCCGACTGCCCCAAGGTCATGCTCAAGGTCGCAAATAAGCCCATCCTTGAGCACATACTTAATTCAGCCATAGAAGCAGGTATCGACGGCTTTGTTTTCATTACGGGTTATCTGGAGGAGCAGATAAAAGAGTACTTCGGGGATGGGAGCAAATGGGGAGTTAGCATAGAGTACGTACGGCAGAAAGAGCAGCTAGGGACTGCAAACGCGATAGGCTGTGCAAAAGGCTATGTTGACGGAGCTTTCCTTGTACTCAACGGAGATATGCTCATAGGACAGGAAGATTTAAGAGCTCTGGTTTCAAGGACAGAGGAAGCGGTCATTTGCGTAAAAGAGGTAGAAAACCCTTCGGATTTCGGAGTGCTTGAAACTGAGAATGATAGGGTTGTAAGGGTAATAGAAAAACCTAAAACCCCACCCACTAACCTTGCAAACGCCGGAATATACCTTTTCAGGGAATCCATTTTTGATTTCATTGACAGGACACAGCCATCCGTAAGAAATGAATTCGAGATTACGGACTCACTCCAGATGCTTATCGATACAGGAGCGACTGTAGGCTACAGCTCTCTCAGCGGCAGGTGGATAGATATAGGGTATCCCTGGGATCTCCTTAAAGCAAACGAACATCTACTGAAAGATCTCAGGAAGAGGTATGAGGGTACCGTGGAACCGAATGCGACAATAAAAGGGGAGGTTGTAATAGGAAAAGGTACTCTTATCAGGAGCGGTTCTTACATCGAAGGTCCGGTAATAATAGGGGAGAACTGCGATATAGGTCCCAATTGTTATATCCGCCCATACACTTCAATAGGGAACCATGTAAGGGTAGGGAATGCGGTCGAAATAAAAAACACGATTATCATGGAAAATACCAATGTAGGTCATCTGAGTTATGTTGGAGACAGTATTATCGGACGCCGTTGCAATTTTGGAGCGGGTACGAAAGTTGCAAATCTCCGGCATGATGGGAAAAATATAAAAGTAATGATAAAAGGCAGAATTCTTGACTCGGGCAGAAGAAAACTCGGAGTGATTATGGGAGACGACGTGCATACTGGTATTAATACAAGTATAAATACCGGCGTGGTAATGGAAAAAGGGAGATTTACGTATCCCGGAGAGATTGTAAAACATTAATCCAGTACTCGGGTTCTCGAAAATCCGATCAACTCTAAAAAAGAGTCCATGATTTTCTGAGATCAAATAAGAGATTCTGAAAAATAAAATAAGAGATTCTGAAAATAAGCTGGAGCCCTTTTCCCGGAAAGGAAAGGGGCATTTAAATTAACTTTTTCTAACGAGCTCGGAATGAAGATGCTTTTATGCGTAAAGTTTCTTTAAGGACCAGAGCATTGTGCTCCGGAAGAGTCCTTCGGTTTCCACCTTTAAGGAATCGTCATTCATGCATTTTACTGCTTCTTTCAGGGGTTTGCCCGAATCAAGGATCTGCCTTATAGTTTTCTCATCAGTTTCTATTGTTATGGTAGGTCCCATCTTTGAGTTGGGATCAGTAGGAGTGTCATATTTGTAAAACTCTCCTATCTTTCCTCCTCGCATCAGTAAAGTCACATAAAGCATCTCGCCGTTTTCAAGCTTAATTTTTCCGGCAATTTCCTCACTGGCTACAAGCCTTTTAAGGACTGAGGGAACTTTATCGAAATTTTCATTATAAAGCTCGGCTTTTGCGCTCAGTTCTGCAAAGAGATCATTTTCAATACTGGAGTTCTCAGGCGCTTTGTAAAGTTCAGCTTCTTTAATGTTTACTGCATTAGAGGCTGCACTTGTTATCGGTACAAACAATAGCATAATTAAAAGAAAAAAACTCAGAGCTCTGGTTTTACTGGGAGAAAACATAATTGAAAATAAGAGGGATGAATATAAATAAGTTATTGAAGCAAATTAAGCCTGAAAAAGGATAAAATAATTAAAAAGGAAGTAAACCAAAATCAGAAACAGGGATAACAAAAAACATAATATAAACAAAAATAAGAGAGTCAAAAAAAGAGAATCAAAATAAAGAAAATCAAGAATGTACTCGATTGAGAACTCAACTAAGATATAAGAAAAAATAAAATAAAAAATAAATATAATTTACCGACGCCGCATTTACTGATAGTAAATCCATATCGATAAATTATCAAAGTTTAAGAGAGGGTCTGAATACCTCGGAACAATATTTGTCGAAGACCTGGTCTTCAACCTGTTCGTATAATTTTTTATAGTCTTTCGATTTAGGATCGTGCTTGCTCATCCTTTTCTTGACTTCAGCATTCATCTTATCAAGAGTTTTCTGATCAAAACCTTCCGTATTCTCCATAGTAAACATAAAAATCATACTCTAAAATTACCTGTTAGGCACTGAAATTCTTAAGTCGTTAATCTTCGATATTACCTGCATAATACTGTACAATGTTAAATTGTATAATTTTAATTATACATATATTAGTCAGGCAATTTACTCAATATTATTGATAAATTTTCAAATTTCTTTGAAAATAACATCTGATTCAATAATTAAGAGTTTTATATTATTCATCTAATATATTAGCTTTCTCTTTTAGACCAGACCTTTGTGTGCACTGCAAAGCTCCACAGTCTAAGATTCTAACATTAGAACCCTGGAAAGCTGTTACCTTACATAACCTGTGGTTTAAGTATCTTTGAGATAATAGATCAGTTATGTTTACTCATATAAATATTTTACACTCATGAAATATCCTGAAGGACTTATATATTGTGACATTGAAGACCGGTATATAATAATTATCTGGATTTTTGAGAAAATGTAGATAAATATATGGGAGCAGTTTACCATAAGTCTTTAGAAGTCCGCTTCCCAGCTTCACATGGGAGGTAAGTCATTCGCAGTCGAATATTCTGCCTGGTTTATGGGGTAAATTTTATTAGCTCTTCAGATTACATTACTATAGAGTTATACAAAAGTATTCGAGTTGATAACAAAGTGCGACCAGTCTCACAAAGAGTGAACGCGAAAAAGGCTCATGAAAACAATACCGAGTTTGGAAAATCTACCTCCGAGCTTCTTATCCTGAAGCCCGAAGGTTATCCGTTGAGTGGCATGATGGACGAATATCCAGTTATTGAAAATCGGGATGTTTTTGAATTTTATGCCAGAGAACAGTGGAACGGATATGTTGCCCGCAAAGGAGATTATCTCTTTGACAGGCGAATGTTTCCGGACTTTGCTTACCGCATTATAGATGTGGAACCTGCAGAGTCCGTAATAGGAAGTTCAACCTCAATTATTGTTACTGAAGAAGAAAACGGGCTTATGTCCTCGGTAGAAATAAAGAGCAGCGTAAAATTTGAAGATGTAATCGGGCAGGAGTTTGCAAAGCAAAAGTGCAGGCTAATTGAACGCTTCCTTGAAGAGCCCGAACGCTTTGGGAAATGGGCGCCAAGAAATATCCTTTTTTTCGGGCCTTCAGGCACTGGAAAAACCATGCTTGCAAAGGCTCTTGCTAACAAGACCAATGTACCTATCATTCCGGTCAAGGCTACACAGCTAATAGGAGAATATGTGGGAGATGGAGCCCGCCAGATCCACCAGCTTTATGACAGAGCAGAAGAGATGGCTCCATGTATAATCTTTATAGATGAGCTTGATGCCATAGCTCTGGATCGGAAATTCCAGGAGTTGAGAGGAGACGTAAGTGAAATTGTAAACGCTTTACTGACCGAAATGGATGGTATAGTGGAGCGCGACGGAGTATGTACCATCTGCTCCACAAACAGGATTTATACCCTTGATTCTGCTATAAGAAGCCGATTTGAAGAAGAGATTGAATTCGTACTTCCCAAAGAAGAAGAGATCCTCAGGATATTTGAATCGAATGTAAAAACCTTCCCCCTGCAAGTGGAAGACTGTGACTTCCGGGCTCTTGCAAAGAAAGCAAATGGGCTTTCAGGTAGAGATATTGTGGAAAAAGTTTTAAAACCCGCTCTTCATCAAGCAATAATAGAAGACCGGGAGATAGTAACAGGCAAAGATTTTGAAAACGCGCTTGCAAAACTCAGGAGGAGAGACCTCCCAGAGGGACCCTCTGAACTTTATATTTAAAATAATCCTTTTATTTTTTGAAATTTTTCTTTTGCCTGCTTCAATATATTTTTTACTTACTCATGCAACATTTTTACATACATTTCTCCTGCCATAAAGAGCAGGAATAATTTTATGTATAAAAATAGTCATTTTCTAGCAGAATGATTTAAATAAGTCTCAAACAAAAATGAAATAAAAATAAAAGGGGATCCCTATGAATGAAATACGTGAAGCCGACAGGTTTGAGTGCAGAGTTGTAAACGTAATTAAAAATTTGATGTGGAAAGGTGTAACAGTAGAAGAGAAGGGCACAAAAGGCAGGGTATATTTCAGCAGAGTTAATGGTGATCTTGATATCAATTACGGCGATACTCTTTATATAGGCGTCAAGCCGGTTTATGATATCGAAGGCAAAACCATGGAAGTCACACTTTATGATGCTGAAGACAGAAAACTGGATTGGACTCTCATCTGAGTTATCCTGAATCTGTTGTGGTGTAAAATAGATCTATTACAGCTCCCTTTACGCTAACCTGTTCGGATATAAAAACTCAACTTCTAATCTTTCTTTAAAGATCACCTCAATTTTTTTATTCAGACCGGTAGGGAACCTCGATTTCCATCAGATCTTCGGCTATAATCACGTTTTCAAACACTTTTTTCGAATCGTTAAGGAGAGGTTCAGAATCATCAGTATACCGGGAACTTATATGGGTAAGGATGAGCTTTCTGACCCCGGCTTCCTTTGCGAGAGCTGCGACTTCCCCTGCTGTCGAATGTTTGGATTCTTCAGCCCAATCTGCCATCTCGTCCGCGAAACTGCTGTCGTGGATCAGCACATCTGCATCCCTGCTGGCTTCAAGAATGGACTCACAGGGTCTGGTATCTCCGCTGTATACAATAGTCCTTCCGGGCCTTGGGGCTCCCATTACATCTTCGGGTTTTACAAGCTTTCCATCGATTTCTACTGGATTTCCTTTTTGCAACTTTGCGAAAAGAGGACCCGGAGGAATTCCCAGTTCAATTGCCTTTTCTCTATTGAAACGCCCGGGGCGGGGGTTTTCTATAAGGGCATATCCGAGGCTTGAGACACTGTGCTCGGTTTTTAAGGCACGGATCATGTATCCTTCTTTTTCCACAGTATCCCCGGGTTCCAATGGGATACCCTGGACTTCATATTTAAGATTGAAATATCCAAGAGCTTTAAAAAGCTCGGTAAATTCTCTGGTTCCTTCAGGTCCATAGATCAGAAGGGGCTCTTTCCTTCCCATGAAAGACATGGTCTGAATCAGCCCGGGAATACCCAGGAAATGATCTGCATGGAAGTGGGTGACAAAAATCGAGGATAGGTTCATCATTCCTGTCTTTGCCCGCATCATTTGCTGCTGAGTGCCTTCTCCACAATCAAACAGGATGAGCTCTCCTTCCCTATTGATCATTATTGCAGACGGATTCCTGTTGCGTGTAGGCAGAGAGCCTCCAGTACCAAGAAAAATTATGCGAAGCATATCGAATCCACTAAACACTCAGGGAGTATTTATGGATTACCACTAAAAGTATCAGAAAATCCTCAACAAAGTCAACTTTTTAAGCTAAAATCCTATTTCAGGGCATTCGCTAATTAGCATTTCTAGAGCGCTTATCAGAAATCCCGATATTCCTGGAATACTTATCCAACTTTCACAGTCCAGATTCTCCCGTAATTACCTGGAATTCTAAACCGGATTTCTCTGTCAGCCAACTTTCACAGTCCAGATTCTCCCGTAATTACTTGGAATTCTAAGCTGGATTCCTTCGTCAGCAGTGACCCCCTTTAAATTTTCCAGTCCGTGAAGTTCTTCCACGTAATTGCCACTAAACGGAAATTTAAAAAGCACTTCCTGATCCTGATCTCCAAAATTTAGAGCTATGAGGCTAAAAACTCCTTCAAGACTCCTGGAAAACAGCATAATATTCCGGCATTGATAGCGAGTTAAATCATTGTAGAAATAATGTTCTCCCCTGGAAAACTGAGAGTTATTTCTACGAAGCTTGATTAGTTTTCTGACGAGTTGAATCAGAGACCTGCCCTCATGAGTATAGAAGTATTCCCAGCGTACAGGTCTGTATAAAAGTACTCTTCCCCAGCCTTCCTGAGGAAGGAAATAGTTTTCTCCGAACTCCTGTCCCTGCCATAGCATTGGAATTCCTTTTGCTGTAAATAGACCTATTAAATAGGGCTGAACTTTATACCAGAGCGCACGGTCGCCTTCTTTCAAAAGTTCATTATCACTGTCAATTGTTCCAAAGTTGCAGATAAAACGGGAATGATCGTGATTTTCCAGATACTGAAGGGCAGTTTTCATAATATTATCGCCGTTGTTCTGAACCTCAGCCGGATAACCAGATAGCCCAAAAAGAAAGCCCAGACTGGTCAATTGATCGGGATTTCTGGCTGCTTCCCTGGCTGCATTCAAAGTTCCGTTTTGCCAGGTACAGTTACTGAAAGTCTTTCTCAGAATTTCTACTGGTTTTTGCAGTTGTTCAGCGCACTGAATAAGGTTTATGGAGCCATTATTAAAAAATCGCTGCCAGTGGTCGGAAGAGCCTCTTTTTTCTTTGACCATCAGGTAAGTCTCTCGTACCAGTTTCGTATAACCGTTTTCCGAATTCTCAAGCCAGTAACCTGGCACATAATCATACCTGAAACCATCTATGTGGTAAGCGTCGAGCCAGTGATAGTTTACTGTCAAAAAGAAGTCTCTGGTAAATTTATGGTTGAAATCCGTACTCGTTCCAAATGCGTTTTCAGCAAAAGGACCCATAAAGGGATTTTCATCTATGCTCCATCCGAGTTCGTTATAAACATAGAAATAAGGGAAAAGCTGACTTGTGTGAGCATATACAGAGTCAACTATAACTGCTATCCCTTTCTGGTGAGCCGCATCGATTAATTTTTGCATATCCTTCCTGTTTCCGAAGCGCTCATCCACACCAAAGTACCCTATTGGCATAAATCCCCAGTCTACCCTTTTTTCAACATTGGAAAGAGGCATAAGTTCTATGCAGTTTATCCCAAGATCTGCCAGATAATCCAGCTGTTCAATTGCTCCCTGCAGGTCATTTGCAAATTCATTGATCATCAGTTCATACAGAATAATATCATTAATTGAGGGAGTCTTCCATACCAGTTCATGCTCGCTCCATTCGTAATTTTCGTATCCGAGCGTAAACGCAGACAACTTGCCGACTCCAAACTCTCTGGCAAAAGGGTCTATAATCCAGTCAACAGGATTCTGTTTATCCGGATTCTCAAGGCAGTATCGATAGACATATTTGCCTGGAGTTCCCCATGCAGAGTGCGGTTTTGGCTTATCTTGAGGTACGATATTTACTGTTACAGACCAGTAATCTCCATACTCTGAATCTTCGGAATGTTCCATTTCAAAATTCAAAGGTAATATATCCTGAAGGAACTGGTCTTTCTCATGAATCACCCTCACCCATAACTTATTGCCTTTATCTGCTGACACTCCTGGCAACAGGAGCCCGAAGTTAATAACCCCGGGATTCTGTTTATCCTCCCTGGCTCCAAGCTTATGAAGCGGCAGAAAATCAAATCTACTCTGCAAGGTTACTCACACTCCGCACTGGTCTGGAAAATTATTGAAAGTAAGCGTATTATTATCACCTGAAACTCAATTTGAAGGGCTAACCTCAAGAAGTAAAAATAACAACCGTTTAATGTAGAATGAATATTTAATATAATTAAACAGATATTGAATATGGAATTAAATTTTCTTTCAGTACAAAGCTAAACCACTGCTAATAAAAATGAATCACTGTTAATATAGAAGTGAATGAATGTTTAATGTAAAATTAAATTCAAGGATCAATATAGTTTTGGAAATTCAGATTCTAAAAAATGATTCTGAATCCTCACTTTCCGAATTCTAGCATCTTTTTCGCGAAAATAAGGATGATTGGAGCTCTCAAGTTAAGGAAAGCTGAATATTTCTATGCTTAGGATGAAAATAAAATAAATTAATTTTCCTGGCTTTTTAGGAAATCACTGCCTCAATTTTCAGGATATTATATATTCTAAAAACTCGTTAACCTTCTCCAGATTACGCATTTCTATTCAAAAATGATAAAGGAACCGTCGCCATATGTCAGGAAAATACGGAAAAGTTTACCTCGTAGGTTCGGGTCCAGGAGACCCCGAGCTTCTTACCCTGAAAGCCCGCCGTCTGATAGACAGTGCTGAAGTAATTATTTACGACCAGCTTCCCGGAAAAGCTATTCTGGATTCGATGCCGGCAAGTGCGGAAAAGATTGATGTCGGAAAATATGCCGGCAACCACACCATGACCCAGGCTGAGATTAATGATTTGCTTGTGAAAAAGGCTAAAGAAGGAAAAATGGTGGTCAGGCTTAAAGGAGGCGATCCTTATGTCTTTGGGAGAGGGGGAGAAGAAGCCGAGGTACTTGTATCTGAAGGCATTGAGTTTGAGGTCGTGCCAGGAATAACCTCTGCAATTGCAGTGCCTGCTTATGCTGGGATTCCGGTAACACATAGAGAAAGCACATCAATGGTCACTTTCATAACCGGGCATGAGGATCCAACAAAGCCTGAGAGCTGTCTTGACTGGGAAACCCTGGCAAAATTCGGAGGAACAATTGTAATCCTTATGGGCGTGAAAATGCTCGAGCGTAACGCTAATGAGCTAATGAAGCACGGTAAGGATCCTAATACACCCGTTGCGGTCATAGAGAAAGGAACCAGACCCGACCAGAGAGTTACTGTTGGAACTCTTGCAAATATCGCAGAACTTGCGAAGGAACGTGAAGTAAAGGCTCCTGCCATCACGGTCATAGGAGATGTGGTAAGGCTTCATGCAATCCTTGGGGAACAGCGTACAGGGACGGAGTTTTAAGAGTACGAAGGGATTACGATATGACAGGAGAACAGGAGAAGACGAAAATACCGGTCCTTGCAATCATGAGGCCGGAAAGCTACAGGGAAAAATCCGAGGCTCTTGCCAGGAATTACGGCTTTAATCCGCTATATGCCCCTATGATAAAGCTTGAAGGCATAAAAGATGAAGGATTTGAGCCTTTTGTACGGAGAGTCCTTTCCGGTAAGTCTGACTACGTGGTTTTTACCAGTGCAAACGGGGTAACCTTTACCCTGGATAAGCTCTCCGAAGCAGAAAAAGAAAAATTTATCAATGCACTTAAAAAATCCAGAATAATCGCAATCGGACCCAACACAGAAAAGGAACTTGCAAAAATAGGGGTTGACAATTCTTTCCTGCCAGCCGATTATAGCTCAGAAGGGATTGTAGAAGCTCTCTGCCCTGAGATAAAAGGAAAAACAGTAGATCTTGCCAGGAGTGCTTTTGGGGCTAAAGTCTTAATAGAAGGGCTCGAAAAGTGTGGAGCTACGGTTTATGAGACCCACGTGTACACTCTCAGTATCCCTGAAGGAAAGGCTCAGAAAGAGCTGATTGAGCGCACACTTGCAGGGGAAGTGGACGCTTTTGCTTTTACAAGCTCCATGATGGTTAAAGGCTTTATGAAACATGCTAAAGAGCTGGGATCCGAGGAAACTATTAAAGAAACTCTCAATAGAGCCGTGGTGGGAGCGATTGGCGTGCCTACAGGAAAAACCCTGAAGAAATATGGGATTAATACAAATGTAATCCCTGACGAATACACCTTTGAAGCCCTGCTAAAGGCTATAAAGAACCAGCTCAAGAATTTGAAGGATTGACATGATAGGTATATCAAAACTTTACTGCGGGACTGTAGAACCTTCTGATGCCCTTCGCTATGAAAGGGAATCAAAAAAGCTTCCCTCACACCTGCTACAGTTTTCAAAAGATAAAAAGCCAGTTGTGGTCTGGAATATGACCCGCCGCTGCAACCTGAAATGCGTCCATTGTTATGCCCAGGCAAAAGACGTCGAGTTCCAAAATGAGCTTTCGACCGAGGAAGGCAAAGCTCTTATCGATGACCTTGCACAATTTGGAAGTCCGGTAATCCTCTTTTCAGGGGGAGAACCTACCCTGAGAAAAGATCTGCCCGAACTTGCAGCCTATGCCCGTGAAAAAGGGATGAGGGCAGTAATTTCTACAAACGGGACACTGATAAACCGGGATATGGCAAAAAAACTGAAGAGCGTCGGGCTATCTTACGTGGGAGTTTCCCTGGATGGCATAAGAGAAACGAATGATAAATTCAGGGGAGTGAAAGGAGCATTCGACGCAGCTCTTAGAGGGCTTCATAATTGCCAAGAAGAAGGCATAAAAGTGGGCTTGCGTTTTACAATTAACAAACAAAATGTTGCAGATATTCCCGCAATCTTTGACCTGCTTGAGAAAGAAAAAATTCCGAGAATATGTTTTTACCATCTGGTTTATGCGGGCAGGGGTTCGGAAATGATAAGTGAAGATCTCTCCCTTGAAGAGTCCAGGAAGGCTGTAGACCTCATACTCGAGAGGACAAGAAGCCTGCACGAAAAAGGTTTTCCTGCCGAAGTCCTGACCGTTGACAATCATTGTGATGGTCCCTACCTTTATATGAAACTCCTTAAAGAAAACCCGGAAAGAGCGGCTGAGGTATTTGAACTTCTCTCAATGAACCAGGGCAATTCTTCAGGAATAGGTATAGGATGTGTCTCTTGGGATGGTTCGGTGCATGCTGACCAGTTCTGGAGACATTACTCCTTTGGGAACGTGCGAGAACGCCCATTCAGTGAAATCTGGAATGATCTGAGTGATGAACTCATGGCAGGGCTCAAAAACCGGAAACCCCTGATAAAAGCTCACGCCGACCGCTGTGCCCGGTGTAAATGGTTAGAGGTTTGCAATGGGAATTTCAGGGTGCGGGCTGAAGCCGTATACGGCAATGTCTGGGCAGACGATCCTGCTTGTTACCTGACAAAAGAAGAAATAGGGTATTATGAAGCCTGAAATTCATCAGGTTTTACAATACTTTTAATTTTATCTACAATTTGTTTCTTTATTTGCCCTTTATCTACCCCTTTGTTAATTTTTACTCCACCTGTTTTTTCTTATCCTGAGAATATTCCTGCATTATCTTCTTAGAACATTATTCAGGCTGTGTGCATATTTTTGAGCGAGAATAATTAGAATATAATAAAATAACATGCAAGAAGACAATAAAATAGCATATAAAAAGACAATAAAATGGCTTTATAATGAGAAAAGGGCTGAGGGGGGGCAAAACAAATACATGAAATTAATTTCTTTATTCATTACCGTTTTAATAATTCTTTTAACTACCTCTGGTTGCATCTCGGAAAGAGAAGAACCGGAAACCTATGATAATGAAACTGAAAACCTCTCATATGAAGGAAAATCACTGACTCCAATAGCACAGCAACGAAATAATGCCATTAAAGGGACTCAATATATTGACAGGGAGAGCTACAGACTGCAGGTCAACGGGCTGGTGGAAAAGCCTCTAAATCTTACTTATGAAGAAATAACTGCAATGCCTCAGGTTTCGAAAGTTGTGGAGCTGAACTGTGTGGAAGGCTGGAGCTTTACTGCAAAGTGGACAGGAGTAAGGATAGCTGACCTTTTTGAAGAGGCAGGGGCTATGGAGAACGCAACTACCGCGATTTTTTACTGCGCGGATGGCTATTCTACTTCACTTGACAGAGATTACCTGCTAGAAAATGATATAATCCTTGCATATAGGCTCAACGATGTAACCCTGCCTCCGGACAGGGGTTTTCCTCTTCAGCTTGTAGCCGAAGATAAATATGGATATAAATGGGCAAAATGGATAATAAGAATTGAGTTGAGTGACTCGCCTTACAGGGGATACTGGGAGGAAAGGGGATATAATAACACGGCTGACGTCGGTGGACCTGAACTTGAGAGATAAATAAACCTCATCAATCAAACACCAATAAAAATATAATATATCCAAACTTATAGTATGTTGCCAGTTATGAGACCAAAACAAAAAATTGGCAGCCGTTTTATCACAAAAATTAACTTTGGGATGAGAACATACTGCAGGGAAAAAAGTTACAACTGTGGGAATACTTCTGGAAAGTGGGGGTAATTTAAAGTGGCTTCTCGCCATGTTAATGTTTTAAACCCAGGGGATCCTTTCAGGGACTGGCTTGTTGAAGAGGTTATTGGGCATAGACTCAAAAATAAAAAATGTTCTGTTAACGTTTTTAAGTACAACTCTTCCCATACCGTCTGCAGATATGAGTTCATTGGAGAAAATCTCAGTGTAATGGCAAAATTTTTTGCCGAACCTACCGGCCGGCTGAAAGATTATAACCCCCATAATGGCATGATGAACGAATACCAGAATCTTAAAAAAGCTGCATCGGTAATAAACGTTGCAAAGCCTCTTGCAGTCAATAAAAAGTTCAATTGCGTTCTTGTAACCGAACACATACCTGGGAAATCTCTTGCCTGGTATTTCAACCATGAAGAAAAACTTTATGAGAAGCTTGCTGCAGTTGCACACATGCTCAGGCAGCTCCATGAGAACACAAAGGCTTCCTACAATAAGGAAAACGAATTCAGAAATTTTCATGAGGTACTGGATTACCTGAAACTGGATTATGATACCAGAGAGAGTTTTAACAAACTGCTTGGAAAATGGTGGTACAGTTCCCTACTTAACAGGGAGCATGGCTGTATGGTTCATAGGGATGCTACTCCCTCAAATTATATTTTTCACAAAGGCAAGCCTTATGCCCTCGATTTTGAGAGCTCCTGGTTCCAGGCACATCCTGTAAGAGATCTCGGTATTCTTACCGCAGAACTTAAAAATGAGTTTGAACTGCATAAAGGAGGTGGGTGGAAAGCCGAACCGTATATAGGAAATTTTCTCTGGGAGTATAGCATAGATGAAAAGCATTTTAAATATATTACCAGAGTTTTGCCTTTTTTCATGAGTATAGGACATCTCCGTTCGGCAAGGCTCCATCAGGGCGACTATAAAAACTATTTAATTAAAGAAGCACATGAGTGTTTAAAAGCAATTAATTACATGTAAAACGCAATTAAATAAAGCTTAAGTGAAAGAGATATGGGGGAAAGAGTATACCGGGAAATTATGAAACTGAAGAAAGCGAAGGTAAAATCACATCTCTGAGCCATTCTTCCGAGAAGGGAGAGGAGGCATTTGAAAGCTGTCAGACAAAAGGAGTTATTTTTGACTGCTACCAGACCCTCATAGATATCGAAACTGATGAGCACAGGTTGGAAACGTATGAGATTGTAACCAAGTGGCTTGCCTATCAGGGAGTGAAAATAAAGCCAGAAAAATTGCGGGACACTTATATGTTTAAAATCAGGGAAAAAATGGAGGATTCGAGGGAAATATATCCTGAAGTCAGAGTAGAAGAAATATTTGCCGAGATCTGCAAGGAAAATGCGATCTGGAGAATTGATGAAAAAAGCCTCGGAATAGAAACTTCAAGGGTTTTTAGAGCAGCCTCAATGAAAAAACTCCGCCCTTTCCCCCAGAGCATTAAGCTGATTGAACATTGTATAAATATCCCCAAATGCATAGTCTCAAATGGGCAAAGAGTTTTCTCCGAACTGGAACTTCGATTTCTCGGGCTTTACGATTATTTCGATTTCGTAATCTTCTCATCGGATGTGGGATACAAGAAACCTGATCTCAGGCTTTTTATGACTGCGCTTAAAAGGATGGACCTTGAACTCGAACCCACGTGTGTCGTGTCTATTGGAGATTCTTACGAAAACGATATATTGCCTGCAAGGAAATTGGGAATGCGAGCCATGCGTATTAGTGAAGCCTGGGAGCATTTCGGTTTGAAGGACTAACTGTATAAAAAAGTAAACAGTTTTCGTGAAAATAGTGAGATTTTAAAAGCTTGCTTAATCCTTTTCTTTTTATGGGGTTTTTCTGCTTTTTAAAAACCACCAGAAAACGATATATCCGCCTCAGAGCCTGGGAATTAATGCAATACAGATCCACAAGGCATGGAAATATGCATAACAGGCACACATGGTAGAAAGAAGAAAGAACCAGCCTATACGAAGAAAAAAATCCCTCATTAAACCGGATCAAAGTTGAATCTAAGCTGAATTCAGGCTAGATTCTCTTCACACATTTTATTGTAGTTATTTCTATCCTTTAATTTTCCACTCTAAATTCTCACATTTTCATGAAAACTGCTATATTCTAACAGGGTTACTATATGCTGAAAACTGTGAGATTGTTATCAAACTGGTCACAAATGTTTTTTCTGTAAACTGATTTCTCATAGAAAAAATGCAATCAGGGTAACTCAAATATATATATTTCAGAAAATATCGAATTGTTACCGGATAGTAAGAAATTTTCACTTCGCACAAACCTAGATATATTTAAATAATCGCAAGCACTCTAAAACCCAAGAAATTCTTACACTATTCCCCACTCATGGAGTGTCTTTATGACAGAATCAGAAATCCCGAAAGAATACAATGCAAAAGAGGTTGAGGAAAAGTGGATGGAGAAATGGAACCTCTCCATGTACCATTTCAACTGGGAAGAGGACCCCCGCCCCCAGTATATTATTGACACCCCACCTCCCTATCCTACAGGCAATTTTCATATCGGAAATGCGCTTAACTGGTGCTATATTGACTTTATTGCCCGATACAAACGTATGCGCGGGTACAATGTGATGTTCCCCCAGGGCTGGGACTGCCATGGTCTTCCAACTGAAGTCAAGGTAGAAGAGATTCACGGTATAACGAAAAATGAGGTTCCACGTGCCGAGTTCCGCAGGATGTGCAGGGAACTGACCGCAGAAAATATCGAAAAGATGCGAAAAACAATGCTACGCCTTGGCTTTTCCGTCGACTGGAGCAACGAATTCGTTACCATGGATCCATCATACTTTGTAAAAACACAGAAATCTTTTGTCAGGATGTACAATGATGGATACATATATCACGAAGAACACCCTGTCAACTGGTGCCCCCGCTGTGAAACTGCCATTGCTTTTGCAGAAGTTGAGTACGAATCAAGGCAAACAAAGCTTAATTTTGTCCATTTTGACAAGGTAGACATTGCAACCACGAGACCCGAACTTATGGCAGCCTGTGTTGCAGTTGCAGTAAATCCCGAAGATGAACGTTACAAACAGTACGTCGGTCAGGAAATTACAGTACCTATCTTTGGGCAGAAAGTGACCATAATTGCCGATGAGGATGTTGAGCCTGAATTCGGTACAGGTGCCGTAATGATCTGTACTTTCGGAGACAAACAGGATGTTCGCTGGTGGGTTAAATACCAGCTGCCCCTTATAAAAGCAATCGACAAGCAGGGCAGGATGACAAAAGCAGCAGGCAAGTATGAAGGTATGAGCATTGAAGAATGCAGGGAAGCTGTCATTGCTGACCTGAGAGCTGCAGGTTTCCTTTATGACCAGAAACCTCTGGAGCAGAATGTTGGGCTCTGCTGGCGCTGCGACACCCCCATCGAGATTCTTTCAGAGCCCCAGTGGTTCGTAAAGATTGACAATGACGGCATCCTGAAAGCTGCAGATGAGATCAAATGGTATCCTGAGTATATGAAAGTCAGACTCCAGAACTGGACAGGCACTATGGAATGGGATTGGTGTATATCCAGGCAGAGAGTCTTTGCAACCCCAATCCCAATCTGGTACTGTAAATCATGTGGGGAAGTAATGGTTGCAGAAGAGAGCTGGCTCCCGATTGACCCGAATGAAGCAGCCCCGAAGAAAGCCTGCGCCTGCGGTTCAACCGAATTTGAACCTGAAACCGATGTGCTGGACACCTGGATGGACTCCTCTATTACGGCATTACATGTCACGGGCTGGGAAAGCGAACATGAACTCCGTCTGCCTGCACAGATTCGTCCCCAGGGTCATGATATTATTAGAACCTGGGCTTTTTACACGATCCTGCGGAGCCTTGCCCTTGAAGGGAAAAAGCCCTGGGATTCTATAGTTATCAATGGCATGGTGCTCGGGCCTGATGGTCATAAAATGAGCAAGTCCCTTGGAAACATAATTTCCCCAGAAGAGGTTGTCTCACAATACAGTGCCGATGCTTTCAGGCAGTGGGGTGCTGTTGGCGGCTCAACAGGCTCGGATATAATGTTCCGCTGGAAGGATGTGGTCTCAGCTTCTCGCTTCCTTCAGAAGATGTGGAGTATCTACAGATTCTCAATGTCTCATCTGAAGGACTTTGGACCTGAAGATGCCGAGAAATTCCCAACAGATTCCCTCCGTACAATCGACAGGTGGCTTCTGAGTAAGCTGAACAAGCTTGTGGACACTGCGACAAAAGAGCTTGATGCATACCAGTTTGATTCCACATTTAAGGCTATAAGAGGTTTTGCCTGGGAAGTCCTTGCCGATAACTATCTGGAACTCGTAAAAGGCAGACTTTACGGCGGTGAGCCTGAAGGCAGGAGAGCAGCGCAGTATGTGCTCTACCAGACAATTAAGACTCTTTCGCTTCTGCTGGCACCATTTATACCCTTCTTTGCGGAGGAACTTTATTCCAGGTTTAGCGATGAAAGTGTCCATACACAGGCCTGGCCTGCAGTCAATGAGAGCTTCATAAACGAAGAAGCCGAAGCCGCTGGAGAGCTTATCAAGGATATAACTGGTGAGGTCCGCAGGTACAAGTCCGAGCTTGGAATGGCACTTAATGCTCCTCTGAAAAAGCTTGAGATTTATAATGTCGATATAGATACAGGAGATATCGCAGGTGCAACGAACTCGGAAGTTGAGTTGATGGAAGGTGCTCCTTCCTTTGAATATGTACCAGTGGAAGTAAAACCAAATATGGGTATCCTGGGCCCGAGATTCAGAAAAGATGCAGGCGCTGTCGTGAAAGCTCTCAAGGCAGAAGACCCTGCTGCTGTTGAAGCCCAGAAGGTATCCGGAAAAATAACTGTTATTGTAAATGACGAGTCGATCGAACTTGAACCCGAAGCCGTGGAGATAAGGAAAGAAGTGATCTCTGGCGGCAGAGAGGTCGATGTGCTTGAAGTCAGAGGTGCGGTTATTGTGATTGTAAGGTAAGCTTCTGCTTACCTTTTTTCATAAAAAATATCCTTTATTGCTCAAATTAAGCTTATTTTTGCGGTTTTTACGAACATCTCAAAACGGGACATCTTAAGATTAGACTCGTGAACTACTGCTAAACTTATTTAGCAGCTTCCTGGTTCACAGATGACCTTTTGGCATATCAAATAGGCTCGAATCGGGCAGTTCCTATCCTACTGAGTTGTCCATTCGTTTGTATCGGCTTTACATGAAAACGAACCTGTTACAGTGCATTTATTCAAGACCTGTTTAACCCCTGAGATAAAGACTCAGGAGTTTTACGCTCTTATATAAATTCACGTTAATGTTTATATGTAAACTCAAGTTCCGACTTTAATCTGCGAACTGTAAAACCTATTTTCCTGAAATAGTTTCTCATTATACCGGAATTTTTATATTTCAATGACGGCAAAAATAGATTTTCAGTTTACAATACGAAGGAAAATACAATAAGAAGGAAAATATATAAATTGCCCAGCTTAGATTGAGGACTCTTGCAAAGTAGAAATTTCCAATACGAATCATTTAGAATTAGCCTCCAACTTTAAAAAATTTTTGGCGTCAAAAAGTTCAGGATAACTGTGAGGTGATAAAACAATTGTCTAATTTTACATTGCGATTGAATCAGTTGACCAGATGTAAGTATCCAGACTTCACAGAATGCCTTATAGATAAACAAAATTATTTAAATAATGTGAAAAAATATTGACTCGCTTTTTCAATGTGAAACTTTATATACATCTAGGTAATCTGTTTCAGAAATGTATTATTCAGATCTGGAGTTCTTATGACAAAAGTCGAAAAGGTACTACTGCTGCTCAAAAACATGGTTTACGAGAGCACCAGCCCACAGGAAACTCTTAAATTTGCGAAGTATTATCGGAGTAAGGGGCTTGACGTACTTGTTATCCTATGGGGACCTATGGGAGTGTTGCTTGCAAAGAAAGACAAAACAAGAGGATCACCCAAATATGATGTTTCTGTTCAGGAATGCATTGACATGGGAGTAGAGTTCCGATGCTGCCAGCTTGCCTCGGACATGATCGGGCTTAAGAAAGAAGAGTTAATTCCTGGAATCGAGTTCATCTGCTCAAAAGATGTAGCTGAGCTCCTGTTGACATATACCGAAGAAAACCAGCTGATTATCAGTTTCTGAGCCTGAGAAACTTCTAAAGATTAAACTAGGCATTTAAGAAATAAAGACTTTAAGTAATTGGATATGTTTTACTCTAGCTCTTTCTTAAGTAAGGTTTTCTTCAATCTAGCTGTACCCTGCCTAGCTGATTATACCCTGCCAAACAGGCGCTTGAGCCAGGGAACACCTGCCAATAATGACCTGCCTGTGACCTGCCTGTAGATCTTTAAGCTACACCTCAATACATTTCTACTTCAATATTTCTACCTCAATACATTTCAGCCATTTTAAATCCTAACTGTTTCTTGAATTTGAAATACAAATTTTTTTCAAAAAAGAGCGTAAAAAGTGCTTAACTGAAAACTTTTTAGAAAAAAGTTTGATCACAAGCCTTTTGAAAAAAGGCTTGAGCGAAAACCCCGAGCAACGGCGTAGTCAAGCAGTGCAACTCTTGATGATAAACCGGCGCAACGGTTGCGGTTCAATGGGCTGTAACTGGCAATAAAAATTTTTGTTATATCTCGAGTTTTGAGAGAAGTTTCATACTATTTTTTAATTTTAACCTGTATCGACAGAACCTTTAATCTTTGGTATAGATTAGTTAAACAGGTTGGTCATAGCAGAAAAAATCACATTAAGGAATGAGTTATATGTCAATATGCACATAATTAGAATAAAAATATAAAAACGCGGCTCAAACCAGCGAGTGTTTGTGATTAAACAGGGCAGCATCTATGATCAAACTGGTAACGTTTGCGAATTATAATTAATGTGCACATAATCAGGAGAAAATAGTTTTAACATAAAATATGTGATTTCAGAATACTAAATTAATATGAATGTTTTAGCTATTCAGTTAATTAATTTTAAAGTTAGGGAAGAAAATAGGTTAAGCAGGTGGTTTTGTGTTTTTGCAGGATTATGAACTGAGCGAGGAAGAGAAAATTCTCTTACAAAAGGTTCTGGATGGAGATGTGGCGCTTCGTAAGATTGAGGAGGTCGCAGACCCGTTAACGGCAGTAAAAATTAGACGGCTTGCAATACAGGAGTTTGCGAAGCTAGAGTTCGAACATATACAGAATTTTTCCCTTGATGTAGAGGCTATATCGAAAAAGAATATAGAAAACATGATAGGGGCAGTTCAGATTCCACTAGGAGTTGCTGGGCTTCTGAAAGTAAATGGTGAATATGCTAACTCCGAATATTATATCCCGCTTGCTACAACCGAAGGAGCCCTTGTCGCCAGCGTAAACCGCGGATGCTCGGTCATCACAAAATCAGGAGGGGCAAACGTCAGGATTTTTGAAGATGAAATGACAAGAGCTCCTGTTTTTAAGCTTGATAGCCTTGAAAGAGCCAAGAAATTTTATGAATGGGTAAAATGCCCTGAGATTTTTGAACAGATGAAAGAAGTTGCCGAAAAAACAACCCGTTTTGGAAAACTGATCTCTGTAAAACCTTTCATAACAGGCACATACGTATATCTCAGATTCTCGTACGATACAAAAGATGCCATGGGTATGAACATGGTGACTATAGCTACGGATGCAATCATGCACCTGATAGAAGATGAATTCGGCGCACATCCGGTTACCCTCTCAGGAAATATGTGTACTGACAAAAAACCCGCTTCAATAAGCGCAATTCTTGGAAGAGGAAAAACGGTTGTAGCCGAGGTCACAATTCCAAAAGAGATTGTCAAAGAAGTTCTCAAATGTACGCCTGAATCCATGTTTGAGGTAAACTACAGCAAAAACCTTCTTGGCTCAGCAAGAGCAGGAGCACTTGGCTTCAATGCCCATGCTGCAAATATCATTGCTGCGATTTACCTGGCCTGCGGACAGGATGCAGCTCATGTTGTTGAAGGGAGCACTGCCATTACGAGCATGGAGCTTACAAAATATGAAGAGATTCACTGTACTGTTACTCTGCCTGCCCTGCTTGTGGGGACTGTTGGGGGAGGCACCGGGCTTGGAACCCAGAGAGATTGCCTGAACCTTCTCGGTGTTTCAGGTGCAGGGGATGTTCCCGGGATAAACTCCAAAAAGTTTGCTGAAATCGTAGCTGCCGCCGTGCTTGCAGGAGAAATTTCTCTTATTGGAGCCCAGGCTGCAGGACATCTTGCACGTGCTCACGCCCAGCTCGGCCGTGGAAAGTTCTAACGCAAACTTTTTAGAAAAAAGTTTGATCACAAGCCTTTTGAAAAAAGGCTTGAGCGAAAACGACATAACAGTGTGATCAACGGCGCTAACAAGCCCTTTCAAAGAGGGCTTGTGCAGATCTTCTTGGGAAATTACGATCTGAGAGTTTGTTAGTAAAAGCTGGATTTCGCCTGATGAGGGAAAGTTATATTTTAAGATTTTTTATATAACTGTTAAAGAAATTAGAAATGTTTATTAAAATACGGTTTTTTGAATTTAATTTGGAGGCGGCATGAGCAATCTTGTAGATCTCCTGGTCTGTGCAATAACTTCACTGCTTTGTTTTTAATAATATGCGCTGCAGGAGGAGATATTGATACTCGGAGTTGCCCTTGTTTTAATAATATTTTTAACCCAACTTTATAATGTATTTCCCTCACGAGTTTTCCAAACAACGAGAAGAAGCAAGATTATTTAAGGTTTAATAATAATATTTTTCTCGAGGAGCTCAAAAGAGGGGAAGGCTAATAAGGTAAGTGACAGCAGAGAAAGGAAAAAATTAGCCGATAAAAATCTCTATTTTGCTGTTGCTCATACAACAATGTTCGTATAATTAAATTCGCACAGCTAAGGCATGAGATCAGGACTCACACAATTAAAACTTACAAGGCAAAAGTGACGTTAAACTGAGCAAGCCAGAAAAACTGAGATAAATCAAAAATTAAGAAACAGATTGGGGGTTAAGTTTCTGGAATATACGCTTCGGATAGGAGGAGAAGCCGGACAGGGGCTACAGACAATAGGAGGAGCTCTTGCAAAGGTCTTCTCGCGAATAGGATACCATGTGTTTTCACACCAGGACTACATGTCCAGGATACGAGGGGGGCATAATTTTTACCAGATCCGATTTTCCGACCATGAAATATCAGCTTCCAGAGAGATACTTGACATTCTTCTCGCTCTTGACCTGAACACTATTGAGATTCACAGAAAGAGTGTGAAAGACGGAGGATTTATTCTCTATGACTCCGAAATTGCTAAAAAGAAGTTTGAAGAGCCGGAATTCATAGATATTCCTTTCCGAAAGATAGCACTGGATGTCGGAAAACAAAGTGTTATGGCAAATACCGTAGCAACCGGGGCAGTTCTTGGGCTGCTTGATCTGGGGCTGGAGGCACTTAAACAGATCCTGAGAGAAACTTTCAGCAGAAAAGGAGAAGAAGTAGTCCAGAATAATATAGCCTGCGCAGAGGCAGGATACAAATATGCTCTTACAAACTGCCCCAGATGTGAAGCTTTCGGAATCCGTGAGCCTGAAAACAAAAGGCTCATGCTTATAACCGGACTGCAGGCAATCGCAATTGGAGCAATTATGTCAGGATGCAAGTTCTACTCAGCGTATCCTATGTCACCTTCAACAGGAATTATGGAGTACCTGGCTTCCAGAGCAGAGGAGTATAATCTTGTTGTTGAGCAGGCTGAAGACGAAATTGCAGCTATTAATATGGCAATAGGGGCTTCTTTTGCAGGTGTAAGGGCTATGACCGGGACGTCCGGAGGAGGATTCGCTCTCATGGTAGAGGGTCTTGCCCTTGCAGGAATGACCGAAACTCCTCTTGTGATTGCGGAAATGCAGCGCCCTGGACCGGCTACGGGTCTTCCCACACGCACCGAGCAGGGAGATTTGCTTTTTGTTCTTCACGCAGGTCATGGGGAATTTCCAAGAGTGATTTTTGAACCAGGAACTCCTAAACAGGCTCTTTACCTGACTAATAGGGCTTTTGAACTTGCTGAAAAGTACCAGATCCCTGTGTTCATCCAGTCTGATCAGTATCTTGCAGAATCCGAATGGACCTTTGATAGCCTAGATTCAGAAAAGCTGATCTATAACGATTACCGGATGAGGGAAGAGGATCTTAAAGGCGTTAAGAAGTATGAACGCTACAAGTATTCCAGTACAGGAATTTCCCTGCTTGCGGTTCCCGGAGAAGCAGGAAAGCACCTTGTCGTGGCAGATAGTGATGAGCATGATGAGGAAGGACACATTATAGAGGATTCCGAGACCCGCATTAAAATGGTTCAGAAAAGGCTTCTGAATAAACTGCCGCTTATAAAAGATGAAATCGAAGCTCCTCTTTTATATGGAGATCCCTCCCCAAAAATAGTGCTTGTAGGACACGGATCTACCTACGGAGTGATAAAAGAGGTAGTTGATACCATTCCCAAGGAAAAGAAAGCTGCAATGCTGCACTTCAGCCAGATCTTCCCTCTTCCCAAGCTGGATAGGTTCGATTATATTGAACTTCTTAAGAACGCAGACCTTACAATTTGCATAGAAAACAACGCCACCGGGCAGTTTGCAAAACTTATAAGGGCAGAAACCGGATTTGAATTCTCCCATCAGATCAGTAAATACGACGGGAGACCTTTTACAATTGAAAACCTGAAGGAGGAGTTGCATGCCTACCTTTGAAGATTATGAAGGTCAGGTTCCAGCCTGGTGCCCCGGATGTGGGAATTTTCAAATTCTTTCGACTATCAAACATGCACTTGTAGAACTTGGAATTGAGCCCTGTCAGGTCCTTGTCGTTTCGGGGATAGGGCAGGCTGGAAAACTGCCCCATTATATTAAATGTCATACATTCAACGGGCTGCATGGAAGAACCCTGCCTGTAGCTACTGCTGCAAAACTTGCCAACCATTCCCTTCACGTGATTGCAGTTGCTGGAGATGGCGATTGTTATGGGGAGGGAGGAAACCATTTTCTTCATGCAATTCGACGGAACCCGAATATTTCGCTGTTCGTGCATAATAACCAGGTATATGGACTGACCAAGGGGCAGGCATCTCCCACTACAGCCGAGGGAACATACACAACAATTCAGCCTTACGGCGTACTCCAAGAGCCGATGAATCCGCTAGCCATAGCAATTTCTCAAAACTGCAGTTTTGTAGCCAGGGGTTTTGCAGGAGATCAGGAATTTCTTAAAGAACTTATGAAAGCTGCAATAACACACAGGGGCTTTGCTCTTCTTGACATTCTTCAACCCTGTGTTACCTTTAACAAGATAAATACCTTCAAGTGGTACCGGGATAGAATTTACAGGCTAGGAGACGACTATGACCCTTCGGACCGTATTAAAGCATTCGAAAAGGCTCTGGAGTGGGGAGATAAGATACCTAATGGGATTTTTTACAAATGCAAGAGAGACGTCTTTGAGGATAGAGTGCCGGCAATTCAGGAAAAGCCCCTTGTAAGACAGAAATTTTCCCTTGAAGAAGCAAAGCGCGAGATTGAGAGATTTTATTAAATTTTTTTCTTTTCTATTTTTATTTATTTTCTATTATTATTTATAACACTGCTGGGATTCCAGCTTTACGCAGAAGACGTTAAGTTCAGAGCTGCCAGTATAAACAGAACCGCTATCTAATTCTTTCATTTCAGAATGGGGCTCATTACAAGGCTTATTCGGTAAAAATACATTTAATTCTTCCAAAAATAACGATATAGGTTTTAAAATTTTCTGTTTGTTATTTTACTTATAGAGCATTTATAAGTTTTTAAAATGTTAATGCAATAAGCTAAAGGTTTAGCAGGAAAAGTTAATAAATTTAAAGATGTTTTCTTTCTAAAAATTATTATTATGTGAGGGGCTGATGAAGCCCACGCAAAGTGAGTAACCAATACAAAACCCGATAGATACCATGCAAATTAGCCTCTGCGCATTATTTCCTGTAGCAAATTTCTATCTGGAGGCAATAGAGGAGAATCATGGTGTCATAACCTTCACGTTTTATAATGCTTTCATTCAGAGGAAAAAAGGAGTAAGATGGAATGAAAGGAATTTCCAGTATTTTTAAGAAAGGGGAAATAGCCTTCACTGCACTTGAATCTGCAATAGTAATGACTGCTTTTTTAGTGATTGCAGCAGCGTTCTCTTATGTGATTATCGGGGCAGAACACTCTACTTTTGAAAGAGTTACATCTAATGAGGTTGTAGAACGATCAGGTCCATCCATTGAACTTGCGGGGAGCGTGATAGCAAAAGCAAGCGACAGTAAAGTAAATAATATTATCCTTACGCTTCAACTCGCAAAAGACCAGCCACCGGTAAATGTAGGAGTAGATAGCAGTCAAGGACTGATGATAATATCCTATTTAGACCGTGTCACTTATGTAGCAAGTACAAACTGGACCAAGAGTTTATAGGGAGAATGATGGAGATGATCTGCTGGAGCAATATGAAAAAGTAGAGATCAACATTACTGCACCAGCCAATTCAACATTGCAGAGCACGGAAGCAGGGGATGTGGTTAACAGTGAATTCAGGCTTGAGATTAAACCAGAGACAGGTGAAGTCATACCTGTGTCAAGCACTATACCTGCCCAGATCGACACGGTTATGAGCCTGAAGCACACCTCAATGGATTAAAAGATATTCTTCTCTTGAAGGTATTAAAACATACAGGCAGTATTCAGATAAAAAGAAGAAAGAATTCCTTGCCTGGGCAGAGTCTGAAAATCTGTCAGCACGCAAAAAAATGAAAGATGGTGGCGGGAGAAGCCCGTCACATAATTAAAAAATCAGTTCTTAAGCTTTAGCTCTTACATCTTTCAATGAAGATGGAAAAGCCCTTCTTTTGCCTTGTTGAGATGCTTGTTAGCTTCCTCGATTTTATTGGCAGCTTCGAGGATATCATTAGAAGCATCGAGAAAACCATCTTTTTTGGCTTTCTGAGCCCATTCCTTGAGGCTCTGTATGTGGCTTTCGTTATGTTCGATCCAGTGGTCAATTAAACTCGAAAGATTTTCGTGACTGAGTTCTTCAGTAATAGTTGTCCCTCCTGTTCAAATATATGCAACTCAAGGTATAAATGTCCGCTGGATATAAACAAAATTTTTACAATGCTTGACAGAAAAAATAAAATGCAGATAAAAAATAGAAAACGTGAGATAACAAAAAAACAGAAAACGTAAGATGATAAAAAATATAAAATGATAAAAAATAGAAAATATAAAATGACAAAAATAGAAAATATAAAATGACAAAAAGTAAAAAACAGATAAAAATCTGGTTTTCACTTCTAAGATTTAAATTTTTCTTGGGTCTGTGATTTCACCTGATAGTGCCGAAGCTGCTGCGGTTGCAGGAGACGCAAGGTAGATAAAACCGCCTTTTCCCATCCTGCCTTTGAAATTCCGGTTTGCAGTTGAAATACAGACCTCGCCTTCCCCGAGCACTCCCTGATGAGCACCAAGACAGGGCCCGCAGCCTGGTGTCGCAAGAGTGACGCCTGCTTTGAGCAGAGTTTCCATTGTCCCGTTTTCAATTGCCGCAAGGAGAGTTGTGCGGGATGCAGGAATTACTACGGTCCTGACCGCAACCTTTTTCCCCTTAAGGATTGAGGCTGCAATCTCAAGATCCTCAAGCCTCCCGTTTGTGCATGTCCCTATAAATACCTGGTCTACATGGATACCTTCGACCTCTCCCACAGGCTTTACATTGTCTACCTGGTGCGGGCAGGCGACCTGAGGCTCGATATCATCAGCAGAGTAAGTTAATTCTTCTGCATAGACTGCGTCATGGTCGGCATAAACCGGCTCATAGGGAGCAACTGCCCGATTATTCAGGAAATTGAAGATTTTCTCGTCCGGCGGAACAATCCCGGTTTTTGCTCCCATTTCAATTGCCATGTTGCAGAGCGTCATCCTGCCTGAAACCGATAGTTCGGAAATAGATGATCCGTAAAACTCTACAGCCTTATACGTGGCACCGTCAATTCCGGTTTTCCCTATCAGATAAAGAGTCAGGTCTTTCGCATAAACACCTTCTCCAAGCCTTCCTTCAACCGTGAACCTGAGGCTCTCAGGCACTTTAAACCAGAGTTTGCCTGTGGCGAAAATCTCAGCCATATCCGTAGCTCCCACGCCTGTTGCAAAAGCCCCGAAAGCCCCATAGGTGCAGGAATGCGAATCGGCTCCCACAACCAGTTTTCCTGGCAGTGCGAATCCGTTTTCAGGAAGTACCTGATGGCAGATTCCTTCCCCAATCTCATAAAAGTTCGGGATGCCCTGCTCCTTTACCCATTCTCTGATCTCTTTTTGTAGTGTCGCTGACGTTTCATTATTTGCAGGCGCAATGTGGTCGAAAGGAATTACTATCCTTGAGGAGTCCCAGACCTCTTTCATCCCCATTTCCTTGAAAGCATTAACTGCAAGTATCGAGGTGCCGTCATGCGCCATCGCATAATCGATATCTGCCAGGACAAAATCATTTGCCTTTGCCTCTGTTCCCGCTGCCCGGGAGAAGATTTTCTCACTAATTGTTCCCAAAAGTAAGTCTCCTGTCTGATGATCAAATGACAATATGATATGAGGAAAAATTCAGATTTCTGAATTCTTTATAATTAAATATATATACTTAATGGCTTTAAAGCTGAAAACTTCATTAACAGTCTTTAATCAAGAAAGCACGGAGAATTATTAAACTTAAGAAGATAGTGAATCAAAAACATGAAGAAATAAAATGGATTTCTTTTTCCTTCTTTATAATATTACACATTTTGATTTAAAAATTAGATCTAAAATTATTTTTTAATTTTTTTCTAGAATTGATCTTTATAAATCAATTCTTTAGTTTTCAGTTAATATTATACAATCTACTTTCGCATAATTTACATTTATATACATGTTATATAACACATAAGAAGGATGTAAACTGTTAAATTAAATATAGGAGGGCTTTAAATGAAATTTAAATGTTGCTTAACTTTCTGTTACTTTATATTCTTGATTTTGTGTACAGGTACTGCTTTATCAGCTTCTGTAGCGCCTGAGGAAGAGTGGAACTGGACATATGAAGGTTACGAAGGCGGATATCATGAGCTTGCATACGCTGTCCAGGAAACCAGAGATGGTGGATACATTCTGGCAGGGGAAAGTTGGGTTGAATATGGAGACGAGAGTGCACGGCTGACAAAATTTGACTCCAAAGGAAAAGTGGAGTGGTCCAAAGACTTTTTCAATGGATCGACGCACCTTTATACCGAAAATTGTCTTCAGCAAACCATAGATGGAGGATATGTGCTTGCCGGAAATATCGTAACTCATGACGAATTAGATTGGTATAACTCCTCCTCCTATCCCTGGCTGGCAAAAGCTGATTCCAATGGAAAAGAAGAATGGGAAAGAACCTTTGGTGATGGAGAGGGTGGCAATGCAGAGGCGATCCAAAAAACCGATGATGGTGGATATATAATAATTGGACATATCGATCTCGGCGATAAGTATATCCCTAACTATTTAATAAAAACGGACTCAAGAGGAATTGAAGAATGGAACAAGACACTGGGATATTCATCGGATTCAATCTACAATATCCAAAAAACTGAGGATGGCGGCTTTATTCTTGCAGGCGCGAGGAGTTATCAAGATGAGACAGGCTCTAGTGATACAAAATTCTTGCTGATCAAAACAGATTCAGATATAAATGAAGAATGGAATAAAACATTTGAACGGATAGATATAGCACCTTATTACCATAGATATATAGCCTTAAGTAGTACTGCAGATGGAGGGTGTATACTGGCAGGAACCGCAGTTGATGCCAATGGTAACGAAAATGCAGTATTGATGAAGATAGATTCTGATGGGAATCAAGAATGGAAAAGAACCTTTGGAGGGGGAAATAAAATCCAGGTGCTTTCTGTCAAGTCAACAAGTGATGGGGGATATGTATTAGGTGGTGAAATAATATGTGATGGCGTGCTTTCAGAACGTGGTTATTTTGAACCCTCCGCTGCCTTGCTGATTAAAACCGACTCCAATGGGAATGAAGAATGGAATATGACAATTGAGAGCCCGACTGATAACGATGAAAATACTCAGGAACGGGTTACTTCAGTTCAGGAAACCAGTGATAAAGGATACATATTGGCAGGAGAAACATACTATTTTGACAGGTCGAGGACCGATGCCTGGCTGATTAAGTTAAGTGGAGAGAAAAATGAGACTGACGGAAAGGAAAATGAAACATATGAAAATAAAACATGTGAAGAAAAAAATGAGGGAACTGAAGTTCATGAACTCCAGAGATGCATAAACAGCCTGAAAATTACAGACAACAATACTAGCTCTCTCAATAATAGAGTAGAAGAAATATCCTGCCACATAGTAAATGGAGAAGAAGAAAAAGCTGTCTGTAAACTCGAAAAGCTAATCGAGTTAATTAATGAAATGAGCAGACGCTGCGAGCTGAACAGCAATCAAGCTACCATATTAATAGAAAAAGCTCAAAAAGCTATAGAGTCTATTGAAAGTTAAAGGAAATTCGGATTAAGGCAGAACTTTGGAGACAGAGCGAGGCCATGAGAAAGGGTAAAACCTTAGATAGAAGGAAAATCCCAGGGAGAAGCACTTAAAAATTGTAAAATTGGCTAACTAGAAAAACGGAACTTTTATTTTTTATTTTTATTTAAATCCAGAAGACCCTAAAAAAGTAAGAAAGTAATATAGATTTAACATCAAAACCTGGATTTTTCAGATTATCCCGTGTATTTCCAGGAATTCCTCAAGAGGCACGGAATGAGTCTGGAAGCCGCACACTTTGTAGGGGTCAGCACCCATAGAAAGTGCTACGAACTGGGCAATATTCATGTGAACCATATCATACTTTACGTCAAACTCTTCCTCAATAACAGGCTGGTAGCGGTCATACTGGATATGGCAGTTCGGGCACATGTGGATCATAAGTTCCACACCTGCTTTCTGTAGGCTATCGAGTTTTGTCTTTGTCACCTGAAGCGAGGTGTCTTTGTTGAGGTGGAGTTGGGAAAAGCCCATCCCGCAAGTAAGAGTGCGGTCTTCGTACCAGCGCACAGGATCGGCTCCACAGACTGCAGCTATGGTATCTATTAACTGGGGATTTTCAGGATTTCCGAGGACATCGAGATACTTAACTTTATAATAGTGGCAAGCATGGTGGGCTGCAGCTTTGGTCCCTGAGAAATCGAATTTCTTCTGCTTCTTGATCTCGTTGACTTTGCTTAAGAGAATCTCTACTGCATGGTAGAAGTTAGTCCTCGGGTTCATGTCGTCTTTTTCGTAAACAAGATTTTCAAGACCCTGTTCCCTGAAGATAGCGTTAATTCTTTCCCGCACTTCGGTGTTGGTATTAAGAACTTCACACGCCTCCTTGTTTATGGCATAACAGGTTGAACAGAGGCAAGTTATATTGGGATAGCCGCATCTTCTTGCGACTGCGAAGTTTCGGGCTGCAATAGCTATTGTTGTCAGTCCCTCAAAGATGTCAGTATAATGTCCTATTCCTGTGCAGCAGGACTGCTCATCGTTAATACAGTAATCTACTCCAATCCTGTCAAACACATAACGGGTTGAGGTCTCCACTCCTGGATACTCCTGCCCGACCATGCAGCTTTTAAATAGTAAAAGCTGGCTGTCCGGGATACTCTCTATCGCTTTCAAAGCCGAAGTCTCCGCTTTTATTTTCATTTTTGATACATTTATTCTTCAGGAGCTGATGCGAACCTTTTTCCTGTATTTTTGCTTTGACCCATTTTTCCCTTTCAAAATAGCCTGTAGCTTCAAGAATAGCCTGAACTTCTCCATGGGTATTCCTTACATCCCTGGAACTGAGCCCAAGTTCAACGCGGGTTGATTCAAGATTTTTCTTAATCCTTATCCAGCGCTCCCCAAGGTCTCTTTCCATATTCTTAATTCCGGCTCCTGGTACTTTGCTGGCTCCATTTTCTGCAAGATATTCTCCTATCTCAAGGAAATAAACAAGCTTTTCAACTCCTATACCATTGTTAACAGCTATCTGCCTCAGCACCTGCACAATTGTTACAGGGCTGTTATTTCTGGGACAGCGCAGGTTGCAGGAATAGCAATAGAAGCAGGACCAGATCATTTCGGACTCAAGCACACTCCGATCATTTTCCAGCACCTTTTTCACAATCTGACGCGGACTGTAGTCGGTAAAGCGAGCTGCAGGACAGGAAGCCGTGCAGGCTCCGCATTGTATACAGCGGTCAAGCCCCAGAGAGGCAGGTGTCCGGATGCTCTTCTTTGCGGTTTCTGCAAGAGTATTACATTCCGGTGTATCATACTCGTTTACATATTGAATCATTGTATCATCTCCTCCCCTTCCCTGGCAAGGCTGGTAAAAGTGCCTGCTAACCCCTTTGTATCTGGAACATAAGCTTTCTTGAAATAGATCCGCTTTCCTGAATCTCCAATTTCTTCTTTCATTTTCTCGAAATGGCGGACAGTTAAAGGATATATAATCTCGGCTCTCGGGCTGTCTGGAGGATCCTCAATAAACAGGACAGCCGATGCCCCGCATTTGAAAGCATGAAGCAACAGTTCTTTGTCAACTACAAGGTTTGTTGGTACCTTAATTAACTTGACATTTGAAGGATAGTTCAGGGCACTATTTCCGATATTGTCACAGGTCAAGGATGCAATCCCGCTGTTTACAAAGCCTAGCAGGTCTCCTTGACTTATTACACCCTCAATTTCGGCTTTTAGCTGGCTTTTTGTAAAACCTGCAATCTGGATAGCTCCACTCGGACAGAGCCCTGTACAGTAACCGCATCCCGTACAGGAAAGCGGGTCTACAGTAACCTTTCCACTCTCATTTATGTAGAAAGCCTCGAACGGGCATCTGAGGCATTCCTTACACTGAGTACATAGAAGCGGGTTGATAATCGGAATTTCATTGATCAAAGTTTTTGGACTGTCTGCAATAAATGCCCTTCCCCTTGCCGCCGCAAGCCCTGCCTGGGAAATCGTATCTGTAATATCCTTGGGGCTCTGAGCAGTGCCGCAGACAAAAATCCCATCAAGTGAGCTGTCTACAGGTCTCAGTTTTGAATGCCTTTCCTTGATAAAACCGCTTTCATCCTGGCTGATATTCAGTACACTGGCAATTTTTCTGGTTCTTTTAGAAGGAACCATAGCTGCAGATAGTACAACGAGGTCGGCAGGGAGTTCTTTTATTTGCTGGGATAAGGTATCTTCAAGTTTAACTACAAGGCTCTTATCCTGCTTTTCCACAATTTCAGCTGGTCTTCCCCTTACAAATCTGACACCCATGTCCTGAACTGCCCTATAGTAGTTCTCGTAAAAGCCAAGCGCCCTCAAATCAATATAGCAAATTGTGATCTCAGTACCCGGGTATTTTTTCATTATAAGGTTGGAGTGCTTCAGAGCTGCCATGCAGCAGTATTTGGAGCAGTAGCGGTTGCCACCTTCTTTTTCGTCCCGTGAGCCCACGCACTGGATCATAACTATTCTTTTCGGAGTTCCTGAATTCTCATCAGAAGAATTCTCAGATGAACTTTCGTTCCCACAGATACCTGTTGAGCTGACAGTATCAGGGTAAAAGCTGAAATCCGAAGGTCTGAGCAGTGCCCCTTTTGTAGGACCATTGATCCCAAGCATTCTGGCAAGTTCCATCTGGGTAATTACGTTTTTGAATATCCCATATCCGTACTGGGGTTTCTGGGATGCGTCATACTCTTCAAATCCTGTAGCAACAATAATTGCACCAACATTGAGCTCAATAATCTCCTCCTTTTGCGAAAAGTCAATTGCTCCGGATTTGCAGGCTTCCTCACATTTTCCACACGTTTTGCCACTTAACTGCAGACAGTGATCCGGGTCTATGCAGTAAGTCTTTGGGACGGATTGTGAGAAACGCAGGGAAATTGCTTTTTTGTCCATATGCCCGCAGTTGAACTCATTTTCAACCAGAACAGGACACACCCGACTGCACCGTCCACATCCCGTACAGTTGTCATGAACATATCTGGGTTTTTTCCTTAACCTGACTGTAAAGTTGCCAGCACTTCCATGTAAGTGTTCTACTTCAGTCAAGGTCAGGAGAGTTATTTTTGGATTAGCCACTACCTCATTCATCAACGGGCTTAAGGAGCACATTGCGCACTCTTCTGCAAGCTTGTCAGGAGAAAAGACCTTGCCTATTTTTGCCATATTCCCACCGATACTGGAATCTTTCTCAACAAGGTAGGTGGAAATTCCATTGTCTGCGAGGTTCAGTGCTGCGGTTATCCCTGCAATCCCTCCGCCGATGACAAGAGCCTGCGGGACGATATCTACTTTTATTTCTTCAAGAGGCTCAAGTTTTTCCAGGCGTTTGAGTTTCCCGCGAATAAGTGAGAGAGCTTTTTCAGTGGCCTCGGCTTTATCTGGATGTACCCAGGCACAGTGCTCCCTGAGGTTTGCAATCTCGAGCATTGCACGATTCAAACCTGCCTCCTGAATGCACTTTTTAAACAGTGTACCGTGTTTTGAAGGAGTACACGAACCAATTACTACCCGGTCAAGTTTCCCTTCAGAAATTTTATTTTTGATAAGGGTCTGTCCTTCTCTCGAACAGAGATACTCGTAATCGAAGACCGGAATCCCTTCTGCCTTAAGGGTCTTCTTAATAGAATCAATTTCGATATGTTCGGAAATATTCCCACTGCAATGGCAGATAAATACAGCAGTTTTATCCAGACAAGGGTTCATTACACTAAACTTTTAGGAATCGGTATTTAAGATTTGCCAGAATAACCATATCAATGTCACAATAAGGTGAAAACATGAGTTTTGTCTGCAAAAATGGGATAAATTCTGAGAAAAAACGGTCTTTGACCTTCCATTTATTAAATTAATTATATAATTCATTCACTCAGCAAAATAAGAATGTTACGAAGTTGACACTTACTATAAAATATTACAATTCTGTAAATTGGGACTTTCTGTGCATAAAAGAATAGAATGTATTATTGTCAGGAAGTTTTTATACGCATATAATTATATATAAGGAAAAAGTATTATTATTTAAATCAAATGAGAAAAACAGATTTTATTAGATACTCCGCAGATCCGAAACTCATATAAATAGAAATATATTTAATAAGGGCAATAAAAGATAGTAAAAATAACATATCTAAAATAATATGTTTCTATTACTGATAATACCGGACAAGAAAGGTATTTGAAGCGCTTACAAGCTTCTCTTCCGGTATAAATGGTAGATGATAATTGTGGCAGATAATGAGTTTACATCAGAGGACAATGAATTTAAGATGGGAGAGGTTGAATATGAGATGGTAGAGCTTTTAAGAAAGCTTAATGTCAGCAGACCAGTAGCTCTAACCCTCGCATGCCTTTCCAAAGGGGAGGAGATTTCTTCCCAGTGTATCGAGATGGTATCAGGTTTGAGGCAGCCAGAAGTTAGCATTGCAATGCGCTATCTTCGTGAAAATGACTGGGTAGATATGCGGGAAGAAAAGAAGAACCAGGGCAAAGGCAGACCTATCAAGTTGTATAAACTAACGGTCCAGATGGAAACGATTATCAACGCAATAGAAGAAAACATAATGGCTGAAAGTAAGGCAGTACTTCAGAATATAGAGCGCCTTAAGAGTCTTTCCTGAGATCAACTGAAAATTGAGATATAATAGATGTTTTAACAGATGTTTTCTGTAAACCTTCAAAAACTAATTATGATATTTGAGTCTGGGTTTTATAACCCGGAAACGACCTCTTATAGCCTACGTAGGTATTAAACCGTTTATAGACCTCCCGCACTCACCTAGAACTATATTGCTCATTATCCTTTCTTATAAAATCTTTTTTCCCTCCATATGGTATTAATTTTTTCATCCAGGTATGAACTCGAGAAGGATAGAGGGGGTAAAATTTCTCGAATAGAGGATTAAGAATACAAAGTATACCGGGAAGAAACATCTTAATAGAGATAAAGAGGGCATCTTGAAAACTTGATGAGCTTTTTCTTAAAGAGTATGCTATAACTTCTTTTTTACAGTATAATAAATTTAGGAAAATTAGTGAAGTAAAAAGCATTTAAACTACCTCAAGCCTTCCTGAAAGCATAAGCTTTCTTTTTTGATGTTAGAGTCTCAAAGCTGAGAGTGTAGAGAACCCTTAGTGGATAAGGAACATTACAAAACTCTTAAAATATATAGTTTCAGAAAATAAAAAATATCGAGTTTTGCCGAAACGAATAAACAGCATCATTCGACCCTTTTAGAATAAGTGAATATTAAAAGTCGTGCTCAGAAAAATTGAGCGCCTGAAACACATTGTCTGAAATTCTTCAAGGGAATTACCCACTCAAACTTTCCCTGGATCAAACTTTTCCCTGATCAAACTTTTCCCTGATCAAACTTTTCCCTGATCAAACTTTTCTGTTGCACTCCAGATTTATTAAACAAACCTTTGGAATTTTATTGTTGCTTGCGGCGTCTTTAAACTCATTTATACTCAATCTGAGGCTCTTTTTAGAAACAGGATAAAGATGCCAAAAACGAATAAAAAGATGGATAAAGATTCAAAAAAAGATGGATATTCAAAAAATCTGGTGGGCCCGCTGCGATTCGAACGCAGGACCTCACGGTTATCAGCCGTGCGCTCCGCCAGGCTAAGCTACGGGCCCCAAATGGAGAACGAATACTATTGTAAAAACCTGAAATTTTCCTGAAAAAGGATATTGAATTTGGTGGGCCCGCTGCGATTCGAACGCAGGACCTCACGGTTATCAGCCGTGCGCTCCGCCAGGCTAAGCTACGGGCCCCAAATGGCAGGTTTTTTAGAATTATCGAAGTTGAAAGCTTTTTCGGGAAAGCATCCCAATCCGACAACACTTCTAATACTCAATTTACTACTTATAGCTTTTGCTTGGAGATTTTAAATTTCTAAACTCCAAAAGTTTATTTACAATACGCCGAGCTTAATTAGCGACAGGTTTATATAAGATACCGAGTGTATGAGGGTTGCTGATTAAGCAAGTCTTACATGGGCCGGTAGATCAGGGGAAGATCGCTACCTTGGCATGGTAGAGGCCTCGGGTTCAAATCCCGACCGGTCCACTTAATATTTTTAATACTCCAGATCAATACTACTCTTTTCTACCTTTTTCTACTCTTTTCTACTCTATTCTACTTTTTCATACCCTTTTCTACTCTTTCCAAAATTGCCTTCTGGATCTATTCATACTTTGCAAATAGAGCGTATCAGAAGTTTCCCCTCAAAATGTCTTTTTTGCTCAGTGCGCGCGCACCATATATATTTTTTATACAATAGATTTTATATATCTCATGGCTTCTTGGGAGTAAAGCCTTGAGAGATATAAAATTTACAAAATTTCGTCTGTTAAATTTTAACCAGAATCTAATATTTGCGGGGGTATGCTGTGGTACTAAAATCAATCAATCCATATACTGAAGAAGTAAATTGGGAATATGATACATTTTCATTTGAGGAATGTGAAGCCCATATTAAAAAATCACGGGAATCTTTCCTAGAGTGGAGTTCCCTGTCTGTTGAAGAGAGGACAAAGTATCTTGCAAAGGCTGCAGAAGTGCTCAGGAAAAATTTTGATTTTTATGCCGAGATTATTACAAAGGAAATGGGGAAGCCAATAAAGCAGTCGAGAGCCGAAGTTCAGAAATGTGCCCAGGTCTGTGATTATTATGCTGAAAATGCTGTAGAATTTTTGAAAGACGAACTCGTTGATACAGGGGTTGAAAAGAGTTATGTAACTTTTGAGCCTCTGGGAGTGATTTTCGGAATAATGCCCTGGAATTTTCCGTTCTGGCAGGTATTCAAATTTGCAATCTCCGCAATGTGCGCAGGGAATGTCTGTGTGCTTAAACATGCTTCAAACGTGCCAAGATCTGCTATAGAGGTCGAAAAAGTTTTCTTAAAGGCTGGATTTCCTGAGTATGTCTTTAAGACCCTGTTGATCGACTCCAAAACTGCAATGGATATTATTAAAGAGGATATGGTAGATGGGATTTCACTTACTGGCGGTATAAATACTGGTTCTAGAATTGGAGAACTGGCTGGAAGGTTCATCAAGCCAATTGTGATGGAACTTGGAGGTTCAGACCCATTTATAGTACTTGAGGATGCTGATATTGAAAAAACTGCTCAGGTTGCTGCAAAGTCTAGATTTCGTAATACAGGACAGGGCTGTAATGCTGCCAAGAGGTTTATTGTACTGGAAAGTATCGCTGACGATTTTACGAAGGCATTTGAACAGGAAGTAAATAAATTGAAAGTTGGAGACCCCATGGATGAAGAGACTGACATCGGTCCTGTTGCAAAGAGGGAACTTCTTGAAGAACTCGAAGCGTTTATTGAGGATGCGGTAAAAAAAGGAGCAAAACCCTTTATTTGTGGAGAAGATTGTGAAAAAGGCTTTTTCTTTAAACCAACCATTATACATGCAGCCAGTCCTGATATGGATGTGTGCAATGTGGAGGTCTTCGGACCTATTGCACCGATAATTACTGTGAAGGATGAGGAGGAAGCAGTAAAAGTTGCAAACTCCACCGAATTAGGGCTTGGAGCTCAAGTATGGTCAAGAGACCTCGATAGAGCTGAAAAACTGGCAAGAAGAATAAAAGCTGGATTTGCAGCAGTTAACGGAATGGTGAGATCTGATCCAAGGCTTCCTTTTGGCGGGATTAAAAAATCTGGTGTTGGTAGAGAACTCTCTCATTATGGGCTCAAACAGTTCACTAATATAAAGGCTATGGTGGTCAATAAGTGACGCCATTTTCCGACAGCTTCATTTTATCCATTAGCAAAGAAAAGAAATAAAAACAAAAACAGAATGCTGCAAGCTAAATGGTAACTGCTAACCAGCGAAATATTTTTCAGTGATTCTTAATATAAAACAGACTTTTATTTTAATATAGATATTTTATTTTAATATGTGTATTTTAATATGTGTAAATTTTTACGTGTTTTGATCAATATATTAATTTTTTATTTGAAAGAGTAATAAAAGAAGGAAGTAGAAGACTATTTAGGTTTTTTCAGAAGTAAATCCAATATATACAAAACATAAAACTACTGTAAACTCAATTGCAAATGCCCCTTTCAAGCAGTTCCCTTTTCCCGATAGTATCTTCTCCCCAGATTTGTTTCACTTCGTCGCTCCACTGGAGTTTATATTCTCCTATCATGGACTTTGGGATTGCAAAAACGTTTGCTCGCGAGGTTCTGGAAACCACGGATTTTGACAATTTATACTTATTTGATTTCGCATCGTATACCATCTGGGAATCAAGCCCAATAGAACTCAATTTCTCAGAAAATTTACAGTTAAACCGGTTTGATTTTTCATCTATCTCTTTCCCCCGCCTCCTCTTTCTTTTTTCTAATTTAATTTCTTCTTTTCTTATGTCTTCGAGATACCACAAACTTCTCTCAATCTCGCTTTTAAAAACAATCATATGCCATTTCAAAGACAGAGGATAAGGTTTTCTTAAAAGTTCCTGTAATTCCACAATCAGATCATAATCATCTGTTGTACTTTCAATTTCTTCCATTATTCTTTTCATTCTTGCCAGATTTGCCTTCTGCCTCTCCCGACTTGTTGCCATAACTTCCCGCCACATAGTAATTTTGTTTATACTGTATATGTCGTAGTATTTTAACTCTTCGTTTATGGGGAATAAAAACAAAAAGTAGTCAGAAAATAGACATCTCTTATTATAGTACAGCAAAAGTAAATTCGTATAAATTTTTATAATTCAGAAATCTAAAGCGATTTAAAGAACAATTAAGCATAAATTTTTAAATGACAGACAACTGTGAAATTTTATGCTACCGGATTTAAGATCTCTTACGCAACAGTAAAACCTCAAAATATTTTAGGTTCTCAAATATTCAATAACATTCATTTATATTTCCGACAGCGTATTTCCAGATGTCTGCAGCATACTCAAGTTCCCAATTTTTTAAATAATTTAAAAATCTTAATAGCTTCTATGCGTAAAGCCACAGCTATAGTCTCAGGACTTATCCTCCTTTCTTATATAGTTTCAATTTATTTTTATCCGCATGTGTCTGACCCGATGGCAACCCACTGGAACTTCAAGGGAGAGGTCGATGGATATATGTCAAGATTCTGGGGAGTTTTCTTCATGCCTTTATTGATCACAGGGCTTGCAGTATTGTTCCTGGCAATTCCCAGAATCGATCCGATGAGAGAGAATATAACTAAATTCAGAAAGTATTATGACGAATTTATAATTATTTTGGTTCTCTTTATGCTTGCCGTCCATCTACAGATGCTGCTCTGGAATACAGGCATCCAGATTAGCCCGAATGAAGTAATTCCCATTGGAATAGGGCTTCTGTTTTACTACATAGGAATCCTTATGGAAAATGCGGAGAGAAACTGGTTCATCGGCATAAGGACTCCCTGGACTCTCAGCAGCGACAGGGTCTGGAGGAAGACTAACCGGATTGGAGGAAAGCTGTTCAGGATTGCAGGAGCAGTTGCTGTGCTGGGAATTTTTTTCCATGAGCTTGCATTCTTTTTCATTCTCGTGCCTGCACTCTTTAATGCGGGGTTCACGGCTGTTTATTCATACCTTGAATATCAAAAAGAACTGAAAGAGACGAGATCTCCGATTAAAACCTGAGAAAGAGAACTTCAGGATTATTGTGTTTACCACTCCTGGAATTCTTTTTTAATCAATTTTTGACTTTTATTTTATCAGCACGTTTATCTAGTATGTTTTCGTTTGTTTTATTGATTCTTATGGCTGAAGATATACCAAAAGAGACCAGCAAAACAATTGAGAAGGGGGACACCATCTCGGTTGATTATGTTGGAAGACTTGAAGATGGCACAATTTTCGATACTTCCATAAAGGAAGCAGCTATAGATGCAGGGATATACAACCAGATGAGAGAGTATAAACCCCTCACATTCACGGTCGGCGCAGGCCAGATGATAAAGGGGTTTGATGAGGGGGTTATCGGGATGAAAAAGGGAGAAGAAAAGACTATTACAATCCCGCCTGAAGAAGCATATGGGGAATACAGAGAGGAGTTTGCAAGAGAGTTGTCTGTTGATACTGTGGATTTTACTCCTGAGATCGGAATGCGGCTGGCTACGGACAGTGGTCTGACTGGCACAGTCACAGAAGTCAGCAATAACAGCTTTGTTGTAGATTTCAACCACCCGCTTGCAGGCAAAACCCTGATTTTTGATATAAAACTCGTCTCAATAGAATAAATTTAAGTTCCTGAAAGTCAAATTGAGAATTGTAACATTTTTTCAAAATGTGCATCCTTTCGGTATCCTGGCAGATTTTGAAACGGCAGAATACCGGAAGGAGAATGCATAGGAGAAAGGGAAAATGGAAAATTCTCGCACTGTAAAAAAAGGAGACTATATTCTTATTGACTACACTGGAAAACTCGAAGATGGAACGGTATTCGATACCACTTCTAAGGAAAAAGCCCTCGAAGCAGGCATATATGACGAAAAAAAGGATTATAGACCTTTGTTTTTCCGGGTGGATGCACGCCAGGTAATAAAAGGTATCGATCAGGGTGTACTTGGAATGAAAGAGGGGGAAGAAAAAACCCTTATAATCCCGCCTGAAGATGCCTATGGAGAATATAAGGATTATCTTGTCCAGACGATACCTCTGGTAAGGCTTGAACTCCAGACCCCTCCTAAGCCGGGAGAGAAAATCACAACACCTGGCGGCAGAGAAGTCAGAGTGCTCAACTCCACGGAAACTGCTGCCACCCTGGATTTTAACCATGAACTTGCAGGCAAAACCCTGATCCTTAAGATAAAACTTGTCTCGATTGTAAAATAATTCCAGAGCCCGGAGATGCAGGGATAAAGTATGGAAAAAGAAGAAAAAGTTATGGTACTGCTTTTATTTATGACACTGACTTCTCTTATGACAGCTTATCTCTGCTTCGGACCGGAAATTACAGCGTCTGGACAGGAATCAGGGAAAGAAATCAAGCAGTACAGCAGGGAATCTGGTGTAGGAGACAAGGTATTCCTTGAAGCCGAAGTTCTGAGCAAACGTTTTACTTATACAGGCGGACACCTGCTTTTACAGGTAGACTGCGACTCCGAAGTCCTGAGCGTTTTTATCCCGAAGACCGCAGGTGCAGACGCCCTAAATATGTCAATCCAGGAAGGAGATTTTATAGGTTTAACGGGTACAGTCTCAGAATATAAAGGGAAAAGAGAAATCACGGTGGAAAGAAAAGAAGATATTCTTTTGAGTGATGATTATTCTACGAAATGATTACCACCCTTCTTCGATGTGATTACCTTTTTCTTTAAATAGTATTATCTTGAGTAATCATTATCAATAACTTTTCAGATAAAGATAACAGTCTATTGTAAATAATATATTCATACAGGAACATATGGGAAAAATATGAAAGCGTGTATCATGTGCGGCGGGGCAGGGACAAGACTCAGGCCATTGACATTCAAGCACCCTAAACCGAGCATACCAATCCTTAATAAGCCGTCAGTCCTGCATCTGATAGAGCATCTTTCAAGAGAAGGGTTCAATGAAATAGTTATAACCCTGGGATATATGGGAGAACTCATAGAAGAGCAACTCGGGGACGGGCATATGTTTGGCGTACATATCGATTATGTGTACGAGAGGGAAAAGCTCGGAACAGCAGGGGGAGTAAAAAATGCCGAAGCATACCTGAAAGATGAACCATTTATTGTACTTGGGGGAGATCATGTTCTCAACCTTAACCTAAGAGAGATGTACCGTTTTCATGAATCGAACGATGCTCCGGTAACTATAGGGCTTATTTCGATAGACGATCCGAGAGAATTCGGAATTGCGGATATGGATATAAATAATCGGATTCGTCGTTTCCTGGAAAAACCAAAAGCAGGTCAGATATTCAGCAACCTTGCGAGTACAGGAATATACGTTTGTGATCCTTTGATTTTTGAATGGATCCCCAGACACAGAAAATTCGACTTCGCAAAAGACCTCTTTCCCTGGATGCTTGAAGCCGGCAAGAAAATCAACGGCGTGCTTGTGCGGGGGCAATGGACTGATGTCGGAAGTTCAGCAGCTTACAGGCAGGCACAGCGCTGGATGCTCGATGCCCTTCCCGGAACGACAATCGAAGGGCATTTCACGACCCGGAACGCAAGAATAAGAGGTCCTCTCTCCATAGGAAACAACGTGTGCATAGGTTCGAATTCTTCCCTTGTGGGACCAATAGTCATAGGGGAAAATACAATTATAGGCGACAATGTTCTCATTGGACCTTACAGTGTTATAGGCTCAAATTGTATTATAGAGGATAACGCAAAGATTCTCTCATCATATCTATTCGATAATGTGTCCATAGGAAAGGATTCCAATATTTCAGGCGGGGTGGTAGCAGACGAAACCGTAATTGGAGACCACTGTTTCCTTGAAAACGGAACTGTTATTGGGCATAAAGTAATCATTGGAAACAATTCAACAATACACTCAGGGGTTAAGGTTTGGCCTGAAGTCACTATAGGAGAAAACTCAAACATAAAGGATATCGTAATTAACCCCGATTATGATACCGCACATGATGGCTCGTAAGATTTCAGTTTCAAAGGATGGAATCCTGTACGGATAAATTAGCCGGATTCCTTATCCTGCTTTTTCTTTTTATTTAATATTGGGAATATCCACTGGAAAAGATATACAGCAAGGAAGAAAATAAAGAAACACATATAAATTATACTAACCCTCACGGATTCTTTTACCATGCCGTCCAGAGAATTTATCCTGGAACTTCTGAGAAAAAGTGTGCATCTGGTCTCAATCCTTATCGTGCTCATCTACGAATTTTTCGGAAAGGAAGCCGTGCTGTGGGTGCTCATGCTATTTCTTGTAACTGTTCTTGCGCTTGACTATCTCCGGATTGAACATAATATTCGAATACCTCTTTTCTATATCATGTACAGAAAAACTGAAGCCGACCGCTTTGGAGGTCACATCTTTTTTGCGCTCGGAGCTATTTCTGTAATCTCGCTTTTCAGCCGGGAAATCGCTTATGCTGCTATCCTTATGACGACCTTCGGGGACCTGTCTGCGGCTCTGATAGGGAAATTCTACGGGAAAAGACGGGTTTTTCAAAAAATATTTAAAAACGATAAATCAATTGAAGGCTCAGCCTCAGAATTCATTATTGATTTCCTTATCGGGATGCTTATAGTCGGAAACCTCATAGTCTCCCTGGTAATGGCTTTCTTTGCAACCCTTATGGAAACTGCAGTCAACAAAATTGATGATAACCTTATAGTGCCGGTTTTCTCCGGTTTTTTCGGACAAGTAACCCTAGCTCTTCTGGCATGTTTGTAATAAATTTAAAAAAGATTATAAGAGAGTATCCTTAATTTGAAGGATGTTTCAGAAGGTGCTATAGAAGTACACCATGGCTTGAAGAATTTTTTTCCGATGGGTATTCCGTGAAAGAAATTTCTGAACATCTAAAGAGTCTCAACATTTAAAGAGCCCATTAGGGGCTCTTATGTTCATATTTCTGCCTCAAACTGCACATTTTAAAGCTTTCTCATCTCCTTTATGCGCCTTGCAAGGATTTCACCCAGGTAAAGCACAAGCGCTGCAAGGAGCACAGGCATCTTCAAGCTCACTGGCTCGTCTGACTGCCTTTCAGAGTTCTGCCGCGCATCTTTAAGGAGAAGGGCTCTTGCATCCTTTTCGGTATATATCTTCCCACCGGTTGCAAGGATAAGAGACTTTATATCCTCATTAACCCCTACATCCCGGTACTCAAGCTGGTAATTTACCGAAAGTGGATATCCTGAGATATCATGTATTCCAATGGTCTCTGGGTTTACACTTGCCTCATAGGTATTCCTTCCGGTTAAAGCAAGATCGATAGGGCTTCCATCCATTTTAAGCTCAGGAATTCCCTCATCGTACATTGTAAGAGTCAGGTCGGAAGGCGTGCCGAGCCAGGTATCCGGACTATCCAGCGAGGCTCCTTCTTCAGCTCTCGGGTTTCCTATTGCCCAGTTCGTCATGCCTGAAATAAGTCTCGCACTTGAGCCGTTATATAGGGCAGATGCCCAGCGGGAACCGGCGCCTTCTCCATTGTCTGTGGTAAAGGCTGCAACTCTGCCAAGCCCGAAGCGCCAGGTGGTAAGTACAGGCTTTCCGGTGACCGTGATAACAAGTCGTTCAGCTCCAGCTTTCGGAGTAACGTCGTTATATCCTGTAATAGTGGCATTTGAAAGATTCACATTCTTTGTAATGAAGTGGTCTGGAGAGTACTCAAGCAGGGGGTAAGCATCAAGCTCGACTTCCTCTTCTTCTCCCTCCTCAGGAGGCTCTGCCGGCGGCTCAAAGCCTATATTTGCCCTTTCTCCCTTATTAATGTGGAAATAGTTATTTTCAAGCCCGAGCTCTTTCATCAGGTTCTCAGCGTAATAGTTTCTGGCTTTATCAGTCTGGGAAGGAGCTACCGAGTGGATATGGATAAAGTACAGATTTACACCCATTTCCTGAAGTTCTCTTGCAGCCCGAAGGCTAGGGGCATAGGAGTCCTCAATTGCTCCATCTGAAATAATAATAGCATCAAGTTCTCCATCGCTGCCTGAAAGCATAGTTTTTGTGACATTAAGCCCTTCGTTTAAGGAAGTCTTACTCTGCTCGTCAGGAGTCAGCCTCGAAATCTTGTCTTCCAGAATTTCCCGGTTCTGGGAAAGTCCCAGGAACACGAATCCTCCTGAAACATCGTATCCTTCACTTCCGAATGCTATAACTCCTGCGTTTGCATCTCTCAGGTTTTCATTCTGAATAATATAGATAGCATTTGCCAGGATATCTGCCTGGGTTCCATGGGCAGCAGTACTTGGAGAAACATCAAGTATGAGGACGAGGTTTCTTCCACCTTTATATTCGGAAGGCTTTGAGAGAACAGGGAGGATTTCTTCAAGCGAGGAATTAAGATAATTCCCATAATTGTAAGCCTGCTCTCCTCCCACAACAACAAGCCCGCCTCCGTTGCTGACATAATTCTTGATTTCTTTAATCTGGGCTTCGGAAAAGGAACCCATTATCTGGTTATCAAGCACAAGAACCTTGCTGCTTTCAAGAGCCGCTGCTCCGGGATAGGTGCTGAATGCTGAGACATTGTAAAGGTTATCCAGAATCCTGCCTAGAGGTGAGTCCGGCTCATTAGTAACAAGGGTAAGCCTGGGCTTTGGAATAACATACACGGACTTGAAGAACTCATTGTTAACTGCATTGCGGTCCTCTCCGTGCGGAGTGATTCTTACCCTGAGATTATGGGCGCCCAGGGTGGTAAAAGCCTGATTAATTGGGATTGGATTATCGCTGTTGTTCCTGCCCTCCAGGATAAAATCCCTGCTCTGAGAAAGCTGCCCATCCACAAATACCTCAAGGAAATAGCTGACACTCTGATTTGAAGCCTGACGGACAACTATCCCGAACTCGTTTCGATTATCCACAACAACAGTCTTGTCCCCGACTATCTCGACACTGAGATCATTTGTCGTGAGTTCGGGCTCGACAAGATAGACAGGCGTACTGGTCTCTTTTGCAAACTCCAGAGCTTCAGAGAGATCCTTGCCAGCGTTATTGTTTCCATCGCTGACCAGGACTATCTGGTTGCCGCTGCCTGCGTACTGCGTAATTGTATCCCCAAGCGAGGTTTTATCTCCGGTTAGCTGGACTAAAGTTGTCGGGGTATTGGCTACAAGGGCTTTATATAGTTCGCTGCCTGCTTCTTCAGAAAAAATACCCATGCTTGATGTCTGGTCCTGAATCAGCACAAGCGAGGGGTCTTCTTCGCTTATGGTCTGCGTAATTGTGGTATAGGGAGAAGCAAGGGCAAGCACAAGCAGGAAAGCTACAAGCATTCTCCATTCTACAAGTTTCGTTTTTGTCTTCCGCAGAAGATAAAATCCAACAATAATCACAGGGATTATCAGGAAGAGCATCTCTGGATGTTCAAGCGAGAGGTTCATAGTTCACCTCGCTGGCGCACAATTAGGATTTCAAGCAGTATTAGCAGGAATATAACTCCTATCAGGTAGTTGGTAATGTCATTTTTGGCAGTGTAAGTATCAGCTCTCACAAGTTTGGGCTCATCGTCCGAAACAGCCCTTTTCATTAATTCCGAGGCGTCAACCGTAGTATTCGATTCCCTGTCATTGTACAGATTGACTGCAATTCTTTTACCTGCAATTTCATAGATTCCGGCTTCGTCAAAAAGAATGCGGTTTGAGGTGAAGGTCTTTGTAGGCGTACGGATTTCCTCAGTTCTCGAAAGTGAGGTCAGTGAACCGGTTTTCAGGTTGTATTCCGAGATATCGCCTGCTCCTCCAAGCCACTGGACAAGTTTTATCCAGAAAACGGGGTATTCAGGCAGGTTATGGAAATTGTTCCAGGAATTTTCCCCGAGCTCATCGCTCAGCCCCATATAGAAAACCGTTCCCCTGCCTACCTGCCAGTAACTAAGTACAGGAACATTGTTTTCTTTCAGTGCTACCAGGGTTGTCGAGCCTGTTCTCTCAGTTGCATTCAAGTATCTGCGTACCGAGATTTCGTTACTTCTTATATCTTTCGTAATGCTGCTCTTCAGGACTTCTTCAACCCCAAGTCCGTTTTCGGCATCCTCAAGCCGTAGAGGTTTCACAGGCAGGATCTTAATAAGGTCGACCTCTGTTTTCTCAGGAACCAGGGCTCCACTCACAATAAATACCGCATTACCTCCGTTCCTGACATAGCTTTCTATTCTATCTACCGAGCTATTCCCTATAGGGGTATCTTTCTGCGCAAGCACGACAAGTGTGTAATTATCAAGCTCGGCAGGCACGGATTTCGAAATGGTCATGTTACTGTTTGGAAGCAGGGAGAGTGCAGTTTTCGAAGGCAGCTTTCCATTATCAGTAACATAGAGTATACGCTGGCTTGAGGTCTCTGGAATGGAAATATAGGCTTTATTGTCAACAGGCAGGCTGTCTTCGATATTAAGCCGGACCGTCGTAAGACCTGGTCCGATATTTCCGAGAGTGAACTGGTTTGTTCCGCTTGCAGGGACATCAAGGGTAAAGGACGTTGATGCATTCCCTGAAATACCTCTCCCGGTCTCAATCTCAATTTTCTGGTTGCTGTTCTTGTAGTTCTTGACCACACCGGTATAGCTGTAATTGCCATCCGTAGCTTCAATCCAGCCGTTGATAATTCCAATATTGTCGGCAGGATTCCCTACTTTTATGAAATTCACCTTAATCCCGTAGGACTCGGCAAGGTTCTTGGAAGCAACTGGATCATCGCCTTTTGAGTTCGTGAAGTCTGAAATAACGATAATTCTTCCGCCTTCCGTGGAAAGAGCTCGCATGCCTGTGGTAATTGCTGCAGACAGGTCGGCAGTGCCTGCACTCGGTCTGACCTTATTGAGAATATCATGGGCGGCTGAAGCGCTTCCTCCTTCAAGGACAGTCAAAGGCATATCCGAAGCAAGAATTATGCTGTTCTTCTTGCTTACATAACCGTCAGCAATACCGACAGCATCCTCAAAACGGGAATCGACCTGCATGCTTGCAGAAGTATCGAGGATAAGTACGGTATGCTCTCCGCTCAGAGGCTCTTCCGAGTTGTAATAATAGCCTGCTGCCGCAATGGAGAGCAGGATAAGCACTAGAAGCTGAACCAGGAAAAGTGGGTCCTGTACGATCTTGGTTAGCGAAGCATAAACCCGTTTTCTTTCCCTCTCAAGCTTAAGGACAAACATGAGTGTGGGAATTGCAAGTACCGTCGGCTTCGGGCGGAGCATGTAGATAATTATAAGCGGGATGACACTCAGGAGAGCGACAAGAGCAAAAGGGTTCTCAAAAGGCATTTTTAACGTCTCCTTCTCCTGATGGTATGGTAGAAAGCATCAAAGATAGGGGTATCGGTTGTAAAACTGTAAAACTCAGCCCCTGCTCTCATACAGGCTTTTTTAATTCTTGCGCCATGGTCTTCAAGCTTTTCAAGATATTTCTCTTTGAATCTCTCACTGACGTACGTTCGGATCTCTTCTCCGGTTTCAAGGTCTATAAGCTTGCTGTTACCCTGAAGAGGGAGCACTTTTTCCGTGGGGTCGAGCACCTGGATAAGAATCAGGTCATGGCTCGATAGCCTGGAAACTGCAGTTTCTATTGCCTCGGGTTCCTGAAGAAAGTCCGAGATAAGGATTACAAGGGACCTGGATTTGATCTCCTGGCTGTACTTTATAACAGCTTCCCCTATAGAGGTTCCTCCTGACAGTTCGAGCTCTCCAAGCCTGTCTATTGCCCGGAGAAGATTTTTTCGCCCACGTCTTGGCTTATTTATGTCGACTTCCTGTGTAAATGTCGAGATCGCAAACCTATCATTATATTTTGTTACCATGTAGGCATAGCCTGCAGCAAGCATGGCAGCGTACTCGAACTTTGAAGTTCCTTTTTCAGGGTAATCCATACTTTTACTGGCATCCAGAAGGATATGGGTCGTAAGGGTTTTCTCTTCCTCAAACTGACGCACATAAAGTTTTTCAGTCCTCGCATAGGCTTTCCAGTCAATATCTTTCAGGCTGTCATTAAGGTCATATTCCCTGAACCCGATGGTATCAATGCCATGCCCGCTCCGGGTAGATGGGCGGTTTCCGGCGTAAACAGTCGATACCCTCTTCCGGACAGAAAATGTAAAGCGGTCAAGCTGCCTGAAGAAGTCCGTTTCAATATTTTGTTTTGTGCGAGTCATTCTGGATCGTCAATAAAAGCTCGGTTTGCCCTGGACTCGGGTAAAACCTTCTGGGTTATTAACTTATTTAACTTATTTGCAGTTCCTTTTCCTGACCAGAGATCAGTCAAAGTTCAGGTTTTACTTTACTTTCTTAATAATATCCTCAATAACCTGGTCAGGGGTTATTCCGCTTCTTTCGGCTTCGAAGGTCAGGATAAGCCTATGGCGGAGGACAGGGTATGCCATGTAATCGATATCCTCTTTGCTTACGAAGTTCCTGCCCTCTATAAGGGCTCTGGCTTTTGCAGCAAGAATGAGACCTATTGACGCTCTCGGAGAAGCTCCATACTCGATACGTTCTTTGTCTTTTCTTGTCATACCAACAATATTAAGGACGCGCTGTTTGAGTTCCTCGGAGATCGGAACCTGCCGTGTGAGTTTCTGCAAATCCAGAAGTGTGGTTTTATCCAGGGCTCTGGAAATTTTCGGAACTTCGGATTTCGTATACCGGTTTATTATTTCCATTTCTTCCTCATAGGAGGGATAATCTACGAGAATCTTTAAAAGAAAACGGTCGAGTTGAGCTTCAGGCAGAGGATACGTGCCTTCCATTTCTATGGGATTCTGGGTGGCAAGGATGAAGAAGGGGCTGTCCAGCAGGAAGGTATCATTTCCGACTGTTACCTGTTTTTCCTGCATCGCTTCCAGCAGAGCTGACTGGGTCTTGGGGGATGCCCTGTTAATCTCATCAGCAAGTACTACGTTTGAGAAAATTGGGCCTGGCTGGAACCTGAATTCCTTTTTGTGGTCCGTCTCTTCAATGACGTTTGTCCCTGTAATGTCAGAAGGCATGAGGTCAGGAGTACACTGAATCCTGCTGAATTTCAGGTTCATTGCCTTTGAAACTGTGGAAATCATAAGTGTTTTTCCAAGTCCTGGATTGCTCTCAACAAGGGCGTGCCCTTCACAGAGTATAGCAATTACTATCTGCTCCACCACTCTGTTCTGGCCCACAATAACATTTCCGATCTCTTCAAAAAAACTTTTGAAAATCCTGCCTGCGTTCTGATAGGTCGTGGCAGCCTGCCCGGTGACGGTAATATTCTCACTCATATCTGCTTCACCCTTTAGGTTTCTGTTTTTAGAGGCTTAAAGCCAGCTTTTCCGAACTTTACCTGCTTTTGCAACAATGTGCCTCCAAAATACATACTGCTTGTTATTCAAAAACTGCTTTCAGACAATCTTCGAGAAAACTGAGTGCAGGTAAATCCGATTTTAGATAGATTTTTCCAAATTATTCTTCTGCAAGTTCTTCAAAGTAACTCTGGATAACATTTCGATATCCTTCCGGCAAATTCTCATAATAAGACTGGGAGGCAACCGCTTCAGGGTTTACCGTGCCTGACTGGATAAATGATCCGTTAATCTGTTCTCCTGTTTCCTGGCTTGTAAAACCCTGCCCCGCACCTGGAGGGATTTTCAGGTCAACTTCCTTGCCTTCCACAACGATAACGGCAGGCTCTCCGAAAATGTCTTCCTGGCTCTCATTATTCGAGGTCCCACCGTTCTCCTCTACAGGGTAAAGCTCGCTATTCGAATTCGAGACAAAGGGAATATTTTCAATCACTCCATTAAGGTCAGTGGGGCTGAGCGTTGTCTGGTATCCAGTTCCTGCAACGTATGCAAGAACGGTAAATGCAAATACTATTACAACCAGGTCTCTTGCAAGCTTTTTCCGATTAAGAAAGGAAGAGGACTTCACGGATTTCGAATCGATTATTACCCCGCCTATAAGGTCCCGGACAATAATATTGTCAATATTGCGGTTATCGTATGCAGTCCTCAATCTTTCCCTGAGTACAGGGTGTGTTTCCTCTATGAGGGCAATCGCATCTTTCTTTTCAGCCCTATAGTGCCTGACGGCTGTTAGGATAAGAGAGAGGATAAAAGCCAGGGAAATAAGCCCCAGCGTTTCAAAAAGAGCATTGAAGCCCAGAATATTGTATCTTGCACCGGTATAAGGTTCGAAAGTGCTAAACATTAGAAATAAATCTTGCATATTGAAAAGCACGAAAAGGACATAAATTACAAGAAAGCTTGCAAACAGGTCTGCAAAAGCATAGAGTAATCTATATTTTTTTAGGGCTGATTCGTGTCTTTTTACTATTTCTTCAATACTCAGAGCAACCTCGCTCCTTTTTGCAGCCTGGAAAACGGCTGTGATAATGAATAATCATGAGTAAGACCTGTGCATGAAACATGCAAATATACTATAAGAAGATCTTCTAGAAAGATAGTATAGAAAGATAGTATATAAAAGTACACGTTCTGGAACATGCATTTTTCAAATCCGTGCACTAAACCGATATTTAGAAAACTCTGTCTTTAGATTTATGCTTTCTAACATACAGACATCTTATTACCGCTTTCTGTAAATAATAACATAAATAGTGTGGAATTCTAAATCTGAGTAATTACAGCTTTTTAAAAGCAGGATATGAACCCAGTATTTTCAGGGTATGAATTTTGTTCTCTATTTCTTTTAACGCCTCTTTTACAACTGGATCGCTGGCTCTCCCTTCAAAATCAATGTAGAAATAATAGTCTCCGAGTTCCTTTTTCGAGGGTCTGGATTCGATCCTTGTGAGGTTGATACTGTTTTTTGCAAATGCTCCGAGAATTTCGTATAATGCACCAGGTCTGTCTTTCTCAAGATATACTATAATGGAGGTTTTGGAAGCCGAAAGGCTGGAGTGCTCAGGCTCGGTTTTACTTTCAGGATAAAACTCGCGCTCCGATTCTTGTTCAGGGCTGGAATATGATTTTACTTCATCTGACTCATTTTCTGCAGTAAAGGAAACTTGCTGAACCCGATTTTTCTCTGAGGCTCGCAAAACAATGAAACGGGTGTAATTCTCCTTCCGGTCCTGAATGTTTGAGAGAAGCACTTTTAACCCATAGCATTCGGCAGCCTCAGGGGAGGCTATCGCTGCCATCTCTTCAAACTCGCATGCAAGCCTTGCTGCGTGGGAAGTGCTGCCTGTACTCCTGAGTTCTGCCTCAGGGAAGTTAGTTTTCAGGAAGTGTCTGCACTGGGCAAGCCCCTGTGGGTGCGAAAGTATAACCCTGATTTTCTCAGGCTCGCCTTTCGAGAGCAGGCAGTGTTCGATTTTGACAACAATTTCTCCGATTATCTCAGCCCCGCTCTCAAGAAGCAGATCGAGAGTAACCCCTACCGAGCCTTCAATAGAGTTTTCTATCGGAATTACTGAGAAATCGGATTTTCCCTCTACAACTGCCTGAAACGCATCCTCTATATCTGCAAAATAACGGATTTCGGCGTCATCGAGCATTTTTTTCTGAATCCATAATTTTGCAGCTTTTTCCGAGTACGAGCCCTCGGGACCCATTACACCTATAATCATCTCAAGGGTTAATTGCCGGCATGATAATAATAAGTTTTTGCGCCCGAGTCCTGTCTCGGGAGGACGGTGCCCTTTTCGCTCACTTCGTTCGCTCAAGAGGGCTTATTTAGGGATAGAAATTTTACGTGTTTTTGCTCAGTCCCGCAGACTTTTAAGAAAGATACGATCACAAGCCTTTTTTGAAAAAACTTGAACGCAAACTTTTTCTGAAAAAGTTTGATCACAAGCCTTTTGAAAAAAGGCTTGAGCGAAAACTCCGAGCAACGGCGTGGTCAAACGGCGCAACGGCTTTGGTCAAGTGGGCTAAATAAAAAATATTTATTACTGTTTTTCTGTTTTGCTGTTTTTCTATTTTTTCGTATCCTTGTTGGTTTTATGTGGTCACCTGGGCGTATAGTCTCTATTTGGCAGTTTGATGTTGTTTTTGTTTTAATAGCTGAGTTCTACGGTGTAGGTGATTTTCTTTGAGCTGTCCGCGGGGACGGTTACTTCCCATTCGGCGGTATAGGCATCTTTTTTCACGTATGGGTCAGAGGTGTTTGTGATTTTCCATTCGCCGTAGAAATGCTCCAGAACCTTCACTTTCTGGGGCTGAGATTTATGGTTTTTGATTTCGGTCTCATAACTCTCTTTCCAAGCGTATTTGGTCAGTCTGTCGTAGTTGGTCCGGGTTCTTTTGCCTGTTACATCAAAAGCGTTTCCGACAAAAACCTCTACCTCTTCATCTTTTGGGGTATGCTCTATCCGGTCTTCCCCGAGGAACTGGAGCTGTCCCTGAGAATCAGCTTTATAAACCCTCATAGTTCCGGCAGGGAGAGGCATTCCAAGACCTCTTTCTTTTGAATTGTTCAGAGTAAGGACTGCCCGGACATCGTTGCTTTTTGTGACATCAAACACGAGTTCCTTTTTTACAGGCACGGCATCAGCAGAGAGCAGGGAAAGCTGTTTTACCTGGTTGTTTTTGAGGGTGGCTGGCCTTTCAAGAGTATAGAGATGGTATTCAAAAAGGGACTCCTCAACAAAACTATCCTTTGCCCCTAAAGATTCTTCTGCGACTTCTACCGCAGCTTCATCCTCATATAGGGGATATGTGGGCGTGACTACGCGGTGAACTTCCCCTGCAACAAGTTTCAGCCTGGCATTCTCATAGGTTGTGCCTGCAGAATTATCTATGCTGACCCAACCCTGGATGTCGGCTTTCGTATCGTCTGCATTTGTTTTTACGATATAATCAGCTTTCCAGCTCATACCGCCCGTAAGATAGGAAGTAAGGACATCTCGCTTACCTGCCGAAGGCGAATAGACCTGCCAGACTAAGGTGGGTTTTGTAAGCAGGTTCGCCGAATCTGGGAATTCAACTTTCGAGACTTCGGAAATCGTTACAACTTTACCGTCACTCAACCTGAGTACTACCCCACCGTCGTAACTCAATAGTGTGCCTGCATATGTGTCCCCTTCTTTTTCGGTTACGGTGATTTCCTTGTCCAGAAATTTCTGTAGAAGCTTCTGCCCGCTTACAAGATCGTATTCGTAGTTCTGTTCCAGCACGGCAGTGTCCTTATTCCTTGTGTCCTCAAACATTACTGATGTAGGATCAATAAGAGCAGCAACATCGGTATATTTGACCGTGTTGACCCCGGAATTGAGCTCAAGCTCTCTTCTTTCCTTTACAAGGGCAAGGTTATTGTTGTAAACAGTAACCTCAGTGCCTGAACCTATTGTCGCGGCATCTGCTTTAAAAATAACCAGAGGATTTGGATATTCGACCTCAGTAACAATGCTTGAACTGGATTTAATCCCATTAACTGCAGTTTCAGATCTATATGCCTGATCCCTGTCTTCCGTAAAATCAGGATGCAAGGCAAAACCGGGATATATGAAAGCTGCAATTGCGGTTAAAAAAAAGCTTAATGCCAGAATAAACCAGAGATAACTTTTTTGTCTTTTCATAAGAGTATAATAGTAACTGTCTTATTTATATTTGGCTTTGACTGCAAATATAATTGAAGTTATCCACCAGATATTCTCCTCGATTTTCTATAGAGCTTCCTGTGTAACATTCTATCAGATTCCTCATCCTGTTCCTGCTTTTTGGAAATACTGTGACTTGAGATTTTTATTTGAAAATCGGTATAAAAAATAGGAACAGTTATAATAATATACTCCAATACGTAATTAATAATTTTAATATGTTTTAGAACATAAAGGACATTAAAAATAATTGTGGATTCATTCCTATGAATATTATCAGGGTTCTCAGGACTAAAAGCAGGATTAAATTGCCTGGCTTTGTATCAGGTTTTACTTTGATTATTCTGCTTGTCTGGGTGGTTCTCCCCGCCTCAGCCGCAGAGATAGAAGCAAGCAGAGAAATCTCTTCCGAAACAGTTTATCCAGGCGAGAGTTTTGTAGTAACTGTACATATAAAGGCAGACCACGAGGTTGAAGCCCTGGTACTTGATGAGAATCTTCCTGACGGGTGGCATGTAAACTATTCAGAGAACTATTCGGAGAATAGTGGGACTATATTTCCGGAAACCAATTTTTTTAAAGCATCCACTCTGGAATGGATCTGGATTGAGAAGCTCTCTGCCGGAGAAGAAAAGACAGTTATGTATAATGTGACCGTGCCTTTAAATTCCCAGCTTGGTAACTTTTCAATTTCGGGCAAAGTCTCCGCTTACTCCGTTCCTGATGTCCCTGTAGAAGGTTTTTCAGAAGTAACAATTACTTATCCTCCTTCGGAGGTTGATTTCTCTGTAAGTAGTGGAGGCGAAGGAAGTGAAGGAGGAAGTAGCGGAGACGAAGGTAGAGAAGAAGAAAACAGCGGAAGCGGAGGAAGTAGAGGGGGAAGTGGAGGCGGAGGAGGTGCAGGCTCTCCGGAATCAACCAGGAATATTGAATTAAAGGAAGTTTCGAGTGAACAGGTTTTCAAAGGTACTCACACATGCTTTACTTTTAAAAACGAGATAAATGATATAGCTACTGTAGAATTCGACCCAAAAAAGAACTTCGGAAAGATAACTGCCATTGTAGAGATACTGAAAAACACATCTTCAATCGTTAAGGAACCTGCACCGGGAACGGTTTACAGAAACATAAACATCTGGATCGGAAACAGCGGTTTTTCAAGCCCTGAGAATTTTGAAAACGCCAGAATAAATTTCAGAGTGAGTAAAGCCTGGATTGCCGATCACCGAGTTAGAGAAAATACTGTGAATCTGTACCGGTACGATAAGGACTCATGGAATCCACTGCCCACATCCATCAATGGAGAAGATGAAAATTACTTCTATTTTACCGCAGAAACCCCAGGCTTTTCTCCTTTTGCAATCTCAGGGATTGAAGAGAAGACCCAATCGGTTGAGATTTCACCAGCCAGAACAGGAGAAAATCGGACCCTGAGCAAAGAAGACATCTCTGATGATAAGACAAACTCTGATAAGGAAAAACAGGGAGTCACTGCTTCAGATATAGAAAAAAAAGAAAAGAAAAGCTCTCCCGGGCCTGGGGCAACCTTTGTAGTGGCTGAATTACTGATTTTGTATGGGATATTGAAGAAAAGGATGTAATCCAAGAAAGGAGAGACAAACAGGGCAAAAATTAAGTTATCAAAGGTCTCTTTTAGGAAGACACTTTTTTGGATTCATTTGTCATCTGGATCGTTTTCTTACCCGGAATACACGAGATAAAAGTTCAAATCCCTTTATAAAAGTTTAAATCCCTTTAATTGATGTTCTGCTCTTCAGAGATACCCGCACTTCTCAAGCCAGGTGAGAGATCTTATCCATTCCCCTTTTGGCTCCCTGGAGGTGCCCACAACAAGCCGCTTGATGTCTCCTACTTCTTCGACAATACCGCGGACTTCTATAAGCTCCCCGGGAAGGGCTTGACCTGCATAGGTATGGGTATATGAGAGCACATGGTCGATTTCATCGTGTTCGACTTTGTAGTAGGCGGGGCTGTCAAAAGCGAAATCGGCATTCGTGACCCTGGCTTCAATTTTCATATTTACGGTATCCTTTCCGCGCAGGAGAGGTTCTTTTATCTGGTCCCATTCCCTCACAAAGAGAAGGTCAAAATAAGTGCCCTCAACCATGCCCCGATTGCCTTTTCTGGACTCATGAAGCATGAATTCGTCAAATGAGATGTCTGGGATTCTCTTCCTGTAGATTCTCTGCCACATCTCCTCATCGATTTCTTCAATGGGTCCTTCCTGTTGTTTTGCAGCGCTTATTGCATCTCTTGCTCTGAACCACATAGGACCGTATACAACAAAGTCAATGTCCGAGCTTTCATTCTGGAGACCTGCAAGCATTGAGCCTGTAACTCCCATGCTTGTCCTTGGAATACCTGCCTGATCGAGTGTCTTTACAATTGACCTTACGCGGCGGTCAGAATTAACAAGTTTGGGAATCACATCGGAAGGACGAAGCACCTGTTTTACCTCGGATTCTGGGACTACATGAACATCCTGCACCCACTCAGGCTTGTGCTCCTTCATGAATTCGAAAGCCGGACCAAAGTCATATTTTTTGTATCGTAATCCGTTTAACTCCCTCTCCCCGTTTTTATCGGGCACGTAACGGAGTGTAGCCCGGATTCCATCGGAGCGGAAATAATCAGAAACTGCAAAGAGCCAGTTATCTTTCGTAACAAAGAAATCCCTCAGACGTGTTTTGAGCATTTTATATCATCCCTGTAGTTTACAAGAGTACCAGAAAGTACCCGGATTTTATGGAATTTCAACAGTCGGGCTTTATAAGAATTTATAATAAACGCAAGGAAATGTATTGTACAATTCATATATAACTATCAGGTTTTTAACAAAACCTTTCAAAAAAAGGCTTTAGCGAAAAGTACTGAACCAGATAGTGTGATAAAGTCAGGTAGATAATAAGTCGGAGTAATATACCTGAACTTACAAATATTTAAGGGGGATATACTCAGGAATAAAATAAAACACAAATAAAGAATATTAAAATAGTGCATTGCAAATTAAAAGATTATTAAGATCACAAACAGTGAATATTACGGACAGTAAATGTAACCAGAGATAAATGTACAGACCAGAAACGGAATAGACTGCAGGTGCAGAACATCCGAGGTAATGCTTTTGAGAGAGAACCCCAGTGCAGAAGCGCTTGAAACCTGGATTATACAGCTCAGGCGCGAGTTTCATAGATACCCTGAACTCAGTTTTGAGGAGTACGAGACCCAGAAAAGAATCCTGAAAATACTTGAGGAAATGGGAATAGAAGCCAGAAAAATTGCAGATACAGGCGTACTTGCAAGCATCAAAGGAACTTCACCCGGTCCCTGTATTGCACTTCGATCTGATATAGATGGGTTGCAGGTGCAGGAAGAATTAACTGAAAAGAATAGCGAATACATATCCAGAAATAAGGGAGTAATGCACGCCTGCGGGCATGACGGGCATATGGCAATGCTTTTTGGAACTGCGAAGCTATTTCAGGAAAAACGGGATTTTCCAGGAGAAGTCCGCCTTATCTTCCAGCCTGCTGAAGAGATCCCTCCGGGAGGCGCTGAAAGGGTAATTGCAGAAGGAGGGCTTGAGGGCGTGGATGCGATTATGGGGATGCATATATTCACCAATCACGAATCAGGAAGTGTGGGTTTCCGTTCAGGACCCTTCATGGCAAGCACCAACAGATTTGAGATTATCCTTACAGGAAAGGGAGGCCACATCTCAAAACCTGAAAATTGCATTGATCCAGTCCGGATAGCAACGGATTTTCTAAGCAGCTTTTATCCTGCTCTGGAAAAACAGCTTGAGCCGGACAAATATGTTATTGGAGTGGGAAGGATTCAAGGAGGAGCCCAATTTAATAGAATTCCTGATACTGTAGAGATCCTTGGAAGTTATCGAACCTTTGACCGGGAGACTACAGATATCATCGACAGGACTATAGAGGAATGCCTGGAAAAAGTGGTAAAAAAGTATGTAAAGCCTGGAGAAGAATTTTCAGGTCTCCCTGACTACAAGCTTGATATACTGCACGGTTATCCTGTCCTTGTCAATGACCCCGTGTTTGCAGACGCAGTAAACTCAAAGCTTCAGGAGGATTTCCCGGAGCTCACAATCTATCCTGAAATCGAAAAAACCTTTGCTGCCGAAGATTTTGCAAGTTACTTGCAGAAGGTTCCAGGAATTTTCCTTTCCCTGGGTACCCGCAATCCCGAAAAAAATATTGTGGAAATCAACCACTCATGCAAATTCGATATTGATGAGACTATCCTCATTAAGGGCGCAGAGATATTTTATACTATTTCGCTGGATTTCCTTAATAATCCGGAAAAATATCTCAATCCCGTAACTACTTCAACCTCGAGCCGTTAAGAAAAGCCTGAAAACCAGTAAGTGAAAAATAACGGGACTGCCCTGTTTGCGGAGGAGATAAATGATAATCCAGAGATATGAAGACTCCAGAAAGGAAGAAGTCCGTGAGGTTGTTCTTGAAGTTTTGAAGGAACATGGTTTTGAACCCGACAGGCTAAAAGATGCCGACCTTAACGATATAAACGGCTATTACTTCGGGAGCGGCGGCACATTTTTCGTAGGAATTGTCGACGACAAAGTTATAGGTACCGCAGGCGTCCGAAAACTCGATGAAGATTGGTGCGAAATCCGCCGTATCTACCTTAAAAAAGCCTTCCGGAGCAAAGGCAATGGAAAAAAACTTTTCAGGACTGCTCTCGATTTTGCTGAAAAAAACTGCTCAGCTGTAGTCCTTAAAACCGACTCATCTCTCACAAAAGCAATTGATATGTATCTCAAACACGGCTTCACTTTCCAGAAAGAAGAAACAGGATACCTGTATTTTGAAAAAAAGTTTGATCAAAAACCGAAAATTGCGTGATCAAATTTTTTATGGATTTTATTTGTGAATATTCAGGACGAGTAATTTTTACATTGAGCGTGAATGACCCTCCTGATGCATGTCAATCACCACGGATATCTAGCCATCTTTGCTTTTGCCTTTCTCACAGCTTCTGCCAGCCTTTCCATGCTCAGGAAACCATGCTGGCTGAGAACTGCACCGAGATATTCATCATTTTCACTGAAAACAGGGTAATGCAATGGATCCATTGTATACCAGCTAACGTTTACTTTTTTCGGATAGCCGGTTCTGTTTATGTTCATTGTTATTGTACCATCAGCAACGTTGAAGTAATATTCACGTTTAGGCTCACTGGATAGTATCTCCCCGAGTATTTCTTTTACAGCCTGGTTCCTTCTACCATTCAATCCGGTTTCATAAATCATCCGGTATCAACTCCTGTAGTTTTACGGGCTCAAACAAAATCAGCATACTCGAGAGACATGCAGTTCAATTTCTATTATGTGCATCCTGAGAATGCTTCATTGGTTTTTAGTAATCTGAGAGTAATTAACATACCCTTAAGGAACGTAGCATCCGTTCTTTATACGAGAGGGTTTCATCTTTCAAAATTTCGAGTTTTTTATATAATTCTTCTAAATGGATTTTTTTCTCTCTTATGATTTCCATTGTCTCATTATAAAGAGGTCCTTCTGTTATATTTTGGGTAGCCAGATCTTCTGTATAGCCCTTAATGTCTTCTTCATCAAGCTCGATTAACGTTTGAATGTTTTTTTATCTGACCTTCCAATGCTATTCTATCCATGTCTTCAGTCATGTTTTTATTCCTCTTCTACAGTCCAGGTTTCAATCCCTCTAAGACCTGATTTTAACTGTGTTTCTTACCTTTTTTTCCTGTTAACTTTTACGGATATCGGCAGAAACTCGCATATTCCAATAGTTGTTAGAATTAATAAGTTTAGAGAAGTATGTTTAAAGCAGGTTGTTAAAACTTAGAAAAGTATAACGATGATTAACCACGCAAATTTTTATACTTCGTTTATAAAGCCTGAAAAAATGTAAAATCTCCCTAAAAATTTTTGGCTTTTCCTGTTCAATTTTATATTCTCTAAATGTCGGTTCTTTATTCCAGTCAAAAAAGCACCCTTGATCAAGTTGTCTTATACTCTACCTGATTTCATTTATTTTTTAGCGTTTCCTTATAAAAATATTTAATTATTTTTTCTTCTAGAGAAAGCAAAACTGCATTTATTCAGCTCAGGCCTCTGTTTTTTGCTAATTATAAATACTATAGCTTCTATAGTGATTATAATGTCAGAGACTACAACCATTCAAGTAACCAAACAAACTAGGGACGAGTTAAAAAAAATCGGCTCGATGGGCGATGATTATAACGCTGTTATTGAAAAATTAATCAGAGCATACAAAGATCATGAACATAAGTCGAGAATAGATCGAATTGCGGTAGAAGCTAGGAAACACTTTGAAGAAAACCGCGACGAGTACGTGAATATAGATGACCTTTGATGTTTTTATAAGGTCAAAGAGTTTAGATGACCTGCCCGCAGAAAGGAAAAAACAAATTATAAAAACTTTAAAAGAGCTAAAAGATGGGTTTCAAGGCGGTAAAAAGTGCAGATAGAAGGCTACAGGGAAGACATTTACCGCCTTCGAATAGGGAGTTACAGAGCTTTCTATACAGTTGATTTTGAAAAAAAGCAAATTATTGTTTTTGATATCCTGACTTCAGAACAGGCTCATAAGAAATATGGCCGTCTTTAGTCTTTTGGATTGATGATTGACTAGAACATCCAGCAACAAAGACCACAGCAGCAATAAGAAGAAGAATTGCTGAAGCTTTCTGAGTTTTATTCATTGTTCCTCTTTCCTTTAGCAAAAAGAAAGAAGATAAGTAATTAAAAACCTTTTTATTTTTTTTAATAATACACCTCTTCAAAGAATCCATCAAGGATCTAGCCTGAACTTCAGGGGATGAAAATAAAGCTATTTTTTCACGCACATTGATCTTATACTCCCATTGGGATAATCCACAGTTTTATAGAATAATATAGAATAATCTTCACCAATTTTAATATTCTTATACTGGCTATCCATGACGAGTAAGCCATTTATGTAAATCCCGCCACCACAATACACATTATTGTAACATCATCTGTCCTTACTGCAATGAGAAGTTTGGTAGATGGTTAAAGCTGAAAAAAAACATATAGAAACAATTCATAGAGGGTTAGAGTTGTCTGTGTGGATGTTCAACAAGGTTAACAAATGCCAGAAAGAAAAGATTTAGGGCAAAACAGACCCACAAAAGTAAGAAATATAAGGAAGAAAGAAGAAGTTAAGGATGTTTGAAGAATCTGTTATGAATATCTCAAAAGTCGCCGAAGAAAAGGTAAAGGAGCAAATGAATAAGAAAATAGCAGATTCAATTAAGTGCAGGTTTCGTGGGGCTCATGGATGACGAAGAATAAAATTAACTTGTTTAAAATCCCTATAAAGCCATTCTCTATTATATTTTGGGCTGCTGTTATTGTGGTTATGGCTGTTTTCAGGCTGTTATTGGGAAGGAAGAAAGCAGACCTGAGAAAAAAGTAATTTTTGCCTTTCCTTTTTTTATTGCTTCCCTCGCTCTTGTTTTTCTCATTATTTATCCGATTTAATTCATTTAAGGGCTGATTTTAACTCTGAGTCTGTCAGGTGAACTTATTCAACTGATAATCTTGTTCTATCTTTGTTTTAGTGGATCTTGCATTCGAATTGTCATGGAAAGTATCAGGGTTTTCTACTGAGAACCAGTTAATTTGCTTTGATGAGGTCTGAGAGTATAAGCACAGAGACAACCCTTACTTTGGTAAAAAATTAAAAAGGATATCGTCCTGAAGTTTTACGGGCTCAAAAAATATCAGCATGCTCGAGAGACATGGCAGTTCAATTTCTATTGTGTGCGTCCTGAGAATGCTTCATTGGTTTTTAGTAATCTGATAGTAATTAACATACTAATCTGATAGTAATTAACACACCCTTAAGGAACATAACATCCTTTCTTTAGACGAGAGGAATTCACCTTTCAAAATTTCAAGTTTTTATATAGGACTTGCGCGGTTGGACTGAGAAACCAACGGCGTTAAACCTTCAACTGCCTAAATCATAGCTTCAATAGCAATGTATATTGTTCTTGATTTAGAAGCTCAAGTGCGTAAGTCCTAACTTGTAAAAATCAATATCATTATCTATATTTGTGTAGGATGAGTAGGTTTCCTTATCTTAATAATTAGAGTATTATCCAATAAAATTTCAATTGGAAATATGTGGATTTCCTTTAAAAAATTCTTCATAATCAATTCCCTTCTCAAAGGAGTAAGGAATCCTGCAAATTATATATTCTTTCTTTGGAGAATTTATAGTATAAAAGAACTTGGTATCTCCTATATTTTCCCTTTCATCCTTCAGATACATCCACAGTGGGACTTGTACTTCATTTTCAACTCTAAGATTTGCTTCGATATTATTGTAAATAGACATAGGTATCACACTTATTTTCTGATATTCATTGCTTCTAAGATCTAAATTTCTAGCTTCATCGATTCCGTAAGAGGTACTTTTCCAATTGTTACCAAACAGGACATTTTTCTCAAAGAAATTCCGCAGTTCAGTTGGAATTCTCAAGTTATAACCATATTTCTCATAAACCGAATCACAGACTTCTTTTATTTCTTTATAATTATAAGTTTTGTCTTGAAAAGAATCAAAACTTAATTTTAGAAGAGCAGGATCATATGGAGATTTTCTCATATTTTCCATATCTGGAGTTCTATAAAGATTAAGAATAAACTCATGACCATTTTCTATATAGTTTTTCCCACCCCGATGAAGCCTCCCTGCACGCTGTCCTATAGCATCGGGTGGGGCAATCTCACTAAACATAGTATCACAGGAAATATTAAGACTAATCTCAATTGTTTGAGTGGCAACCAGAATATAAGGTCTAAGATCTTTATTATTAAATATTTGCTCTTCCTTTCGAATTCTATCATTAAAAGTATACTGACTGTGATACAATGTTACATTGCAATATTCGTAAAGCGAACTCCACATAGCCTGAGCTCTTCTCACAGTATTACAAATAATAAAAATGCGCTTGTTATTTTTGTATTCAGATATTACTTTTTGAAGAACTTTAGGATTAGGAATAAGCTCATCTTCATGTATTTCGATCATATTTTCATTGTGCTTAACAACCTTAAATGGAGTAAATAAAATTCCTTCCTTGTCAGTTACTGGTTTCCCATATTCATTTTCTTTGTTGATCTTTTCCAGCAGAAAGTTAGGTAATGTTCCAGACATCAAAAGATGGGGAATTTTCATTTCATTAAGAATTTGAAAAAGAGTTATCAGATGCTCAAGTGTTTGTTTTTCGTAATAGTGAACTTCATCAAACACAATTAAGCTATTCTGCAAATTCCCCAACGAAAAATCAGATTGTGGAAATCCATGTACAAAACATAATATTAAATGATCTATGGTTGTAATAGTTATAGGCTTAAAAAAAATACTTCCTTTGAAATTTTCTCCCTTTATCTCCAATATGTCATCTTCATCCCAATACTCATTATCTGAATCATTTTCTTTAATATCTCTTCCTAATTTTATCATACTTTTTCCATGGAAGAGCCCCACATACTTCGTACCAAGCTCTTTATTTCCTTTACCTAATTTTATGCAGAGACGATCGTACATAGCATTACTAGTTACCTGTGTTGGCATCGCAAAAATAATTTTATTTTTCCTTTTATTCTTCAAAAACTGAGATCCCCATAATAATGCAGCTTCTGTTTTTCCTCGCCCACATGGAGCGAATAATAGTGAACTGCCCATATGATCAGAAAGCTCACCTTGGTATGAGTAAGGATTGTTCCCTTCCAAGATTTGATTCTCAAAATCTGAAGTAATATCAATTAAGGGCACAAAAGACTCTGCAGAGTCTATTACTGAATCAAAAAGTCTTCTATCTCCATTATAGATGCTTATGAAGTCTGCGAAATTTGAGCTGCTGTAATCATCTCCCAACTGTAAAATTGAAAAAATAAAAGAATATACCGCTTTTAACCTAACTTTGTCTTTAAAATTATAAGTTTTTCTGTTAATATTATTAATGCATCTTCTTATTCTAGTAGGTTTATGATTATCTAAGGATAGAGTTCTAAAACCATCAAACTCAAACAATTTATTGAAGCCTAATTGAAAATAAGCATCAGTTGACTGATTAAGGAAATCTTTAATTTCATTATGCATATATTTTGGATGAGTATTTACACTACTGTACATATCTGCATATAATTGAGTATGGTGCCCCAATACAGCGCAAGTTTCTAATGGAAGCCCACAGAAAAACTTAGAATCGAGCTCGATCAAAATCGGAACTGAAAAAAAAGGATGAGGATATTTTTGAGACTTCTTCCCTTCGCTTATATTTTTTTGGAACTCGATAGTTAACTTTCCAACATCATGGAGATAAACAGATTGGAAGACCGACTTTAGTAATTCCTCAATCTTGAGGTTCCATTTCCCACAAAAATTCTCAATTGTGAGATAATTATTGTCAATAAAATATTTTGAGATCTTAAGAGCGTCTAAAGTATGTCCATATAGAGTTTGGAAATATTTTTCATTATTCTTTGTTTCAAGTTTAGCTAGAGCCATGTTTATCCTTCTATAGGTATCCTGTCAATAAAATCACATACATCTCTTAGGCAAAGATTTAAGGATCTCAGCAAATTGTATTTGAAAATTAAAACGTCAATCTTTGAGGTTAAGGATGGGCTGTTTGTATATCTTCGAAGAGCAATCTCTGTCTTCTTTAACTTCTGTTGTGGAGTTTCTTTATTGTCTAGAGGTATCTCAAAATCATGGCCTGAAAACCGATGTCTTAGTTTATTTATATCTGAAAAGATATTTGGTTGACTGAGATTTATTTTTAATTCCTTACCTAATATTTTAAAAGGTTCACAAAAACTTGTATAAAGTAAACTTAAAAAGTTAGAGATATTAGTATCCTCAATAGATGCTTTTTTCAATCGAGGATATATCGTGAATGTCTTTGAAGTAAGAGGAACTGCTGATTCTGTACATAATATTTTACTCAATTCACATATTCTTGAATATCTCTCAACAAGTTCAGAAATTAATTCATCAATCAGTTCTGAAAAAATACCAATCATTTTTGCATTTGAAAACTGATCTACACTTGAATTTTTGACCCAAATATCTTCGCAATGTTGCTGTTCAAAACCGAGTTTTTTTAAGCCTCTTTCAACTATCGAATCGGATTCAGAGCATAAAACAATATAGTAACCGTAACTGCCATCCCCAATATAAATGAAATTTTCGTTTTCATACGAAAATCCAATTAATTTCAACGCCTCAGTGAGTTCCCATGCTCTAGGAGTCGGAGGTTCAGGCTCTACTTTTTGAGAATATAAACTATCTAATTCAGATTTAAGAAAATCATCATTGTCAGTATGCTGAGACATTCATATCCCCAAAACTAAAGCATTTGATTGCTTCAGGCAACGTAATTACATTATCTATAGGGATTGAGACAGTCAAATACTCAAGCAAATAGTCATTACCTTTTTTTATGAATTTGTAGGGCAATTTTTCTATGATGGAGTTTTGATACAAACCTGCTGTTGCGGAATGAACTTCAAAGGTTTCTATTTCTTCAATTTCTTGAGTGTTTATCGATTCTACATCTACTAATTCATCAGACCCGCCTAAATAAAGAGGACGCTCTGGATCTAAAATTGCATTATATAATTTGTCAATTGTCACTTTGTCAGAAACTAAAAATATTTGATATTTTGGTTTTATTAAAAATTCTTTAAACATAGGAGATGAAGGAAAATCTTTTTGATATGATTTTCCATCCCCTTTTAGTTTCAATATTTTTGCGAGTTCTTTCCCAAAGGAATCGATTTCAAGAGGTTTGATTCCAATCATTAAATTATCTTGGAGTTTAAGATCATCCCTTTGTAGTCCGAGGGCATTAGATAGCAATCCCCTTATTGTAGTGAAAGGTGGAATACAGTACGTCAAAATAGCACTCGTTGAGGTAGGTTTTCGGAATGTATGAAAGTACATACCTTCTAACTTAAATTCCAATCCCCATTTCATACTATCTCCTTTATAGCTTCATTTATGGCTTCAAAGGGTGTTTTAGGCTGTAATTTCATTTCATTAAGTAAATCTATGAGTTCGCCTTCATTCTCAATAACTCCAGTAATCAATCCCATGAATATTTTGTCATTATTCGCTCTCAGATCTTGCAAAACATCTCTTACTCGTTTGACATTAAGTTTTCTCCCTTCAATAATCTCAAAAAGCTTCTGTAACCTGTGAGAGTATCTTGTTTGGAGAGCAATCGCAATAATATCAGGGGTAAAATCTGTCAACAAGCGGGACTGTTTAGAATAATCAGTAAGATAATTGATTGATTCGAGTACTTTTCGCACTCTTTTTTTGGATTCATTCTCGCCCACAATTGACTCAAAAGATAAAGATCGATCCGAAATTATTTCTTCATTTCCAACTCTGATCACATCAATTGATATTCCCGCTTTGTAAATATTGGACCCAATCTCAATATTGACAATATCGCCTTCAAGTTTTCCAATTTCTTGCGTTCTATGACGGCGAGTTAAAAAGTCCACTGTAGAATTCTGATAGAAGGGCAGTAAACCAATTGCAGGTGAGACTTTCACAGGAGATACTCGCGTCAAAGCACCACCCTCACCACGCTTGCTACCTTTCTGTGTTGTCATGAACCCGAATAAATCACATCCAATACAACTATCTATGTTAGCACAAGTTTCTCCTTTATCATCAGGTACGCACATGAATTCATTATTATCTAAGTTCCTACGAATTGCTTCTTTTAAGTAATACCTCATTGCCTGCCCACTAACATAAGGATACTCAACACCGTCAATTTTGTATTTTTTGACATCGATATAATTACTTTCGCCTTCTCCCGAGTTTAAGTTGGTGAGATCAACCTTAGATAGCCATACAACGCTTATTCCCTTGATATTATCCATGTTAGCCCTCCTGTTTTAGATTACGTATTGAGTGATACATTGAAGCGTAAATAATGATCAAATCTCTAATTTCCTTCCAATCATCTTCATTCTCTTTTACAAGAAGCACAAGGTTGTCGATACTCGTCGGCCTTATTTTTGATATATCATTCTTCTCAGCATCAATAAGCTTCTTTGATATCTCTTTTGTTATGGACCAAAATTCGTTTATGTCTCTTGCTTTATCAAGTTTATATAGCAAACTGATGTTCTTTGAGGTTACAGATGCTAAAACATTTGCATAACTTTTTACATTGTCGAGATCCTCTTTATTTATCCCCATTGGTCTACATCTCCATTCAAGTAACAGCTCTTCTAATACCTCATATGCTAAGCTATTCATCACAACTCTTTCTTTTTTCCTCGGAAGAAATTGTTTTGCAAACAATCTAAATTCATCTTTAATTATGCTTTCAGACAATTTTTCTCTAATGATGTTTGTCTCTTCAAAATCCGACTTGCCTTGTAACTTCACCATTCTTATATTTCGTATAAAGTCGTTATATATCAGAAAATCCCTATTAGCTAGAATACGGATGAGACCGATTATATAATCTGGAACTACAACTTTGGTCAATTTCGGATTTTTTACAGACCCACTTAAAGGAATCTCAACTATTCCCCATTGAGTACATATTGGACTTTCTTCTGTGTAAGTATCCATAAATTTTTCATTGAACTTTTCATAGAAATATAGAAGCGTACTGTACTTTCCAGGGGTATTCTCAGTTGACTCTCTTTTTAGATTACTGAGATTTGAATAACGGTATGTGTTGTCTAACACAGGAACAGAATTACACTTAAATTCATATAGCTTATTTAAATCAAGCATCAAAGGTAAAAAAAGATATGATTTGTCGGCAGGAAATGTTCTATATATCAGGCTAGGATCCTGCCATTCAAGGATGCCTATCAAATAACAAATAGGACAGTAATCTTTAAAGTATTCGGTAACCCCACGAATTCCGCTTAGACTTTTTATTTTGGTCACAAAAGGGTATGAAGCTTGTTGCAAATTTTTTACACTTTTTTTAAAATTACGACCACAAAAAACACATTTTTTAGAATCTCCTTCCAGAAAATCAAAAATCTCACGGATTACCTGATAATTGTCATTCTCATCGTAAATCTTTTCTTTAAGAGAAACTTTGCCATTAATTTTTTTATTTTCCTGAATTAAGATGTAGTCCTTTTTAATTTCTTTCCTTTCATTGCTATTTTTATCGATCTCATCTATAATTATATTGGGTTTAATCTTTCTAATTATAGCTTGTGACAAATCGGAAAGAAACAACTCATAATCTAAAATTTCTACACTTACTTTTGAAGTTATGATACTTATATTGACAGTATCATGCCCCAAACTAGACAATAAGCTGTAAAAATTCACTATTGCATTATCCATCCATAAATCATTTTGTAACTCCAAATCAAATATCATATGCCAACAATTCCTCACAAATACAGCCTAAATCTAATGTATATTTTTTATAACTGAGATGATCTGAGAATATATAAAATTTGTTATACCAAACAATTTATTTGCCTCTAGATAGTATAAGAGTTTTTAAAAAAGTCATAACACATTATATGTATCATCTGAGAAATCCCAGTTTGAGTTTACAAGCTGGCAGACTACCATCTTTATAATCCCTCTAAGGTCTGATTTTAACCAAGCAGAGATTCAGGCATCAGTGCCGAGGACAGACAGCTCAACGGCGAGTACAAAGACTTCCTCGTAGAAGCAAACAAAGTAATAGACAAGTACCTCGCAAATAGACTCTTGATTTCAGAAAAATACTGCGAGCTTAGGAACAGCCTGCTAACCAAATAAAAACCTTTTTTTAAAAACAGATATTTTTCAAACTCAGTAAACGTTTTTTATTGAATATTAACTCCACCTTTCCCAAGATATGCTATAGAGCTGGTCATACTTCCGCATATTGCCCCAGAGATGAATATAAAACAGTCATACTCCAACCACTCAAAAATACCACTCTCATAAATAAGAGTTAAAATCAACAGTATACAGACATTAACAATGACTGTAACAAACATCTGTAAAAGCTTTATCCCCCAACCCGTTATCTTCATTATAAACCCCCAATTACAAACAGCTCTCTTTAAACCAGTTCCTTAAGATATAGATCTTTTCCTTAGAATCTTCAAAAATATTTATTCGTTCTTTTGGATCTGAAATCTCGTCTTTTAGAGCTCTATTTTGGATTTCAACTTGGATTTTACCTTTTTGCAACTCGTTGTTTTTTGCAACCAATTCGTTAATTCTTGCTATATTTTTGCTTATGTTGTGTCTCAACTCCAGATTTTCTTTTTTGATTAATCCCATATTCTCTTTTAATCTATTTATCCTGTCCTCATACCATCCAGTAGAAGGTCTACAATCCGCGCATTGGTTTTTATATTTAAGATTATGAGTCTCTACGAATTCCTGTTATGTTTCAATCCCTCTAAGGTCTGATTTTAACCTCATGGACGAGGTTGAAAGTTATAAGGCTGAATTTAGTTTCAATCCCTCTAAGGTCTGATTTTAACCCTGAAGGAGTCGAAAAGGTAGATGTAGCCGAATACCTGGTTTCAATCCCTCTAAGGTCTGATTTTAACCACTGCTTTAGCGTGAGGCTTGCTTTCCCCTCGGGTGTTTCAATCCCTCTAAGGTCTGATTTTAACTTATTTTTTTCGTTTGATCTAACGTAAAGTTTATATGTTTCAATCCCGCTAAGGTCTGATTTTAACAATAAACAAAGAAAAGAGGATGAGACAAATGCAAAAGATGTTTCAATCCCTCTAAGGTCTGATTTTAACCGCTGACATCGTGGGTGCAGTCCTGAAAGAGAATGGAATGTTTCAATCCCTCTAAGGTCTGATTTTAACGACTATACCCAACACGGTCTCGTCGAATACGCTATGTTCGTTTCAATCCCTCTAAGGTCTGATTTTAACGTGCCTTTCCGGTGACTTAGAATTACACATATATAAGTTTCAATCCCTCTAAGGTCTGATTTTAACAATCAATTTTGCAGAAGGTGACGCACCCACTTCATCGTTTCAATCCCTCTAAGGTCTGATTTTAACCGCCCTTGAATTCCTTAACATTAATTCCGGAGTAACGTTTCAATCCCTCTAAGGTCTGATTTTAACATATATCCCATCTACCGTTGACGATTCCAAGAAATTGCGTTTCAATCCCTCTAAGGTCTGATTTTAACCAGTTCTTTACTCCGTTAGAAGTAGTTAAAGCCTTAACAAGTTTCAATCCCTCTAAGGTCTGATTTTAACGATGGTATTTGTGCAGCAGCTGTCATAGCAAAAAGATTGTTTCAATCCCTCTAAGGTCTGATTTTAACGCAGCAGCCGGAGCTTATAATTATCTATCAAGTGCGTTTCAATCCCTCTAAGGTCTGATTTTAACATGGTAAACGCTGTTATTGACCGGATTGTAAGTTACAGTTTCAATCCCTCAAAGGTCTGATTTTAACTCTGAGGAGATCAAACACAGTAAAGGAATCCTCAACCGAGTTTCAATCCCTCAAAGGTCTGATTTTAACTACATTTTCCTTTCCGCTGCTACGATATTAAGCACTGTTTCAATCCCTCAAAGGTCTGATTTTAACTATTAACAAAGCGATAGAAAAAGCAAGCGAGAACGGGTTTCAATCCCTCAAAGGTCTGATTTTAACTGTTCTTTCCATACCCGAGAATTCATTCATTTTATCATGTTTCAATCCCTCAAAGGTCTGATTTTAACAACGTTGAAAAGTGTAATCGAGGCGATGAAAAACAGGTTTCAATCCCTCAAAGGTCTGATTTTAACGCTGCCGAGGTCGCAGACTGGAAACTCGACCAGGTTTCAATCCCTCAAAGGTCTGATTTTAACCATTCTCATACCTCCACGAATCCAGTGTGCCTGAACACCGTTTCAATCCCTCAAAGGTCTGATTTTAACCATAAATCAAGGATACGTGGAGTTCGTTAAAAAATAGTTTCAATCCCTCAAAGGTCTGATTTTAACCAGGAGCTCAATGTAGAAAATGCTACCAACATGTACCCGTTTCAATCCCTCAAAGGTCTGATTTTAACTCAAAAGAGGAGATCGAGGTAAGAGCAACAAAGCTTGGTTTCAATCCCTCAAAGGTCTGATTTTAACACGAAGGAAGAAATTGAAGCAAGAGCCAATAAGCTTGGTTTCAATCCCTCAAAGGTCTGATTTTAACCAGGGCACAGTACAACGCAGGCAACCGCACAATCTTGTTTCAATCCCTCAAAGGTCTGATTTTAACTTAAAGAGTACCTTGGAGAATGTGATAATGTAAGGCGTTTCAATCCCTCAAAGGTCTGATTTTAACGAATTTGTTGTATTCGGGTCATCAAAATCGTAATAAATGTTTCAATCCCTCAAAGGTCTGATTTTAACATACGGAGAAATTGGAAAAATGCCTTCGATATTGATACGTTTCAATCCCTCAAAGGTCTGATTTTAACCTCAAAGTTCGACAGGGATGAAGATGTTGCACTCGAGTTTCAATCCCTCAAAGGTCTGATTTTAACTTTCATGGGGGCACTCGAAAAAGCAATTAGAGAAAGGTTTCAATCCCTCAAAGGTCTGATTTTAACTGCTTCCACAAGAAAAGAGTTTGAATCCTATAAAGCGTTTCAATCCCTCAAAGGTCTGATTTTAACGATATTCGGCAAAACGGAAAAACGATGATGTTTATGTTTCAATCCCTCAAAGGTCTGATTTTAACGATCACCCGCGTGCTAATCGGGGGTGCCCCATACCTAAGTTTCAATCCCTCAAAGGTCTGATTTTAACTTTCTTTTTTGTTTCCTTTCGGCCAAAATTTCCTTGTTTCAATCCCTCAAAGGTCTGATTTTAACATCCTCGTAAGGGCTGGGACTACAGACGAGAGTAACCCTCGTTTCAATCCCTCAAAGGTCTGATTTTAACTATTTCCCGCTACGAACAGGGGCAGGATGCTATACCGTTTCAATCCCTCAAAGGTCTGATTTTAACAGTAGCTTTTGCAGTTGCCACAAAAGCCGACCTCATGTTTCAATCCCTCAAAGGTCTGATTTTAACTGCTCTCCAATTTTATGAACAAATTTAAAGAAACCGTTTCAATCCCTCAAAGGTCTGATTTTAACTGTCCGGACTATCCCGGAATTATCTTATGTTGTGGTGTTTCAATCCCTCAAAGGTCTGATTTTAACCCTCCATGTATGAGAAACTTGTATAATATGCCTGCTTGGTTTCAATCCCTCAAAGGTCTGATTTTAACAAGTGGTATATGTTGCGCTCCACTTTAGAAAAGATCAGGTTTCAATCCCTCAAAGGTCTGATTTTAACACATTCGAAGAACTGCGTTTGATTCCGGTGTTACATGTTTCAATCCCTCAAAGGTCTGATTTTAACGATTCCCATGTATGAAAGCTCTTTGTATGTTGAAAAGTTTCAATCCCTCAAAGGTCTGATTTTAACGCTGACACCCAGCACAAGAATTAACAATTATTTTCTTGTTTCAATCCCTCAAAGGTCTGATTTTAACAATGTCTCATTGAAAATAACATCTTTTTTTCATACGGGTTTCAATCCCTCAAAGGTCTGATTTTAACCGAGAAATTTGATAGGGATGAAGAGGATGCACTCGAGTTTCAATCCCTCAAAGGTCTGATTTTAACGCGTTTGACGGTCTGAAAGCGATATGTACGATGCGCTGTTTCAATCCCTCAAAGGTCTGATTTTAACGTTTCAAACGCTACACTATAATCTATAATCCGACTGTTTCAATCCCTCAAAGGTCTGATTTTAACCCTTTTCTAAGGTCATTAAGTTCCTTTCTTATACTCGTTTCAATCCCTCAAAGGTCTGATTTTAACGACGTTTCAGCAGGTATAACAACCAGACTAAAGGTCGTTTCAATCCCTCAAAGGTCTGATTTTAACTAAGAAAGCATGTAGGTACTATCCATTCAATTTGTTATGTTTCAATCCCTCAAAGGTCTGATTTTAACTTTAGTGCCGTCCGACGCTGATACTACTTTCCAGGGTTTCAATCCCTCAAAGGTCTGATTTTAACTATTTGGAGAAAAGGACCTTTCACAGTCTAGTTTTATGTTTCAATCCCTCAAAGGTCTGATTTTAACCATTGGATCTTTGTGTTAATGATCCCTGTAATAAGCGTTTCAATCCCTCAAAGGTCTGATTTTAACATAGATACCGCCCTCCCCATTTTGGCTTAAAAACAGGTTTCAATCCCTCAAAGGTCTGATTTTAACTTGTGGGCATAGATGAGTGTATCCTTTTTCAGATCGTGTTTCAATCCCTCAAAGGTCTGATTTTAACGACTTAAAACTACTATGGGCTATCATGCGGCTTCTATAGTTTCAATCCCTCAAAGGTCTGATTTTAACGAAACTTATTTGGCAGTCGATGAAGGTGCAGTATATCTCGTTTCAATCCCTCAAAGGTCTGATTTTAACTCCTATTCAGATAATGAGCCGGAAAGGGGTTTTACTGTTTCAATCCCTCAAAGGTCTGATTTTAACGTACTTCCAGATGTCACCGAATGTCCAATCATATATGTTTCAATCCCTCAAAGGTCTGATTTTAACGAGAATGCTGAATATCCCGATCCAAAGAAGGAAGCTCCGTTTCAATCCCTCAAAGGTCTGATTTTAACCTTTTGCCCATGTTAGCGGCCGTATCTCCCATAGTAGTTTCAATCCCTCAAAGGTCTGATTTTAACTAAGACAGGCTTTTGCTGATCTTCTGACCGTTCTGCAGTTTCAATCCCTCAAAGGTCTGATTTTAACCATGGATCCGTGATAAAGGCCTGATTGCTTCAAACGTTTCAATCCCTCAAAGGTCTGATTTTAACGATCAAAAGACCAGGGCAAGACAGCTTGTTAAGGAGTTTCAATCCCTCAAAGGTCTGATTTTAACATCATCAGCTCAAGCTCGTCTTTTTCAGTCCCATCGTGTTTCAATCCCTCAAAGGTCTGATTTTAACTCCCTGAAGAGGAAGCGGGTATAAAACCGGGTGATGTTTCAATCCCTCAAAGGTCTGATTTTAACTTTTGGTGCCGTCCGACGCTGATACTACTTTCCAGGGTTTCAATCCCTCAAAGGTCTGATTTTAACAATTTCGCGCTGAAAAATATCTGCCTGCAGTACGCGTTTCAATCCCTCAAAGGTCTGATTTTAACTAATAGAAGGCGAAAGTTTTCCAGACTGTTATATTTGTTTCAATCCCTCAAAGGTCTGATTTTAACCAAGTATCGCTCCTATGGCTACAACGGTCTGTTGAATGTTTCAATCCCTCAAAGGTCTGATTTTAACAAGCTCCTAATTTTATCTGCGAGCTCTTCAGAATAGTTTCAATCCCTCAAAGGTCTGATTTTAACTGTTCTCTACCAGGTTGAGAATTAGCGAATTTACTGTTTCAATCCCTCAAAGGTCTGATTTTAACCAGCTTCAGTACGTCCAAATAAATGAATACCTACACCTTGTTTCAATCCCTCAAAGGTCTGATTTTAACTCCTAAACTCTTTTCTGCACATTTTGAGAGTGACGGGTTTCAATCCCTCTAAGGTCTGATTTTAACGAATCTTGAAGGCTGTCATAAACATATCAATGTTCATGTTTCAATCCCTCTAAGGTCTGATTTTAACGTGTCTTTTAAAATTTCGTTCTGGACCTTCAGAGCCGTTTCAATCCCTCTAAGGTCTGATTTTAACCTTTTTGTCCTAGTTTTCGCTATCGGTAAACTGGTGTTTCAATCCCTCTAAGGTCTGATTTTAACTCTCACTCAAAGATAATCGACTGTACGTCGCAAACGAGTTTCAATCCCTCTAAGGTCTGATTTTAACTGGATACAGATCTCGAAATACTTCGAGAGATTTGACGTTTCAATCCCTCTAAGGTCTGATTTTAACGGGCGAAGTATAATATCAGATGTTTTTTTCTCGATGCTGTTTCAATCCCTCTAAGGTCTGATTTTAACCTAAAGTCGTAAACCTTGACACTGGACAGGCAATAACGTTTCAATCCCTCTAAGGTCTGATTTTAACACGTTGTGAATCGCGCACACGATGACTTCGATCAAAGAAAGTTTCAATCCCTCTAAGGTCTGATTTTAACTGATTTACTAAGTTCAAGACCTGAATTAAGCTCATAGTTTCAATCCCTCTAAGGTCTGATTTTAACAAGTTATTTTAGTATATAAAAGAGTTATAATTCTAACGTTTCAATCCCTCTAAGGTCTGATTTTAACAAGAACCTGTCTGATTTAATTCGTGTAATTGTTTTGTTTCAATCCCTCTAAGGTCTGATTTTAACGGTTGTTTATAGACCGGATCATAAGCTGCGATGTAAACCTCGTTTCAATCCCTCTAAGGTCTGATTTTAACTCGCTTCCGCTTTGACGATGCCGACGAGATCTTCATTTGTTTCAATCCCTCTAAGGTCTGATTTTAACGTTCTACTGCCATCATCCCCCAGAGAACCCCAATAATCGTTTCAATCCCTCTAAGGTCTGATTTTAACCTGTGCTTCCCTCATTGACAACGAATTCTTTAATAGGGTTTCAATCCCTCTAAGGTCTGATTTTAACCGCCTTTGGTTTGATGCATATGTAATATACACTATTTTGTTTCAATCCCTCTAAGGTCTGATTTTAACAATCCAATTGGTCTAACTGGAGCTAACTGTCAATTTATGTTTCAATCCCTCTAAGGTCTGATTTTAACCTGATTTCCTAAAGAATTTTGCGGCGGAAGAAGAGAAGTTTCAATCCCTCTAAGGTCTGATTTTAACGATCCAGCACCCCACAAATCCAAAAAACATATACGGGTTTCAATCCCTCTAAGGTCTGATTTTAACTATCAAAACTCTTGACAGATTCCCTGATAAATTCGAGTTTCAATCCCTCTAAGGTCTGATTTTAACTATTACAGACTGAGTGCAGTAGTTCCCCGCGAAACAGTTTCAATCCCTCTAAGGTCTGATTTTAACTGTCCAAATTGTTCGAATAAATATTTAAGCTGCAGTCTCCGTTTCAATCCCTCTAAGGTCTGATTTTAACAGTCGTGTTTATGTCCAGGGGTATCTGCATATTTCGCGTTTCAATCCCTCTAAGGTCTGATTTTAACCCTTCGGCTTATAGATGACCTGCTAGCAATTCCTACGTTTCAATCCCTCTAAGGTCTGATTTTAACGATATTATAATAATACGGTTATCGAGTGCGGGCACGAGTTTCAATCCCTCTAAGGTCTGATTTTAACGATATAAGGAAGATAGACGAGCAGTTAGAAATACTGCGTTTCAATCCCTCTAAGGTCTGATTTTAACCTCATTTCGATGACTCTGTCGAGCTTTGCTTCCTGGGTTTCAATCCCTCTAAGGTCTGATTTTAACACTGAAATAGGTGGTATCGGAAAAAAGTTTCAGAGTGGTTTCAATCCCTCTAAGGTCTGATTTTAACGATGTAATCGTATTAAAAAACCCACCAGTACTTCTGTTTCAATCCCTCTAAGGTCTGATTTTAACACGTGGCGAAAGATCGCGAAATACTTCGAGAGATTTGACGTTTCAATCCCTCTAAGGTCTGATTTTAACACAACATCATTATCCTGGTGCTTCACTTCTTCTGCAATGTTTCAATCCCTCTAAGGTCTGATTTTAACGCTCCCATTTTAAACGGAGTGCAGGATATACAGGCATGTTTCAATCCCTCTAAGGTCTGATTTTAACGCGATAATCAACGAAGAAGTTGAGTCTCAATGTGTTGTTTCAATCCCTCTAAGGTCTGATTTTAACAGGGCTAAATGCAGAAGGTCAGCCTGTTATCAATGCGTTTCAATCCCTCTAAGGTCTGATTTTAACTCAGCGTCATTGTACGCTCTAGCTCGCCAATAATAGGGTTTCAATCCCTCTAAGGTCTGATTTTAACAGTATGATTGAGGACACATTTTTAAAAATACCTTCTGCGTTTCAATCCCTCTAAGGTCTGATTTTAACGAACCTTACACAACACAACGCAACAGCTGAACAAAGTTTCAATCCCTCTAAGGTCTGATTTTAACTATGACGGGGACGATTGGGGCAGGAACAATGTTGAAACGTTTCAATCCCTCTAAGGTCTGATTTTAACTATCAAAAAATTGATAACATCCCATATATTAATTTGGAGTTTCAATCCCTCTAAGGTCTGATTTTAACATCATAAATAAAGTCTTGTACGCAAGACTTAGAGAAAGTTTCAATCCCTCTAAGGTCTGATTTTAACCCGGCTGCCATCGTGTCAGTAAGAGTAGTTACTGAGTTTCAATCCCTCTAAGGTCTGATTTTAACTACAGAGTTGTTGTATGCAATTACACCTCCTAAATTGAGCGTTTCAATCCCTCTAAGGTCTGATTTTAACTCAGACCCGATTCACGTTCCCATGATCATCGATGGAGTTTCAATCCCTCTAAGGTCTGATTTTAACGAGTACAGTGAGCATTGGGATAATAAACAAGCTCAATACCGTTTCAATCCCTCTAAGGTCTGATTTTAACGACTAAAATAGAAAAAGTAAAAGCCGTTACAGCAAAAGAGTTTCAATCCCTCTAAGGTCTGATTTTAACAGCGATTCAGGCCACAAGAAGGAGACTCGATTAAGCTGTTTCAATCCCTCTAAGGTCTGATTTTAACCTCGATTAAGCTAGGCTACATAAGAGCCTTGATACGTTTCAATCCCTCTAAGGTCTGATTTTAACGGCTAGGTAAACTTCAACGCAGACTTCTATACCAAGAGTTTCAATCCCTCTAAGGTCTGATTTTAACACCGTCAAGCGAATATTTTGAAGTAAGTGCATCGAAGTTTCAATCCCTCTAAGGTCTGATTTTAACTTGTGCCCTTTATCACCAATCTTCCGGGATACATGTGTTTCAATCCCTCTAAGGTCTGATTTTAACAATGGATCTGGCACATTCGAAACAACGGCTTCGACGTTTCAATCCCTCTAAGGTCTGATTTTAACCTTTTGGGCGAGGCCTGAACAGCTCCCACCCGAGCAAGTTTCAATCCCTCTAAGGTCTGATTTTAACTTTCCCAAAGATTACCCTCTCATCATCCTCAGTAAGTGTTTCAATCCCTCTAAGGTCTGATTTTAACTTCCAGGGCTGCCCTATAAAGAAATGTGCGTTTAAACGTTTCAATCCCTCTAAGGTCTGATTTTAACAACGTACTTAAATTAAAGATTGACCTTTCGAAAAGATGGTTTCAATCCCTCTAAGGTCTGATTTTAACCGGCTATGTCGCTCATATCCTGGCTCTGGATTGTGGTTTCAATCCCTCTAAGGTCTGATTTTAACGGAAATCCCACAGCCGGATGGGTCTGTGAAAAAAATGTTTCAATCCCTCTAAGGTCTGATTTTAACGAGTTCCCGTAGGTTCGGTAACAGTTACGGTATGATAGTTTCAATCCCTCTAAGGTCTGATTTTAACCATGATAACAAGTTTGTCAATGCTGAAGAACTCGAAACCCGTTTCAATCCCTCTAAGGTCTGATTTTAACGCTATACCGAGGATTACTCCGAAATTGACGACCTATGTTTCAATCCCTCTAAGGTCTGATTTTAACCTCAGCGAGTTTCCGAATAGCCTCTAATCGATTACTTTTGTTTCAATCCCTCTAAGGTCTGATTTTAACGGTATAGCAGTCGAAAGCTCGGGGGAAATTCCTTTTAACGTTTCAATCCCTCTAAGGTCTGATTTTAACCAAGGAAATTTTTCCCCTAATTTTCGGGAAATTTGATGCAAAAATCCTTCACTCAAATTTTAGAATTCCAGCTTATACTGCTGTTTTTGAGTAATAAAGTTAGTACCCTATCAGATATAAAGATACTCATTTTTTAGAGAGATTCCAGAGCGAAATTCGTGGATCGTTCTTCTGGAGGTGCATATATAAAGATCCACGAACCAAAAAGGAATTCAGAGTTATTAGAGAGAAAATACCCCGAAATATATAAAATAAGTGTTAGAATTAAGCCTAAGCTGGAGGATATTAGCTGAAACACACTATTGTTAAATTATGTTGCTTGTATCTACTTTTGGGGTTCCAAGATTTTCTATTCCTAGGTACTTTTTATCTCTGGAGCTATAGAAAATAATATGGTCGTAATCTTCATCGATTAATTCCTTTAGCCTTGATTTCACCTTCATTAACTCAGCTTTTGTTAGTTCACCTTCAAAAACACTGTTTTGGACCCATAGCATGTACTGCCTAAGGAAAGTTCTTACTTTGTTAACCCTCTCAACTCCAACATCATACACTATTACTACGTACAGATTCATCACCTTAGCAGGACTATACAGCAATTCCCGTCACAACAAACCCCGCAATTGGGATCATAACTTTACTACGAACAGATTCATTACCTTATTCAGATATCTTACCACCACATCACGAGAGGTTTATACTCCTCTGCCCCCAGGATATGTTTTGATAGTTTGTAGAGCTCAAGGCGTATAAGGCGTTTGTAAGATACGCTCCGGTTCAGGCCTTTGTGCTTGATAGTGGTTTTCAATTTCTCGTCATATTCTTTGAGGAAAATTTTCTTTCCTTTTTCACTAAGCAGCATATTCCCAATTTCCCCCCTGAAACAGCTGTCATCCAGCATATTTTTGTTGACCAGTTTAAAAATTATCCTGTCTACCAAGACTGGTTTGAAAATCTCACTTATATCGAGAGAAAGAGAGAACCTGCGCTCGAAAGGTTCATGGAGGTATGAAATCGTAGGGTTAAGTTGAGTGTTATAAATCTCGGAAAGTGTTGTTGAATAAACAAGAGAATTTCCAAAACTTATAAGCGTATTCATCTTATTTTCAGGCGGCCTTCTGGTACGCTTTATTATTCTGTAATCCTCAGGGAAAATTTCGTCAAGTGCCTTGTAATAGAGCTCACGGATTTTTCCTTCAGTGCGCATCATTGAAGGAACTGACTTTGCATTTTCCAAATTACAAAGCTCGGATTCTATAGAAGCTATGTAACCTTCAATTGCTCCCTGGATATCTTCTTTGTTCCTTGCATAATACCTGAGATTTTTCAGGATATTTCCACATGCACCTTCAATAAAACTCCCAGCCAAGTATAGTCGTTTTTCAGAGTCAATGAAATGCTCTGCCTGTGAGATTACAAGGTCTCCACTGACCAGGGTTTCCCGAGGGTACATTGAACCCTCATAAAAGCCATAATAATTGAAAAAATGAATAGGAATGCCCTCTTTTGAGAGGTAAGAAACAACCCCTGATGAGAAAGAAAGGTTGCCATAAGCGAAAATTGAATTGATTTTATTTATTGGCAGGATTCTTCTGCCTTCCTTATTTTCGAAATAGACCGTATTTTCTTTCCTTTTTAAAATCCCATCCTGCATAATATAGAAATCTTCTCTAATACTTATGCCTCCTCTCCCTTATCAATTATTCACCCTCATCTTATTTAATTGAGATTCAATTCTTATCGTCGCCCTTCCAACTATTCTCCCCACAAAAACAGAACTCCTGATAAGCGCATTTTAAACAAATTTTCTTGCGCTGGGGGGAAGGAATAGAGCCAAGGACTATCTTTCTAATATCTTCAATATCTCTTTCAATATCGATTTCATCCTCTGGACTCAACTCTATCCTTTCAACTTTATTTAGAAGTGGGTAGTTCAAAACTCCCGTAGCCTCAAAACCTTTTTTCTTCAAATAGTAAAGGTAGAATGAAAGTTGAGCCTTATCTGCTTCATCCATTTTTTTGCTTTTCTTTATTTCATGAATCTCCAGTATCGTTCCTGCTTTCATAAAATCAATACTTATTCCATCAATAGTAATATTTTTATAATTCTTCTTGTAACGGTCTTCGTGCAGCATTTTTCCTATGGCAACACTATCGTTTTCCTTCTCAAGGTTTATATTATGAGAAAAAAGCCAGAGTTTCGTTTTGCAGATATGGTAATAATTTACTTTAACTCCCGTAATCCTAACCGAATCCAGGAAAACTTCAGCATTTAAACTTATCTCAGGTTCAACTGCCAGCTCATTGAGTTCACGCTTCCTTTCCCCGATTACCCCCTCATTCAATTTTCCTTCACCAATTATTTTATCATCCACTTTTAAATCTCCTTAACTTAATTCATTTCCAGAACATCAACGCATCCAAATCCCATTGCGTTTTTTTCCCCCAGCCCGGCTTCATAAGCAAATTGTAAAAGTTCTGGATTTGCTGACAGGTAGATGTCCATCAAACTGCAGCGTCTATAACTGTTTTCTATCTTTACGCGCCTGGGTTTGAAATTCGGTATATTCAGGATCTCAAAAAAGTCTTTATCGATTTTTGACCCATAGAACTCCTCATACCTGGCAACCAGGTTTTTATGCAGGTTTTCATGAAATTTAGAGTCCTTAGGGTAGAGGTCAAATTCAACCAGCCTATCATTTTGGTTCCTCAATGTCTTTAAATAAATTGGAGAAAGAGTTCTGAAAGTGCATGTATTCGAAAACTGAATTACTGGAAGGATCTCTATTCTCTCGATTATGAAGCTGGCTCTGTTTTCATTGTTCCCGAGAAAAAACTCAGGTTCGAGTAAAAGCCCTTCTGCAAAACTTCTTATAAACTCAGGGTCTGGAGATGAGATGAAAAAATGAGCTGCTTTGAAATTCAATCCATTTTTCTCGGGAATTCTGTCTTCGAGAATAAGATTTGAAAAAGTATAAAATTTAAATCCTTTTTTGCTGTGAGTTTTGTCTGCAAGCCCTATGTTTGAAATAGCTAATTTACCATACAGCATGGAAGCAAGCTCATACTGATAGTCATAATGTAGTGGGTCGGAAGAAACTTTCTTTATACTTACCTTACATCTCATAAACAATTAATAGAACTCTCTGTATTTATAGGTAAAAGTAGTATGTGAGAGTTGTGTGAAAGTTATAATACACTCACAGATTAATTACTCAATTTAAACCACATTCTGTCTACTTAAGAGAATTACCCCACTCCCTCTGCCCACTTTCCAGGGTCTAAATCCATCTATTACTCCGGATAATCACAGGAACTACTTTCTTTTTTCTCAAGGGCTTGTAGGTATTCCAGGACAGCAAGGACATATGTAGAGTGGGACCAGGCAAGGGGGAGAACCGAGAGAGGTCTGCCTCCGTCGTCGATCTGTTCCGAGAAAAGGCCAGTGGGATGGGCGTGAGCTGCGCACCATTCAAGGAGTTCGAGAGCCCGGTCAAGGTTGCCGACTGCGGAGTGCCACTGGGACAGCCAGAGCGTGCAGATAATCCAGCTGTTCATATAGCCAAAGTAGGTGTCGTGAAGATACCTAGCAATCCCGCCTGAAGGGCGTTTAAGCTCCTGTTCTATCGCCTCCATAGTCTGGACTACCCTGATATCGTCGGGAGGAAGAATTCCGAGGTACCAGACGGCAAAGACCGAAGAATCAAGAGTAGCATCATTAAGTCCACGGCGGAAGCGCCTCAGCCTCTCATCATAAAGCTTCTCCAGAATAGACTTTCGGACGCGCTCAGCAGCCTCTTTCCAGATATTTGCATTGTCATAATCCCCAAGCGAGCGGGAGAGTTCATAAGCTCCGTTAAGCCCGGCGTAGACCGTACATGCACTGTAGGTATGCACGCCTTTTCGTTCCTCCCAGAGATCGAAGCTCGAAATCGGAAGGTCTGTTTCCCTGTCAATTGCCTTTACGAGATAATTAGCTGTGGGGAGTACAAGCCTTCTGTAGTTCCTGCCTGTTGTCCAGACACTCTTTTCAATCTTCCAGTTATTATAGAGGGCATAAAGAGGAAGCCCTGTCTCATCGATCTGGATCATAGGCACAGGATGCCAGGTGCTCCCGAAGTCTCCGGCAGGCGTGTATTTGTGAAGGAAGTTGCCTCTGGGCGTGATAGTTTTTGCGAAAAACTCAAACGTCTCAGCAGTCAGGTGATGGTACCGTGCCCGATCAAGCGCAAGGCATACCCATGCTGCATCCCTGGGCCAGCAGTAGCTGTAAAGATCCGCTCCGAACTGTTTTATATCCGAATCGCAGGATGCAATTATCGAGCCATTAATGTCCATATGGGCGACAACTGCAAGCAAGCTTCTGTAAAAGCACTTTGAGACACGCTGAGGCAATTGAGACATCCTGGCAGATTCCGGAAGAACTGATACCTGCTCAATAAATGAATTCCAGAAATTGAAGTTGTGATGGAATAGGGCTTTTCTTCCGGCTTCCGCTACCCGTTTATGAATTTGAAGCACGCTTCGGTATTTCTTTCCAAGCGCTATCCAGTAGTGCAGCCTTGTCGCCTCCCCTGGTTTCAACTCAGGAAGAGTCCAGCCAAGCGTGGAGTCCACTGAACCATGCGCTACAGGGTTTCCGCTCAGGGAAGCATCACTTTCCATATCTCTCCAGGTACCTTCAAGCCCTTTCCACTCTGCAGTTCCAACCGCGTACTGGTCAAATGGAGGGTCACTCGCGTGCAGAAAATAGCGGTCGCGTTTGTAATGGATAAGCGTATTTTTATCAATTACAGCAGTTTCTCCGATTTTGGTCTCAAGAATTTTGTAGTTCTGGTTTGAGAAAAAACGCAGGCGTTTGACCAAATTTGAGGTATTCCTTATCTCAAAAGTCCTGTAGAAAATGTTTACCGAAGGGTGGACAGCTTCCCAGACTGTAATTTTCAGCCCTAATTCAGGATTTTCGAATATTGTTTCCCCTATATTTGAGATAATTCCCCTGCAAACCTCAGGAACTTCCTCACTAACGATCTCAATATCAGTTTTCCCTACTACTTCCTTGCTTTTTCCAGAGATCTCAATAATACGCTCACAGAAATCTTCCTTAAACTCGGACTTATACCTCTGTTGAATCTTCCAGTTTTCAAGCCAGCTACAATAAAGAGAGTCAAGGTCACATATCCCAGCCTTTATCCTGTTCCCATGATTCTCAAGCCCCACATATGGGAAATAAATATCCCTTATCGTCCCCTTTTCGTCCTCACAAATCAGGATTCTCCCATTTCCAAAAATTAACGGCCTAATTCAGGATGCCTCCTACTATCCTTTAAATTCTTGACCCTCAATTAATAGCCTGTCAAAGCATTTAAGCTTCAACAGAAATTCAAAAATAAATGACTCCAACGTTGAATCATTTTTTAAATATAACCCTTCACGAGAGATGAATGTATTACCACAAATAGTTTAGTATACGGAATTCCAGGGGGAACTGAATTTTATCCCTGTCAGATTTATCAAAATGTTGGCTAGAAATAATTTTAACTGTTGATATAATATTTATAATTATTATCAGCTCAATTGAACCCAGGGGGAGACATGCGTTTTATATAACATTTTTTTTAAAATGAAATTAGATTTTCCCGCAAAATCAATTTAATTTCTTATTAAGTATATATACAAATTTAATAAGAAAGTTTATATTTTATTGCGTTATCTTACTAGGTGATTTATAAAAACGAATATTAAAGGTACTCACATACATAGAATGCGTGTTTATGATGTCTTACGTGAAAAAAGCATGTCCCGTTTGTGGGAAAGAATTTTTTGTTCTTAGAAAAGCTGAGGAAAAGGCGACTTATTGTACTCTGGCGTGCCTGACAAGAGCTCAGGATATTGAGTCCAGAGGTGTGACCTTCCCGGGTTTTGTCGATCATTTGTAAAAGAGATTAAAAATATGGAGAACATCCTGCAAAGGGGAATGTTTTCCAAACTTTTTATTTTCCAGGATCTATTTATTTTCCAGGATTTATTTATTTTCCAGCCAGTTTTTTTGCTGTCTCGGTTACAAGCCTGCCCTGATAGCGAGCCATCGCAAGCTCATTTTCTGAAGGCTGGCGAGTGTTATTTTCTCCTGCAATCGTTGTAGCTCCGTATGGGCTGCCGCCTGTAATTTCATCCATTCTCATCTGCCGGGTTTCAGAATAGGGAAGCCCGACAATGACCATTCCTAGATGGAACAGAGTTACATAAGCAGTGAGGAGTGTGGATTCCTGACCTCCATGCTGCGTCTGACTCGAAGTAAAGACGCTCCCTACCTTTCCAACAAAAGCATTTTTAGCCCATAACCCTCCAAGACCATCAAAAACCGTACGCATCTGAGCAGTCATATTCCCGTAACGTGTTGGCGCCCCAAAAATAATGGCATCTGCACCTGCAAGTACGTCTTCGTACATGCTTCTGGTCAGTACAGGAATATGGGCAAAAAGATTTTTCGTTTCAATTGCCCCCATCTTTTCCAGAACCTCATAAGGTAGAGTTTCAGGCACCTGATAAATCTCTACTTCGGCTCCTTCAACCTCTCTTGCTCCTTCAGCTACAGCTTCTGCCATTTTGTAAATATGACCATAAATACTATGGAATACCACGCTTACCTTAACCATTCAAGTCCCCCATTAAACTGATTGAAATACAGATAAAGCGGTCTCAACTATAGTGAAGTCAGTTGATAATCCGCGGAAAACCTGAATCCCTTCTTAAAAATATATTCTGATGCCTTATATAGCTTGTTGGCAAAAGTTAACTTTCTATTCCTAGCTTTGTTTCCTTAGTCCATATCCTGATATCTAATTCGTATCCCTGATTTTTGGTTATCTATTCCTGCTTTACTTTATTACCATGCCCGAAGGCAATTTAAAAAATAAATTTCAGAGTACAAATTCCTGATAAATAATACGTATCAAAATAGTTATTAGGATATATGCTGTATAGGCTGGACATGCCCTCTCTTTCTGTCGTAATGCCTTCTATGAATGAAGAAGAAACCATCCGTATCTGTATAGAGAAAGCCCAGTCTATATTCAAAAAATATGGCATAGAAGGGGAGATAATAGTTGCTGACAACTCTTCCGACAGAACCGCAGAGATTGCAGCTTCAATGGGTGCAAAGGTAATAGGTCCAATAAAAGGATATGGAAATGCTTACCTTAAAGGGCTGGCTGAAGCTAAGGGGGATTATATTGCGATTGCAGATGCCGACAATACATATGACCTGCTTGAGCTTGATAGATTCCTTGATCCTCTTATGGCAGGAGAAGCGGATTTTATAATAGGCACGCGGCTTAAAGGCGATATCAAAAAAGGAGCTATGCCCTGGCTGCACCAGTATATAGGCAATCCCCTCCTGACAGCAATGCTGAATTTCCTGTTCGGGACGAAAATTTCGGACGCTCACTGTGGAATGCGAGCTTTTACAAAAGAAGCGCTTGAGAAAATGAATCTTAAGACACGTGGCATGGAACTTGCATCCGAAATGGTGATCGAAGCTGCAAAATGCGGGTTGAGGATTAAAGAAGTCCCCATAACCTATTACCCCCGCCGGGCTCCTTCCAAACTGCGTTCATTTCAGGATGGATGGAGGCATGTGAGATTTATGATGCTGTACCGCCCCCTGCCATTTCTCTTTCTGCCTGGAGCCGTGGTTTTTGCGCTCGGAGTCCTGATAACCGGTTCCCTCCTGCTTAGCGGAGATGCGGCAGAGAACAGGCTGCATTCTTTTATTCTGGGTTGTATGCTTCTGATCTTCGGAGGACAGACACTGTCTACTGGCGGCTATATGAAAATGTACGGCATTGTTCGCGGCGTATACCCTAAGAATAAAGGCGGTACTCCAAACTGGTTGAATTACCATTCCCTTGAAAAGGAACTGCTTGCAGGTTCTCTTATTCTTGGGGCAGGCATACTGTTAGGACTGAAAGTAGTATACACCTGGATCAGCTCAGGGTATGGGTCCCTCTCGGAAGTGAGAAGTGCAGTGATTTCAATGGTTTTTGCTTTTATCGGTCTGCAGATGATCTTCTCGGCAATTGTCCTGAGCGTAATGCTCCTTGAAGTGGACACGGACTGGTAAGTGGTGAAATGAGAATTGCCTTTGTGTACGATGCTGTCTATCCATGGGTCAAAGGCGGCGCAGAAATGCGTATTCATGAGCTGGGGAAGCGGCTCCTGGACAGAGGGCACGAAGTACATATTTACGGGATTAAATGGTGGGAAGGCGAAGATACCTTTGAATATGAAGGCATGATCCTTCACGGAGTCTGTAAAGCCCGAGATCTGTATGTAAACGGCAGGCGTTCAATTTCTGAGGCAATAATCTTTGCTGCTAAACTGTTCCCAGAACTCAGGAAAGAAAACTTTGACCTTATAGATGTGAGTGTCTTTCCCTATTTTTCCTGTTTCACTGCAAAAGCAGTCTCAGTCCTGAAAAAAGCCCGATTAGTGCTTACCTGGCATGAGGTATGGGATGATTACTGGTACGAGTACCTGGGGAAGGCAGGTTTTTTCGGATGCTTAGTCGAAAAAATGACCTCAAAATTATCTGAAAATAATATTGCAGTTTCAGGCTGGACTAAGGACAGGCTTGAAGCACTGGGAGTTCCGCGAGAGAAAATTACAGTAATTCCCAACGGGATCGACCTTAAAAGAGTTTCCAAGATTGAGCCCGAAGGTGGAAAAGTTCACTCAGGTTTTGAAAGCAAAAAATATGATGTTATTTTTGCAGGCCGCCTTATAAAGGAAAAAAATGTCGACCTGCTTATTAAAGCGGTCGCACTTCTTAAAACCGATTTTCCAGAGATCAGGTGCTGTATTGTAGGCGATGGACCAGAGAAGACAGCACTTGTAGAGCTTGCAAAGATAACTGGAATTTACAGAAATGTAGAGTTTGCAGGTTTTCAGGAGTACGGGGCGTTGATAGGGAAAATCAGGGCTTCAAAGATACTTGTGCTGCCTTCAAGCCGGGAGGGGTTTGGGATGGTAGTTATCGAGGCTTTTGCCTGCGGAGTGCCAGTAGTGACGGTAAAAGCGAAGTACAATGCTGCGCAGGGGCTGGTTGAAAATGGAGTTGATGGATTTGTTGTGGAGCCTACAGAGGGAGAAATTGCGAAGGCTTTGCATAAAATAATCGGGAAAAACCAAGACTATAGAAAGATTTCAGAAGCTGCACTTCGAAAAGCTGAAAATTATGATTGGGAGAAAATAATTAAGGAAATTTGTTTAGTTTATCAAGGTTATATGGAAAAACCCCTAAAATAAGAGTCTTTTTTTCAAAAGGATAAGGAATCTCAGGAAAGCTGTAAGAAGTTCGCTGTTCCGAGGAGAGACAATCAATACCGAAGTAAACTAATTTTACTTATTTAGTAATCTGATTTTACTTATTTAGTAATTTAATTTATTATACTTCTATAAAAAAATAAATAAAATCTAACTTTTATAAGAAAAGTAATTAAATCTCTACTCCTATTATTTAGTGGGGTATGGAAAAACGGTTAAATAATAATCATATTATTTAGTGGGGAGTATAGAAAAGTATTAAATAATATCCCATGTGTCAGTAAGCTAGACGGCTGTTTCAGGTTATTTACAGCAGTTTGGACAATTAAAAGCCTATCATATTTCAGATGCCACTTTGGAGCAATTATATCACTGATACTTTTCAAGTATGTGGAGGAAATGTTACAAAGGATTAAAACGAATATCCCATGTGTCAGTAAGCTAGATGGCTGTCTCAGGTTATTATGGCAGTCTGGACTATTAAAAACCTATCATATTTCAGATGCCAGTTGGGAGCAATTATATCATCGATACTTTTCAAGTATGTGGAGGAAATGTTACGTACGGTTCGAGAGGTCAATTAGAGAATCGAGGGATCTATACAATAGGATATCCAGCTTATTTTCCAGACGCTTATTCCATCCAGAATGATTACATATCGAACAAACTTGATCTCTCGATAATAATCCCGGTTTACAATGAAGAAGAAAACATACTTGAACTTTACGAAAAATTGTGCTGTGTTCTTTCGGTACTGGACAAAAGATATGAGATAATTTTTGTAGATGATGGCTCGACTGACAATACATTCGAGACAATAAAATCGATTCAGGACAGTAATATAAGAATTCTGAGGTTTCAGCGGAACTACGGAAAAGCTGCAGCTCTCTCTTGTGGGTTTAATAAATCGAGAGGAGAGTATGTTATTACTATGGATGGAGACCTGCAGGATGACCCCAAAGAAATTCCAAGATTCCTTGAGAAATTAAAAGAATTTGATATGGTTTCCGGCTGGAAAGTCAAAAGACAGGACCCCTTATCAAAAACTCTTCCCTCAAAATGCTTCAATAAATTAACCCGATTTATCACAGGAGTAAAAATTAATGATTTTAACTGCGGATACAAAGGATACCGAAGAGAGGTTGTAAAAAATATAAATTTATATGGAGAGTTTCATCGTTATATTCCAGCTCTAGCTCACTGGAAAGGTTATACTGTAGGGGAAATAGAAGTCGAGCATCATCCTAGAATCCACGGAAAATCGAAGTACGGAGCCGAAAGACTATTTAAAGGATTTCTTGACCTGATAACAGTCACTTTTTTAATGCTGTATAAAAAAAGGCCTCTGCATATGTTCGGCGGCATAGGCATGCTACTGGGTTTTTCAGGGATAATTATTTCTCTATACCTCTTCTCGCTATGGGTCACAGGTACAAGGATAGGGGATAGACCTCTTCTTATGCTGGGGATACTGCTTACAGTAATAGGAGCACAATTTATCTCCCTTGGATTGATCGGAGAACTGATTACAAACTCCAGAAACAATGATGACTATATTATAAAGTTTGATAGCCATGAACTGGAAAACGGCAGGTAAATTCATAGTTAGCCTGGGGCTGCTATGGTATCTTTTAAGTAAACTAGACGTAAAAGCCATTTATGAAGTTTTTACTGAAATGAATCTGGTTTTGCTTTCCTTTTCCCTGCCTCTTATAGTTCTCATGTACTTAATGAAAGCCAGAAAGTGGCAAACTTTGCTTAACTGCATAGATATCAGGATTCCGATTCTCCGATCTCTTGAAATCATTCTAATAGGCACATTTTACGGAGCTCTTACTCCGGGCAGGACAGGTGAAGTCTCAAGGGCTTTTTATCTGGACTCTGAGAAATCAAGAAGCATACCAACCATAATAATGGACCGGATAATAGACGTTATCTGCCTGATGTTTTTAAGTGTGCTTGCAATAGCTTTCTTTTTTAATGATAGGAATTTAATCTATCTCATGACATTTATCATGTCGCTTTCCGTTGTCGGAATAGTCATTATTACAAATGAAAAAGCAGTTACTCTGTTTTTTAGGATTTTTTTTAAGAATAAAGAACACAAGGAAAATTATATAAAAACAATGAGGGAAATCACTGAAAACAAAAGAGTTCTTTCCAAGGTTTTCTTATTAACTTTAGGATATTATCTGGTAAACCTGGTTGTATACTGGATAGTAATAAAATCATTAAGTCCGGCTTTAAATAATATTCTTACTTTTTCGCTGCCAATAATCGTAGTTCTAGGCAATTTCCCTATATCAATATCCGGATTTGGAATTCGAGAATTTGTAAGTGTCACAATCTTCAATCTGCTGGGCGAAAACTTAGCATACGGATTTTCCTGTCCTGTAATTCTTTATTTTTTAACATCCCTGTCCCCGGCACTTTTTGGATTCTTGCTCACTCTAAAAAAGCGATACTGAAAATCCGTATCCATTAATTATAAAAATAAAAAACTTACTTCAGGTGAATCATTAAGAATTATTAAAACAGGATCTGGGAATAAAACAAAATCGGGAAATAAAACAGGATCTGGAAATAAAACAAAATCGGGAAATAAAACAGGATCTGGAAATAAAACAAAATCGGGAAATAAAACAGGATCTAGAAATAACTATTAAAGTAATGTAACAAAGTACTGCCTAAAAATAATTTATAATTTGCTGAAAGAAAACAAAGTAAAGAAACTGATATTATAGTCCAGGTAGGGTCAGATTGAATTCTGAGGGAGATAAAGTGAATCAGGCGGAGATACCGATCAACGAGAATTTTCAAAGTGGAAATTACAAAAAGTACAATTCCAAAAATCCACTGATGGGGATGGTTATATCAAATTTTATTGAAAATTTAAAAGCTACTGTAACTCCACTTGAGAATATAAACAGAATCATTGATATCGGCTGTGGGGAAGGATTTATCATTAACTGCCTTGACTTTTCTGATATTACAGGCGTGGATATCTCTAAAAGCGCACTTAAGCTTGCAAGGGATAAAAACCGGAATTTTAATTTGTGTGCAGGAAGCGTGTACGAACTTTCATTCAAAAACGACAGTTTTGACCTTGCTATAGCAACCGAGGTTCTTGAACATCTCGAAGAACCGGAAAGAGCTATTCAGGAAATCAGGAGGGTTTCAAGAAATTACTGTGTATTCAGCGTACCTAATGAGCCGTATTTCCGCATAATGAACTTCTTAAGAGGGAAGAATCTAACGCGGTTTGGGAATGATATCGAACACGTTCAGAACTGGAGTTCGAAAGAGTTTGTGGAATTACTAAGAAAGTATTTTAAAATTTTAGAGGTCCGAAAACCCTTCCCCTGGACAATGGTGCTGTGCAAGAAATAAAAACCAACGAGCACACTGGCAGGAAACCTGTGAGCTGGACATTATGAAGTTGGAATTGAAAAGAAAATTATCTTAATGAGCTAATTGAAAAGAAGTTACTTTAGAAATTATCTTAATTAGAACTAATTGAAAAGAACTACCTTAGAAATTATCTTAATTCGAGCTTAATTTCATGAGCAAAAACATAACAAAACTCAGAAAACAGGGGGGATATACTATAGAAATTAAGAAATTTATTGAGCCCAGAAAATTAAATTATAAAAATCTTAACAGGTTACATGATTATGGTTCGGTTTTAGCATTATATGTTTTTCTAACAGTTATATTTACCTACCCTGTTGCATTTAGGATAAAAACCGATATTCCGGGAATGGCTGGGGACTCTTTTCAGTGGATGAGAATATTATGGTATACAAAAATAGCTATATTCGAAACAAACTTAACAACTTTAACACACGACAATTTGCTTTTTTACCCGAATGGCATAGAATCAATGCCCTTCCCTTCAGCATTTAATCAAATAATGTACTTATTGCTATCTCCCTTTTTAGAGCTTCATGTCATTTATACCATTCTCTGGCTGCTAACATTTATTATAGGAGCATTCGGGTGTTACCTGCTTGTAAAATACCTTACAGGAAACAAATACGCTGCCTTTATTGCAGGGATTGTTTTTGCGTTCTCTCCTTATCATTTTTCAAGAGGCCTATATTTTTTTGGCGCAACTACAATCCAGTGGATCCCCTTTTGCGCTCTGTATCTTATAAAAACAGTTAAAGAGGGAGGAATGAAAAACCCTGTTATTGCAGGTGTATTTTTCATTCTCGTAGCAATGAGCGACCTGCAGTATATGGTATTTATGGGAATATTTGCAGGACTCGTACTTTTATATGATTTCTACTGGAATCTGGATCTGAATAAGGAGTTTTTTCGCTCAACAGGAGAAATAACAAAAAAGTATGCCGCTTTCGGGATAGTCAGCTTTTCAGGAATATTGCCTTTAACGTTCAATGAAATCCGGATCTCACTCTCAAGCCAGAATTTTTTGAAGCCGCATTACAGCGAAATTCTGAAGCTGTCAAATGATTTTATGAGTTTCTTTACCCCCTCCCATTTACATCCTTTCCTGGGTGATTTTACTCTAAATTTTTATTCAAAATTGCCTAGCTGGCTCCCTGAAAAAGTAAATTTCATAGGTTATGTCGTGCTTGGACTTTCCATATTTGCTGTTATAAAATTAAAAAAAAATCCTGATGTTAAATTCTGGCTATTTTCCACCCTTTTCTTCTCAGTAGTCAGTCTGGGACCAGTTCTGATGTTTAATGGAGAGCCGCTGCTCATCAATCAGGGTATAAATCTGCCCCTCCCTCACCAGATATTGTATCAAACTGTTCCATTTCTGGATAATTGTCGAACAGTTGGCAGATTTTTCGTAATTGCAACCCTTGGATTCGCTGTGCTTGTAGGGTATAGCCTCTCTGAACTGCTAAAACATAAAACCAGAAAAAAATCACTCCTTTTTACGGTGATAAGCTGCCTTATAATTCTTGAATACCTCTGTATCCCATATCCAACCTCTTCAGCGGATATTCCAGAGTTTTATCGCACCATTGGGAATGATAATGAAAACTACGCTTTACTTGAGCTTCCTGCAAATACAAATGGCGGATATATGAATTTTGCTTATCTATATTACCAGACTGTTCATAAAAAGCCATTGGTAGGCGGTTATGCTGCTAGATACCCTGAAAACGTAAATAGTTTCCAGCAAAATACTCCTTTTATCAGAGAACTGACATATGGCGGTCGGTACCACAATGACATTGTACGGGAAGACCTTGCAGAAAAAGGGGCTTCTATCCTTAACAAGTATAATATAAGATATGTTATTCTTCACCAGGATCAGTTATCTAGAGAGCAAATGGATTCTGCAAATAATTTACTGAAAAAAACACTTAATACCGAGCCTGAAGTATACCCAGAAGACGGGCTTGTAGTTTATCGTGTCCAGAAAGAGGAGGAGGAGAAACAGTTTCCTTCAATCGCTTTAAAAGATGGCTGGTATTCCCTGGAGGACTGGGGAGGTACGCCTACCCGCTGGATGTCAGATAATGCAACGCTGTCAATATATTCGGCTGAAGATAAAAACGCTACATTGAAATTCCAGACCTACAGTTTCCATCGTCCAAGAACACTGGAGATATATAGCGGAGAAGAGCTCCTGCACACACAGACTATAAACCCTGATTATGTTGCAGTATCAGCACCAGTATCCCTCAGGAAAGGAGAAAATACCATTCATTTCAATGTACGGGAAGGTTCGGAAAGACCCTGTGATATCCCTGAACTGAACAGTAATGACACCAGGGAATTGAGCATAATAGTCCAGAAAATGGAGCTCTTCTAAGTCTTTAATAGGAAAAAATAAAGATTTTAAGAGTTATCCAGAAGTAAATTAGAATTTTAGGATATCTCAGGAGTTTTTATAACCTCTGAGGCACTTAATTTTTTTGAGAATGCCTCAAAAATCTTCCTTAATTCTTCGTCAGTATTGAATAGAATATCATTGTCTTCAAGTTGTTCAGCCAATCCTCCAACATTGGAAGCAATGACTCTTTTGTTAAACAGTTTGGCTCTGCCCAGCACTCCAGAGCTCCAGATCTCCCTGTAAGGAATAAGTATTACATCACTGGCAGTGATCCAGGTATCAAAATCCTCATCTGACAGGAATTTTTCCTCAATGTGGATCTGAGGGTTATTAGCTGCCATACGTTTCAGTTCTTGAAGGTAGGAAGTATATGCGTCCCACTCGATCCTGATTGAACCTACTACGTAAAGATGCATTCTCCTATTGTTAATATTCTGGAACTCCCTAACAGCCCTATCATACCCTTTGTGTGGCTGAATAAATCCAATACACAGGAAAACTACAGCATTGGAAGGAATTCCAAGTTCTTGTCTTGCCTGAGACTGCGGAATATCTCTGAATTTGTAAAAATATGCATTTGGAGCTCTTATTTCGTAATTTTTTCCTGTTAAATCAAAATAATATTGCTTGAAGTCATCAACCTCTTTTTGAGTATGGAAAACGAGTTTGGGGCATAATCGCCACTTAATCGTTTCTAAAAACCGGGCTGTAGAGTGACTGTGTGTTCTTGGAAATTCGTGTACTATAACCTCAAGCTTTTTTCTCAGGAGCAGAAAGGTAAGGTAAAACGAAAGATGAGTGCATAAAATCCTAAAAAGGTTTTTTCGATTATACTCTTCGTAATAAAAGGATTCATGATATTGAATTATTACCTTGTCATAAAAGATTGCATACTTTAGAATTTTGAGAAGGTTTGCTCCCCCCTTCAAATTAAGTGTAAAGTCCCCTCCATTGCCTTCAAGAGAAATAACATCGACAACGTTGCCACCGTTTCTTAAGAACTTTACCATCTGATAGGCATAAGTCCCGATTCCACATTTTTTAGGCGGGTATGTCGAAACCATCAAATATTTCATTTTGAATTCTCCATCAGGTTAACTATTTTCTCACCTGCTGTCCTTGAAATATCACTCCAGTTATACTTTTCGGCGAGTAACCTTGCGTTTTTAGAGATTTTTTCCCGCAGAAGGGGATCATTAAGTAACATTTCAATCGAAGCCTGAAAGTCATTCAATTCAGCAATAACACCATTTTCAAGGTTGGTAAAACTTATTCCTCTTGAGCCTACAGGAGTGGTTATTACATTTAAGCCGGCAGCCAGGTAATCGAATACCTTGATGTTAGTCCCAGAGCCCTGGGTCACAGGATTCAGGGCAATGTCGGAAGATAATAAGATTTTTGATTTATCTTCAGAACTAACAACACCCATCAGGACTACGTTTTCTCCCAGTGAGTTTTTAATTTCGCTTTTGAGATTATCACACACACTTCCGACAAGAATGAAGGTTATGTTTTTGAGGGAAGGAGCGAGCTGTTTACAGATATATTCGGCTGCATCATCATTGGGTTTATAACCCCCACTGGCAAGAAAAACAGCCGTTACTTTTCCTTCAAAACCATAATGAGCTTTTAAAGCTTCTTTTTCATCAGAACTGATAGGAGCCACGCTGTCCACCGATGCTCCATTCGGAACCAGAAGGATTTTCTTGCTATCTATTCCATAGATTTCGGAAAAAGCTCTGAGATCTTCGTCTGAACAGACAAAAATCAGGTCAGAGTCATGCACAAGCTCTTTTTCAACCCTGTACACATTATTTACCAGATATCTGCCGACAATCGTGGAATTCAGGATTTCTTTCTTAATATTATATTCCAGATTGTGGGAATCGTAAATGAGCAGCGGTTTCTTGTCCAGGATTTTAATTTCTTCTTTCACATAAGGATATACCCAGGGATGTGATACTATAACAACGTCTGCTTCCCTGCAGAGTTCTGATAGTTTCTGCTGGTATCTGGGAGTGAACTTCATTAAAAGGGGAATTGTAACATCTAAAGTCGTTTTTCTGCCGCAAAGCCTGCTGAAGATTTTATCGATTGCTATGTGGGGAACGGTCATTGGCACAAGTGTCTCAGTAAAATTGTCGGCAAGTTTCTGTTCCCTTTCTTCAGGTCCCAGCCAGTCAAATGTACCAAGGTAAGTAATGTCAAAACGATCAGGATCAAAGTTCTTATAGAGTTGATAGATCCTGACTCTACCTCCGCCGATGGGTGGATCTAAAATCTGGTTATCCGTAACGACAACTTTTACTTTTTTTGAGGTCTCATGAAAAAAAAACTCGTTCTTCTCCAAAGGCTCAACAGCATCAGTTTTGTCTTCTGAAGAGAGGAGCCTGTTAATAACATTCTGCCAGGTGATCTCCTGAACAAGCTTATAACCTTCCTCACCCATTTTCCGGGCATGAGACGGGTTTTCAACTAAATAGTTTATCTTCATTGCAATTTCCCGGGGGTCAGGCTCAACAACAAACCCACTTAACCCGTCAATGACAATTCTTGCAGGTTCCCCGGAATCTGAACAGGTAATTACAGGTTTTTTGCTCTGGAAAGCCTCAATGGTTATCAGCCCATAATCTTCGTTAACTGGAACAAAAGGAACGACAAGAGACTTCGAATACAGGTCAACCAGCTGATCATCATTAATCCAGCCGATAAAAGAGATTCTCTTATCATGTTTTGCCAGTTGCCTGTAGTAAGCTTCATCTTCTCCCCTGCCCGAAATTATCAGCCTGATGTTACTTTTTACATACTTCATTGCATTGATTATAAGATCTGGCCGCTTCCACCGGTGCAAGCGTGTCGGAAAGAAAATGAACTTGCCTTCTTCCGGCTCTTTAAAATTCTCAATCTTTGGAGGATGATGAAGTACCTCAAAATTAACAGTTTTCCAGAAATCGTCCACTGCGATCATTCTTTCGTATACCGGAGCTCCATTGACAAAATGTTTTTTTATCCTAGACGGAGACAGCCCGTATTTATCAAATTCATGGATAAGCCGTCTCTGTTTTTTCTTTTCCCTATCCGAAGAGCTGAACTCCACATCAAACATATCATAAAAAACACGGATCGTATGCAGGAGGTATGAGACATGATTTCTGTGTCTGACCATGTATGTGGGTGCCTTTGTTGAGATAACAAGATCATAAGCATCAAGGTTCAGATAAAAACAATTAGAGTATGCTTCAAGAATTCCCTCAAAACAGGACTCATCTACAGGAACCGCTATATGGGCGACCGAGTGCCCTTCATTTTTGAGAGCCCCTACCAGACCTTCATAAAAGTTCTCAGCTCCACCTTTTTCTCCTGTAACATTCCGGGGAGTTACAACCGCGATCTTCATCTCTTCACCTATTTTTTGCCTATAACCGCATAGTCTTGCGGACCATACAGCCTGTAATTAAGAAGATCGATATTGTGGTTGTAAACTTCAACTGCTGCCTTTTCCCTTTCATTCATATCGTCCGAAGTTTGAATTTTCTTTAACCTCAATTCGTCCGTTACAGGTGAGATAAACTCAGTTTTAACATCTCTAAAACCTGAAGATTCAAACAGAAACTTAAGTGTCTCAGGGTGTACGGGTTTTATATGTGTAAGGTCTATGTAAAAGTTAGCAAAAGAGTAGAGTGACAGGGGATTTACGGTTTCGGCAAAGAGATAATACCCATAGTTTAATTTCTGGTAGCATAACCTCAATAGTTTTACAAGATAGGCGGGGTCAAGATGTTCAACAACCTGGTCAATAAAAATACCATCAAGAGACTTATCTGGAAGCTGCTCAAGATATGAGACCGCATCAACTTTTTGAACATCAAACCCTCTTGATAGACAATAACCGACCATATCATCGTCGATATCAATACCTTTTACTCCAATTCCCTCACCGTTTAGCAGTTCTAAAAATTCCCCTCTACCACATCCTATGTCCAGAACGTTTGAACAACCCCGGAAATATTCAAGGAATTGACTTTGTCTCTGCTTGATATCATCTCTTGATCCACGGAACTTTTCTTCAAAGAGAAAATAATTTAATGAGAGTCCTTCAGATTCAGAGGTAGCTGCTTTTTTGTCCGCGAACCTGTTATTATTCTCTATTTTCTCTGTCAGTAACCTGTTCAGCCACGCCTTGTTTTCAATATCAAGGTTTATAGAGGAAACAATTGAAGTTATTTCTCTGTTAATTTTTTCATAAACGTCAGACTTAACATTCAGAATTTCACTTTTGAATTCTCTGGAGATTTCAGACTTTAGTTTTGAATTTTCGGAGTAAATTTCATTATCTAACTCCGCAGAGAGCTGCGCAACTTTCTCATCGAGCGAAATAATCCTGTTGATGAGGCTTTCCAGTAAGTGAGCAAGGCTTTCGTTGAATTCATTTTGCTTTCGTATCGTGGGGTCGACATAACGCCTGACCTCTCCGTGAACCAGTTCCCTTCCTTTAATAAGGAACTTGCCTGAAATGGGGCGATGAGAAGTTATAAAATAGCTATTGTTCTCGATATTCCAGCTTGACTTAATATATTCAAGCTTCCTGTGAATACTATCTGAATCTAGAGTTTCGGGGATAGAAGGAAAGTAATCTCTATCTGTAGTTTTGCCTGCAGCACTTTTCTTTCTGCTGCGGATATCATTCTGGATTTTCTCCATTATTTCCTCAACATTTATCTCTTCTTCATAGATTTCAGATGTATCCATAGGTCTCACACCTTAAGTTCATATCTCCAGTTACAATCTACCTCGAAAATTCCGGCATTCCTGCTTACAGGAATAACATCAAAAGAATATTGCTTATCCAGCCAGTCATAAGGTTTCTGATCCCTTGTATGCACGGCTACTGTCAGCAAGAATCTTCCACTGAGCATGGGGATCCTTTCAATTTGCAGATCAAGATACCCTGAACCCTCAATGTAATCAATAGTTAGGTTTTTAAGTTCGGTATTTGTACCGAAAAGATGGTCACCCTTTTCCGAATACAGAGCAATTCCGAACACAGGATCTGCTATTCTCTGATTGGCTTTGTAATGTATCCTGATTATCATTGGATCAAAGGAGTTAAAACGAGTGTTCTTATTGCCGAATTTGTCGTAAAACTCTACGGAAGTAATTTCAACCTTCCGGCTGCCCCAGCGATTTGATTTATTGTTTTCCCCTTCTTCAGAAAGATCTGTTTCAGTTTCGGCTAATGGAACCTGAGATGCTTCAACCGCCTCTTCACTTTCCTTTTTGCTACCACCATATACGTATTTGTCAATAACATCTCCTGTGTCCCCTAGAGCTACCTGCATTCCTTTATGGAGAAGGAGAGTTTTGTCACAGAACCTTCTTACAGCACCCAGGTCATGGGAAACGAAAACTATTGTCACTCCTTCTTTTCTATACTGATTAAGCACATCGAGACATTTCTGCTGGAATTCCATATCTCCTACAGCCAGCACCTCGTCCATCAAAAGCACTTCAGGGTCAGTCTGAATCGCTGTGGAAAAAGCTAATCTAACTTGCATGCCTGAAGAGAAATTTTTCAGTTTGGTATCCCTAAACTTCTCAAGCCCTGCAAACTCAAGCACATCATCAAGTTTACTTTCAATTTCTCGCTTTGAGATCCCCATGATGGTTGCATAAGTCCTTACATTTTCAGATGCCGTAAAATTTGGCTGAAAACCTACCCCCAGTTCAAGGAAAGGAGTGATTTTCTTATGCACCTTTACGCGCCCTCGTGTAGGACGTAAAATGTTTGCTATGATTTTCAACAGGGTACTCTTACCACTGCCATTTTCTCCGATAATTCCAAGAGCTTCCCCTTCATCTACCGTAAAGTTGATGTCGTTTAGAGCATGGAAAGTCTCGTATTGCGGAGGTCTAAAAGCCCCTACAAGAGACTCAAATACAGTATTTCTTTTTTCATGAGGTATTTTAAAAATTTTGTGAAGATGCTCGACTTCAATCACATGCATCAAATTTCCTCCGCAAAGCCTGGTTCCAGTTTGGAAAAGACGACATAACCTATTATGAGGAATAATATTGATGAGGCGAACATAAACAGGAGGTCTTCAAAACGTGCCGGTGTGGAATAGATTACAGTATTCCGTGCAGATATTATTATCCGTGACATCGGGTTAAGAAGAACAATTTTTTGCATAGTTTCGGGCAGGAAGTCCAGGCTATACAGGATAGGGGTTGCAAAGAAGCCTGCCTGCATAAGTACATCCCAGATAAACTGAACGTCTCTATAGTAAACATTGAGCGCTGAGAGTGCCAAGGAAACTCCCAGAGCAAGAGTGAAAAGGGAAATTAGGATCAAAGGTGCATATAATATATTAAGAGATAAAGGAACCCTGAAAAACGCCATAAATATGAAAAACACAAAGGATTCAAAGATACTCATAAGTAGAGCTGTGATGCAGGAGGAGATTACAAAAATATCTCTTGGGAAATAGATTTTTTTAACCATATCCGGTCTCCCCACTATAGAAAACAATCCGATATTTGTAGACCTGCTCAGGAAGTTCCATAAGATTATGCCCATTAACAGAAATAGCTGATAATACTCTACCTGAACTTTCATGAGATTGGAAAATACAAAGTACATCACTGTTAGCATTAAAAGAGGTTCAAGAAGGGACCAGAAGTACCCCAGTATGGAGTTTTTATATCGGAGTTTGAATTCTCCCCAGGATAATTTCCAGATTAACTCCCGATATTTATACAACTCGCTTAAATGTTTCAGGATCATCACAAATCACATTTTTTATTTTTTTAGTAAAAATGGAAATATCAAATTCTTTCGCTCTGTTGAAACATGCATCCTGATATGAGTTAGGGCTGCGAGATATGAATTTAACAGCTTCTATGACACTGTGTACATCTGCGTTTATAAAGATCCCTGTTCTTTCGGTTACTGTTTCCTTGAATCCCCCTTCGTTTACGGCTATTACGGGTTTTCCGCTTGCCATAGCCTCCACAGGTGTCATCCCGAAATCCTCATCCATAGCAGTGCAGATAATGCCTTTACAGCGGGAGTAAGCATCAAGCAGTTCAGCCTCCGAAATCTCACCCAGAACTTTTACATTCTGTGGTAAATTCTTGACTATATTTTCCGCATAACTTTTTGCATGATCGCCTTTAGAGTAACCTCCAACTATTATCAGTTTTTCATCTGGCATTTTTCTGAATGCCTCAATCTGAATTTCCACTCTTTTCTCAGGGTAAAGGCGGTTTACTGATAGCCAGAAATCTCCATATTCTTTGCAGGTGAACTTTGAGACGTCCACTGGAGGATAAATAACCAGAGAGTCCCTCTTAAAGTATTTTTTGATTCTTTTTGACGTATTCTTTGAGTTAGTCACAATTTTACAAACGTAAGAAAGGTAATATTCCGAAATTGGTCTGTGAAGCCAGACCCAGATCCGGAAAAAGATCGAAATTAATAGGGACTGTCTGCTGAGAAAGGTATCGTAGAGATCATAGAAAGCCCTTGTAGGAGTGTGGCAGTAGTACAGGTTAGGCTTATGTTTTTTTGCTGCAAAGTGTGCCCAGTTGCCTGAAAAGATGAAGAAATCATATTCTTTTGAAAAGTCACAGGTTGCAAAATAAAAAGATGCGGAGATTTGCTTCAGAGGGGGCACTTTTGGGGTCTCTCCCAGGCTGATTATGCGCACATCAGAGTAGCCCATCTTTTTTACGGATTCCATGTTTAGGTCAGTAGTGATAACATCGGCATTGAGAGATTTTGCCAGCATGAGCACCAGTTTCTCTCCACCACCAATTGCTCCGAAATAATCATGAAATATGGCTACTCTCATCGTTTTCTCACTTGTTTCAGGGTTTTAGACAGGTTAAGAGGCTGCCGGTTATCGAATCTAGATGCAAATTCCAGCGCAGTGGAAAAACATAAGTATCTGGTTTTTCTAACGTGCAGGGTTCCGATTTTATCCATTAACCAGTAGTATCAGGGGCTTCAGTAAGTGATACCAGACTCTTCTGTTAGTTGTTAGTATGCTAGCTGTTAGTACGCTATCTATTAGTGTGTTAGCTGTTAGTAGTTGAGCTTTTTACTTGTGATATCTGGTTTTAAATCCTTCTATTTGTGGTACAGATTGATTCAGATCTTTTTATTGATCGTATCAGAGATTTTTATAATAGTATCAAATCTGTTATTATTAATATCAGAGCTTTTATTAGTAATACTACAATGTTTACTGGTAGCATTAATTCCTGTCAAATACAGATTTTCCACATATTATCAGGTCTTCCACCAGTAATTCAGATATTCCACCAGTAATAACACTAGATCTTCCAAGAGTAATAACGGATATTTTCGCGGTCTCAGAAATTCATTAAGCTCAACGGTTATAAGTATATTGAAAATTTCATATCAACATTATGAGAGGTATATATAACACTTGCCAGATGAAGCTGTAAATCAGGAGTACTCACCTCTTCATCTAGGTTAGACAACCTTAAAGTTATTATATTAATTCAGTACTATCAAAGATTAATTCACTTAAAAGTACAATAACGCAAACTGATAAAAATTAAGAGAGATGGTTACAACGAACAAAGGCATGAGATGTCCGGCGGTAAAACGGCCAGCGAATAATTTAAAATTCAGTATTATTGCTCTGACTGCAGTTGTGATAGTTGCTTTTCTCATGCGCATGCTGTCATACACCTCAGTCACTGCAAATGGAAGCATAACTTTCAATGGATATGATGACTTCTACCATATGCGGCGCATTTTATATACAGCTTCCAATTTTCCCCATTCCCTTAATTTCGATTCTTACATAAATTACCCTCAGGGCTTTGAGGTTGGGTGGCCGCCTCTTTTTGACCTGTTAGGCGCTCTGCTTGCAATTATCCTTGGAGGGGGACAGCCGGATTTGTATACCATCGAATTCGCAGGAGCCCTGCTGCCCTTACTTCTGGGAATTCTGACAATAATTCCTTTATATTTTGTAACTAGCTCGGTATTTGACAGAAGAACCGCGCTTCTCGCAGCTTTCATTTTTGCAGTGCTTCCAGCACATGTATACATATCACGCTTTGGAGCGGTTGACCATCATGTAGCGGAGACGCTTCTATCTACTTCAGCTTATGCATTCTTCATATTTGCCTTAAAACGGGCAGGTGAAGGACCTCTCTCCCTGACATCTCTTAAAAACATCTCTTCCGATAAGAAACATATTAAAACGCTGGCTTCCGCAGCAGCATCCGGGCTTTTCTTAGCACTACTGATTTTCACATGGATAGGAGCTCCGGTTTTTGTGAGTTTTATTGTGCTTTATGCATTCATACAAACCACACTCGACCTAAGAGTTGGGAAAAGTTCCGATTATCTTCTTATCTGCACCATTACAAGCCTTCTTGCAACACTTCTCTTTACCATTCCTCTTGTAGCAGGGTCTGTGCGCCCGGGCCTTGAGATGAGCGCAATGTACCTTTCCTGGTTCCAGGTACTCTATGTATTGAGCCTAGTGGCAGGAACCCTAATCCTCTGGGGTTTTTCCTCATATATCTCGAAAAAGGATCTGGACTGGAAATATTATCCAGCCGTCTTGATACTGATCTCAGGGTTAGGGCTTCTCTCCCTCAGGATTCTTTCTGCCGAATACTATGCTTTCATAATTGAGGGGATGAGGTTCTTCCTAGGAAAAGGTGAATACATAAGCACGATTGTTGAAGCTGTGCCATTATTTTTAACCGCACAGGGAAAGCTTACCTTTTCACCAGTACTATCAAGCCTGGGACTTTGCTTCCTTGCAGCTCTGGGAGGATTTTTCCTGCTTTGCCTTGAGTGGAGAGGAGAGAAATCAAAGCCTGAAGGGATATTTTTCCTCTTATGGTCAATTTTCTTTGCATATTTAGCAATCTCCCAGAGGCGCTTTACCTATCTGTTCGCAATAAACGTTTCAATTCTTACCGCGTACTTCCTCTGGGTATTACTCGAGTCCTTTGACTTTGAGGCTGAACTAAGGAAACTGATCAAATCAGGACCAATAACCTCAAAGAACTCCACGTCTGCGCTTAAAGTGGAGAAAGAAACAAAGTCAAAGAAAAAATCAAAACAGAAAATAAGCAATACATCAGGCTCGAAAAAGGACCAGCAGCCCGATTACTTCAAAATTGTCTCATCAGTGGCACTGATAGGGCTTGTATTTGTACCCTGTATATGGGCAGGGTTTGCTTTTGCAAAAGAAGGAGGATCGGTTGATCCCGAGTGGAAAGAAGCTCTCACCTGGCTTGAAGCCTCAAGCCCTGAGACTTCTAATTACCTTGAGCCTTCTGAAACTCCCGAGTACAGTGTTTTGAGCTGGTGGGACTATGGAAACTGGATTGTTTACCTGGCAAAAAGACCTGTCGTTTCAAACAATTTCCAAACCGGCATACAGGACTCAGCGCATTTCTTCACAACCGACTCCGAAGAAGAAGCAAAGGCAATTATGGAAAAGCTCAATGTAAAGTACGTAATAACCGACAAACAGATGGCGAGCGGCAAGTTTGGAGCTATTGTTGAGCTTGCAGGCAAGGATATTGAACAATACTTTAAAATTGAGACTATCAAAGGGAAAACTGGTCTTGAGACCGTTGCAACAGCTAAAGATGAATTCAAGAATACCGAAATATACAAACTTCATGAACTCGACGGATCAAATCTTGGAAACCTGAGGCTTATCCATGAAAGTTCTATCCCTGAGGAAAAGGGCGGCAAGAAGAATGATGTAAAGATATTCGAATTCGTCCCAGGAGCTAAGCTCTCAGGTACTGCAAGCCCGGGACAGAACGTTACTGCCACCCTTATGCTCAACTCGAACACAGGCAGGGAATTCACTTATCAGAACACAGCAGTGTCAGATAAAAACGGTTTATTTGAAATAACCGTACCTTACTCAACCGAAAATACAGCACATGGAGTTAGGGCTGTATCGGCTTATTCCGTGAGTGCAGGAGGAAATGCCACAGTCTCAGGAATCCAGGTAACGGAAGAGGATGTCCTGAACGGGAACCAAGTAGAAGTGAAAAACCTGGAGATGAATTGACATCCCCTGAACCTGACTTTTAAGTCTGAAATCAGGGAGATAAAAAGTTTACAAACACTGGTGCTTTAGAAAATTAGAAAATTTACAAAAGATCGGAAATTCAAAAAAGTTGGGTATTTAAAAGAATAAAGAGACTTAAAAAAGTTAGGAAACTTAAAGAAATTAGAAGTATTAAAAGCACTAAAAAATGAATGGAGGAAGAAGCTATTTTCCCCATTCTCCGATCTCTTTTATTCTTTATTTTTATTCTTACTGTCTTGTATTTATTCTTCTTTTCGCTTCTTCCTTTACTATCCTGTATTCTTTATTTTCTATCATTTCTTCCTTTACTATCCTTTTTTCTATCTTTTCTTATCGTTTCTTCCTTTACTATTGTATTCTATCTTTTTCTTATTGTTTCCTTCTGAAGGGGATTTCAATGTCTTGAGAGGATGATTTCAATTGTGATCCATCTATTAAAATCTTGAAAACCTTACTCTCCCGTACTTTCGACTCCAACTGCACTCAGGAACCTTTTGACAACGGCTTCATTAACCAGCCTCAGTAAGGTCTGCCGGTCTTTCGTAGCACTGAAAACCCCAAGGGGAATCTGGGCTCCCGCTGCGTTTGCGTGCCCACCTGCATCTTCACCGAAAGCCTGGCGCATGACTTCACCCAGATTAATCCTGATATCATTACTGCGCCCGGAAATATAGATACGGTCTTCAGTGACCCCGAAAACTACAGTTGTAGAAATTCCCTCAAGGCTCAAAAGGTAATCTGCAGCCTGTGGGAGGGTATCCCTATCCCGTATATTGCCGACATTTGAAAGAAGATAACTTCCCAACACCTGCCGGTTCCTGATGGCTTCTCCAAGCACATCAAGGGTTTCGATAGACATTGAGGGCTGCTCAAGCTGGTCCAGAATTCCGTGATTCGAAAGGGGGTAAAGGTACGAAGCAGCTGAAAGGTCTGCAGGGTCGGTCTTCCGCTTGAAATCCTGGGTGTCAGTCCGAATCCCATAGAGCAGGGCTGTTGCAAGGGTTTTGGAAATATTGATATTGAGCTGCTGCAAGTACTTTGTCATTATAGTAGCAGTTGCCCCGAAATTCGGCCGGATATCTATATACTCAGCTTTTATCTCGGCATCCCCGGGTGGGTGATGGTCAATAACAACGCCCACATAGGTATTTGGGGGAACCATATTATTAACGCCGGGAACCGAGCAGTCTATCAGGGCGATCTCATCGAAGTCTTTCAGGTCGTACTCTTCCATCTTACCGAGGTCAATCCCGAGCAGATTTAAAAAGGCTTTGTTTTCCTGATGCCCAATCCTGCCGTGGTAGAGGATGCTTGCTTCGACCCCGAGAGTCTTTGCAATCTCTTTCAGGGCAAGTCCACTTGAAATAGCATCCGGATCGGGATTATCATGAATAACAATGGCAAGTTTTTTATCCCTTATCCCTTTTAGCCACCGTGCAAGCCTGTTGCCCCTGTGAACCGACTCGGCTCTCTCGAGGGTACGGGAAAGGGAAGTCGCAACAAGCTTGGAAGGCATAAAGACATAATCTGCCCCGAGATCTTCCATTTTTTCTTTGTTAATAATGTCCGAAGCTCTGGAAAAAAGCTGAACGTCGGGGCTAACTACCATTTTGAAATTTTCGATGCCCTTCCTGTTCGCCTCATTATTGGAAGTCAGGAAAAGTATAGCAACAACGTTCTTAAGATCAATCTTATCGACGAGCTCAGGATCAGAGATATCGCCTACAATAGCCTCAAAGCCTTCCTCCCTGAGAGTTTCAACCTTAGCTTCGTCTTTATCAACGATGATTACGAGCTTATTGCTTTCCCTAAGCTCTTTCGCAAGCGCAAAACCAACACTTCCACTGCCCAGAACAAGGTATCTGGGCTTGACTGTATTTTTAAGATTGCTATCCGCATCCTTTGAAAAATTAGGCAAAAATAGTCCTCCATGCTTTTATATAAGTCCAGACACGTGCAAAGGAAAGCAAACATTTGATCAGAATCTTGCCTGTTCACGTTTTATTACAGTTAATTAACTCTAAGAGTAGCTGTAGTTTCAGACCATTTCCTGATGGGAATTACTCTTACAAAGTTTAGTTTACAAATCATCTCTTTATGAATCATTCTTATATGTTTTTATAAATTATTCTTACACAGATTATACTCAATGAATCATACTCATAAGAAATTAATAACGTTTTTTACGGAAAACTAAGTAATTTCATATTATGTAATAACGGGATGTAATGTATATAGCTGATGATATCAGATAGGTTTCCTTGGTCTAAAAATACAAAGTAAATTACCTAAATTATTCTAGAGATATATAATAATTTCTATGGCAGTATATAAGCCAGGAATTAAGGCTTGCGGAAATCCTCAGAAGGTTAACAGGTAACAGGATACCTGATTAAATAAGCAGGCAGGTAACTACTATGAAGTGCATCAGTTCTCTGAGAATGAAAGCAATAGACAGAAATTGTGAGTATCTTGGACTTCTACCTATACAGTTAATGGAGAATGCAGGTGCCGCTATTGCACAGAGTGTCCGGGAAAAGCTTGGAAGCGGCAGGGTACTTTTTATCGCAGGTAGGGGTAACAACGGAGGGGACGCTTTTGTTGCCGCCAGGCATCTCGCAGGCTCTTCAGGTTATATAGTAAAGTTAATCCTGCTGGGAAAAGCCAGAGATATCGGAACAAAAGAAGCTTTTCACAACTTCTCCCTGCTGAAGTTCAGCCGCGTAGAAGTGATTGAAATAACGGATTCGAGCCAGTTTGAAGCAGAGGCTTCGGACTGGTACTCAGAGGCTGACCTGCTTGTAGACGCTATATTCGGAACCGGGATAAAAGGAAAGATAAAAGAACCCGAATCCACTGCTATTGATTATATAAACCGGGAAGGAAGAGCCGGAAAAAAAATAATCTCGATTGATATACCCTCAGGACTTGACCCTGACGGTGGAAGCTTTGAGAAAGCCGTGCATGCAGGACTTACAGTCACTTTTCACCGTATGAAAACAGGGCTCATGAGCGAGAAGGCAAAAGAGTACACTGGAATTATAAGGGTTGCCGAGATAGGAATTTCTGCCGACGCCGAACAATATGTTGGTCCAGGGGATCTGATGACACTCCGCAGGCGGGAATCCTCAGGGCATAAAGGTGATTCCGGAAGAATCCTTGTTATTGGAGGCGGTCCGTACTCGGGCGCTCCTGCACTTGCGGCTCTTGCAGCCCTTAAAGCTGGGGCAGATCTTGTAACCGCAGCAGTCCCAGCAAATGTAGCAGAAATCGTGGCATCTTATTCTCCGAACCTGATTGTCCGAAAACTTTCTTCGAATATTCTCTGCCCTGAGGATGTCTCAATCCTCCTGGACCTCATAAATTCCCATAATGTAGTCGTGATGGGGATGGGATTAGGAAGAGCACCTGAAACCCTGGAAACCGTCCGGAAAATCCTTCCCTTTTGCAGGAAAGCAGTCCTGGATGCTGATGCTCTTGCAGCCCTATCAGACACTGTCTTTGAAAGCCTTGCAGGCAACTGTGATTTGATAATAACCCCGCACGCAGGAGAGTTTGCCCTCTTGAGGGATATGAAAACCCCTGAAAATCAGGATTCCCGCATTAAAGCTGTCAGGGAATTCTCGGAGAAAAAAGGGGTTGTAACACTTCTAAAAGGAAAAATCGACATAATTTCGGATGGGAAACAGACCCTGCTGAACAGGACAGGAAATACAGGCATGACAGTTGGAGGCACAGGTGATGTCCTGGCAGGGCTCACAGGATCACTATTTTCCAGAAATCCCGCGTTTCTTGCGGCTGCCTGCGCAGCGTACATTAATGGAGCAGCCGGGGATCTTGCTTTTGAGAAAGCAGGCAATGGGCTGCTTGCAACAGATATTCTGGAAAAAATCCCCGAAATAATTAAAGAAGCTGATATTGGATAAAAAGATTAAAAACAAGCTTTAAAGATATCATTCTGATACTGAAAATGCTGTATTACAATCAATTTATCGCTGCAGATTATCTAAAGGTAGAATTAATTTAACACTGAGATTTAAAAATCCAATTAAAATATTCTAATGTACGTGGGATAGGGAGGCGTTTTTGCATGGTTCAGGAAATTGGAAGAAAAATCGAGCTGGAAATTGAAAGAAACCGGATAAGAATTAATATTTTTCATGGAGAAGATGAACAGGTCATAAAACTTAACCTTGAAGAAGCCAGAGAACTTGTAAATAAGCTGGAAAAATTAATCGAAGACTATTCAAAGAGAAAACAGATCAGAATTGACTGATCCAGGATTATAAAAACACGGTGATTAGGTGGAAAAGCAGTTTACTCACATTGAATTCGGCAGAGCGCGTATTGTAGACATTAGCGAAAAGCGCGAAATTCCAAGACTGGCTCGAGCTGCTGGGGAAATTATGCTTTCCAGGGGAACCATAGAGAAGATAAAAACCGGAACGGTGGAAAAGGGCAATGTGCTTGCAACTGCTCGAGTTGCAGCTGTGCTTGCGGTTAAAAAGACACCAGAGATAATCCCAATGTGCCACCAGATTCCAATCACAGCCATAGATGTGGATTTTGAAATCGGGGAAGAAATAATTTCGGCTGTAGTTGAGGTCAGGACTGTCGGGAAAACAGGGGTTGAGATGGAAGCTCTTACAGGGGTTTCGGCAGCTTTGCTGACTATATGGGACATGGTGAAATCGGCGGAAAAAGATGAAAGTGGGAATTACCCCAATACTTCAATACAGAATATTCGGGTGCTCGAAAAGCTTAAAGGGTGAACTTTTGTAACTGCTAAGCCTACTGAAGATGAATCAACTGATACTGATATTTTCAGGCTTACTGTCAAAATTCTCAATTTTTGATAATTGCATTTGCAACAGCCCGAATCTGATCCAGAGCTATTCCAAATTCTTTTGTTGCTTCTTCAAAATTCGCTTATAAAAACAGTTAAATGGCAAATTCTTAACTTAGATTGCTAGTAATTTACAATTTTACAATAATAATTATAATTAGTATTATAGCTGAGAATATTGCGTTGATATATTTGACCTTAGCTTACAACCAGTTATTCTTAATTTTTTAAGAGCTATTATGAACAATCCTTAATTATAGACTTAATTGTAAATGCCAGGGTAAGCCCATAAAAAATAAGCTTTTTAAAGGATAGGATATATCAAGACGGCAGACTGAGGTATTATCTTGAAGATCATAGGTGGACCAGCATCACAATTACTAGCCAGCCGCACTGCCCGAGCTTTAGGGACAGAGCCTGTGCTCTGCGAGTTTAATCGCTTCCCTGATGGGGAACTTTACCTCCGAATCGCAGAAGAAACCGAAAACGAGCGCGTGACCCTTATCCAGAGCACGCCCACCGACTCGGATCTTGTTTCCCTGCTCCAGCTTATTGATGCCTGTGAAGGCGCAAGTGAACTCAATGTTGTAATTCCTTACATGGGATACGCCAGACAGGATAAGAGATTCAAACCCGGAGAGCCGATCAGTGCTCGCGCAGTCGCCCGCTGCATCAACGCTGACCGAATTTTTACCATAAATATCCATGAAAAAAGCGTGCTTAAACACTTCCCCAGCCCTGCGGAAAACCTTGATGCAGCTAAACTGGTAGGGGAGTATATTGCAGGGCTTGGCCTGGAAAATCCTCTTCTGCTCGCTCCTGATTCCGGAGCCGAAGGACTTATAAAGAATGTCTCTTCAGGGCTGGGCTTTGAGTATGACCATCTTGAGAAAACAAGGCTAAGCGGGGATACGGTTGTAATCAAGACAAAGAATCTCGATGTCACAGGCAGGCGTGTTGTCCTTGTAGATGATATGATTGCAACAGGCGGAACAATGGCAGAATCCATCAAAATGCTCAAAAATCAGGGAGCAGAAGATGTTTATATTGCTTGCATACATCCCGTACTTGCAAGGAATGCAGCTTTAAGGCTCTTCAATGCAGGAGTAAAGGATATAATCGGAACCGATACCCTTGAGAGAGCCGAGAGCAGGTTGAGTGTTGCCCCCCTGATTGCAGACGCCCTCAAAGGGCTCTGATAAAGATACTTCAATTTTTATTATCGTTAACTATTTTTTATATTCTGCTATTGTTAGTAGTATGACCCTTCCAGAAGTTTGCCCTCTTGATGAAACCCAGACATGTAAAGGGCGGGAGTGCCATCTCTTCTGTCTTGAATGGAGAACGAGAGAACCCAACTGCCTTATAGGTTACGGCACAACAAGTAAAATTAAATCCGGGAAAGTAGACCGCAACAGGGATACCTATGCTGAAGATACTTTCCGCAAATTAGGAAGGCAGCCCCTTTCTAAAAGAAGAAAGAATGTCTCTGAAAAAGGGGATTGGATCCCCAGAAGGCTTGCAGAGGAACCTGCAAAAAGACCTGCAGAGAGAAAAGAAGCAAGCCTTACTCAGAGCCAGGAGTTCCAAGAGATTATTACAAAAATTCCTGAGGGATCCAAGAAAACCCACGATGAAAGACTTAGAGAAAGATATAATGCCAGTGAAATCGAAAAAACCTCCGGGCTGGAATCCTCCAGATTGAGAGAAGAGCCGGCAGAACAGAACCCTATCATCTGTGCAAGAACACAGCCAAGAATCCAGGAAAAACCGAGAATCCCGGAAAAAGTCATCTCAAGGGATAAGCACACAACAATCTTTACACCCTTTGATACCGATAAAAAAGATAACTCTTACCTGCCAAGGAGAGAAGAAGCAAAAAAGCCCCCTGAGAACAGGGAAAAACGTAAGAAGCTTGATAAAGTGATAGAAATAGACCTTCCTGACACTTACGAGGAGGATTTCTGGAGTTAAACAAAAACACTAGCCATAAACCTTTTGAAAAAAGGATTGACTCAACCAGCATTATCAAATGGGACAACGCAAGGTTTTTCAAAAACCTCCGCACTGATACCCTTGCACCGGTTTATCACTAGCGATTGCGCCGCAATCCTTTTATGAGAATGTTTAACCGAAGCCGTTGCGTCGCTTGACCACGCCTTTGCTCGGGGTTTTCGCTCAAGCCTTTTTTCAAAAGGCTTGTGATCAAACTTTTTCTGAAAAAGTTTGCGGTTAAGCTTTTTTTTGCAAAAAGGTTGTAAAAAAGCTTATAAAAGATTTGTTTAGTTAACTATACTCCAGCCGGAAAAATAACCCCGGACATACAGGCAGAAATTCTGGAAAAAGGAATTTACCCGCGAAGAAGAGACATCTTCTTATCCTCTTCATTCTGGCATACGAAACAAGTTGGCATTATTTTGTCAAGTCATCGACTGTTCAGGGTTTTAAGGCATTGATTATGATTATAAACTATGAGCATAGAAAGAATATATGAGGAAAATCAACTGAGCGCCTGAGAGACTTTTGATATCGTAAGATTTTCATCTTTTATGTGCTTATTTTAATTTTACCTGCACGGGAAAAACAAAAAGAGATTTGATGATTCAGGATGGACCGCCAGACATATAAGGAAATATACAATTCACTGCATGACTTTAAAGATGTTTTCCGCCTTTCGGAAGAATACTCTAAACCTGTTGGAGTGATTGCAACAATTCTCAACCAGAAAGTTGTGAAAAAGACGAGATTCAAACACAGGAAAATTTATTCCAGAGAAAATGAGCTTTTTTTAAAATGGAAACAGGGACGTACCATTCTTGATCTCGCAGAATACACAGGCTTTCCTCCGATCCTCATGGCCTCGCTTATTATGAAAAAATGTGAAATTTCCAAGAAAAATATAAACCGGTTTTTTAAACATGTAGATTTAATCGAAAATCGTCGCCTTAGAAGGGAAGTCAAAAGAGCCCTGGAAGCCGATCATTTCTTTTCCCCTCATGCTCATGAGATGCAGTGTAAAAAAGGCGAGATGGGAGAAGCACTCATCCAGAAATGGCTCGATGATAGGGGAATTCCGTATTGCACCGAAGCAGAGATTCGGGCTAAAGGAGAAGGCAAGACCCCAGATTTTGTGCTTTCAGACCCTGTATGCATAGACAACCTCATGGTCAACTGGATTGAAAGCAAAGCCTTATTTGGGGATGACTTCGAACACGAGCATTATTCGAAGAAGCAGTTTAGAGAATATGCCGAAATCTTCGGGGAAGGTATGGTTGTTTACTGGTACGGGTATCTCGAAGACCTCCCTGCAGAGGGTTACCTCGTAAAGAACTACAGCTTTTTTGAGGAATATAAAGAAGAAATTGATGAGCTTTTTAATTATCTGGTATACTGGTAAACAGCCGGTATGCGCAGTCAGCGTGATCGACCAGCGCAACTGTTTCGATCAAGTCTTTTCGTAAAAGAGCTGCAACGCAATGGTTTCGGTCAAGCCTTTTCGTAAAAGGGTTTCAGCCCAACAGTTTAGATTTTTACAATAGACGACATATTGGTAAGAGGGTCTTTTTCTACCAGGAAGACGTGGTCTGCGGAATCTATCAGGGTTTCATCATGAGAGACTACAATAATCTGACCTACCCCTATGCTGCGCATCAGGTCTATGAGTTTCAAAAGCTGGTTTATATGTCCGCGGTCCAGGAAAACCGTGGGCTCGTCTAGAATCATTGGCGGAAGCCCATCTGCCCTGTCACCGCCAAAACCGAGAGCAAGAAGTCTGTAGATAGCACAGCGCAGGGCAAGATTAAAAATGGCACGTTCTCCCCCGCTGAGGAGTTTGGGCTGAAGAGGCGTACCGTCTTTTCTGTAAACCGTAAGGTTATACTCCGAGTCAAGTTCTATATGGGAATATGCATTGTTCGTGTACATGAAGCTAAACATTTCATTCAGCAGGGTAGAAAGGGCCTCTATGTTTCTTGCCCGCATATCAGCCCGAACACGCATATACATGTTCTCAAGATCCTCAGCATTACTGTACACGGCTTCAAGATATAGCTGTCTGTTTTCAAGAGCCCTGAGTTCTTCTTTCAGCTCATTGCGGCGTTTTAAGCTGTTCTCGACCATACCGGCGTCCTTTAAAAATGCATCTTTTGAAGCCGTAATTTGTCGGATTTTCTCGGAAATGTTTGCCTGATATGCTTCAAGCTGGGCACGTTTATTCTGGAGATCTTCAAACCTGTATCCCTGTAGCTTTCTCTCAAGCTGTTTCACCCGCTCGCTTCTCTCAAAGATCTCCTGGTCAAAGAAATCGATCTTTTCCGTCAGGTTCTTTATGGAAGCTTCGAGCTCGGAAATTTTGTGCTTTATGACATCCATGCGGAGCAGATTCGCTCTGAGCTTTTTTACTTGCTGGAGGAGATTCTCACTTTTCTGATGGGCTTTTTTTGCCAGGTCTTCTTTCGTCCTCAATGCCTCAAGCTCAACTCCCAGAGCCTTGAGTTTCTCCTTTTCCAGATTCTCACGTTCGGCAAGGCTTATCAATTTTTCATTGAGCTCTCCTAGCCTTTGTCCGTAGTTTTCAATCAGTGCAAGAGATGTCCTTATTTTTCCATTCAGGGCATCAATCTCTGACGCGTTTTCAGCAAGCTTTTTCTCAAAGGCTCTTGCCTCTCGAAGCGTTTTTTCACTCTCACTGTGGGCTTTCCTGGCTGCCTCCTCCCAGCCCTGAAGGGCTTTTATATCGGGTAGGAGCTGACCCATTTTAGTTTCAAGTTCCTGCTTTTGCCTGATAAGTCCCTCAAGTTTAAGAGAATCTTCTTCAGTCCGGGTTTTGTGGATCGTTATCCTTTCTTGAAGCTCTTTTGCCTTATTCCTGAGTTTTTCGATTTCCAGATCATAATCCGAGATTATTTTCTCCAGTTTTTTTGCATCCTTTAATCGGTTGAGCTTTTTCTCAATCTCAGCCTGCTGGAGCTTTATATCAAGAAGTTCTGCTGTAAGCTTTTCTTTCTTCTGTTCAGATTCCTCTGTCATGCAGGCAATCTCTGAGCCTTTAAGCTCCTGCCCACAGGTTGGACATTTTCCTTCGGCAAGCAATTGCTGGTTTTTACGGAGTACCTTATCAAGCTCCCTGATGGTCGCCTCTAGCTCTTTTTCCCGCCCATGCAGCCTGTTTTTACTCTCCAGAAGCAGTTCACTCAGATATTCCAGATCCTCTAGCTGTTCTTCGGTGAACCCAAGCCCCTTTAACCCTGTGGAAGCTTCAGACTTCTGTTCCTGGACTTCCTGAACTGCCCTTGCATTCTCCCGGAGCCTTTCTTCAAGGATCTCAATTTCGGTTTTGCCCCTACGAACTGCAGCTTTGAGATTTTGAAGTTCCTTATCGAGCGTGAGAAGATTTATATCTCCAGTTTCTTTTTCTTTGAAGGCAAGAGCAAGCTTTGTAGAGGCTTCGTTTCTCCTTTCACGCAATAAGTTTTCTTTTTCTTCCAGTTCCTTTATAAATAAGGAAATCTCATAGGTTTCGGAGAAATTTATAGTATCTTTCGCAGTTTCCTTAAGTCTTTCATTTTCTTCCTCGATTTTCAGGATACTCTTCCTGTTTCTTTCGATTTCCTCATTTGCAGCTTCTATATCAGCCCTGCACTGCACAAAAATCTGTTCAACCTCAACCTTCTCTTTCTCAAGGTCACTTAAAGCCTGAGTGTGGACTTCCTCTTCCCTTAGAAGGAGAGCTAGTTCTTTTGAGATTCCATTCATCTTTTCCCTGGCAAGGAACTCTTCTTTTTCCTGTTGCAAGCTCAGTGTCTCAATATCAAGGTCTCCAAAGCCGCATTCCTCCCGGATAGAATTATTTTCCCTTCCCAGTTCGAGCAAAACCTGCCTTTGCTCACGGGCTTCTCCTGAGAGGGTTTCTCTTTCTCTGATGCAGCTAGCTTTACCCTCCTGGGATTTAAGTAGAGCCTGTTTCAGAGTGTTTATTTCTTGAAGTCGCTCCCTGTACTCTGCAGCCATCATATCGAGTTTTTCTTTTTGGGCTGCTGCAACCTCTTTATCCTTATTACATTTTTCTAATGCTGCATCGCATTCCTTTATCTTCTGCTTGAGCCCCCTCAGCACTGCATGCGGTTCTGTACTTTCAATTTTCTCGATTTCGGCTTTTATGGCTGAAAGGTTGTTACCTACATCCCTTTGAAGCCTTCTGACAGCTGTTTTTGCACTCCCTGCTCTTTCCCTGTACTCTTCAAGTTTTCCAAGCTGTAAAAGGTCATCAATCATACGCTGCCTGTCTTTTGGCTTTGCATTAATGAGTACATCAATTTCGCCCTGCCGGATGTAAGCACAGTTCCTGTATGCCTCTTCATCCATATTTAAAAGGGAACAGACCTCTTCGTAAGTCCGTGTAGCCTGATCGACAATACATTCTCCGTTGGCATAGAGTACGCATTTTGAGCTCGAAGCATTTTCACTCTTAGGCGAATACCTGAAAGCCTGTTCGATAAGATAATCCTGCCCTAAATGCTCAAAACCCAGGCTTATTTTCGCATTTTCAGCCCCTTTAAAGATTACATCTGCAAGCACGAAATCCTTTGAAAGAATTTTGCTCCCAAAAAGTCCCATAAAACAGGCTTCAAGCAGGCTGGACTTCCCGCTCCCATTAACTCCGGAAATGACTGTAACTCCGTCTTCAAATGTAAAATTCAGTTTCTTATAACTCCGGATGTTTTCGATATACAGGTTTTTGAGCTTCAAAGGTAATCACCAAGGTTATACTGTCGTGGTACGGCAGACTTGCTTTTTCCTTTTTTCTGCCCTGCCTTTCCCGCTTTTCTGGTTAATCCCGTAGCCCTTGCAGGTTTTTCTTCAGTCAGCTTCTCGGATTTGCCTGATGTCTCCTCTTGAGATTTGCTATTAACCGCGAACTCAGACGGCTTTTGAGCCTCTTTCCCAGGCTCGTTATCAGGAAGTTCACTTTCAGGTTTGCTTGCAAGTTTAGTTTCATGAAGTTGACTTACAGGCTGACTTACAGATTTCATTTTAGTTTTCTCATCTAGGTCTGAAGTCCTGAGGACGCCTGATAGTTCAGTAATTTCAAGCTTTCCGGCAATTACCTCTATAGGCCTGGTTTTCCCTGAAAGTCCAGTCTCTCCTGAGAATTCAGCTTTCCCAGCAAAACCAATTTCCATAGCTGATCTAAAATTTTTATCCGGTTCGCTCTCTCCGCTGGGTTTTAATTCTTCAAGTCCCGAAAATCCAGAATCGGATGTTGAACTGGCAGGGGAAATAGGGCTGGCAGGCACTTCTATTCTAAAATCAGGGCTTTTGAATTCCTCAGCTTTAGCCTCAATGAGCTTCGAAAGCCGGCTTTCGGTTTCTTCGTCCACTCTTGACTTTGAGATATCCGGGCTCCGGACAACTTCGTTAATAATCAGCCCACCGTCGTTTAAGCTCATTTTTCTGATTTCACTTGCAACTGCATGATCAGGATCGGAGAAGGTGATCTTTAGGGCTTCCTCAGGGAAGGATTCTTTTGTTCTCCAGTCTTTAACGTTTGCCACAATAGCCTTTTTATTAATCAGGTATTCCTCAAGCTCGCTCTGTGACAGGACTGGACCAGAATCCCCGATAATTTCCAGAAAGACCACGGAACCCGGAATTTCTTCTAAATGCTCGTTTACTTTAGAGAAAATCTGCTCATATGGATTATCTTCCCCATTTAACTCTACCTGGATGGAAAGAAAATTCCTGGTCGGGATCGTGCGCCTGCTGATCTCAAGTCCTTTTTCGGAAAGCGTGATGATATTATAGGAACGGGCTTCCTTTTCGGAAACTGCATTCCGCTCCGTGCTTCCGGAGTAAGTGATCCATGTCTCGCCTGTTTTGTTTTTAATTATTGCATGTTCATGGTAATCGCCAAGAAGAATTGCATCAACCTTGAAAGGCAGGTTTTCAAGCACCTCATCACAGTCCCACTCCGCATATGGAAAAGGATTCACGATCTGGTGCATTACAAGCAGTTTCCAGAAGTTTTCTTCTGGAGTAGAAGGATTAGATAAGGTAGAAAGGCTGGAATCCGGCGCCTCAAAGCCTGAGTAATCGAATATGGGAATTTTTGATTTCGGGACGCTATCAATCCCGTAAATAGCTGCATTGCCTACCATAAATGGTTTTTTCCCAAGCCTTACCGCAAGCCCCATTTCCTCGAAAAGGTCAAGCCACTGGATATTCTGCTTGCTCTCATGGTTCCCGACAATCCCGAGAAAAGGTATGCCAGCCTCCTTGAGCCGTGCCAGGATATTCATTGTCTCAAGGAGATCTTCAAGGGTCGGGTTCCTCGAATCAAAAAGGTCTCCCGCATGCACTACGGCATCGACCTGCATCTCAACCGCATCGTTTACGACAAGCTCGAAAGCTGCAAAAAAATCCTTTCTCCGGTTCTCACTGTGGTACTGCCTGTATCCCAGATGCGTGTCAGCAGTATGGAGTATCCTTATTTCCCTGGCCATGCTTCCATCAGTCTCTAATTTTTACCCTATAAGGCTTTCTATATTAGTAATTAACTCATTTAGACAGAAAGCAGATTCTAACTAAATAAGGAAGTTAGCAACTTTCACGCTGGAAAAGAGGTGAATTGACATAAATCTGACATAAGATTCAAAAACAGGTTTCCGATGGTCAGAAGTTAAAACATTGATATCAGTTCAGGGGGATCGGAATAGCATTTTCGGTTATCTCTATCCTGCGCAGGTGCACGGCTGGAGCCAGCTGGATATTAAAAAAATCTGATTAATAACTTGAAACCAAGTGACAAGTTAAAAGTTTTGAAATCCCAATGCACAGAAAAGATGAAAAAGAATGAGTTTTCCTGTAAATCATTTTTATAAAAATAGAAATTGTTATTATACAGCCAAATTTACACACATCTTCTCGGATTTTCGACCTCTCTTTTAAGAATTTCCATCCAGTCCGGAGCCTCCATGCCGGGATACTCATACCCTAAAAGTATTACCTCACTGAATTCTTCACCCTCAGTCGGCATGGCTCCAGTTACCTCATAGGTTGGAAATGGTACCGGAAGGACTCCTTTTACAGTCTCGTCACTTTCCAGTTTCGTAAGTCTGGTTAAATTGTCCGTAAAAAGCACTTCTTCGGCATTGCTCGCGGTCACAATAGGTATTGTACGGATCGAGTGATATATGCAAGATTCGACTACAGCAAATCCCAATACGAGTTCTTTCCAGATCATGGGCTTATTTTTTTGCTCGGTTGCTTCTGCCATTGTTTATCCCCTAAAGCTATATTCGGTTTAACAGATTTTGAGCTTGTATTTTTGAGCTAATAGAGAGGATATGACCGTAAGCGATAAGTCCTTTTCTTTCGAGAAAATCAGCGCCAGAAGTTCATTTCTTTGCGTTCTATAAAGTTACAATTTCTCGAAAGATATTTTAGGAATAGTCCTAAAAGGAGTGTTTCTACTGGCGGGAAAATTTGAAGAATAAAATCACAAGCGCCAGAATAGCAGTTGCTAAACTGAAAGCTGGTGTAGATGCTGTTGGGGAAGATGAGTTTTCTGAGGTTGACTGTTGGGTGGGTTGAGTTTCCGAAGATGGAACTTCGCCTTCGTAGTATTCGTTGGAGATATAAGGGTATGCAACTGTGAATTCTCCTTTTACAGCAGGCTCATCTTTCCCTTTTTCGTGTATTTGGTACCAGAAATTTACGGGCATAGACCAATCTGCCCATTCTTCAGTAGGTCTCAAAAGCCATTCAAAATTATATACTCCTGGATCTAAGGACTCAAAATGCTTTTTCTCAGAAAACTTAGAAGGACCCTCAATCACCTCATAAGGAGATTCAGATCCAATACTGTCAATTTCAATAAATAGTCTAGATGTTTGATTTAATGTCATAGTGATTTTGATTTTGAAAAGCTCATCAATTTTCAGAATTGGTTTTGCTACTTCATCCCCAGGTAGCATCTTATCGTTATAGTATACATCTATTGAACAGTAAGGAGAAGATGCAGAAACAGTATCGATAAGTAACAATAAAATTAATCCTAAAAACATAATTCCTGCTCTCATTTACTTCCTCCAACTCTTGATAAAAGATATTCATATCCTATTGATTCTTCAGTACTTTTTCCCAGTTTATCCCCAACACCCTTTGGGCCTGAACCTACTATTGAAGTTGCATACCCACTGAACTTAAAAGTTATAGGTATGTTTTCACCAAGATATTCGTCGTTCAAAACGATTGCGTCATCTTGTCTAACATACTTCTGTCCTTTATGCCCAAAATAAGGCTTGGGAATAACTTCATTATCATTATCGATTATAGTGAATTCTTTGTACTCTGCCATTACATCATACGTCCAAATATTAATTGTAAAAACCCAATGTGGTGGCAACACAGGCAATCCACACGGAATAGTTGTCATCGTCCTATCCAGCCTTCTTCTTATCTTATCTCCTGCTTCACCGGAATATGTGTCAACAGTTTCATTAGCTAGATTTTTCAACTCTTTATCAATTCTCTCGAAGCCAGCATCGAGGGTTTGGCCTTTGTTTACTGTAACTGCACAGATTCCATTTGCAACCCCTATTCTGATGTCAGTATCTACTCTATTTAGAGTAGCTTCAAGTTCATCATGCCCAATCGATAGATTTGAGTTTCGAATTTCAGATTTTATAATAGCAGAGAGTTCAACTGCGAGTTCATCAGTAGTAGATTTCTGGATTACCTGGTCATCGGAAAAGTTATTCAGACAGCTTGCTGTAATCGCCCTAACTTTTTCTTCTTTGATCCAGTCTGAAATTACTGGATTCGAAGTTATCTCTTTGACTACATTTTCAGTTATTTGAGATCTCATTTCCTGCGCATAAGTATGCTTCAAATTGTAAACTTCTTTGTTAAGACGAGTTGTATCCAGAGAGATATTCTGCTCGCTCAGATCTTGTTCAAATAATAGAACTTCAGTGTTCAGGCTTGAGATACTCTGGCTTATTTGCTGTGCTATTTCAGTTTTTACGTATTCATTGCTTGAAGAAATACTGTCTGCTATTTCCTCGGAGATACCTGTTGTAAAAATGCAGGTATTACGTACACCAAGGGGGTAAATTGTTCTTCCAGTCGCGGCATCAGTCCATTCATACTCCTCTCTCAGGTCAAAATCCGGATCGTGATAAAGATAGTTAGGTTTCTGATCAACGATCAAAGTCAGATTTTCTGTCCAATTGTATTTGCTTTCCGGTTGACCGGTAACAGTCATAGTGGAGATTATACCCATATCTTCGCCCAGAACTGAAGCAGCCCTTTCCACTGCCGGATTGTTAAAAAGAGTCATTTTGACTGAGGTAACGCTGTCAAACGAACTGGTATCAATGCTTTTTTTCTCAAGAGCTTTAAGAATGTAGGAATTGATATCAGAATCCAGTTTACGGTTTTTCCTGTCGATATCTTCTATCAACCTGTTGTAAGCCTCGTTTTTAGCAATGTACCGGGCAGAATCGCTTGAAGCATATATTTTTCCTGACGGTGTAAGATACTTTTCTTTGTTTACGTAAGCTTCCCTGCCTTTTTCCAGTTTCAGAATGAGTTTTTCGGCAGTTTGTACCTGCAAATCTGTAGGATCCTGCCCAGGGGAATCCATAAGAGAATAATTAAAGGTAGGATTATCCTTTTCTACAGAATTGAGCATTTCCAGAACTTCTTCTGCCATAATTCTGTGCAGCCATGGTGGAATATCGCAATTTACAGCATGTTTGGGTAGATATTGCCCGTCAGGGTAAGCCCAAAACATGCTCTCTATTGCCCTTAAATCCACATATTCGTCCCTGTATTTGTCGGCAGCATCAGAACAGCATGGGTCGAATCTTTCGATTTTATTTGTGTCACTATCTAAACTATCTATTTCGTTCAGAATGCCTGTACCGCCTTTATTGTCCAGATAAAGGGTTGTTTCCCTGTATTCTCGCTCTATGGGATCAGAATAGGTTGACAAGCCGATGTAACCGCCTGCAGGAGGTCGTTTGTGGTAAACTATTGTCAGTTTTTCGGCTTCGGTTTCTGCATGAGAAAGCGATGCGAGATTGACTTTGCTTACAGTTTTTGAGGCTAAACCACTTGATGTATCGGAATGCGTGACCGTGGTATAATTTCCATCAGGCAACTGCTCTCTGGTTTTCCATTTGTAAGTGTAATCGTAACTATAGTCTATTTTCCAGTTTGTTACGATTTTGTAAGAAATATCGTACCTGACTCGCCAGTCAAAGACATGCTCTTCGCGGTTCAGGTAGCCTTCACTCCGGTTTTCAAACGTCAGGGTATCATTACCTGCATAGGAAAAATGAGGTTCAATCTTTACATCGACTATGTCGGCAGAAATCAGGCTGACATCTGCCGCTGAAATTGACCATCTGGATACACTTCCTTCCGGAGGTTCAATTGAAGGATCTAAGGATTCGGAATAGGATTTTCTGGTTGAGTCTCTCCATGAGTAAGAAGGCACAAGAGAGCCTTTATGCGCTCCTGATGCTAAATAGTTCGAGTCCCAGCTAACAGTTTGACTGGTAAACGAAACCGAATCCGAATCAAAATTTGCAGTAATTTGAGAGGAAATCGGATCAGGAAAAGCGAAACCATCTCTCAGGATTTGCCCCTGAACCGATGCTGTGTAAACGCTGTCCGTAACCGCATGAATGAGATCAGGATTCTCTTCTATCCATACGTGATCATTAAAGACCCAGCCGTCAATAACTCCATTTGTATAATTAGAAGCTGAAACTTCAATTTTCGAATACTCAGAGAGCTCTTCAAAGGAAGTATTTGTCTCTCTCTGGGATTCTTTTATGCTTTTTTCGACATCAAAAGAGAAAGATTTATTCTGCGCAAGAGAATCGTAAGTAGTTGTCAGGTTTACGCCTTTATCTCGCTCATAACTAGAAATTGAAGTATTCGAGATACTATTAGAACCCGAAGGTGCTTTATTTCGGTCTGAAACGCTGCTTGAAGAAGAAACATCTTCATAAAGAACTTTTTCATTATAATAGGTTGTGTATGTTAGAGACAGGGGGTCAACCGAATCAAAAATTTTTTTCTGAGTGTAGAGTGTGGCTCCGTTAATTGAACTTGAGAGGGCAGGATTGGTCAGGATATTCAGAGGACCGTTTGCATAATGCTGCCAGGGACCGTAAACGAAAGTTCTCAGGTTTGTTGCTCCGAGCACAAGGTTAGATGTTGAATCAAGACTTGAAGTGTTTCCAAGTTCGGTTTCGTATTCCCGGACAAGCTCTTCAAGAAGAGGTTCCCGTGAGGTTATCAGGGTAGAAAGTTTCATGCTGCGGTTAGAGCTTTCTCCGGTCTCCAGGTTAACAAGAGTATAATTGAGGGCAGGAATCTCGAAAACGTAATAAATAGTATAATTTTTGCTGGAATGAGTGTTGTAACCTGTATCAAAAGCAGGGTTTGCGTCAGCATAATTCTTATGTTTGCCACCAGATGAGATCTCCCTTTGCAAAGTTCCGGTTACTTTTCTGATTTTTATTTGCTCGGGTTTTATGTCAGGTTCGACATTGATTGCGTATTCCCTGAACGTGTGGCTGTTTCCCTGGTAATTTGCAGAAAGCAGCCTGTTAAAAGCGTCTGCTGTTATGTCTTTTACCGGGCTTACCTCAATTACGAACCAGTCCGAGGCTTTTAATCCGTCGCCGTAATAAAGTTCAATTGAGGCATATCCTGAGGCTGCAGAGTCCGGAATTTCCACGGTTTCCTGGAATGAGACTTTCTGGAAAAAACCGGTTGCCTGGCCGTAGTTTATGTTTTTTATTTCGTTACCTGAAGAGTCGTTGACAATCAGTTTAATGTCGCGGTTTTTCCAAAGAGCTTCTATTTTACCCCAGATATCTGAAGGCAGGTTTATGGAAAGCTGGAGCAAATCTCCTTTCTCAAGGTTCTGGTTTTTCGGGATCACCATAAAACCGTCTTCAGAAAACCTGTCAACTGCACTGCCTTCAGGCAGAATTACAGGATGTTCTCCTTGCCATTCCAGAGCTTCCATTCCTGCGTAGTTCAGGCAGCGGGCAAGGTCGAATGAGGCAAGATTGATGGCACTTTTCTCAGGGTTAACATTCTCGGTGGTGTAAATGGTTTCTGCGACTTCACTGTCGATCTTTAGAAGGTAAACTGAGGTGAAGGTTGATACAAGCAGGATGAAAATCCCGATTACGGCATAGGGAATGTAGGCACAGGTATCCTCAATGAAGAATGAAAAATTGTCAGGTTTCCTGGCCATCAAACCCTTCCTTAAGATAGAAAATAAACACAACTGAATCAAAAAATTAATTGAGTTTCTACGAATAAATACTTTACTTCTGAAAGAAAATTCAATTATAATCAAAAATCCAATATAAAAAATTAAAGTAGAAAAATGAAGGCAAACTTAAAAAGAAAAAGATTATTAAAAATCGCTTAATCGAGCTGATTGTTATAAAATTTTTTCTACTGTTATAAATAAGAAAAAGATAGAATAAATCCCAAAACTCAGAATTACATTTTTAAATGTCTAATTTTAAATGGTCGATGGATCTTCCAATTATGAGATTTGTTCTGAAGAACTATTACTGATGTGTGAATAAGATCGGTCTTGGAATGAGTTCATAGAGAAAGTAGTATGTAGTAATGGGAGATAGAACAGTTAACGCTTACAATTCATTATCAAATTATGAAAAATTACACCATAAATAAAAGTGGCATTGATCGTAAAAAATAAGTAGAGTGTAGATTTTAATCCCTCTTAAACGTCAAGTCTGCTAGAATTAATCTTGAAGTTTTAGATTTTATGAAACAGTTTTCTCTTGATTTTTCGCTTTGCACTGCCTGACATCTGCTTAAGAATAATTGATTTGGGCGTATTTTTTCCCGCAGGAGCTACCTTTCCTTCTCGGATGGCCGCAAGCACGGCGGTGAGGGTGTTTTCAGGCGCGTCGATCTCGGTATAGGCTTGGCCGACCATTTCGGGAATGTGGGAATCGCTTCCTGCAACCCCGGGAATTCCAAGCCTCTTTGCCTCGATTGCAGCTTTCCTGTTGGCGTTATTGAATAGGCAGCGGGAATTGAAAACCTCAACTGCATCAATATCAAGCCCTTCGAAGCTTCCTATTCCGTGGGAACTTCGCTTGAAAGGATGAGGGATGATAACCGTGCCTCCAAGTTTCCGGGCTCTTATGATCGTTTCTTCCGGGCTAAGGAAAGGCTCAATGTTCTGTTTGACTCCTAGCACCAGGATATGCCCTTTAGAACAGGTAACCTCGACTCCGGGAATGACTGTAAGCTCAAAGCCAAGTTCCATGGCTCGTTTTTCACAGGCAAGCCCACCTTCCACAGTATCATGATCACAGATAGCAAATCCATCAAGTCCTTTTTTGCGCGCAGACTCAAGAATGGCGTCATGGCTCGATTTGCTATCCTTTGAATACTCGGAATGTACGTGCAGATCGAATTTCATGCTAACAGGAGAATGAGAAATGAATTTATATAAATTTTGAAAACGGGAGCAAAATTGAAAAAGAAAAAGACAATTATGATTACATAGAGACTTCATAGAGACTTAACAAACCTTCGTTTTAATACGAACAAATGATGTCTTAAAAATAAAGACAAAACAAGGAGGAATTGCGAACGGGCAGAAACATAGCAAAAATCTGGTTCTAAGGGTATAGTTTAGGATATAAGGAGGGTCTGATGTCTACAGTAGACGCCCGTTCGCATATATACAAACGATTTCTGAATATAAATACCTTTCGTATTTATACGAACATTATTCCACCTGTGCAAAAAATTCCCTAAGGAAAACATATTAGAAATGGATTTATTAATATTTCAAAGAATTTTATAAATTTGGAATATTTTTCTATTCTTATGGAAGGTCTGAAGATTATGCTGACATAAACTTTTTTAAAAAATATCAATAAACATGGAAATTATCAATTTTTGATGATTGTGTATATTTCATTAAGAGTGTAGATAGTTATGCATAGTTTAAGATACTTAGTTACAAATTACAATTTAATATAAATAACATCCCAAACTTTTGAAGAAAAAGCTTGATCACAAGCCTTTTCAAAAAAGGCTTGAGCGAAAACCTTTGAGAAAAGGTTTTATCGAAATGATAGTTAAACTTCCTTCGGTCCGAGGAGGGCATGTGCTTTGTTAACTATCTCGGTCCTGGCTTCATAATCCACATGGATTTGTTCTCCAAACTCAACTCTGTGTACAATTCCTTCATCATATAGCCAGGAAAGAATCGACATTCCTTCTTCCGAATTCGGTAGGGAAAGGGAGCAAAAACACCAGGGAGGCAGATGCTTGACTATTTCGGCTTTTAGTACATCCATACCGATGCCTTTTTTTGCAGAAACGAAAACAGGATTAGGAGCCATATAACCTATCTGTTCCATAATACTATCAAGTCTGGATTCGTCAACAAGATCTACCTTGTTAAGCACAGTTATAATAGGAACTCCCTGAATACGGTCCCAGAGGGTGTCATGGGATGTAGCAAGCTTTAGCAGAATCATTTCAGGTTTTTCGTTTGCATCCACGACCAGGAGTATAAGATCCGATAGAAAAATCTCGTTGAGGGTAGATTTGAAAGCATCAACCAGCCAGTGAGGAAGATCTTCTATAAATCCCACGGTATCGGTTAAAAGAGCTTTTCGTCCTCCAAGGTCCAGAGCTCGGGTGGTAGGCACAAGCGTTGTAAAAAGCATATTCCTCACATCGACACTTTCACTGACAATAGCGTTGAAAAGCGTGCTTTTTCCAGCATTTGTATATCCTGCAAGGGAAATTAAAGAAAACCCCTTCTTGTGCCTTAAAGCCCGCAGAGACTCGTCATCTTTTTCTGCCGATTCAAGCTCACTCTCAATCCTTGCGATCCTCTTCTTCAGATCCTGTTCATAAGAATCCTCGTAATCTCCAAGTCCCATAAAGCCTGCTCTCTCCTCTTTCTTAGCGAGAGAAACAACGGCTCTTGCCCTGGGTATCTCGTATCTCAGTCTTGCCAGTTCTACCTGGAGTTTTGAGCGGTGGGTGGTTGCCCTCTTTGCAAAGATCTCAAGGATGAGCTGGAACTTATCTATAACCTGGCATTTACAGATTTCCGAGATGTTGAAGAGCTGTGTCGTGGAAAGTCTGTTATAGAAAATTACTTTATCTGCACCAATGCTTCTCACAAGTTCGGCAAGTTCTTCGATTTTCCCCTTGCCTAGCTGATACTTTGAATCAGGATACCTGGTTTGCTTAAGCTCACCAACCGGCAGGTAACCTGCTGCTTTTGCAAGTTCTCTGAGTTCCTGGAAGAGGTATTCCTCACGTTCAGAGTCGGAATTAGGAGTGGCCCTTTTAACTAGAATTACCCTGTTTCCGTTACCGAGTTTTTGTTCTGCTGAAATTTTCATGTCTCGATTTGAAGTTCTTTTATCAATAGATTGCGGGCGCTCTGGGAAATATGATGCACGAGTTCTATCGACCGCCTCTCGGCAATTGATTCCTGATACTTAAAAGCCCTGGAAAACATACTTTCGGTCACCCATCTGGGTTTATTATACATGTCCCCTTTTTCTGCCACAATCGTGCCCTCGAAAGATAGCTGGTCAGCAGTATCTTCAATTAGCTGCACGACATCCAGCAAACTTGGAGCTCTTTTTAGCCAGAGGGGCAGGATTTTGACCTGCTTAACCTTCTCAATATAGTTGGCTGAGACCGTAAGCGCTGCTGCTGCACATACCATGTAATAACCTCCTTTAATCCTGTGCCTGCCGGAAATATCTACTGCAATTATGTCCCACATTTATATCTCACCCTCGGCTGAAGATTCGGTTTTTATGAGATTCTAAACGATGTTAATAATAGGGAGAATACTCTTGAATATCAGCTGGAGCATTGATCTAGAGCATTGGTCTAAAGCATTGATCTAGAGTATTGATTTAGATAATCACATTTTCGTTCGGCTGATATCCAGATATTTAACTTCCTCTCCTTTCTCGATCGCAAAAAGCATTGTCTTCCTTACACTATTTGCAAGCCTGACCGCTCCCGACATGACAGGAAGCTTAAACTCGAAATCTGCAGGGATGACATTTACAAGGTATTCGGAATGTGGGATTTTTTCTACTGATTCGACTTTTCGGTATACCCTGAAATTCGTCCCGAACTTAAATCCGGTTTTGACCACATGCCCAGAGTCCCTGAGGTTCTTATATACACTGTACTTTCTCATGAAAGAACTCTCAATCTTCGAGGCTTTCTCAGTAAACTCGTCGAATGAAAGCACTTTACCTTTCCTGTCCCGAATCGTTATCACGCCTCTGGAAAAGAGATAAAGGGACTCTACCAGGGAGAGCTGCAGCCTTTCAGAATCCAGCATTTTCCCGTAGAAGCCCTTTGAATAGAGAATCTCCGAAATTCGGGCATCCCAGACTATCACCCTGTCTTCCAGGAAAGTAGCATCGGTTTTGACCGCAGGATATGGCTCAGGCATCTCTCCTTCAGGGACTTTAGTTTTAACCTCATAGAATGTAAGATCACTTTCCTCATCCACTACAGCCAGGATAAACTGCTTGTGTACATTCTCTGCCGAGGCAACCGAGTCCTGTAGAAGTTTCACAGGAAGGAGTTGTCTTTCCGATTGAACGTGGACAAAGATTTTTGCCGCACTCTTACCCGGATGGCTGCCTCTTGGATACACCCGGAAATCCACAGCTGACGGCTGGACGTAGTACCCCCTCTCTTTGAGATCCTTATAAACGATATATTTCAGCTCAAAATTCGGCTGCCTTAAAGAAGCTTGCTCAAAAAAGGTTCTGAAATCAAGCAATGTACCCTCGAGTTCGATTTCTAGCTTTCCTCTGGACAGAAGGAAAGCAGCTTCTACAAGTGAGAGTTCGAGCCCATCACCTTTGAGGCGTCCGAAATAACCAGTTTTGTAAAGCTCGGTTACCGCTTCCTTTCCGGCAAGGACTCGGTCTCCTTTAAGTTGTGTTCTCAATAGATTCACCTTAAAAGAAAATGAAATGAAAATAAGTCTCTTCAACAGGTTAGCTTGCTGTAGTCTAACCTGCTATAGTCTTTCCTGCTATAATCTAATATTACTATAGCGTGTTTTATCCTGATCTGGGTTCTCATAAAATGATTAATTGTAATCTAGTTTATTGTAATCTAACCTGCTATAATCTGATTTAATATAAAATATAAGCTTTTTCGACCTGCAAAGATTCAGACCTTCAGGGTTTAAGCCTGAAGTCCAGTGATCTCACATGGATTAGCTGTTTTGTTTACAGGCGCACTTCGTTTGAATATTTTCACAGATTACGAGAAAGTTCGCTTTAAGGAAACCTGCACGTGTTAACAGAAAAGCCTGCTCACATCACGAAAGAGCTCTGGATTCCCGAAACTTCCTTGCAGCCTCCACAAGTGAATCTGCAAGATCCCTGTACGCAACTCCATGCAGATGAGCATAAGAACCAAGGGTATTTCCAGAGATAAGCCCATCCCTGTAGTCTTTTATGCCTGCCCCCCTCGACAGGGTTATTGCAAATTCGGCATCCTCAGGAATTCCTTCTATTTCAGAATGATGGAATTCGTGCCCCTTGAAGCTGTTGCTTTTTTTCCCGAGAATACAATCCTTACTAAGGGTTCCGATGTTATAACTGACAACTCTTGTTTGCCCCATGATAGTATGCCCTGGAAGCGCCCCGACCATTGAATATGTGGATTCCGGCATTGAAGCATCGTGATATGTGCCTTTTCCGGGGACACCTGTACTGATTCTCTCCGTAAGGTACATAAGCCCCCCGCACTCGGCATAAATTGGCATTCCTGCAGCAGAAGCTCTTTTAATGTCCTGGCGCATGGACTCATTAGCTTCAAGTTCGGCTGCAAAGAGCTCGGGATAACCGCCCCCAATATAGAGTCCATCAACCTCAGGAAGCGAGGTGTCTTTGATAGGGCTGAAGTAAACGATTTCTGCACCTGCAAGCTCTAAAAGATCGAGGTTATCACGATAGTAAAAATTGAAAGCTTCATCAAGGGCAACACCTATTTTTGGCCTGGACATTCCAGAATTGGGAGCCGGCGTAAAAACGCTATTCTCAGGGCTTTTCAGGGGTTTTACACTTTTTGCGATATCCAGAAAGCGGTCCACGTCAATTCCTGTATTGATGATTTCCTCAATACTACGAAGGCGTGCACCAAAGTTTCCATCTCCAAACCGTTTTCGACCCTCAAGAGCTGGTATAAGCCCCAGGTGGCGCATGGAAATTTGCATGGAAGGATCTCTCGGAACGATCCCTATAACTGGGACACCTGTATAATACTCGATTGCCTCTCTAGCTTTCTCAGCATGGCGGCGGCTTCCTATGTTATTGAGGATAACGCCCGCAATTTCCACATCAGGATCGAAGTTCTTATATCCATTGACAAGAGCAGCACTTGAACGGGTAATGCTCCGGGCATTAATTACGAGAATTACAGGGCATTTGAGGATTTTTGCAATCTGGGCAGTGCTTCCAAGGTCGCTCAAACTCTCAAAACCTTCGTAAAGCCCTCGAACCCCTTCAATAATCGCAATATCAGCCCTATCTCCGACTTCACAGGCATGGGTATAAACATCCAGAATGTCATTCTCATCCATAAGGTAACCGTCAAGGTTTCTGCAGAACCTTCCTGTTATTTCAGTGTGATAGCTCGGATCGATATAATCCAGAGCAACCTTGAAGGGCTGGACTTTGTATCCTCTTGAAACGAGGGCAGCCATCAGTCCCATTGAGATTGTGGTTTTGCCTGAAGAGGAACGGTCTGCAGAGATGAGAATCCTGGGAATATTCCCTGCTACGGGTTGGCTGTCACTAAGCATTTTTATACCCCTGATTTGTTTTGCACGGCATTGTACGGTAAATATATGTTTATAGTCTATTGTCCTTGCAGCTTAAGTCGTAAATTAATCTGTGCTCCAGTTCACTTAGTCAGTTCCCTCAACCGCTCGTCACTCAGGGGATTTGATGTAACTCTTTTTTCGTTTTCAAGGATTGCTTTTCCAAGCTTGCGGTAAATATCTGCAATATCGGATTCGGGCGCTTTTTCCATTACAGAATAACCTTCCCTTTCACAGTCCTGGACTACCTGTCGTTTCGGGATAAAAGCCATAAGCTGGCTGCCGATCTCCTCAGCGAATTTCGTAACAATTTCCTCTTCCCTGCTTACGTTTCTGGAATTGCAGATTACCCCGCTAAGCGGCATTCCTATTTTGGAAAGACCCTTGCAGATGTTATTTGCTGCATAAAGGGGCATGTATTCGCCTGAGGTCAGGACATAAGCCTCATTTACGAACCCTTTCCTGACAGGGGCAACAAAGCCGCCGCAGACAATGTCTCCGGGCACATCATAAATTATGAGGTCCTGTTCTTTCAGGAGATCTCCTGAGATGCTTTTCAATTTCTGGATGGCAACAATAATTCCCCGACCTGCACACCCTATGCCAGGTTCAGGACCGCCTGCTTCCACACATTTGACTCCTGCATATCCTTCAAAAACTACATCTTCTTCTTTTACATCCACACCTTCGCGCAGGAGGTCGAGAATGGTTGGAATTCTCCTGCCTCCAAGCAGGGTGATTGATGAGTCACTTTTAGGATCGCAGCCTATGATCATTACTTTCTTTCCTGCCTCGGCACAGGCGGCAGCAACGTTTGAAGCCGTGCTCGATTTGCCTATTCCGCCCTTTCCGTAGATCGCTATGATCTTTTGTTTTTTCAAAGGATCTTCCTCCTGATGTTATTCTGGTTTTTCTTGCTCAGGCTTCCTTTGCAACTTCCCTTAAGGTAGCTCCAAACTCTGATTCCACGATTCCACTGACTCCGAGTGTTTTCGGGTGAAGATCGATTTCAACCAGTACATATTCGTGCCCCATTTCTTTTAAGGGCAAAACCTGTCTCGGTCCGTTAGTGACTGAAATTAGCTCCATACCTCTTATGTGCTCCATAGGGATTGCGTGCGGAACGCCCGTAATTATCGCAAAATCGAAATCGCTGTATTTTTCCTTTATCAATTCGCTGACCTTTTCCCCTGCAATCGGATACTCGTCCATACCGCCAATAATCTCATGCACCTCAACATTATGTGCGTTGAAATCTCTCAATATATATTCAGCATGCTGCCTTACCCTTGGAAGCCCGAGTTTCGGGTCGATATTTGCCATATTGATAATGTTTTCTTTTTTCCCAAGAAGTGCTGCAACCTCATTGACCGCAAGGGTGATGTCCGCAAACATGTAGCCGGTCTCTTTTTTAGCATTCATGATGACCAGGCCCTTCTTACCTTCTTTGAGCAGTTCAATTACACGCTTTGCAACCTTATATTTGACATCCCCGCGAGAGGGGGCAAGGTATTCCCTGCTTGCAGCCCCAAACCTCCTTTCCACTTCTGTAGCTTTTGTAAGGAGGTATTCCTGGCGCTCGAATTCTTTACGGTCGATGATCCCGACATCGAGTGCGGATTCCAGGGCAAAGAGTACTCCTTTTGTGTTATTGTGGTAGCCTGCATGCACCTCAACTTTGATTACAGGGACATCCGGATTAGCCTCAAGCACAGCTTCATGCATTTCTTCCCCGATAATCATACTGGCGCAGGTGCCTACAACCCCTATAATTTTGGGATTAAAAAGTTCCACAGATTTGTTTATTAATTCTACAAGTCGGTCGTGACCTCCGAAAACAAAGCCATTCTCATCAAGAGCAGTGGTAACTACATGTATGCCGTCTTCTTCGAGCAACCTTGCATGTTTAAATGAGCAGCCAGGAGGTCCATGCAGAATAGCGACATCAACATTTAAGTCTCTGAGAGTGTAAAGAGCCGCAACTATGGAACTGGGGCGGGGATGGATGATTGAAATCTCTTTTCCAGTCATGATAAGTCCTCTTATTCAACTAATCGAGATGATTATCGGGATGATAATGTGTTTCCTTCAGAATTCCTGTATCCCGGAGAACTTGGCTGTACCGTAAGATAGTGCAGGAAACACGGGCAGTGGAATTTAACAGGTAATGGAAACGGATACAGATTGGAAGAGCCTGTATAAAATTGTATCATAATAATTCTGGAAACAACTCCGGAAAGAAGTTTAGCGAAAGCATTTTACTGAAGAGAGTATTATATCTACCCCTCCTGCAAATTTTGAGGCTTTTAAGAGTCCCTCATGAAGATTCCCTGCGTAAGATATGTTTTTCCCACTTATAGTCCTCATCCGTTCCCCTACCAGGATAACCTGGCTGCATTTTGTACCGAATTTTTCTACAAAACGCTGCACGGATTCGGGGGGCAGTCCTTCACAAACCTGAGAGGCTTCTTCTCCCAGCACAAGGATTATATTTCCCTTCCTTTCGTCCTTTTTTTTTAGGAGAGCATATTCAAGGGCTTTTTCGGCTGAGAGGATATCCATGCCTGAATTGGAATTGTCTATAAGGCAGATGCCATTCATCACCTTTTCCTGCATCCTGCCCGAGAGTCCTTCGAACTTCTCAATTACCGAAGAAATAGCCTCATGTCCAATTCCAAGTTCGAGGGCAGCTGCTGATGCTGCAACAAAGGCAGTCCTGTAAGCCAGGAAATTATACCCTGGACGCGGGGAAACTGAAAAAATTTCTTTTCCCCTGTGCATAAAGCGAATGAAAGAGCCTGATAATTCGGAAGATGTTGAGGACTTTGAGATTGATGATGCAGATCCGCATTTGGATTCCAGCACGAAGTCGGCTATCTGATCCGGGATTTGAGGAGACTCAATAATGAAGGGATCTTTAAAGGTTAAAACCTTTGCCTGACTTTTTTTTGCAGCTTCGAGTGCTTTTTCAGCTCCAGAATTAATTAGAAGAACACCTTCAGGTTTTGCATGTCTTACGAGCTGGAGTTTCGCCTCGCTTGCGAGGGCGGTATTGTTTGCAATCCCATAGTCCGGCAAAAGGGTTGTAAGGATCCCAAAATCAGCGGTGCCTGTACCTCCTATCGAGATTTCGAAGATAAAAAAATCCGGCATTAAACCTGATTCAAAAACTTTATCAACTGCAACAAGAATGCTTCCGGGAGTTATGCTGAGACCTTTATGGATAAGAGAAGAAGATCCCGCTTTCCAGTATTCGAGCCCCCGTGAGGTATGCAGCGCTACTTCAAACCTCCTAGAAAGCATATCAGCAAGAAGAGATGCAGTGCTTGTTTTTGCTTTTACGCCTGTAACCTCAACAGTTTTTATGCCTGAGAGTCTTGAATCACTTTTGAGGATTTCTCCGACGATCTGGTGATGCGAAAGGACAGTTTTTCCCTGTGATCTGGCTTCTACTAGCATGGGATAGGCAGGATCCAGATGTACGGGCGCGACCAGAAGATCGAATTTGGCAGAAGGAAAAGGAATTTTTGAGCAGCGGATCCCGTATTTTTCTTCAAGCTCAAGTAAAGCACCAGGTTCAACTGTCCCATAAACATCTATACCGGTTACTTCGTTTCCAGCAGCTGCGAGGCTTTTAGCAATTGGAATGCCGCCATGAGTCAGGTCGAGCACGGCGAGCTTCCTCTGATGCAGGCCCATGATAAGATCGGACCCCGTATAAGAATTTAAAGGGCTTCCTGAGCCCTTTTGAACACAAGGTCAGCGATAAGTTCATCAGCTCCGAGGGGCTTTGCGTAGCACACTGGAACTGTTTTTCCGTCGATTTCCAGGGTACCGCAGCCATTTTCATCCAGGCTCAGGATTTTAGGGATATCCTTTGTTATATGAACTCCCGAAGCCAGGAAAACCGGTACTGCTGCAATTTTTGTGACCCCGGTACCTGAAAAGCCTTCAATTGCTTCCTCAAGTGTTGGTTCATCATTCTCCATAAAGCCGGCTCGTACAACGACATCGGAATGCTTCTTTGCAATGTAATCTGCGATCTGAGTAACTACTTCCTTGTTGTAAGGCAGCTTGCTCCCGTGACCTATGGCCAAAATTCCAATTTTCTCTGTCATTTTTAAAACCTCATTTTTTATGCGGGCTTAACACAATTATTTGGATTTGTAACATTGAGAGATTAACATAGTTAGGATTTATATGATATAATTCTTTTGAGAAAGGAACAGCGGGAGAAAGTTTCGAAGGAAATGGAGAAAAGAAATCTCCGCAAGAAAGAGAAAGATGAGAAACCCAGATGGACAGCAGGATTAAAAAAGGTTCCCAAAAAAGATTTCTATGTAAGAGCACGTTTTTTATCCCTTTGGGGCGACCTCCTCAGGGAACCATTCCTGGATTTCTTTCGGCATATTGGATCTGACATCCCAAAGCTCCCCTTCGCCCATATGGTTGTACATTACCCGCAGGACAGCCCGAATAACTTCAGCCGGATTTACATTCTCATCGAACCCAAACTGTGCGTGCACCCTTCTTGCAAATTCCTCTTTTTTGAATTTCTCAGGCTTATCCCTGAGAGTCCAGCCGTCATAATATATCCCTTTAACTATAAGGGGCAACTGTGCTGCGAGATCGACCGCTTCCTCTGGTGGGAGCCTATCCCTGAGTGCGTGAAGCGTGCCCCTGAGTGCCTGGTATCCACTTTCCTTGCTTTGCCACCTCAGCTGGCTCAGAATGTCCCTTATCCATACATTGGTCAGATCAATACTTTTATCAAGATTACCTATTCCTGTTTCTGACGTTCTAACTCCCCCTTAAGTTTGAAAAAATAAATATCGTTCGGCAGAATGAAATTATGGTCTGTATTTATTTAATAATATCTAAAAATAAAATTCGAAGAGGAAAGATTCGGAATACTACAGGATATCGAGATCAGGAGGCTGAGAGAAGAACTCAGGCTTAACAAAAAAAGCAGGGCAAAATCCCAAAAGAGATATATAAGAAAATTAAGATTATTGAGGATATTAAACACTTCTACTCTCAGTTACAGCCTTTTTTGCACGATTTATGCTGATTTCCTGATCTGAAACTTCGTCAAAATCCCCACGCAAAGCTTTAAGCGCGTATTTTTCCACCTCGATTTCCCGTCTTGTACGTATGCCAAGCCGTCGGAACACGGACACTGGAGGGCACCAGCCCTGTACTGCATGTTGAAGCAGGAAAATGGAGACTGTTAGTGGCAGAATAAGCCAGAACCTGCTTTTTTTAAAACCCATTGAGGATCCGATTGCAGTAAATATAGCTGCATTAGCCTCAAGATATCGCTCGATATCCCATTCAAGATCCAGCTCTTTTATTCTTTTGGTTATCTCATAATTGGTTTTGCTCGCATAGAATCGAACTGATGCAGCTATTTCAGTATCGATTGCCTGGTTAATTTCAGGAGACGTATTAGCCCGCACCCTGTCTCCCCGAATGAGTTCGCTATAGTCATTTATTGTCATAAAACGCCCCTTTACGCCTTTTTAAAAAATTTAGTCCAGCCGAGACTTCCTTTTACCAAAAGAGGGTAGAAGTATGCCCATATAAAGTTAATCATAGAAATTTAATTTGAAAACTTTATTTTAGAAAGGGAAAAAGGGTTAAACTTATTTTTCTCTTATTTTTTTCTTTTTTGGGATTTTATGTGAAAAAATATGCTTTTTCGTAAGAAAGGAGGATTTCAGCTCACAGGTTAATTCAGAACTCGATTAGTCCATTAGGATAATAAATTACCTGTGAGCCTTCAAAATATTTGCCTCCTGGATGCATGTACCCGTTTGAACCACTCCAATCGAAGTTCAGCCAGTACTGGAGCTCCCCCCCTTCAAGTTCTCTGATTGAATACCAGATACTCTCGGCATAAGAATATCTGCCCTTTACATACCCTAGAATCTCATATGCAGTTTCTGTATCGTTCCCTATGTAAAGCTCAGGATAGGCATGTCCATAGCTCCCATTTATTGAAGTAACAACCCTTGTATTGAATCCCATATTCCTTAAAAGGGCAGATATGACTATGGAGTAGTCATCGCAGTCTCCCACATAGCCCTCATTTATAGTTTGAGCAGCCCCAAAGAAGAACTCGGCATTCCCGTCATACCGATACTTCCAGTGCCGGTTCACATAATCAAAAATATCACATGCATCTTTAATATTGTATCCCGATGTCTTCCCGGTAATATTGAAGACCTCAGATGCAATTCTTTCATCTTCTGAACCTATGCCTCTCTGAAAATTTAGAGATAGCCGCCTGTACTCCCTGGGATAAACGATATCTGATTTCTCTTCGGGATAAGTCGGAACATTCGGGATATCAGAAGATACCGAACCTTCGGAATTTAAAGCACTCTTATTCCTATCTACGCTATTTCGTTCTCCTGAACCTTCCTCATCAGTCAAAAAGGTGTTCATCCTGTCAGGGATTAAGTCCTTTATATCCGTTACCGGAGTTTCAGGAACCGAATCTGAAACAGAATTTTCCCCATTATCCGCAGAATCTATACAGCCCGCTGTAAATCCATACAGGAGAAGCAAGAAAAGAGACAGGCTTAATGGATTTAAAGACTTTATCTTTGTCACACTACCCCTCCAAAAACATGGTATAAGTTTAAAAACTTAACGTGAATAGATAAAGTCTGAACATCTAGATAAACTTTTAAAGACTAACCGATAAAGTACATTTCTCAAGCTATACCCTGTAATTACAACCCTTTCAAGCATAAAAATCTTAAAATTACCGGAGAACTAGCAGAGAGACAATAGTCCTGGAACGAGAAGTAAAAAAGCTTATATTCCCCGTTGCTTTTTCAAAAACAACCCGCACTTACAGTAATCTATTCCTTCGCAGTATTTACCTCCCTTTTGGAAATGCGAACACGATGTGCGGTATTTACATCCATGCCGTATTATAAAGGATAATATACCCACTCTTGTTACCTTCCCACATTTAGTAATACTTTCCCGATATGTGTAAAATGTTCTGACTTCCCACATATAGGTATACTTTCTCTGTATATATAAAATGTTCTGTTGTACTTTGCCGTCTTTATTGTTACAAGAGGCTCTGTTGTACTTTGCTATCTTTTATGGTTTCACCTGTACTGTCTTAACACCCTGGTTTTATCTTAAACACTCCGCAAAAACCCTCTTTTATTACAGATGAATAAAAGATTAAAAGATTGACAAAATAGAATTTAAAGTAGAGTTGAGAGTAGAGACAAAAGAGAACCTAAAACAGAGTTTAAAATAGAGTCCGAAGAAGAATTAAACTCAGATCGCAGATTACATGGAAAGAATACAGAAGGAGACAGCAGGACTTCACAAATCACAATTTCAGTCCTTTTTTACCCATTTTCCCCTTGAATCTTTTTTGTATACTCGCTTGACTGCACTCCAAGCAACCTTATGTGCGGTCTCCTCTCTTGAAGCTCCTCCCCGTCGATCGGAAGGTTCTTTATACTCTTCCCAGGCGCTATTGAAAGCTTCCCTGTAGATATCCTGTCCGTGTTCCGGCAGGTTTTCCTTAACTGTTTCCGGCAGTTCGGAATTGCTTTTATATGGCATTTACTTCCCCCATTTAAGTATAGAAGATTATTTTTAAAAGAATTTTGCGTAAAAATAGAGAAAATATTTCGTTCTAATTATCAGTATCCAATAGTGTTTATTAGCTAAATTAAAGTGATTTCATAGGGAATATGTACATCTTAATCCAATCCCTGCCTTTCACTCAAAGAAGCAGAAAGCTAAAAAAGATAGTATTTATAGGGTATTAGTTATAAAACAATATTTATAATTATATCTGCAAAATTTTGAATATCAATATCGAGAAATGGTGAGGAGCTGATGGGGGAATTTGGCCAGTAGCTATAGTTTTATTTTGGTCATCTTATTGTCAGTCCTGTCGTCTCTCTACAAATGACTTAAAGAAATTATATCAAACTTTGGAGGACTGATCTGTGAATAAGCACCAGGCAGGAGAAGTTCTATTATGGCTTTTTGTCATCTGGGTTGGTATTCAGTTCGGAGCTGGCCTTTATGAGAAACAAATTGTCGTTCCCCAGTGGAGTAATGTGCCTCCAGAAGAAGTTGGCGACGCACTTTCTCGCTCGGGCCAGGAAAGCTCAGCGCTTAAATTCTGGGCATTCGTATCCCCTCCCGTTGCTTTGCTTGCACTTGCAAATGCAGTTGTAGCCTGGCGTACCACGGGAAGGAGACGCAAATGGTGGCTAGCAGCCTCAATTATAATGGTGATCTACAGAATTTTTACTTACACTTATTTTGTCCCTAAAATGATCTGGTTGTGGCAAGCCGAAACATTGCCTGCTTCTGAGGTTGAGTCCACAGTTTTCTGGTGGGTGCGTCTAAACTACGTGCGTATGATAATTGGAGCATGTGGGTGGCTAGCAGCTCTTAAAGCTTTGTCACTCTCAAATTGCGGCGAGAACAAATTTGAGACAGCCACGTAACCCCAAACCCGAAAGATAAAAGATCGGTATTCAGTTCATTGACAGACTTAATATATTTATTTAGCTCAGTGTTCCCGGATACTTATTAATCTTTTAAATTTAAATAAGATACAGAAATTTGTTAAGAAAAAATAGTATTATTAAAATAAAAATTAAAAGTTTTATTCATACGTTACTACTATTAGTTCACAAAGATAACTAAGATAATACATTTTTCTCAAATAGTAATATTATTTAACACTAATGAACTATTTTTTAACCTGATTTACCGGAAGATTTGTTTAAACCGAGGGTTTCAGAATAGTTCTTGGTGCTGTTATTCCCCCCATTATTTCCGGAATTTTCCTCGATTATTTTGAAATACGGCAGTCCTTTAATCGCCAGATGAGCCATTGCAACCTCGATATCCTGAGTAGGCTCCTTAATTTTTTCCGGACCCGCTATGGCATTGAGCAATTCCGCAAGCGCGGGACTGTTTGAACTCCATGTACCGTCGTTCCGTGTTTCGGCTGTAAAAATTTGCCACTCTATCTTAACTGACATAAAATTCCCCCTCTCAAATGTGAAATTGTCCATATGGACGCTCACTTAAAAAAATAAAAGCTCATTAATAATCATGTTTAATTATTTTTATAAGCTTTTTCCTATAATGTTATATTAATCTTATAACATATATACCTCGACTTTCCAAATAAAAACACAAATTTTTGGAAAAGAAGGAATGGACGAAAAAAGGCTCATTGAGGGACAATTTATAAATTTAAGATTTTAATCCTCATTTCAACAGGCTTAATACTCAGTCCCCTGATTTTCAGGATTTGTGGTCTATAATGAATATCCCTCCCCAATAATTGTACCTGTACTGATTGCAAAAGTCGAGAAAAAGCCAAGGCTACGTCCTAACCTTTCAGTCGTTTCAACTGCTGCCATTCTATCCCGCCATTATAAAACATTCAAATCGGTAAATCCTTCCTTTTTTAGGTCTTCAGACAAATCTTACTTTGACTGTATAGAACGCACAACTCAATCCCATATGCCGGGAAAACAGTGGAAAACTTTAGTCCCTATCGCAATGGATCGCCTTTTGAATGGAAACGACTTTGAGAAGTGGTTTTCTCCTGCAGTGTGACTTTATGTTTTTTTAGTTGGACGACTTCAATATTTTTAAGCTGAACTTTATTTTTAATTATTTAAATAGATAAGGCAGCCCACTCTTGATTAAATCATTTTAATCACGTTGTTTGATTAAATCATTTTAATCACGTTGTAGTGGGTTTGTTTTCAAATAATACATATATCTATTTGTCAGAGATCACAATAGTGACAGAATAATAAGTAAGTGAATATCTAAAAAGTGAGAACGAATTGATTTATACATATGCAATATCATTGATTTAAGGGGTTAATACAAAGTTACCGGACGGATACGATGCAAAGTAATGATCTCATTAAGGAGCAGATATTACAGTTAAAAATAGAAATTGCACAGTTAGAGGCGGAAGTAAACAAATTAGAAGTTATGATAAATGAAAAAAAATACGCATTGAACAGGTTATCTGAATTATTGGAAATACGAGGAATAGCTTTAAACGATAATGGATGAGACATTTAATCGACAAAAAAGACTATTTCTGCCAGTAAATGTGTATTTTACCTGCAAATTAGATTGAAGCTTAGCTGATGAACATATAGTCTCTGACTGTATATTCTACCAACACAGGCGTATGTACGGAAAACAAGATAGTATTTCAGTTGCTGCAGTAATCCCCGAACCTACGATAAAGAAATAAAAATTACTTTCTATAAAAGAGAATCAACAAATAATGAAAATGAAGAGAGGATAATGAAAAATTGGAGATTCTAAGCTTTAATTCAATTATACGAAATTCTTTATAAATTCCCCAAATAGCTTTTTAGATTTCTCGAAACCTTTATCTATCCCTTTCAAATGGTCTCCGGTATAACGGGGTTTTTCGACAACTATCGTGTCTAAAAGAAGGTTAAATTTATCCTGTAAGTTTTTTATCTTTGCATCCCGCTCTTCAGTTGAATTGGAATAAATAAATTTCTCCGCATTTTCCTCAAATGTATCTTTGGCTATTTCGAGTCCATGATTTATTCCTTCTTTATAATCTGAATAAGGTTGTCTATCCTTATTCCTCTCAATTAGCTCACTAAATGCTCTAACCGCATCTTTAACTTTTTGCTTCTCCAATCAACCCCTCCAAATCTTAAAAACAGAAAGTATCCACGCCAGTAGAAAGAAATTTTAATTCCCGACTAAATTAATCTCGCTTCCAGAAATTAAGGATATATTATTTATATCTTATCTCGAAATTCGGTCAATTTAATCTATCGAGAATTGTAATCTCATTTTAATATTAAGCATTATTGCATCTTCACCTGTATTATTCGATATGCCTGAGAGAATAATGAGGGGAATAAAATTAAAAATTAAAAAAGGGGGAAGATGACAGAAGCAAAAATAAAACATAATATGGAATACAATCGGGAGAGAGTAAAGATAAAAGCTAGGAGGGTAAAGGTAAAATTAAAACTAGAGAAATAAGAACTAAGAAATAAAACTGAAAAAAAGCAAAATAAGAGAATAAGTAAAAAGGTGAAATAATTCAGAAAGTATATACCTCGAGTTACATCTTCCATTTTTTCATTTGTTCTTCACGCCATTTCTCCATAGCTTTCCAGATGGGCAGAGGATCGATACCGTGAACTTTGATATATTCATCTCGCAGATACTCATTCATGTTTCCATCTACAAAGCGTAGAGTAGCCTGATCGGGCATCAGCCTTGCCCCTGTTGGTATTGCTGCAGGATTTAAGCAGACATCTGAGCAGAAGCGCCAATCTTCCCCGCCACCTGTTGGTTCTATCCTGGACGGCTTTCCACAATTTGGACAGACTCCAAATATTGCTTTCTGTTCTTTCTCTTCCATAATTTACCCCCATATAACTGAAAAAATTCTAATTTATCTATGTATACTTTTATCTATATACGTAAGAGATTATATGTTCCATTTTATATATCTGTTTTGTTCAGCTTTCAATCTTTTTTTTAATTGTTTTCAAACCGAATACTTAGGTAGTGTATTAAATTTTCCTGCCAGAATAATCGAATTTTTATTCTTAATGAATTTTATCTGTGAATATATGTCTAACTATAATCTAACGCTCTTTGAACTGAGTAATAAAATCTTAAAGGAATATAGAAAATATATAAGATATAGTTAAAGGAAAAAATTAGAGAAGATGCAAAAATGTAAAAGGATAAAAACTAAAAATTATAAAAAATTAAATTCGGTTTTATCCAGCTAAAGAATCTACCTGCTCCTTCTTATTCTTTGTTATACTCTTACTCTTTGTTATATTTTGAACATCTCCATAAAAAAAACTTACAGCTAAAAAACAAAATTGTGAAACATATAGCCAAAAAAAACAATGCACATACTGAGATCTGCATTTCGGTCGTTGACGTTTTACTTGCTCCTTTTTACCTCATATAGTATTATCGAGAACATGATAATATAACATCCTTTTTAACATTTTCGATAGGTTCAATTATAGAGTACAATAAACCGATTTTATGTCTCTATGACTTGCAGGGTGGATTCGAAAGAAAATTATTTCAGCTCAGGTTCTGGTTCTTCTGGTGATTATTCACTGCTCTCGGATCATTCTCATCTCTGGCGGAACTGCTTTTTTCGTGGGTTCCATTTTTCAGAAAACCTTAGCTTTAGCTTTTTCCCTTTCAGCTAGAAGCACGACAAGATGAGTTTGCCACCTCTTATATCTGCAAGTTTGCTTATATATTTCATCTCTTCCTTTTTTAAGGTAAGAGAACAGGAGTGAAAGAGAAAAACAATGAACATAATTGCCTTTTATTGGTTTGATTAAAAAATAGAGGTCTTAGGCCAATAGAAAAAATAGAGCGAGTAGACTCAGTAAGAAAGAGTAAAAGTTTTTAGCTCCCTAAAGTAGGGTTTTAAGTTTAATAAAATTATGACTATAAAAGTAGGGTTTTAAGTTTGATAAAATTGGAACTATAAAAGTAGAGCTCTTAAGCTAAGTAAAAAAGAATAAAGCCTTTGAGCTCAAAAAATTCTAAATTTTTTATGTATTCTCCAGGGGGAATGATTCCTTTATGAATTCCTTAAAGATCTTTTTCGATTTTTCGAATCCGGTTTGTACTCCAACTAGCCGCTCCTCCGAGCAATTCGGCGTTTTTGGCAGGGTAATGGCGTCTAAGAGCGCGTTAAAATCGTTTTCCAATAACCTTATCCTTTCAATCCTATCCTCATCGGAGCAGGATAAGGAGAGTTTTTCCAGATTCTCCTCGAAAGCATATTTGGCGATATCCAGACCTTTATTAACTCCTTCCTTAAAATCTGAATATGCCTGATAGTCTTTATTCATATCAATACAGGTATTGAATTTTCGAACCAGATTTTTCATTTTTTGTGAATCCAATGTCCTCGCTTCCTTTTTAATTAACCTTTATTTTTGAGATTTGTTTTTAAACTGAAGATGCCGAGTCTCCAGAGTATCAAATATGTATAAGCATTAAGCTAGAGATATGATATAAGTTTTAATAAAAAATTTGGATCGGGCTATATTCATATTTCCCATGTAAAAAAAGCAAGGCATTAAAATAACTTAATATAAATAATAATAGGACTTACAAGTATATTAAACTTACTGTGAAAAAATTAAGGCAATTAAATCTCCAGACAGCATTTTCATTTTTGTTGATATTAAAATTGAATTTATAGTACGAAATGTAAAACCCATGATTCTTTAACTCAGGGACATAAGCATTAACCTCATCACATTTCTGGGAACGTATCGAAGTAAATCATAATCGCAGACACGCTAATGGCATACTTTAGTTCCAATTTTTAACTCAATTGGTCTAAATACTTTTATAATTGTGTAAGATCTTATTTTGTACCAAAATATGGTATAGATATTTCTCTTCTTTAATTAGTCCAAATGCTTTTATAATTGTATAATATATTTATTTTTTTGTCAAAGTGTTGTATAGATGTTTTACTTTTTTAATATTTGTTCCAGTTAATCACATTGCCAAGTAATTATATATACTAGCAATCATGTATTAAAACGTATGAAAGGGTTTAGTATTAATATAGAGGAGGCCACTCTGGAAAATAACAATTTCCGTAAGGTGCTCTACACCTCAAAGTACAGCCAGTTAGTATTAATGAGCCTAAAGCCCAGGGAAGAAATCGGAATGGAAGTGCATGAGGAAAACGACCAGTTTTTCCGTTTTGAATCTGGGCAGGGAAAGTGTATAATCGACGGCAACGAATACGAGCTCAAGGACGGAGTTGCAGTGGTTGTGCCAGCCGGAGCGCAGCATAATGTTATCAACACTTCGGACACAGAGGATCTAAAACTTTATACAATCTATTCGCCGGCACACCACAAGGATGGAATCGTGCGTGCCACGAAAGAAGAAGCCGAAGCAAATGAAGCTGAATTCGACGGGGTCACTACAGAATAAAGTCTGATAAACCAGAGCAGGGACTGATTTCAAGTTGAAAAACGGTTACAATTTATAACAGTAAACCGATTAAACAGTGAAGTGCAAGTAAAAACGATCTGTTTCTATTTTTTAAAGTGTACCCGTTTCACGGGGCTTTCACTCAAGCCTTTTTTGAAAAGGCTTGTAATCCAAACTTTTTTCTAAAAAGTTTTCGATAAAACCTTTTCTTAAAAAGTTCTCGCTCAAAATTTTTTTAAAAGGCTTGCGGTCAAACTCTTTTTTGAAAAAGCCTGTAAAAAATCTTACATTTTTTATGAATATTTTTTGGTTAAGTCTGAAAATATATAGAGCTGCATAAATATGATCTTAAATAGCTTGAGTTAATTAATAAAATTTTTTCAATATATCCTACGTTTTTGGAAAAATATTTATATTGTTACTTCGTTGTACTTTAGAGGGATATTAGGAATGAGACTATTAAAAATATTTTCTATTTTTATTATTTTATTTTTGACCGCTTCGGCAGCTTCAGCTGCATATTGTTCCGGAGAAGGGAAATGTCATAGACATTTCCCGAATCATTATAGATATGAACCCTGTGAAAGTTGCAGGGAAACTGCTACGGCTGATGAGGCTGAAGATGCTGCAGTACCGCCTGATGAAGTCCAACCCGTGGTTCCAACTGATGCGGCAGGTACTACAACAGTGAAGCTCTGCTCGAATAATGTTTGTACGGTAGGAGGAAATGGCGAGGTCATTACATTGACAAACTACAATAACGCGGTAGATCCTACGTACGATCAGCTTATAGAGTTTTTAAAAGCTGATAAGACCGATGAGAGGCCTTATACTTCTACCTATGTATGCAGCGATTTCGCCAAAACTCTCCATGATAATGCGGAGAAGAATGGCATTAGAGCCGGATGGATCGGCTCGAGGAGTTGCAATCACGCATTCAATGTTTTCCAGACCACAGATAAGGGAACAGTTTATATAGATTGTACTGGCGTGCCTGGCGGTGCAACTCTCCAGGATAAGCAACTCAATGTTGAGGTCGGACAGCCGCTTACTGGGAAATATCTATTCAGGAGTGGCACGGTTCAGATGGGTTGTACTTTGGCTAATTTATTGATATATTGGTGATAATATCATCACATCACTTTTTAAAAAAAATAGGTAATAAAATTAATTTTATTTTTATTACTTTTATTTGCCTTGTTCACGTTGATATATTGACATTTTCTAACTTTAACATAATTTTGTCTCAATTCTTGTTTTAATGAATCTTGCTAGCTACAAAGACTCGAAAACTGCGAGAAAACTGTTGTATGCTCCCTTTCGCCAGATCTTCTGTATTTTCCATGATCTTAACCTGATTACTAATATTGACCAGTGAACACTTTCTTGACCAGATAAAACTCTCAATAACCTGTTCTCTTACCTTTCTCTTTTCATTCACATTTTATCTCATTTAATGGAAAATAAGAATGCTGAACATCCTGCCTTGCAGAAAGGGGTTTTAAAAAACCAGACACAGGAGATGGTGTTATCAAAAGTTTTCTAAATGTTAATTCAGTATCATAGCTGGGTAAATAGAACAAAATACTTGTGAAAAGATCTTTGTAATTGTAACCTAGGGAAAAATATGTAATTGAGACAAAGTCCCTGCAGAAGTCAGTTGCAGGCAATAGATACAGGAATTAAAAGGGAACATCCGGGAGTAAGGAACGAAGATATTGTATGGGGGTACTGTGTCGGGGAAGTTCCTTACTCCCAACTATTCTCACTTCTCATATCCCTTCTAATTCTCTCTTCTAATTCTAGTTTTTTAATATCTTTACAATATTTTCTCATTGTTCCTTTCCTTTTTCCGCTTTCCTGCGCCCTCTTTTTCCGCTTTCCTGCACCTGGTTCAGGATTTACCAGTTTTTTTCCATGGCTCTGGATCTCAGATCTGGTGGCATTTTCTCGATCGCGTAACGCAGAGCGGTTCTGGGCATTTCTTTTTTATTTCTCATAACGTAGTCGAAGACTTCCTGCTGGTGGGCTTTACTGGCTTCTTTGAGCAACCAGCCATAACCTTTCTGCACCAGATCGTCCCGGTCTTTGAGCAGAAGATCGGATATTTCAAAAACCTCATTCAGGAAATTGCCTTTTCGGGCAGGCAGGATCAGGGTTACTGCCGCCGCCCGCCGAACCCACCTGTTATCCGACAGAGCCCAGGCTTTGAGGTTTGCTACATAAGCTGGAAATTTCTCAATAAAAGAGCCTACTGCGTGGTTGCACAGGGTGTCGCATTTTGCCCAGTTGTTGATGTAGTTTTCAATCCAGCGCTCAAAAGTGAAGAAATCGTCCTCAGTGTAAGCTTCTCTTACCCAGTAAGCCCATTCAGCTGCGATAAAGGCTTCCTCGTTGTAATCCGACCGAAAAAGTTCTTCACACATGGCAAAGATTGTTTTCTTGTCTTCGAACTCGATTTCGCTAAAATAATCTTTCGCGATTCTTCCAACAAGCGCAGATCTTACTCCGTAGCAATGAACTTTTTCTTTAAAAAAGCGAAAACTACTGGCTTTTGTTCTCTCATCCGCATTAAGTGCCAGATCCTCTCTTATCCTGGCTATAATATTGGGTTCCACAGTTCTTATTTAAATAGAGGTATACTTATACTTTATTTATACTACCTCTATTTTATTTTTAGTGAATCTTCCAGAAGAATAAAAATTAAGATAAAATAAAAACCGAGCCTGAAAATGTTTTTCATAAAGGAGATTCAATCTCTGTTTATGCCCGAAGTAAAAATTCGCCCTCAGGAACTCTTTGATGCCGAACGTTTCTTTGAGATAATCTCACATACAAATCTTGAGTTCATGGAGTTTCCTATAAAAACACTTGAAGAAGAGAGAGACTTTCTACAGCTTAATGAAGCTAAAAGAAGGGCTAACTTTGAGCACAATTACTCTATTCTCTATTACGGAAAACTTGTAGGAGCCTGTGGAATCAGGATCGACCAGCATAGACCCTGGATAGGAGAAATTGGGTATTTCATTGATAGAGACTATCAGGGAAGGGGTATTGCTACTGAGGCTGTAAAACAGCTCGAGAAGATCGGATTTGAGAAACTGGATTTACAGAGAATTGTCATCCTCATAGACACCCGAAATCGTGCAAGTGAGCGCGTAGCCCAGAAATGTGGGTACCAGAAAGAATGCGTTATGAGAAAAATCCATAGGGTAGGGGAAGACTATTACGACTGTTTCCTGTATGCTAAAACCAGATAAGGAAGGCAGGAAAGATTCACTCAGATATGGGTGTAAAAAAGAGAAAAAATAAGCAGTTGTATTGACCTTAGAAATCATACAAGCCCGAGCGCCTGTATAAGACTGTTCCCATAACAGACAACCATAAGATTATTTACAGTTACAAAAATGCCTACAAATTCAATAATATGCTTTGTAAGAGCCCATCTTCCTGCTGACGTTTTTATCATAGGCGCTACATAGAAAAGCAAGAAAATAAAGCCTATTTTAATGAGTAATAGGTGATAAATTCCGTAGTTTTCCAGGATCATAGCAGGAACAGGATTATATTCTATACCCCGAGGCAGGGCATAAACAGTAGAGGCCCAATCTCCGATCACATAAAAAAGAATGATAAAACGTATCTCATAAAGGTAGGAACTGAACGAACCGCGAGTATTGCAGACTTCCAACAAACAACCCCCAGAATCCCCCACTTCTCAATAGAAGCAAACTATTTTTAAGGTTATATAAACGCAAGAAACAAACACAAGTAACTAAAGTAGAGATTAACAATTTTTAGGGAGGTTTTTAAAAAGATTTAACAAGACTGGGCATGAAAAAGTTCTGAGAAGTAAAAAATAGAGATTTGAAAAATATATAAAATATATTTTACAGTTATCTGCATTTGTTATATATCAACGACTCTTGTCAGACCACAGCCGTATAGTAACCATTTATCTTCAGGACTTCAACAGGGAGGGAAAAAAGTTCTGAGAGATTCTCATCTGTCAGAATTTCTTCTTTTTTTCCGTCCCTGAAGATTTTTCCGTCTTTTATGAGCACCACCCGATTAATTTCAGGAATAATATCCTCAAGGTTGTGAGTGACTAGAATTACACTTTTTCCCAAACCGGCTATCTTTCGAATACATTCGCGGAAACTATGGAGAGCTTTAAGATCAAGACTATTTGCAGGCTCGTCTAAAATAAGGGCTTGCGGGTCGTGCACAAGGGCTCTGCCTATAAGTGCTCTCCTGGCTTCTCCTGATGAAAGTTCAGACATCATCCTGTCTGCAAGGTGGGAAATCTCAAGGAACTTAAGCACCTCCCATGCCCGGGATTTCATCTCAGGGGTAACTTCATGGTTGTAGTAAATGCCTATGCTGCTGAAAAATCCTGAGAGTACAACGTCCAGCACACTGACTTCGCGGCAGTAGGTCTGCTGCAGGTCACCGGAGACAATTCCCAGTAACTTCCTTAGCTCAAAGACATTCCAGGTTCCTTTACCCATGATATTCAGAACTAATCCATCAGCTGATGCAAGGGGATAATATTCCTTTGTAAAGGTCTTGATGAGGGAAGATTTGCCGGAGCCGTTAGGTCCTATAATTGCAACATGCTCTCCTTGCTCAATAGAAAGGGACATAGAATCAAGGATTTTTTTCCCACTTTTAACAACAGTCACATTTTTCATCTCCAGCAGGAAAGGAGAATTGGTCTTCCCTTGGAGGTCTATATTTTGAGCCATTATTATCATCTATTCTGGAGCTAATCAAGCAAATTGTTTTAGAATTTAAACCTTTTTATTGTAGTAAGCTAGTAAGCTAATATCACTGGTATAAGGATATTTATAATCACTCCTGAAAGGTACATTGCACTGAACTTCACATTGGCTCCCCATTCGGATGGAATCCTACTTTTCAGGAACTTTGCAGAAATGTGCTCAAGAAAATTGAAGACGATTTCAGGGTTCTGGGCTGCAGGATCCTCAACAGGCTAGATAGCTGCATTCTTCCTTTTTTAACCACCTGCAGCAGGTCACAGGCTATAATCTCAGCCGTTCATAGATCTCACATTACAGGTTTATTTTTTGATTGATAAATATTAATATTTACAGGGGAATTAAAATATAAATACGGAACAGAATTGCAAAAGCCTGGGGGTCAGGATTTGGAGAAGCACTTTATCATAATTGCCGGGGAAGAAGCCGGCCCAAAATCAAATAAGATGGGTGGAATCTGGAATGTTATAAATGGGGAAGCACAAACTCTGGCAACTCTTTTAAGTTCCGATAAACTGGATACAAAGGATGACAAAGAAATACTTATTGCGGGACCTTATTACGGGCACAGGGGTGCAGATTGGAATCGGGGACTAAATCGGATTACAAATATGAAGGAACTTGACCCTCTCAATCCTCACGAAGAACTCCAGAAAACCCTTGAAGCTCTTGAGAACTCAGGCATCAAAGTGTTTACAGGAAGCAAATTGGTAGGAGATACGAAGATAGGCTATTTGCAATTCCAAACCTCAGACTTTGGGAAAATGCGCTCAATGTATATGGGAAATGAAATGACACTTGAAAGCAAGGTTAAAGCTGAAGCCTACAATTACTTCGGGCTCAATTCCCTGAGATATGAGAGCATGCCAAACGGGCCTGAATATACTCATTATCTTTGTCTTTCCTATGCGATTTCCGAGTTTGTCAGGCTTCTTATAAGTACAACTTCAGAAAATTACAAAGTCTCCAACACAGTTTCAGCTCAGGGTTTTATTCCCTGCCCTGGGGTGTCCCTGCACTGCCATGAATTCGGAGTGTTCTATGCGCTAGCCAGGCTGAAAAGGCTCGGAGTCCCGGTAAATACGGTTGCAACCCTGCATGCGACCCTGCCCGGAAGGACTGCTGGGTATAAATCCATACAGAAAAGAAGGAATAATGACAGCACATGGCCTTCAGGCGTGCCTGAAAACCTGTCTGCCCTTGAAGCTCTTGCACCATACGCCGATACAGTTACTGCAGTTGGGGAGTCAACCAGGCAGGAACTCAGGCTTTTTTACGGAATTAACAGTATTGTGATACGAAACGGGATAACCATAGAAACCGATAAGATAGACTGGGATAGAAAAGAAAGCTCCCTTGAACGCATCAGGAAGTTTCTTTCCGAAAACCTGTACAAATATCACGGAGGGGAAAGGATAAACCCTGAAAAGATAATCCCGATTTTCACGATCTCCCGTCTGGAAGTAGAAAATAAGGGTTACCCTGATCTTCTTGACTCTCTTGTCGCTCTTGAGCATATAATAAAGAACAGCATTCTCGAAGGGCATATGGAGGAAGGAATAAAGGTAATCTGTTTACTTGTTACAGCAGAAGGACAAAAGACAAACCTTCCTTTAGGATTTCCTGTGAACCTGCCAAAAGAGATACTTGTAGGAAACGAGCTGAGGATTCAGCAGATGATCGAGGAAAGAGGACTGGATTTTTCGAAAATGGTCATGGGAAAGCGCTCGGTTGCAGCGCTTCTCTATCCCCAGATCCTTTCTAGCTCGGACGGAGGGCTGGGTATGGAAGTAGGGGAGTTTATGGCAGGCTGTTGCGCAGGCATTTTTCCCTCTCGCTACGATCCCTTCCTGCTCACAGGGCTTGAGGCTGGAAAAGAAGGAACCCCATGCGTGGTCAGCCGGGTTTGCGGCTTCAGTGACGCCATAAAGACAATAGAATCCCTTAAAGAAGTTCTTGGGGGAGTAATAGTTGTAGACAACATCGATCTTCCCTATTACGAAGCAGTTCTTGACTATGCCCTGGCAGTCAGCTACTTTATTAAGAATTTCATAGATGATAGGGTAAAGTATAAACTTCTCTGCAGAGAAGCTTTTCTTCTTGCAAAAGATATGGACTGGAGAGCTCCTACTGAACAGTATTATGAACTTATAAGCGGCGCTCGCTTCTGCAAGCAGGAAAATGCTGCTGACAGGAGATAAAAGAGAATTAATGTATCGGGGAGGATGAAAAGGAAGAAAAGATAATAAAAAGGGAAAAGAAAAAAATATAATGAGGTTTTTCTGAAATGTCAGAGATCAGAAAGCACTACTTTCTTTCCGAGTACTGTATAATTGCCGAAGAAAGGGCTAAAAGACCCTCGGATTTTGCACATTCAGATGAAGATACCGGAAAAGATAGCCCTGAAAATTGCTTTTTCTGCGGGGGAGCTGAGGAAAATACTCCTCTTGCTACTGCAGTATATAAAGATGGAAAAATTTACTCCGATACCCCTGAGAAAAGGGTACGCAACTGGGACTTCCGCTGCTTTCCGAATCTTTATCCTGCTCTTTCGCCTGCTCCGTATTTGCAGACATATCGGAAAGATAGCCTTCAGAAGGAACCTGGATATGGTTTTCATGAAGTCATTGTAGAATCACCTTTGCATGGGAGTAAGCTTGAGGACTTTTCTGACTCTGAGATCTCAGAACTCATGCGGGTGTATAGAGACCGTACATGCAGCTATATTACCCGCGAAAAAATACGTTATGTTTCCCTGTTCAAAAACTTCGGGAAAGAAGCCGGGGCTTCGATTAATCACCTCCACAGCCAGCTCCTTGCTCTGCCGTTTTGCCCCCCTCCTCTAACAAGGGAGCTTGAGGTTATCAGGAAGAAAGAGAGATGCCCTTATTGCACAATGTTCGAGATGGAGAAAGCTTCTTCACGTACTATACTTGAGAACAGCGAATGGATAGCCTTTACTCCTTATTCCTCAATAGGACCATTTGAAGTGTGGATTCTTCCCGGGAAGCATGTCAGTTATCTTGGAGATTGTAACAATAAAATGCTTTTTGCTCTAGGGGAAATTCTGAGAGATATTATTAAAAGTTATGGAAGAATCCTTGGAGACCCACCTTTCAATTATATGTTCTACCAGCTTTCCGAATCCCCTGAATATCACATGAACCTTCGTTTGCTCCCGAGACTTTCCATTAATGCGGGGTTTGAACTGAATACTGGAACATATATCAATACAATTTCTCCAGAGAGAGCAGCCTCTTATTTAAGAGAAGACATACGCCTTGGAGGATAAATATAAAGTAAATTTAAAAAAAAAGAAGCATGAAAGTACTTTCATCACTCCTATCAAACAAATAAGAAAAAAATTGGCAGATACGTTTATCTATCATAAGGAATAAACTTAAGAAAGTAGAGAAACCGTACTCTCAATGCGAAAAATTATCTTTGGGTTATGGAAATCAGAGTCATGCCCCTTTTTACCTTTTTATGAGCATTTAGAGGCTTAAGGGGGGTACAAAATTATAGAAAAAACTGTAGCGACCAAAATTCAGTTAACCTGAGATTATAAGGTGATCGATAAGAGCTGAATTCTGCAAGCTGAAGAATGTAAAATTAAGAAGGTAAGGGGCAGCCTGTATTTTTCTTTACATCTTAACTCCCATTTTGACAAAAAGGGATAAGTGAGCCTATGAAAAAGTTTCGAATAGGAATGTTTAGTTGGGAAAGTCTGTATTCAATACGTGTAGGAGGGATCTCACCTCATGTATCCGAACTGTCTGAAGCGCTTGCAGCTGAGGGACATGAGGTCCACCTGTTTACACGAAACCGTGAAAATAAAGATGAATTAATCAACGGAGTCTATTACCATAAGATTGCCTGTGACCAGAGCGGGGGAATTGTAGAACAGATGGACCGGATGTGCGATGGTATGTACTGCCGGTTCATTGAAGTGAGAGAAAGTGCAGGAGAATTTGATGTGCTTCATGGCCATGACTGGCATCCTGTAAATGTTCTGTGCAGGATAAAAACTCAATTCGGACTGCCTTTTGTGTTGACGTTCCATAGTACGGAATGGGGACGCAATGGAAACCGCCATGGAGACTGGTGGGAAGCGAAGGAAATCTCACACAGAGAGTGGCTCGGAGGCTACGAGTCTTCGGAAATTATTGCAACCTCGACCGTATTGAAAGAAGAAATTAAACATATATACAATATTCCCGATTACAAGCTCTGGGAAATCCCTAACGGCATAAATGTGGGAAAAATAAAAAGGCAAATTGATCCAGGAGATGTGAAGAGGCATTACGGCATTCATCCATGTCTCCCGGTTGTGCTTTTCACAGGAAGAATGTCATATCAGAAAGGACCTGACCTGCTGGTAGAAGCTGCGGCTAAAGTTCTGAGAAAAAGGAATGCACAGTTTGTGCTTATAGGAGAAGGAGACATGCGCGCCCACTGCGAGAATAGGGCTCGGAAGCTTGGCATAGGTAATTCATGTAATTTCCTTGGATATGCCCCGGATGAAACCGTAATAGACTGGTTCAACGCCTGCGACCTAGTGTGCGTGCCCAGCCGGAATGAGCCTTTCGGGATTGTAGTGCTTGAAGCCTGGGATGCTAGAAAACCTGTAGTTGCAAGCGATGCTGTCACCCTTGTGGAGAATTTCAGAACAGGCGTTATTGCTCATAAAGAACCTTCTTCTATCGCATGGGGACTCAATTACGTCCTTGAAGGACTTGGTCGCAACAATATGGGAGAAAAAGGTTACGATCTCTTAAAAGAGCGGTACAACTGGAAAATTATAGCTAAAAAGACTCTTGAGGTGTATGCAAAAGTTATTGAAAGCATGAGTCTGCAGCAAGAAAAGTCAGTTGAAAACTGCGAAGTAAGAGTTAAGTAACATTAAAAATTTCGAACTGCTTAGTAAAGGCTTGGAATGCCTGGTTAAAAACTGGACCCAGGATGATCATGGTAGAAATCTGGATTTTGGACAGATTTCTATTAATATATCCAAGCTTTTATTAATATATCAAACTTTTATTAATATTTATTTTTTTAACTTATCGGTTCGAAAACAATTCTATTTTAACTGACTTTTGAGCCGTATTCGGCTCTGGGTCTGTTTTTATTTTTTTATAAATTTTCAAAGGACTTCCACAATCCTGAAAATTGGAAAGGGAATCCTTTGTTTGCAGGGGAAATGTTTAGATGATATCCTCTTCGTCCCCTTCTTCAAATTCTTTGTAACTATCGCTACCTACCATTGCAGCTGAAATGGAATCTATTCCATCAAGCCATTCTGCGACAATGCCATAGGGAAGGTCAGCCATAACCTCTTCGGGCAGGCTTTTTCCTTTTAGCACTAATGCACCGCATTGTGCAGTATAGTCAAGGGCAAGTTCAAGGTTGTCCGAGGCTTCAGCCTCAATTGCTAATTTTATAAGCTCTTCAATGTTGGCTTCCTCATCATAGTCGCCCATAATGTAGGATTCGAAGGCGACAAGAGCCCCCATAAGGGAGGTTTGTACTGACTCGATCATAAGGTCGATATCTTCGGAAATTGGTTCGACCTCGGCTAGCACAATGTCCCGGATCTCAGCCAGAATTTCCAGAGCTTTTTCTCTGGAGAGCATACCTTTTTCAAAGCGCGCGGTCACTTTCAGACAGGCAAGGATAACATCATCAACCATATTCACGAATACGGCACTTTCTTTTCCAGCTTCCTCTTCCGATTCTTTTATCTGGAATCCGCTCTCTTTTGCCCGTTCTAGCCAGTTTCCCCAGCGCTTTTGGGTATAAAATTCATAAGGGGGGACCTGGTTCATTTCCTGTTCAGGCACTTATAACACCGCTTCTAACCTTTTTCATTAATTAATAATCGAACTTACTATTACTAAAATATGTTCGTTTAGACTCACCAAGATAACTTTACCTTTTTCAGGGAGTAGTTGGCTAAACATCTGGAATCAAGGTTCTCGAAAACCTCTACAATTTTGCATTTATCGCCTTTTAAGAGCCCTTCTGGGTGGCAGATATCATACACCTCGCATTCTCTCTTTCCGCATTTTGGAGGCTCATACATGATTTTTGCTCCGTCCACTGCCTTTCTTGATTCCATTGTGGTAAGGATAGGAGCCCTGCTGACATCTACAGCAAGTACGCCGCTGTCATGCAGGAAGCACTCATGGAGATCCTTGCTTCTGATCCTCTCGATCCTGTACCTGCGTCCGGGCTCAAGGTTAAGGCAGGTGTTCTTCAGCCGGCATTTCTTGCATTCGGGCATTTCACCTTTAAATATGAATTCCAGCCCTTCCCTTGCAAGCCGTGATCCGATAAGTGTTATTTTGGTATCGCTTTCTGTCATAATAATTCTTCCATATTCATTTTCTTGCCCATTTCTCATGGGCATCTGGAACTTATCTGAGATAATTTGAAATTCGACATTGAGTTCTATGAGACAACTCTTTAATTGGGGGTCAGGTGACGGTTTAGTTGGAGATTAAGTGACTACTTTGACGGGAAGTTAATTTGGTACTGGTCGGAAATTAAGAGGTTAGAATTAACCGCATTCTTCTAACCAGGCTTATGTTAAATTAATCAGTTTTGAGCCAGTAATTCCGGAATGAAGCTCTGACCTCAAGTTCCGGTACTTTGAACAATAATTATTCTCGGTTTTGACTTGAATAAGAATAACTTTTCAACTTATGACCTTTGTGATCCTTGCGACTTTCTCAGCAGCCGAAGGAGTAAGACCACTCCCGAGAATTGTATAACGTTCAGGTCGAATGGTGTGTGCCTGTAACAGGGCTTCGATTATATATTTATCTTCTATGCCCAGTTCTTCAGCAGTTACCGGAGCTCCTATCTTTTTTAAGGCGTCCCTGATTTCCTGCCAGTTTCCACCATGAAGGTACATCATCATAATTGTACCGACCCCACACTGTTCACCGTGAAGGGCGGGTTTTGGAGCTATCCTGTCAAGAGCGTGGCTAAACATATGCTCTGAGCCTGAAGCAGGTCTGGAAGAGCCTGCTATACTCATTGCAACCCCGTTCGATACAAGAGCCTTTACCACAAGCCTTGCTGAAGTCTCATGCTCGGGTTTGATTGAATCTGCACAGTCTATAATGACTTGAGCAGCCATACGGGAGAGTGCTGCAGCATACTCCCCGAAGTATTCATTCCTTAGCCTGCTTGCAAGTTCCCAGTCAAGTACTGCCGTGTAATTGGAAATTATGTCTCCGCAACCAGCTGCAAGGAGCCGGAAAGGAGCTGCTGAGATAACCTCGGTGTCTGCAATAACAGCAATCGGAGACTGAGCCTGTACAGACGTACTTCTCCCGTTATCCACAATTGAGGCACGGGAGGATGCAATGCCATCATGAGAAGCTGCAGTTGGCACGCTGATAAAAGGAAGCTTAAGCCGGGTCGATGCAAGTTTTGCAAGGTCAATTGACCTGCCGCTTCCAACACCGAGAAGGAAGCTTGCCTCTACTTCAAGAGCCTTCTCCATAACCTTCTCAACCTCCTCAGTAGTAGCTTTGTACGTTATAACAGTCTCCGCACTAATTCCGGCAGACTCAAGAATGTTACAGACTCTCTTGCCTACAATATCCCTTGTAGTACTTCCGGTTACTATCAGCGCATTTCCTTTCAGTTTTAGGTCATTGCAAACATCTCCGACTTCCTCAAGCACACCATGCCCGACGAGCACATCTCTAGGAAGCTGCATCCATTTTGCGCTATTTTTGTCGCTGATCATTTCATACCTGCATAATATTCAATCACGATAGATGTTGAATTGGCTCTTATAAGCCCGGTATATATGAAGTCACAGATTTTAGATATCAGCAGACTGCAATATTTGGTAACATAATTTAATATGTTATTTTATGTCAACTTAATTAACTTAATATGTTACTTTAATGTGTTGTTTTAATATGTTATTTTAATATGCCGCTTTAATATGTTACTTTAATATGTTACTTTAATATGTTATTTTAATGTTAACTTAATTTATTTGCCTAATTCATTTACTTCAATTCATTAGTTTAACTTTTTATTAAACCCAGTACAGCATGTGTTCAGAGCTGATTGCTCAAGCATCGGCTTATCCCAAAGTTAACCTCGTTTCAGAACTGGTTAACGCAATTTTTTACTCCAAACTTATTTAAGGTCATTTCCATGTTTATATCATTATAATTTATATGTTCACATCACTATATTCCATATCCACATCATTATATTGTATAAGACTGTAATAGCACATATTATTATAAAAATTGTAATATACTGAATATAATCATTGTAACAACGTTATCCTCTGTTGAAGGTAAATCCCTCTGGAAGGCATATCTATCATTAGAACGAACAACGCGCACCGAAAAAGAATATTATCTTCTTGATTAAAAAAGTAAGTTCGCCTTATACACAAAATCATTTAGGACATTGTCATTTTGAATGAGTGATAAGATGAGTTTTTCAATAGATACAATATCACAGTTTATTAATACCTATTATCTTGACCCCATACGAGGTGATGAGGGATATAATATAGTAAATACTTTTACCTGGGCAGTAGTACTGGGCATTTGTATATTCGGGATTTACAGGCTGCTCGAGAAGCTTGAGGTGAAAATCACCCCTAAATTTATCATATCTCTCCTGCCTTTCGTACTTGCAGGTTCTTCCCTTCGTGTAATTGAGGATTCCCCTGCAGGTATCTTCCACCCACCATTTAGCTACCTTCTAATAACCCCCAACATTTACTTTTTGGTTTTTGCAATAACCGTAGGCTGCCTATGGATTTCCATCCGGCTTCAGAAAGCAGGATTGATAAAGGATTTTCATCTAATCTTCGCAAGTTTCGGACTCGCATGGTTTTCCGTAAATCTCATTACCCTCCTGTATTTTGAGAATGTGGTAGCCTCTTACGTTCCGTTATTTGTGCTCGGAGCAGGAATAGGGCTGACCTTTACCTTCTACCTGATTGCTAACCATTTCAAATCCTCGATATTTACCGATCCCCTGAACCTTTCAATCCTGATGGCTCATTTAATGGATGCTTCTTCAACCTATATAGGAGTGGATAAACTCGGATACTTTGAGAAGCATGTTGTGCCTGCCTATCTTATCGACCTGACAGGCACCGCATTGGTTATGTATCCATTGAAGCTTATTATCTTTATAGGGGTTCTTTACGTACTTGATACTCAGTTTGAGGATGACGAACGTTCCTCGAACCTGAAAGTGCTAATTAAACTGGTCATCTTGATTCTTGGGCTTTCCCCTGCAACCCGGAACACGGTCCGGATGATGCTGGGAATCTGAGAATGCTTAGGACCGTGACAATAACTGCTAATAGGCAAGCTTACATATTTGACCGGATTAAACAGGCTGAAAACTACTGGTGGGGATAGGTATGGAAAAAGAAGATTATAATTCAGAAGAAAGAAAAACAGATGAACAGAGAAAAACTCCTCTAGGAAAGATAGAACGGGAATATGTTGCAGAGGAAAAAGCCTTTATTCCAGGGAGCGTAACCGCAGAAACCTGGCACGATGACCGAAAAGATCCGAAAAAGGGATTTACAGGATATGTGCGCTTTATCTGGCCTTATGCGGCAATCATGGCAATTGTGTTTTTCGGGGCTCTGGTTACAGGTTATATCTCAGCTGCAAATTTCCCATCTATGGCTGATGCTCTCAGGGAAAGTTTCACTTCTCGTTTCGAGTCACTTCTGACTATGAACCCTTTTTCCATAATGTTTGCGATCTTTCTTAACAATGCCTTTGTAAGCCTGCTTTCCCTGGTACTCGGGCAGGCTCTGGGAGTTCTTCCAGTGATGTTTATCGCCTTCAATGGATATCTTGTGGGAGTAATCGCCTATCTGACAGCTCAAGAAAGAGGCACGCTTTTTATTTTACTCGCCCTTCTCCCACATGGAATACTGGAACTGCCTATGGTCTTCCTGGCTGCGGGCATAGGGCTACGACTCGGGTACCAGGTATTCTCTGCCCTTATAGGCAAGCCTACACAAATCAAAAAGGAGTTTAAAGAAGGGCTACTGTTTTATTTCCGCTGG